>OOCM01003053.1_pt1 | contig 10010 bp, 8 predicted proteins | sample 1671111 | NCBI WGS metagenome assembly OOCM01 (sample SAMN06348123, study PRJEB24527) | human gut metagenome | biome: human gut; feature: ankylosing spondylitis patient; material: feces | host: Homo sapiens | place: China | collected 2015-10 | reverse complement strand
AGCATTATATGAATCTCTGGGAGTATTCCTTCCACTGATCACAACAAACTGTGCAGTTCTTGGTACAGCATTAACAAACGTACAGAACGACTATAGTTTCATCGCCAGCGTAGTCAATGGTATCGGTATCTCTTTAGGATTCCTAATTGCTATCGTTATCCTTGCTGGTATCCGTGAAAAGATGGAATACAACAACATCCCAGAATCTTTCAAAGGAATGCCTATCACACTGTTAACAGCAGGATTAATGGCAATCGCATTCTTCGGATTCTCAGGACTTATTTAGGAGGTAAAGAAGATGAATATATCAGCAATTTTACTTGCCATGGTTGTTGTCGGAGGAACCGGTCTGCTTATCGCAATCTTACTGGGAATTGCCTCAGAGAAATTTAAAGTTCCTGTAGACGAGAAGGAAGTAGCCATCCGTGCAGAACTTCCAGGAAATAACTGTGGTGGTTGTGGATACGCAGGTTGTGATGGACTTGCAAAAGCAATCGCAAATGGAGAAGCACCAGTGAACGGCTGTCCAGTTGGTGGAGCAGCTGCAGCTGAGAAGATCAGTGCGATCATGGGTGTAGAAGCAGGAGAATTCGTGAAGAAAGTCGCATTCGTAAAATGTGCCGGAACTTGCGAAAAAGCATCTGATAAATACCAGTACTCAGGAGTTCAGAGCTGTATCGAAGCGATGAACGTACCAGGTGCAGGACCAAAAGGATGCGAATTTGGATGTATGGGATTTGGAAGCTGTGCAGCAGTATGTCCAGAAAATGCGATCTCTATCGTGAACGGAATCGCTCACATCGATGAAGAAGCATGTGTAGGATGTGGAAAATGTGCAGAAACATGTCCAAAAGCATTGATCGACCTTGTACCAGAAAACAAGAAAACAAGAGTACAGTGCAGCTCTAAAGAATTCGGTAAAAACGTTATGTCTGTATGTAAAGCAGGATGTATCGGATGTAAAGCATGCGAAAAAGTATGTAAACTTGGAGCGATCAAAGTTGAAAACAACATCGCACAGATCGATTATGATAAATGTGTAGGTTGTGGATTATGTGCAGGTAAATGTCCAAAAGGAATCATTACAGGAAAGAAATTAGTTCCTAAGAAACCAGCACCAAAGAAAGAAGCTTACTCTTTCTTTATATCATTATAATAATAAAGAAGCAGGAGATTCGAGAGATCAGAATCTCCTGCTTTTTTCTGCTTCTATTCATGGAAAAAAAGAATACTATTATAATAGGAAGAAAAAGGATTCCTGACATGAAATTTCTCGAACTTCGGCAAAAAGATGTGATCAATTGTAATACAGGAGAATGTTTAGGCCTTGTCCTAGACCTCGAATTTGAAATCCATACGGGTAAGATCTGTTATCTGATCGTTCCCAAAACAACGAAGATGCTCATATGCGTTGGCAAGAATAAAGTTTACAAAATCCCCTACAAATGCATTGTAAGGATCGGCAGAGATACGATTCTAGTCGATATCAACGAAAAAGAATGCCTGAAATAAAAGAAAAGCTTTCTTTTCTACAGAAAAAATGATATACTTCAAGCAGTAAAAACACGGAGGTACAAGAAGATGAGATGCCCATATTGTGGAAGTGAGAATTCCAGAGTCGTAGATTCCAGACCGGCAGAAGACAACAATGCGATCCGTAGAAGAAGACAATGTGACGAATGCGGAAAACGTTTTACAACTTATGAGAAGATAGAGACAGAACCGTTGAGTGTCATCAAGAAAGACAAGACACGACAACTCTACGATCGAAACAAGATCCGGAATGGAATCGTACAATCCTGTCACAAACTCCCAGTATCCATGGGGCAGATCGAAGCAGCGATCGATGAGATCGAGACAAAGATCTATAACATGGGAACAAGAGAAGTTGAAACATCTGTGATCGGAGAGATGGTCATGGACAAATTAAAGGATTTAAATGAAGTTGCGTACGTAAGATTTGCAGCCATTTACCGTGAATTCAAAGATGTGAACACATTTATGAGTGAATTAAAGAAATTATTAAAATAATCACAATTGTTTTGAATAAACAAGATTGTAAAAATATTACTTTTGTGATAAACTAACCATATCATTTTGAAACCAGCTTCCTTTTTGAGAAGAGAAGGAGTTGAGTATTATTTATCAGGAAGTAATCACAGGAATCGTCAGTGGAGTGAGTGGAAAGCTCATCCACGTAGAAGTAGAGATCAGAAACGGCCTGCCATATTTTACAATGGTAGGCTATCTTTCCAAAGAATCCATGGAAGCAAAAGAGCGGGTTGCATCAGCACTGCGCTCCATCGGCCATCCCTTACCGTCGATGAAGATCACCGTTAATTTATCCCCAGCCAATATAAGAAAGAACGGAACCGCGTTCGATTTCCCAATCGCCGTGGCCTTTTTAGGATGCCTGAATTTAATCGATGCAAGCAAGTTAGATGACATCTGTATCATGGGAGAATTAGGACTAAACGGCAAGATCAGAGGTGTAGGAAACTGTCTTCCGATCGTTTTAGAAGCAAGAAAACAAGGAATTCACAAGTTCTTTGCGGCAAGTGAAGATGAGAATTCTCTAAGAGGGATTGAAGATATTGAAGTGGTATTTATGGACAGTTTACAGGATGTCCTGGACTATTTTCATGGAACATATCATCAAAAAAGTTGCAGAAGTGCAACAACTTATCCAAAGGAAGAGTCAGAAGAAGACTTCAGTGATATCATTGGACAACAACATTTAAAAAGAGCGATGGAAATCGCGGTCACTGGAAGACATCATCTATTGATCATTGGTTCCCCAGGTTCAGGAAAAACAATGGCAGCCAGAAGGATCCCGACCATTCTCCCACAACTATCAAAAGAAGAGAAGATGGAAGTTCAGGCAATCTATGATGCCACTGGAATTCCACGGTATTTAGAAGATGATACCAGACCATTTCGCCAGCCACATCCAATGATCCCGAAAGCCGCATTCCTTGGAGGCGGCAAGACGCCGACGGCAGGAGAGATCACATTAGCACATCATGGCATTTTATTTCTGGACGAATTTATGGAATTTAAAACAGAATGTATCGAAGCACTCAGACAGCCATTGGAAGATGGAACGATCGATATCACCAGAAATGGGATCTACCACAAGTTTCCGGCAGACTTTCAACTGATCGCCACCATGAATCCATGTCCTTGTGGTTATGGATTGGAAGATGGGATCTGCCGATGTACTTATCATGAAAAAAAGCGTTATCTAAAGAAATTGTCCGGTCCGATCTTAGACCGTTTTGACATGGTCCTATGTTTAAGTAAAAAAGAGGCTGATACACAGAAGATACAAAAAGAGAGTCAAGAAACATCCCATCAGATCAAAGAACGCATCGAAACAACCATCCAAAGAGAAAAAAAGTTATTAAAAAACTATCAATGCAGTGATACCAGCCATTTAAGCCACATACAGTTAAACAAGCTCCTTCATTTATCCAAAGAATGCAAAGAGATTTTAGATATCGCCTATCGATCTGGCAAGATCACAAGGCGAGGAATGGATAAGATTTTAAAAGTAGCATTGACGATCATGCTTATGGAAAATGAATCAGAGATTAAACCAATCCACCTGATGGAAGCCATGACCTTCAGAAATACAGGATTTATCAAAGAGGTGCTTGAATATGGAAGATAAATTATATTGGTACTGGCTATGCGGCAAAGTCCGATTGCCGATCAAGAAGCAAAAAGAATTGATGGATATCTTCATTCATCCAAAAGAACTCTATAAGATCAAACCAGAAATCTTAAAAGAACACATGACACAACTTGAATATGATCGTTTCGTTCATTCAAGAGATGAAACAGCGATCAAGAAAGGCTATGAAGCCTTACATCGTGAAAATATTCGTTTTATCATTCAAAAAGAAGCTGCTTATCCGAATCGATTAAGGAAGATCTACGATGCTCCGTATGGGATTTTTCAAAAAGGTCAGCCATATGAAGAAAAAGAACTGTCAATAGCGATCGTTGGATCAAGATATCCGACAACTTATGGATTCGAAATCTCAAAAAAGTTCGCAAAAGAGCTGGCTCAGCAAGGCGTACAGATCGTAAGTGGACTCGCAAGGGGCGTAGATGGGACGGTTCACCGTGAAATAATCGACAAAAAAGGACAGGCTGTTGGGGTTTTAGGATGTGGAATCGATCTCATTTACCCAAAAGAAAATTTTCAGTTATTTTATGACATGTATGCGAATCAGACAGTTATTTCTGAGTACCCGCCAGGCAGTGAACCGCTCAAATGGCATTTTCCAGAAAGGAACCGAATCATCAGTGGATTAAGTGATGGAATCCTCGTCACAGAAGCCAGAGCAAGGAGCGGATCGCTGATCACGGCGGATTGCGGGCTTGATCAGAACAAAGAAGTGTTCGCAGTTCCCGGAATGATCACAGACAAACATTGCCAAGGGTGTCATGGATTGATCAAACAAGGTGCAAAATTAGTTGAAAATGTCGATGATATTTTAACAGAATTTTCAGAATTCACGGGATTTTCACGAAAATTTCCAAAGCATAGTGCAAAATCTCTTGCAAAGGCAGAAAAAAGGGTGTATGATATGTTGAGTTTGAAACCGAAATATATTGATGAGATCTTAAGTACATCCCAAGATTCTTATGAAGAAGTGATCCAAGCTTTATTTCAATTAGAAGCGAAAGGATATATCAAACAGATCCATCAGAACTTATATATCAAAAAAATGTAAACAAGGGGTAATACTATATGCCAAAATATCTAGTTATCGTCGAATCACCGGCGAAAGCCAAAACAATCAAAAAGTTCCTGGGCAGGAATTACGAAGTGATCGCGTCCAACGGGCATGTTCGCGATCTGCCAAAGAGTACCTTAGGAATAGATATCGAGAATGACTTTGAACCAAAGTACATTACGATCCGTGGGAAGGGTGAAGTATTAGCAGCTCTTCGTAAAGCGGTAAAAAAAGCAGACAAAGTATACCTCGCGACTGACCCGGACCGTGAAGGAGAAGCCATCTCATGGCATTTATATTACGCATTAAAACTGGAGAACAAAAACTACAGCCGAATCACATTTAATGAGATCACAAAAACAGCTGTCAAAGACTCCATCAAACACGCAAGAGACATCGATATGAATTTAGTCGATGCACAGCAGGCAAGACGTGTTCTGGACCGAATCGTAGGATACCAGATCAGTCCGATCCTCTGGGCAAAGATCAAACGAGGTTTAAGTGCTGGACGAGTTCAGTCCGTAGCTCTACGCCTGATCTGTGACAGAGAAGAAGAGATCAACCTGTTTATTCCACAGGAATACTGGTCCTTAGAAGCCTTATTAGATGTCAAAGGAAGCAAAAAGCCATTAGAAGCCAAACTGATCGGCAATAAAGAACAGAAGATCGAGATCCACAGCGAAGAAGAGATGAATGAGATCTTATCCTATTTAAAAGGAAAAGAATTTACCGTCGAAGGAGTGAAAGTCACAGAACGATTAAAGAAGAGCCCACTTCCATTTACGACAAGTACTCTTCAGCAGGATGCATCCAGCAAGTTAAACTTCGCACCACAGAAAACAATGCGTATCGCACAGCAGTTATATGAAGGTGTCAATATCAAAGGACAGGGAACCGTCGGTCTGATCACATACTTACGTACAGACTCTACACGTATTTCTGTAGAAGCCGATGCCGCAGCGAAAGAATATATCAAGGAAGCTTATGGAGCCGAGTTCGTTGGAGCAGGAACTGTTGCCAAGAAAGACGACAAGAAAGTACAGGATGCACATGAAGCCATCCGACCAACCTACATGACAAACTCACCAGCAAGCATCAAAGATGAACTATCAAGAGATCAGTTCCGTTTATACCAGCTGATCTGGAACCGTTTCATGGCAAGCCGTATGGCACCAGCCAAATACGAGAATACATCTGTAAAGATCGCTGCCGGAGATTATCGTTTTAATGCATCCGCAAGCAAGATCGCCTTCGATGGATTCCTATCTGTATATAACATTAACAACGAGAAATCCGAAGGAAATGTAATGTTAAAATCCATCGATGAAGATACCAAACTTACATTGAATGATTTAGAACCAAAACAGCATTTTACTCAGCCACCGGCTCATTATACAGAGGCGACTCTTGTAAAAACATTAGAAGAACTTGGAATTGGACGTCCAAGTACTTACGCACCAACGATCTCAACGATCACAGCAAGACGTTATGTTGTCAAAGAAAAGAAGAACTTATATGTCACGGAGCTTGGAGAAGCAGTCAACAACATGATGAAGAAAGCATTTGCAAGTATCGTCGATGTGAACTTCACAGCGATGATGGAAGGTCTGCTTGATATGGTAGAAGAAGGTAAAGTCCATTGGAAATCTGTCATTGAAAACTTCTACCCAGACTTTGAGATCGCAGTGAAGAATGCAGAAAAAGAATTAGAGAAGATCAAGATCGAAGACGAAGTCACAGACGTTATCTGCGATGAATGTGGAAGAAATATGGTCGTGAAGTACGGACCATATGGGAAATTCCTTGCATGCCCTGGATTCCCAGAATGCAGAAATACAAAACCACATTTTGAAAAAGTCGGAATCCCATGCCCAATGTGCGGCGGAGAAGTTGTCTTAAAGAAAACGAAAAAAGGAAGAAAATATTACGGATGTGAAAATAATCCGGAATGTGAATTTATGTCATGGCAGAAACCATCCACAGTCAAATGTGAAAAATGCGGAAGCTATATGATCGAAAAAGGTAAGAAGCTTGTATGCTCTAGCAAGGAATGTGGATTCGTATGCAGCATGCCAGAAGATGCAAAAGAGAAAGAGACTTCTGGGGAGTCAGTGTCAAAATAAGGAGAAAAAATATAGATGAGTAGTATACAATTACTAGATAAAACAAGAAAGATCAATAAATTACTTCATAATAACAATTCACAGAAAGTTGTATTTAATGATATCTGTAAAGTTCTGACAGAAGTAATGAATTCAAACGTCCTTGTCATCAGTAAAAAAGGAAAGATCTTAGGTAAAAATGAAGCAGACCACATCGAAGTGCTTCATCAGCTGATCTCAGGAAATGTTAAAGATTATGTTGATTTTTCACTAAATGAAAGACTATTAACGATTCTTTCCACCAATGAAAATGTCAGCCTTTCCACACTGGGATTTGAGTCAGACGTTGATGATTACTATGCGATCATCGCACCGATCGATATCGCAGGAGAGAGATTCGGAACATTATTTATGTACCGCCAGAGAGAAAATTATTCCATTGATGATATTATCTTAGCGGAATATGGAACAACCGTTGTCGGACTTGAAATGTTAAGATCTGTAAGCGAAGAAGTGGAACAGGAACGAAGAAAGAAAGGAATCGTTGATTCCGCGATCAGTACATTATCCTTCACAGAACACAAAGCAGTGATCCATATCTTAGAAGAATTAGAAGGCAATGAAGGAGTCTTAGTTGCAAGTAAGATCGCAGACAGATTCGGGATCACAAGATCTGTTGTTGTAAACGCACTAAGGAAACTAGAAAGTGCCGGAGTTGTTGAGACAAGATCCTCTGGTATGAAAGGAACATATATTAAGGTAGTGAATGACTTTATATTTGACGAGATCACAAAGCTTGATTAATTCTTTTAGAATTAAAGAAAAAGTTCTTGCAAAGAAGGACAAGGTTTGATATACTGTCATAGGTAAAAATAAACACGCTATTGGAATTCTGGTAAGTGCCCAAGAGGTTTGTCAGAACGATGAAAATAGCGGAAGCAAAAACTAAAGGAGATTTAAAATGAGCGTTATTTCAATGAAACAGTTACTCGAAGCAGGTGTACATTTCGGACATCAGACAAGAAGATGGAACCCTAAAATGGCACCATACATCTACACAGAGCGTAATGGTATCCATATCATCGACTTACAGAAATCTGTAGGAATGGTTGACGATGCTTACAACGCAGTAAAAGATTGTGTAGCACAGGGTGGAAAGATTCTGTTCGTAGGAACAAAGAAACAGGCTCAGGATTCTATTCAGGCTGAAGCAGAACGTTGCGGAATGTTCTACGTAAACCAGAGATGGTTAGGTGGAATGATGACTAACTTCAAGACAATCGAATCTAGAATCGCTAGACTGAAAAAGATCAAAGAGATGGAAGAAGACGGAACATTTGACGTACTTCCAAAGAGAGAAGTTTTAGAACTTAACAAAGAAAAAGACAAATTACAGAAGAACTTAGGTGGAATCGAAGAAATGGGTGGACTTCCAGACATGATCTTCGTTGTAGACCCTAAGAAAGAAAGCATCTGTGTACAGGAAGCACATACTTTAGGAATTCCTCTTGTTGGAATCGCAGATACAAACAGCGATCCTGAAGAATTAGATTATATCATCCCAGGAAACGATGATGCGATCCGTGCAGTAAAACTGATCACATCTGCTATGGCTGATGCAGTTATCGAAGCAAACCAGGGAATTGATGCAGACTCTGAAGAAGTTGCAGAAGACGCTGAATAATTTATTCACATTTTCATTTTAGGAGGAAAAGAATCATGGCTATCACAGCAGCAATGGTAAAAGAATTAAGAGAAATGACTGGTGCCGGAATGATGGATTGTAAGAAAGCTCTTACAAACACAGACGGAGACATGGACGCAGCAGTTGAATTTTTAAGAGAAAACGGTCTTGCAAAAGCAGCAAAGAAAGCTGGACGTATCGCAGCTGAAGGACTTGTTGCAGTAGCAGTATCTGAAGATGCAAAAGAAGCAGCAATCGTTGAAGTTAACTCTGAAACAGACTTCGTAGCTAAGAATGATACATTCAGAACATATGTAGCAGAAGTAGCTGATCAGGCTCTTACAACAAAAGCAGCTGATATCGAAGGATTCTTAGCAGAAGAATCTAAAGCAGAAGCTGGAAAAACTGTAAAAGAAGCATTAGATGGTAAGATTGCCGTTATCGGAGAAAACTTAAACATCCGTAGATTCGCTAAAGTATCTGCAGCAGACGGATTTGTTGCATCTTACATCCACGCTGGTGGTAAGATCGGTGTATTAGTAGAAGTTGCTACAGACGTAGTTAACGACGAGATCAAAGAGATGGCTAAAAACGTAGCAATGCAGGTTGCAGCTATTTCTCCAAAATACACAAGCAGAGATGAAGTTTCTAAAGATTACATCGAGCATGAAACAGAAATCTTAAAAGTTCAGGCTATGAACGAAAACCCAGACAAACCAGAAAACATCATCGAAAAGATGATCGTTGGACGTCTGAACAAAGAATTAAAAGAAGTATGTCTGTTAGATCAGGCTTACGTTAAAGCTGAAGACGGAAAACAGGCAGTTGGAAAATACGTAGAACAGGTTGCTAAAGCAAACGGAGCTAATGTTACAATCAAAGGATTCGTTCGTTTTGAAACTGGTGAAGGTATTGAAAAGAAAGAAGAAGACTTTGCGGCTGAGGTTGCTGCTCAGTTAAAATAAACCTTTTGAGCAAAATCTTTTGCGAACTTTCATAGAGAACCGTATAAAATGGAGTTTTTTCGCGACTAAAATAAGTTTGTTGAAGAAATTATAGAAACTTCAAAAGTATCGTAATTTATCGCTATATATCGTAGCTTATTAAATGGTGAAGAATTAAATCTTCATCTAAATTTCAACAAAATTTTATATTGTACAAACGCAAACTAGAACACAAACTTCAACAGAATTAAAGTGAAGTTTGTTGAAGAAAGTTTGTATTCATAATAGTCATCTTAGGTTCTGACACTAAGGCACATATCAATAAGATATGTGCCTTTTTTAGTACCTAAATTTTGGGCTGTGCTATCGGCCATATACGGGCATCCCCTCTGGTCAAGGGATTCAATCATAATTATTTATTTTATTTATAATTCTTTTAATTTATTTATACGATCCATACTCATAATAGATGAGTATTTTAATCCCCATATGATTGAATTCCCTGACCTTTTTCAAATATGTTAGTAATTAT
>OOCM01003050.1_pt1 | contig 10026 bp, 7 predicted proteins | sample 1671111 | NCBI WGS metagenome assembly OOCM01 (sample SAMN06348123, study PRJEB24527) | human gut metagenome | biome: human gut; feature: ankylosing spondylitis patient; material: feces | host: Homo sapiens | place: China | collected 2015-10 | reverse complement strand
TAGTTGGGCGGTACCTTAGGCAATTTGTATTAAATATTGTTTAAAACTATCTTGTCTGAATAGCGCATAGGTGAAAAAAGTATTTCGCTTATCCTTTGGTTGCAGTTTTGCTACGCGCTGATTTAATAATAGACCATCTCGGTCTACTATACAAACGCGGCCAACATTTCCCGTAAGCGATAATAGAATATCTCCAATGGCCAAATTACAATGTTGTGGTATTTTATCTGGTATCTCAGATAGATATGCAACCCCGTCAATATTAAGACTACCGTCCTGTACGTTTTTTATGGTAATCAGTCGATATGGGCCTGCTTCTGTAAACGTATCCGATTTGAAAGCGTATCCCGATAAAATCTGTATAATTTCATTTATTGTTCCTACTTTCCAGCCTTGAGGGATTTTGCCTAATTGGGAATCGACAAAGGGGCCGTCGCGGAAGGGTTCGAAATCCACAAACCACGACCGGAAGAGGGCCTGCGCCTGCGCTTCCAAATTCGCATTGATCCGCCGATTCAATTCAATTTTATCATCCAACGACCCCAAAATCCCCGCAATCCGCCGCTGCTCGTCAAGTGGCGGTAAATGTAGAGTTTGGTTCTCAAAATCTTTCTTGGTTAAATGTAGCATCACACTTCCGTGTGTTCCTCCAAGATTGTATTTGGTATGTATAATCAAATAATAATAGAAAAAAAGTTTATCTATAATTTGAGGGTTCTCTTTTAGTTTCCAAATATGATAATGATAAATACTTTTCTTCCCTTTCCAAATGTATGGGGCAAAACCACAAGACCAAGCGTATAGTAAATCTCCGTTATAACAATATTTATCGTCGGGTAATTCTAAATCTGAATAATACCAATTATTCCCTTGGAATATATTCCCGACTCTAAGGACTGGATAGGGTCCTTGATTTAACAATTCTTCTTGTTTATATGCTCGTCCATTTAGAACTTGGCATATATCCCCAAGCCGGTATGTTTTCCATTCGCTCATTGTTGGTCGTGATAATTGAATAAATCTTCAAATGTTACTTTCTCTATATCAATAGGATTGTTTTTATTGGTGATAGATGATATGGTATTTTCGTATAGATTTTTATCAATCAATGCCCGGTCTTTGTAATATATATTTTGATTAACTCCATTTATATCTACATATGTGATATGTATTAAATCAAAATGTGATATGAAGTAATATTCTGGGAAAATACTCTTTTCTATCGTAGAATTATATAAATTACAAAAATAAGAGTGGTTGTTTACTAAAAATGCTCGGAATAATAGTCCTGTCAAATTTTGATGGGATTGTTGTGCCCAATAGTATCCATTTATTTTGAACAACATTGTTTTTTGTAAATCTTGCTTGGAAATCTTACATTCAAACAAGGTAGTAATAGATACGTTGACATTGTGACTTGTTTTTCCTTCATTGTAAATATTTAATACATATGTATCATAGATTCCATCCTTATCGTAATCTAATAAGTCCTTACTGACATTAAATATAGGTTGTTCTGCTTTTTGTTGCAAACTCAACGTTTCTTTCTGAATACGATTCTGAGTATTTAATGCTTTTATAGTAGCATACGCAGTAATTAGTGAAGCCAATCCCAAAATTATCGTAAAAATATTACCCCACTCATCAAGACTTAAACAAAACACATCTCTAATATTTTTCATAATCAATTATTTATAATTTAAACCCTATGTGCTCCAACTGCCGGCGGATCTCCGCCTCCAGATCGTGCGACCGTGCGAAAAGATCCGAAAGCTCGCCCGTCAGCCGCTCCATCTTCGCCGCGAAGGGTTCCGAATCCTCCGCCTGCACCGCGATACCCACATAGCGTCCCGGCGTCAGAATAAAGTCCTGCGCCGCAATCTCCTCGGTCGTCGCCACGGCGCAGAAGCCCTGCTCCGCCTCCAGACGTCCCTCGGCATAGGCCCGGTAGGTGTCGGCGATGCGCTGGATGTCGCCCCGGCGGGCCGGATCATCCGAAGCGCAGTCGGTCAGCTCGCGCAACTTGCGCGTGACCATCGTCCCGAGGTTGCGCGCGTCGATGAAGAGCGTATGGCCCGGCTGCGTCTTGGCCTTGTTGAAGAACCAGATCGAGACGGGAATCTGCGTCGTATAGAACAACTGCGGAGGCATGGCCACGATGCAGTCCACCAGGTCGGCTTCGATGAGCCGCCGCCGGATGTCGCCCTCGCCGCCGCTCTGGCTCGAGAGCGAGCCGTTGGCCAGCACGACGCCCGCACGCCCCGTCGGGGCCAGATGGTGGATGATGTGCTGGATCCACGCGAAGTTGGCGTTGCCGTTCGGCGGGGTCCCGTACTTCCAGCGCATGTCGTCCGCGAGTTTGTCGGCGCCCCAGTCGCTGAGGTTGAAGGGCGGATTGGCCAGCACGAAGTCGGCCTTGAGCGTCGGGTGGCAGTCGTGGAAGAAGGTGTCGGCGTTGTACTGCCCCAAGTCGGCCTCGATGCCCCGGATGGCGAGGTTCATCTGCGCCATCTTCCACGTCGTGGGGTTCGAATCCTGGCCGTAGACCGAGATGTTGTTGATGTTGCCGGCGTGGCTCTCGATGAAGCGCGCCGACTGCACGAACATCCCGCCCGAACCGCAGCAGGGGTCGTAGACACGCCCCCGGAAGGGTTGCAGCACCTGCACGAGGGTTTTGACCACGCACGCCGGGGTGTAGAATTCGCCGGCCAGCTTGCCCTCGGCCTCGGCGAAGCGTGAGAGACAGTATTCGTAGGTGCGGCCGAGGATGTCCTTCGAGTCGCCGTGCTGGTGCATGCGGATGTTGGTGAAGAGGTCGACGACCTCGCCCAGACGCCGTTTGTCGAGCTCGGGCCGTGCGAAGTTTTTGGGCAGGATGTCCTTCAGGCGCCGGTTTTCGCGCTCGATGGCCCGCATGGCGTTGTCGATGGCGGTGCCGATTTCGGGGGTGTGGGCCTGCGCGGCGATGGTCTCCCAGCGCGCCTCGGCGGGGACGTAGAAGATGTTCTCGGCGGTGTATTCGTCCTTGTCCTCCTCGAAGCCCTCGCCCTCGTCGACGAGCTGGCGGTATTTGGTCTCGAACTTGTCGGAAATGTATTTCAGGAAGATCAGACCCAGCACGACGGACTTGTATTCCGACGCGTCGATATTGCCGCGCATCTTGTCCGCCGCGCGCCAGATCTCCTTCTCGAAGCCGATATCGGCCGTATTCATGGTTGCCATAGGTGATTGGAAAGGAATATTTCGAGTAAAGATAGCGGTTTTTCGGGAAAGTCTGTGCAATTTTTCATACAAAAACGGTGCGGCGGCGGAGTGTTACCGTTTGAGGGTATGTTGTCGGATTACCGGACGTTCGGGGCGGACGGGGTAGCCCAGGCGGGTCATGAGTTCTACATACCGTTGGCGGAACCAGGCGTGTGCGGGTTGTCGGTCGATGAATAGCTGGAAGCCTCCGGGACCGTTCGGATCGCGTTGCAGGCGGATCTCGGTATTCGAGACGTCGAAGCGGCGCGAATACTCTCGCGTATAGAGTTCGCCCGATACATAGAGGGGTTTCATGGCGATGATCTCGCGGGCGCCCGACTCCGAGATTCCCATGTCGCGGCAGTATTCGCCCCAGCTGATAAGTGTCTGCGTGTCGGGCAGCCAGTGTTCGATGCGGTCGAGCTTCGCCTGCAGCTGCTGTTCGGCCTGCCCATGTCGGGCCATCTCCTCACGGTTGGCACGGTTCAGCGACCCGATCTGTTCGTGCAGGGCGGCGTTCTCCGCGTTGAGGCGGTCGATCTCCTGCTGTTGCCGCTTGATACGCGAGGTGCCGATCATCGCCCCGATTCCCTCGACGATGTTCGACCCGACCTCTGCCGCGGCGTTTTTCAATCGGGCACCCTTCAGTTCGCCCTTCACGCTCTTCAACTCGGCCTCGGTGCGGTTCAGTTCGGCGCTCTTCTGCGCCTGGAGCGTGGCGGTCTGTTCATACTCGGTGCGCACCTGCCGCTCCTGTTGTTTGAGCAGCTCGACGGCCTTCCGCTTCTGCTCTTCGAGACGGAGCAGCGCGTCGATGTTCTCCTGCAGATCCTGCTGCTGGGCAATGGCCTGTCGGTAGAACTCCTGCGTGGTGACGTGGCGCGCCTCCGAACCGTCGATGCCGCGCTCCAGTCCGTATTTGGACATTGCCGCGGCGTAGCTGTCCTGATACTGCTTGAGACGGACGCGCGACATGACATCATCGGCGCAGAGGCGGGGCCGTGCGGCGGATTTCGTGCGGTAGTGCCGTTTGCCGGGTGTTTCGGATGCGGCGGTGCGGGCCTTGCGGCGCTCGCCCGTGACGATCGGCACCACGGCGGCGTGGATATGCGGGGTCGATTCGTCGCGGTGTACGACGGCCGAGACGACATTCTCCGCCCCGAAGGTCTCGCGCAGCCAGGCGAGGTTGTCGGCACACCACTCCGGAAGCCGCCCCTCCTCCTCGATGCGCTTCATCGCGTCGTGCGAACCGGTCAGCATGACGCGGATCACCCGCACCTGGTTCGTTCCGATCTTGCGTGTGAGGCCGGCGTGTTCGAGTCGGTAGTTGATCGCCTCCGTACGGTCGGCCACCTCTTCGGGAAACTCGACGAGCTCCTCGTTGAGGCAGGTGCGTTCGGGCGAGGCGTTGGTGGGTATCTTCGTGCGGGCGATGTGGGCGGTCATCGCCGCCTCGTTGCCCGGGGCTTTGTCGAGATGCAGGACGGCATATCCCATGGTGTGGTCGTTTTTTTTGGGGGGGGGTGGTTGAAGAGGGGACCGCCTCGGCGGTCGGCGTGCGCAGCACGACAAGGGGTGTCCAGAGGGGCTTGACCCTTTGGCCTATTGGGGCTTTTTCAGCGTCGGCGGGCCGATGCGTCGGAAAAAGCCCTAATAGGCTATGGCTTTTTCCTTGGGGGAAAAGCCGCGGTCGCGAAGCGGCCGATGGGTGGGCGACGGTTCCGGTGTCATTCCGGGCGACGTTACAACTTGCGGCCGCGACGACGCGGCGTGCGGGAAATCTTCGCGGAGGGTCGGAGCGATTCGTTCAGATCCTTGTGGGTGCGGTAGCTCTCCGCCCGGTCGATGACGGTTGCACCGGGCAGGGCGCTGCGCAGCCGTTCGAGGGTGAGGCGCCCCGCCTCGTCGTTGTCGAGGAAGGTGTGGATCGTCGCGTGGCGTGCGAGAAACGGAAGGGCGCGGGGTAGGTTCACCACGGAGTTGAGCACGGCGGTGTCGACGGCCGGTGTCGGCTTGTGTTGCAGCGTCAGGTAGGAGAGCAGGTCGAAGAAACCCTCGAAGAGCAGTGCTGTGTCGCCGTGCCGGTCGAAGGTCGTGATGGTTTTCGGGGCGCTGCTCCCCTTGAACTGCGGGCTGCGCAGCTCCCAGCCTCCGGCATCGTTGCGGAAGCCGATGGCGAAGAAGCGCCGCTCGCCGACGGCGTAGTGAACCTCGCGGCACAGCGCTCCGGCCACGGCGGGGTCGATGCCGCGTTCGCGCAGATAGCCGATCAGCGCTGGGTGGCGAATCTCCCCGACGCTGAGAATCCGTAGCGGGGAGTCTTCGCGCGGCGAGGCGGTTGGCAAGGGCTGGAAGAGGACTTCGTTCGCGGCCTCTTTGCGCAGGTGTCGGATAGCTTCTGCCATGCCGCACCCTTCGATGCGCATGACCAGCTGGAGGAGCGTGCCCCCTTCACCCAGTCCGAAGTCGTACCAGAGCCCCTTGTCGTAGCGGACGCTGAAGCTGGGGGTGCGCTCTTCGCGCAACGGCGAGAGGAACATGCCGTGGGTGGCGGTTTCGCGGTGGGGCTGCAGCCCCCGGCGGAGGAGATACTCCCGGATGCCGATGCAATCTGAGACCGTCTTCATGGCTATCGGCTTTTGATGGGGACAATCCGGTGCAGTGCTGCTTCGACGTCGCTGTCGCGGAACAGCACGCGCCCGCCGATCTTGTGGGCGCGGATCCGGCCGCGGTTCACCCAGTCGTTGAGCGTCACGAGCGAGATGCGCAGGCGGCGGGCCGTCTCGCGGCGTGTCAGATAGTTCGGCGTCTTGGCGGAGGGTTCGGGGTGGAGCTGCCGCAACTCGTCGCGCAGCGATTCGCGAATCATCTCCGAGAGTTGGTCGGCAGTCATGCCGCTCAGAAAGATTTCCTTGGTCATAACGATTCGAATTTGGTTGATGACGCAAAGAAAGGCTTTCCGAGTCCCTCCCGAAAACGGCGAATGGCGTTACAAATCAGCGCCAACCGATGCCAACCGGTGCCACGCCGAGGACATGCCGAGGACATGCCGCCGCCCGTTTCCGGACTTTGGCATTCGTTTGCGTCGGTTGGCACTGTCGTGTAATCGGATTCTGCTCGGGACAAAAAAAGAGGACGGCACCCGCCGTCCTCGTTGATGATGTGGTTTTCGAGCCTATCGGAACCGTTCCAATACCTCCCGAACGGCGTTGGCTGCAAAGAGGGTGTCGCCGCCGGCCGAGATCTGAACGCGGCACGGCTCCAGCCATCCGTTCGTAATCCATCGGTCGAGCGTCGGTCGTGCGACACCTAGCGCCTCGGCCAGCTCCTTTTTGTTGAAGAGCCGGCTGCCGTTTGCCATCAGATAGCGCTCGCCCTTGTGCACGCCCAGCCAGTAGTCGAAGCGGCGGAGGATTGCGTCGGCATCCTTCAGCTTTGGCTCATACCGTTCGTAAGTCCAGACGTGCAGGCTCGACGGATCGAATCCGGCAAACTCCGGCCGCTGGTGCAGCTCCCGGACGAGCGTCTCGAAGCACTCCAGCTCGGAGGCCCGGATCGTTATTTTTCGGCGGCGAGGCATTGAAAAGTCCTTAATTTTCTATTTGAAAATGAATTTAAGTGCTTTTTGTTGCTTGATTATCAATGTGTTGCTATTCTAATAACAATTAAAAAGCACTTAAAAAGCACTTGAACGGTATTTGAACGGCACTTAATTAATGAACCAGTCTGAATTGGGGCCTTTTGATTTATTTGAGATCTTCTCCAGTTTTCTCAACTTGATCAGCATATTTGTGATTTTGTCCTTTTTTTGCTTTTCATTAAGCAGGTCCGGCAACAGAGGCCAAAGCAATTCATCGATCTCTTTTCGGGATAAGGATTTATGGTCACGCAATGCAGTCAGAAGAAACTCTTCGCAACGCTTATTCCCAAGACCTTTATGCCCGGAATATTCGATCTTCTGCCCGACTTTCTGTGCAATATGTTTTGCAATATATACCTTGGGTTTTCGTCCTTCGATCAGATGCTTGTTTCTCAGACGCGTGATTTCCTCGTCAGACAATGTCTTCCCCAATTGCAGGCGGTTCAGTAGTTCGATGTCAAGGAGGCTCAGATCGGTATTCTGTGCCAATATATTCGCGTAATTCATATCGAGAATCTTGCCTGTAATGGTTACTTCGACCCGATTATTGGATAAATCGTAGTCCGGCAAGGGGAACAGTCTTTGTCTCTGGTAATAGTACATCTTGCGAATACCGCTGCCGATTGTATCGACCATTTTCAGTCCTACCATTGCTGTTGCCAGAAATTGATTTCTGTATTGTTCCTCCGGAGCATCGCTGATGAGTACCCGTTCGATATTGCCGGGAATGAAAGATCCTTTGTTCGAAAAGACCAGTTTGTCGTCGTACTCCACTACGTTGATCTGTCCTCCCAGTGTATAATCCTGATGGGCTATCGCGTTGTTTAATGCCTCGCGAATTACATAGGGTTCGTAGGTGTCGATCTCTTCAGGAAATAAGGTCTTGTGTTCGGGGTTGATGTAACGGTATTTCAGATTGCGTATTTTGTTGTAAATCCTATCAACGGCCAATACGAACGGACAGGATACGATCATGTAATCCCGTTCGATGTTGTCTTGTCCTCGCAGAATCCATTTGATTTTGGCTACTGCGGGAGAAATCAAATGCTCGCTTTCTTCTTTACCAAGCAGGACGATGGCGGTATTGGTGATCTTACCACGAATCGTAATTCTTGCCTTGTTCAGGAATGTGATGTCGTCCCATGAGGCGATTTCGTCCGTTTTTTCCTCATGGGCTTTTGTGTATAACTCTCTCGCCTTGGCAATGGCTGCCGGATCCAGGTCTTCCAAAGAGGCATTTTCGATGATTCCCGCGCTCCAATCCTTCAATTTGACTTGGTAGCGTATGCGTTCAATTTTTTCGATAGCCAGTCCCTGTAAAGATTCTCCATCGCGTCCGTAGTAATGATCTTGAAAAGCGATTGGGATTCCCTGTGGAGCAGGCGGGATTTGGAACATTACAACTCTTTTCCCGTTTCTGTACAGTAACTCATATATCTCGACGAAGGTATGGCGCCCAGTGGTTTGATCTGCAATTTTTTTCTTTATTGCATCGAGAGCCGGGCGAGAGTTTTTATACTGACTTCCGACTACCTCATGAGATTTGTTCTCTATGCCGAATATTAACCAAGCGCAATCCTTTTCTTTCAGGTTGGCTTCATTGCTTAAGGCCGAAAAGTATTGTCCGAGGTCTCGATCATCGAAATTCCGTTCTGCTCTTTTGAATTCAACGACCTCGGTCTCTGCCGGAAGACTTAATAAAGAGTCGAGTATGGATGTCAGTTTTTCGGCTGTCATAGACTTAAGTTTTTGTAAAATTACAAATAATTCTCGATAATCAGCAGTTGCGGTCGTTTGTGTGAAAATTCATGTGGGCTTTTGTTACCGTCGTAAATTTTACGGCGGTAACATTTCGTTTTATTTCCCGCTGAAATAGGGGTGGCTCATCAACTCCAGGGCGGTCTGCTCCTCGGTGATCTTGATGTACTTCATGAACTCCCGTTCGGTCTTGTGGCCCGTGATCTTCATGATGGCGATGGTCGGGATCCCCGCCAGGTACATGTTCGTTGCGCCGCTGCGGCGTGCCGTGTGGGTCTTCACCAGGTCGCACTTCTCGACCAGCCGGCTCTTCTTTTCGCCATTCTCGATGTAGGAGACCTCGACCTTCTCCGTGATGCCCGCCTCGCGCGCAATCTCCTTGATGAGGTGGTTCACCTTCTGCTCGTAGGTTCTCGGCAGCCGGTTGTCGTACTTCTCCAGGATGGCCTGCAGCTCGGGTCGGACCGGAATGACGACGTGGTTGCCGGTCTTCTGCTGCTTGAGGTCGATGACCTGCTGTCCGTTCTCCAGCGTGCGGATGTTACCTTCGTTGATGGTCGAGTAGTCGCTGAAGCGCTGCGCCGTGTAGCACCCCACCAGGAAGATGTCGCGGGCAACATCCTTGTGTCGGTTTTTCGAGAGGTCGAGCGTGGCGATGGCCCGGATCTCCGACTCCGTCAGATAGATGTTCTCTACATCGGCCGTCAGCACGCGGAACTTGCGGCTCTCGATCGCCCCGTTGTCGTGCAGACCCTCTTCGCGGGCCGCACGCATGATGATCTTCAGCTCCTTGACGTGGCGGCCGATCGTATTGACGGAGTAGTTCTTGGCGGTGAACCAGGCGACGAAGTCGTCGTAAAACTTCAGGTCGATGTCGGCAAAGTCGAACTGCTTGCGCCGGGCTTTGCAGTACTCGTCGAACTGTACGACGAATCCCTTGTAGTTCTTGATGGTCGAGGGGCCGTATCGGAGTTTGTGGATGTTCAGCCGGGTGCCCTCCTCCATTTCGCGCGTGAAGCGGGCAATGTAGTCGCTGAGCGATTCGCGGCTGCGGGCATGGCGGCCGGTGGTGAGGCTGCGCGGGTGGTGGAAGCTGTAGATGATCTTCTCCAGCCGTGTCTTCGTCATTGCGTGCTCGGGATCCTTGGCAATCTCTCCGAGGATGTGGCTGCGCAGTTCGGAAAGGTTTTTGGTCAGCTCGCGCCCCTGCTGCTCGGTGAAGTCGTCGGTAAAGGTGAAGCGGCTCTTGACCGTCTGCCGCTTGTTGTCCCAGGCGTCCGTCAACACCATATATTGGCTGTCGACGTAGAACTGGTTGCCGCGGCCAACCGTGAAGAGAATTTGGATTTTGACCAGTTTGTTTTTCTGGGTCGAGCGGATGCGGT
>OOCM01003048.1_pt1 | contig 10030 bp, 11 predicted proteins | sample 1671111 | NCBI WGS metagenome assembly OOCM01 (sample SAMN06348123, study PRJEB24527) | human gut metagenome | biome: human gut; feature: ankylosing spondylitis patient; material: feces | host: Homo sapiens | place: China | collected 2015-10 | reverse complement strand
ATCTTTTGGTGTTAAAAATGCTCAGAGAACATCCTCTCAGCTAGTCAAGAGCCATAAAAAAACATACGGGGACGAAACCCCGTATGTTTTTTTATTATCCTTTTTCTGAAGCTCAGAGACGGCGTTTCCCTTCAAAGGCGGCAAGGAGATTTTCGGCGGCCTTTTCCGGATCCGGAGCCGAGCACAGTTCCGAAACCACGGCAAGACTGTGCGCTCCCGCTTCGATGACGGCTTCGGCATTGTCCCTGTGTATGCCGCCTATGGCTACCAGAGTAAGGGATGAGTGGGCTCTCGCCCAGCGGAGTCCTTCCAGTCCCCACGGCGTGGCGGTATCCGTCTTGGTGGGGGTGGAAAAGACGGGGCTCACGCCGACATAGTCGATGTCGTAGTGTGCCGCGGCGGAAAGTTCTTCCCTCGTTTCCACGGAAAGGCCCACGATGGCGTCGGGGCCCATGAGGCGACGCGCGTCCTGCGGAGGCATGTCGCTTTGCCCAACGTGCACGCCTGCTGCGCCTGAAGCGAGCGCGATGTCGACCCGGTCGTTGATGATGAGCGGTATGCCGAGCGGCTGTATGCGCGAGACAAGCGCTCTTGCCAGCTCAAGAAAGTCCCGGGACGAGGCGTGCTTTTCCCGAAGCTGTACGACACCGGCTCCTCCGCGCACGGCGGCGAGCACCACGTCCTCCAGAGGGCGGCCGAGGCACAGATCCCGATCCGTGACCAGATAGACGCGGTAGTCGGTATGCTTTCTCCAGTTTGTCATGGTTCTTTTCCAGCGCTATCGGAAAAGGTTCAGCGCGCAAGCACGCTGACGCGTGAAGCCGCGTCTTCCGGATCGAGCAGATAGAGCTCATCCAGAAAAGCAGGGAGAAAACTGCCGGGCCCCTTGGCGACGGCTCCGGCTTTTTCACCGGCCGAGGCCATGACGGCCATGGCTGAGGCGGCAGCCGTAAGACGGTTTTCGCAGACGGCGGCGTAGGCGCCGGTCACGGCGGAGGCGGAGCAGCCCATGCCCGTGACGAGCGGCATGAGCGGCGATCCGCCCCGGACGACAAGATCGGTGCAGCCGTCGGTGATGAGATCCTTCTCGCCGCTGACGCTGACCGTGCAGCCGAAGCGCAGGGCCAGAACATGGGCGGAGTCGAGGGCTTCGTCGCTGCTGTTTTTGCTGTCCACTCCCTTGGTCGTCACCTTGTCGGCGGAGCGGATTTCCGCGGCAAGCGCCATGATTTCCGAAGCGTTGCCGCGCAGAATGTCGGGGCGGACCGTGTCCAGCAGACGAAGGCTTGCGCGGGTGCGCAGGCCGGAGGCTCCGGCTCCGACGGGATCAAGCACCACGGGTTTGCCTTTTTTCTTCATCAGCGTGCCGGCCAGTTCCATGCTTTCGATCCAGTCGGGGTCGAGCGTGCCGATGTTGAGCACCAGCGCGGAGTCGATGTTCGTGAGATCGTCCATTTCCTCGGCGGCATGGGCCATGAGGGGCGAGGCATGGGCGGCCAGCAGGGTGTTGGCGGAAACCTGCATGACCACGAAGTTGGTGATGCTGTGCACCAGGGGCACCTGTTCGTACACGGCGTGAACGGCGTTCAGAATCTGCTGTTTCATGAAAACTCCCGGAAGGATGTGTTCAGGCCGATGACGCCCGCCGTCAGCAGGCGTTCCAGCACGATGTTGAGGGGAAGGCCCACTACCGTGGACCAGGAACCGTGTATTCCGCTCACCAGAAAGGCGCCGCCGTCCTGAATGCCGTAGGCTCCCGCCTTGTCCAGCGGATCGCCGCTTTCGGCATAGGCTTCCAGCACGGACTGCGGCCAGTCGGCAAAGGTGACTTCGGTCATGTCGTCGAAGCGTTCCACACGGTCGTTCATGGCAAGGCAGCAGGAAGTGACCACCTCGTGCGTGCGGCCGGAGAGCCGGGAGAGCATGGCCACGGCGTCGCGTTTGTCTTTCGGTTTGCCGAGAATGGAAGCCCCGTTTTCGTCGCGCAGAATGACGATGGTGTCGGCCGAGAGCACGGCGGGATGATCTGTGCGGTTCGACAGACTTTCCAGAACGAACCGGGCCTTGGATTCGGCACATCTTCCCGCATAGTGACGCGGGTCTTCGCCCTCAACGGGACGCGGTTCGGGGCAGGTGGCGGGAAGCACGTCGAAGGAGAGTCCTGCTCCTTCGAGAAAGGAACGTCTTCTCGGAGAGCCGGACGCCAGAACGAGAGGACGAAGCATGGTAAAGGCACGTATCATGAAAGGATCCGCAGATGATGGAGGAATCGGAATAAGGGCGGGCAGACCGGTGACGATCTTTTCTGCCTGCAGACAGGCGTGACAGGCATGCATCGCCCATGTCTGCGTCCGATTCTTAGCGTCTCCGCAGCAAAAATCAACCCGGAAGCAGGCGGGTGTCTCTCTTGGCTACTTTTCATTAATAGTATATGATACCCGCGTTCCTTGATCCGGCCGGGGGGGCGGCACAGGAAAATATCAGTTTCACGGGGATATCAGACAATGAGCGAAGCTTTCGAAAGACTGAAGGAAAGGGAAAAGGCCTTTATGTGCCGGACGTACTCGCGTTATCCGCTGGGTATAGTCCGAGGCAAGGGCTCCCGCCTCTGGGACGTGGACGGCAAGGAATATGTCGACCTTCTGGCCGGCATCGCCGTTATCGGACTCGGACACTGCCATGAGGAAATTGCCGAAGTGCTGGCTGAACAGTCGCGAAAGCTGGTTCACGTGAGCAATCTCTTTTATCAGGAAGAGCAGCTCAACTATGCGGAAAAGCTGCTTTCCACCAGCCACGCAGGCAAGGTGTTCTTCTGCAACTCCGGCGCGGAAAGCAATGAAGCCGCCATCAAGATCGCCAGACGCTATCAGCACGTGGTGAAGGGCCGCAATGCCTGGGAAGTGATCACGCTTTCCAACTGCTTCCACGGTCGAACTCTGGCCACGCTGGCCGCCACGGGCAAGCATACGGAAGGCTTCGAGCCTGAGACGCCCGGTTTCGGACGCGTACAGTGGGGCGATCTGGATGCGCTGGAGAAGGCCATCAGGCCCACGACGGCAGCCGTGCTCTTCGAGGCCATTCAGGGCGAGGGCGGCGTCATTCCCGTGACGCAGGAATATGCCGACGGCGTGGTGGAGATCTGCCGCCGCCACGGTGTGCTCGTCATGTGCGATGAAGTGCAGGCAGGCATGGGCCGCAGCGGCAAGTGGTGGGGCTATCAGAATTTCGGCCTGAAGCCCGACGTGTTCACGAGCGCGAAGTCGATGGCCAACGGTCTGCCCCTCGGCGCCATGATGGCGACCGACGAAGTGGCGCAGGGCTTCGACTACGGCAGCCATGCCACCACCTTCGGCGGCGGAGCACTGGTTACGGCCGTCGGTCTCAAGGTGCTTGAGATCATGGAACGCGACCATCTTGTGGAACGTGCCGCGGAACTCGGCGAGCGCGCCCGTGCACGCTTCCGCGCCATCGGCGACCGCCTGCCCGGCGTGATCCGCGAGGTGCGCGGCCTGGGTCTGCTGATCGGCATCGAACTTGAAATGTCCGATGAAAAGGCCCGCAAGGTCTGGCTCACGCTTATGGAGAAGGGCTTTATTCTGAACCTTACCTATGGTCCCACGCTGCGTCTGCTGCCGCCTCTGACCATCGACGAGGCCGATCTTGAAGCCTTTGCCGATGTGCTGGAAAAGGTGCTGCGCGAGCAGGCCTAGAGACGTTATCCGGTAAAGCTGTGCGGCTTCGCCCTGCGTGCGGATGCCGCCCGGCAGACGCCGGAAGTTCTCCCTGCGCCGGAAGGTATGCGGAAAAGGTTCCGCCGCCTCAGCTCCGGCCGGGGACAAAACAGTAGGAAGCCATGACCGTTTTCCGGGCGGAACACGGTTTTGACTTGAACAGCTCTCATGAGATGCCCGGCCTGCGGGCCGGGCTTTTTCCAAGGAGTCTTCATGGATTGCATCCTGAGAAACGCCGAGGTGTACAGACCTTCGGGTTTTGTAAAGCACGATGTGCTCGTTAGGGGCGGCAGAATAGAGCGACTGGCCCCGCAGATACCTCCGATGGAGGGGGTGTCTGAATTTGATATGAGCGGGTGTTGTATTGTTCCCGGCCTCGTGGATGTCCATGTGCATTTCCGTGAGCCGGGTTTTTCATGCAAGGAGACCATGCGTACGGGAAGCTTGGCGGGCGCCCACGGCGGGTACACCACGGTGTGCACCATGCCCAATCTGAATCCTGCGCCGGACTCCGTGGAGCACCTTGAAAGGCAGCGTGAGATCATCCGGCGCGATGCCGTGATCCGTGTGCTGCCCTACGGCACCATCACTGTGGAGGAGAAGGGGCGCGAGCTTGCCGACATGGAAGGCATGGCGCCCTTCGTTGCGGGCTTTTCCGACGACGGCCGCGGCGTACAGAATGAGGCCATGATGCGCGAAGCCATGATCGAGGCCAAAAGGCTGGGAAAGATCATTGCCGCCCACTGCGAAGTGAACGAACTGCTTCGCGGCGGTTACATTCACGACGGTAAGTACGCGCGCGCTCACGGACACCGCGGCATATGCTCCGAGAGCGAATGGGGGCAGATCGCCCGGGACGTGGAGCTCGCGCGCGAAACCGGAGCAAGCTATCATGTCTGCCATATTTCCACGAAGGAAAGCGTGGACATCATACGCCGGGCCAAGGCGGAGGGCGTGGACATCACCTGCGAGACCGGGCCTCATTATCTGGTGCTCTGCGACGGCGACCTTCAGGAAGACGGACGCTTCAAGATGAATCCTCCCCTGCGTGGGGAAGAGGACAGGACCGCGCTTATTGAGGGCATTCTGGACGGCACGGTGGACATGATCGCCACCGACCATGCTCCGCATGAGGCCGACGCCAAGAACAGAGGTCTTGAGAAGAGCGCCATGGGCGTGGTCGGACTGGAAACGGCCTTTGCGGTCATGTACACCCATTTCGTGAAAAAGGGCGTTCTTTCGCTCGAGAAGCTGGTGGAGCTCATGTCCGTGCGTCCGTCGAAGCGTTTCGGCATCGGATCCTTCCTTGAGGAAGGGCAGCCGGCGGATCTGGCGGCGTTCGATCTCTCCCGCGAATGGGTGGTGAATCCTGAGGAATTTTTCAGCATGGGGCGTGCCACGCCCTTTGCCGGTGAAAAGCTTTTCGGCCGCTGCGTGCTGACGCTGGTCGGCGGCGAGACGGCCTGGAACGAAAGGGCGTAACGAAGCGCCCCGGAAGAAGGCCCGTTCGGGCCGGATTCCTCCGCCCCTTTGCCGCGTTTTGCGGAAGGGGCGCTTCGTGACGGAATTCTTTCTCTGCAACACAGAAAACATCATGTGCGGAGCCAGCATGAAACAGGGAACATATACGATAGTCGGGCATGACCGGCTTACGAAGGACGTGTACCGCATGGTCCTTTCCGGCGACACGTCGGCCATGACCATGCCCGGTCAGTTCATTGAAATCAGTCTTCCGGGATTTTTCCTGCGCCGTCCCATTTCCGTCTGCGACTACGATGAGCATACCATCACCATCATTTACAAGGTCGTGGGGCAGGGCACGGATCTCATGGCAAAGATGAAGGAAGGCGAAACGCTGGATGCTCTCGTCGGTCTCGGACACGGCTTTGAAGTGGAGAACAGCGGCGACGCTCCTCTTCTGGTGGGCGGCGGCGTAGGCGTGCCTCCGCTGTTCAATCTGGCCAGAAAGCTCATTGCCGCAGGCAGAAAAGTGACGGTCATACTCGGCTTCAACAAGGCCGACGAGATCTTCTATGCCCGCGAGTTCGAGCAGCTCGGAGCCCGTGTCATCGTTGCCACCGTGGACGGCAGCGTCGGCGTGAAGGGCTTCGTCACCAATGCGCTTCCCGAATCCTTCAGCCATGTGTACAGCTGCGGTCCCATGCCTATGCTGCATGCCCTGTACAGGGCCACGCAGGGCACAAGCGGAGAGTTCAGCCTTGAAGAACGCATGGGCTGCGGTTTCGGCGCCTGCATGGGATGCAGCATCATGACGAAGGAAGGCAGCAGACGCGTGTGCAAGGACGGCCCCGTGTTCGATAAGGAGGTGCTGGAATGGCAGATCTGAAAGTAACGCTCAGCAGTCTGGAACTGGACAATCCGCTCATTCCGGCCAGCGGCACCTTCGGCTACGGCTACGAGTTCGCCGAACTTTACGACATCAATATTCTCGGCTCCTTTTCCTTCAAGGGAACCACGCTGGAGCCCCGCTTCGGCAATCCCACGCCCCGCATCGCGGAAACGCCTTCCGGCATGATCAATGCCGTGGGCATGCAGAATCCCGGCGTCGACAGAGTGATCAGCGAAGAGCTGCCCCGTCTGAAGAAGTGCTTCCATAAAAAGGTCATTGCCAATATCGGCGGCTTTTCCGTGGAAGAATACGCCGAATGCTGCGCCCGCATCGATAAGGAAGATCAGGTGGGCATCATCGAGGTGAACGTGAGCTGCCCCAACGTGCACAACGGCTGCATGAGCTTCGGCACGGATCCCCTCGGCATTTCCGCCGTGACGAAGGCCGTGAAGGCCGTGACGAAGAAGCCTGTGTACGTGAAGCTTTCGCCCAACGTCACCGACATCGTTCCTCTGGCCGCCGCTGCGGCGGAAGCCGGCGCCGACGGCATCAGCCTCATCAATACGCTGCTCGGCATGCGTATCGACCTGCGCACGAGAAAGCCCGTCATCGCCAACAAGATGGGCGGCTTTTCCGGCAGCGCCATCCTGCCCGTGGCGCTGCGCATGGTCTATCAGGTCTATGAGACCGTGAAGCTGCCCATCATAGGCATGGGCGGCGTGACCTCGGCCCGCGACGTGATCGAAATGATGCTGGCGGGCGCCACGGCCGTGGAAATCGGCTCGGCCAACCTGGTTGATCCGTGGGCCTGCCCGAAGATTCTTGCCGAGCTTCCCGCCGTCATGGAACAGTACGGCATAACCTCTCTCAGGGATATCATCGGAGGAGCTCACTGATGCATACGCTCAATAAAGACGTCATGGTGGCCTGCGACTTCAGCAGCAGAGCCGAAGTCATGGACTTTCTCGGTCTGTTCACGGAGGAAAAGCCCTTCGTGAAGATCGGCATGGAACTGTACTATGCCGAAGGTCCCGATATCGTGCGCGCCATCAAGGCCCGCGGACATCGCATTTTCCTCGATCTCAAGCTGCACGACATTCCCAATACGGTGCGCAAGGCTATGGCCGTGCTGAGCGCGCTGGACGTGGATATGTGCAATCTGCATGCCGCCGGAACCGTGGCCATGATGCAGGATGCCCTGAAGGGACTGACCCGTCCCGACGGCAGCCGTCCGCTGCTCATTGCCGTTACGCAGCTTACCTCCACGAGCGAAGAGCGCATGCGCGAGGATCTTCTCATTGATCGTCCTCTGGACGAGGTGGTCATGCACTACGCCTCCCGCGCAAGGTTTGCCGGACTCGACGGCGTGGTATGCTCGCCCCTTGAGGCCGGAAAGGTGCATGAAGTGTGCGGCAGCGACTTTCTGACCGTGACCCCCGGCGTGCGCTTTGCCGACGGAGAGAAGGGCGATCAGGTGCGCGTGACTACGCCGGCCCGTGCACGGGAACTGGGTTCCGACTTCATCGTGGTGGGGCGGCCCATCACGCAGGCGGACGATCCTGTGGCGGCGTACCGTCGCTGCGTCAGGGAATTTCTCGGGTAAGACCGCAGACAGGCCTTTTTCCGGCCTTGCGGCGTGAACGTTTCCGTCCCGTTCCCGCAGGAAGGGCGCGCGAAAGCCGCGCCTTTCCGCGGAAGGCAGTTTTTTCTGCCGGAAACGTGTTTTTTCAGAAGTCCGCCGGACGGCGGACGGATCTTTCATCTTCAAGGAGTCATCATCATGGATTCCCGTCAGAAGCTTATTGCCGGCGATCTTCTTTCCATCAAGGCCGTGTTCTTCCGTCCCGACGAACCCTTCATCTGGGCCAGCGGCATCAAGAGCCCCGTGTACTGCGACAACCGTCTCACCCTGACTGCTCCCGAAGTGCGCAACGACGTGGAAAACGCCCTCGCCGCCGTGGTGCGTGAGGAATATCCCGAATGTGAAGTGCTCATGGGAACCAGCACCGCCGGTATCGCTCATGCGGCCATCGTGGGGCACATCATGGGTCTGCCCATGGGCTATGTCCGCTCCAGCGCCAAGGATCACGGCCGCGGCAATCAGATTGAAGGTCGTCTGGAACCCGGCCAGAAGGTCGTGGTCATCGAGGATCTCATTTCCACGGCAGGCAGCGTGCTTGAAGTGGTCAAGGTGCTGCGCGAGGCCGGCGCCGAAGTGCTCGGCGTGGCCAGTATCTTCACCTACGGCATGAAGAAGGGCCTTGATCGCCTGGCCGAAGCCGGTGTGAAGAACGTGAGCCTCACCAACTTCGACACCATTGCCGAAGTGGCTGCGGAAAGCGGCTACATCCGCAAGGAGGACGTGGCCCGTCTCATCGCCTTCCGCAACAATCCTTCCGACGAGAGCTGGATCGGAGCGTAGCATGGAAAGTCTGATAGACATCCGGGATCTTTCGACGCAGGACATTGAACAGCTTCTCTCCACGGCGCTGGACATCATTGCCGATCCCGGAAAGTACGCTCAGAAATGCCGCGGCAAAAAGCTGGCTACGCTGTTCTTTGAACCTTCCACGCGTACCCGCCTCAGCTTCGAGGCCGCCATGTACGAACTCGGCGGCAACGTCCTCGGCTTTTCCGAAGCGCAGAGCTCTTCCGCCTCCAAGGGCGAAAGCGTGGCCGACACCGTGCAGGTGGTCAGCTGCTATGCCGACATCATTGCCATGCGCCATCCCAAGGAAGGCGCGCCTCTCGTGGCGGCCATGAACGCTTCCGTACCCGTGATCAATGCCGGCGACGGCGGTCACAACCATCCCACCCAGACGCTTGCCGACCTGCTCACCATCTGGCGCGAGAAGGGCAGGCTGGACAATCTCGTCATCGGCCTGTGCGGCGACCTCAAGTTCGGGCGCACCGTGCATTCCCTGATTGCGGCCATGTCCCGCTACAGCAACGTGAAGTTCGTGCTCATCTCTCCCGATGAACTGCGTCTGCCCGGCTACATCCGCAAGGACGTGATGGAAAGAAACGGCATCGCCTATGAGGAGACCACGGATCTTCTGGAGGCCATGCCTTCGCTCGACGTGCTGTACATGACCCGTGTGCAGAAGGAACGCTTCTTCAACGAGGCCGACTATATCCGTCTTAAAGACAGCTATGTGCTCACGCCTGAAAAGATGAAGAGCGCCCGTGAGGACATGTGCGTGATGCATCCTCTGCCCCGAGTGAACGAGATTTCCGTTGCCGTGGACAAGGATCCGAGAGCCGCCTATTTCCGTCAGGTGCTGAACGGCAAATACATGCGCATGGCGCTCATCATGAAACTGCTGGGGGTGAACTAGCATGGTCATCGACGCAATTTCCAACGGCATCGTTCTTGATCACATCAGAGCGGGCCTCAGCATGGAGCTGTACCGGATTCTCAATCTGGACAAACTCCAGTGTTCCGTGGCCGTGCTGAAGAACGTGACCAGCAGGAAGATGGGCCGCAAGGACATCATCAAGATCGACGAGATCATCGACCTGAACTTTGATGTGCTCGGCTATGTGGATCCCGGCATCACCGTAAGCATTGTTCGCGACGGAAAGCTTGACCGCAAGTTCAGCGTGGAACTGCCTGAGCGCGTGGTGAACGTCATCCGCTGCAAGAACCCCCGCTGCATTACCTCCACCGAGCAGGAACTTCCTCAGATTTTCAAGCTCACGGACAGGGAAAACCGGGTATACCGCTGCATCTACTGCGAAAGCAGGGCCAAGGGCAGAGACTGATTCTGCGGAATCTGCGGGATGCATTTGCTTTTCCTGTAATGAGAGGAAGAAGCGCTTTCCCGTACAATTGCCTTGGCTGAATGAGGCATAATGAGGCCGGAGCGGCCGCCTTCGGGCGACCCTCCGGCCTTTTTTTAAGACTGAAAACTCCCCGCTATGCGGGGAGTTCCAAAAAGGCGAAGCC
>OOCM01003047.1_pt1 | contig 10030 bp, 13 predicted proteins | sample 1671111 | NCBI WGS metagenome assembly OOCM01 (sample SAMN06348123, study PRJEB24527) | human gut metagenome | biome: human gut; feature: ankylosing spondylitis patient; material: feces | host: Homo sapiens | place: China | collected 2015-10 | reverse complement strand
CCGGCGGATGACAGCTACGGCATTGAGGTCGCCAAACTGGCGGGCCTGCCGGGCAGCGTGACCAAGCGCGCCCACGCCGTGCTGCGCCAGTTGGAGGCCAACGCCCCCGGCCGCAGCAACACGATGCAGCTGGACTTTGAGACCGTAGAAGCCTACAACAACCCCAGCGTGCCCAGCGAGGTGGTGGACAAGCTCCACAGCGTGGATATTGAAACGCTGACCCCGCTGGAAGCGCTGAACTTCCTGTACGAACTGAAAACCGTTTTAGATAAAGAATAAAGGCAGGTGAGACCCATGGCGGAAATTCGTGTGCTGGACAAGCATACTGCCGAACTGATCGCGGCCGGTGAAGTTGTAGAACGACCGGCCAGTGTGGCCAAGGAACTGCTGGAAAATGCCATCGATGCCGGGGCGACCCAGATCACCCTCTCGGCGGCCCGCGGCGGCATTGCCCAACTGCAGATTGAAGCGGAATATATCGATAAAGCGTTTATCCGCCATGCTACCAGCAAAATTGCCACGGCGGATGACCTGGGGCATATCCATACCCTGGGATTCCGCGGCGAGGCCTTGGCGTCCATCGCCAGCGTGGCCAAAGTGGAAGTGCTGACCCGTACCGAAACGGACGAGTACGCCTGCTGCTACCGCATCGAGGGCGGCGAGCCCCAGGGCATGGAGCCGGGCGCGCGTCCTGTCTTGTCCATGGCGCGCCTCCAATATCCCAGTCTAGCACGATCATTATACCGTGCCCGGCATGAAATTCCAACAGTTTTTTGCGGCCTTGCTTTGACAATGCGCGCCGCAGCCGCTATACTTGGGACAGATAGAATGTATTTGGGAGGCACGGTATGTTTACTTTCAATCACTTTAATTTCAATGTCCTCGATCTCGAGCGCAGCGTGCGTTTTTATCATGACGCCCTCGGGCTGGAGCCCGTGCGCACGAAGGATGCGGCCGACGGCTCGTTCCGACTTGTGTTTCTGGGCGACGGGCACTCGCCGTTTCAGCTCGAGCTGACCGGCCTGCGCGGCCGCACGCAGCCGTATGACCTCGGTGAGGGGGAGTTTCACCTCGCGTTTTCCGTGCCGGACATGGACGCCGCGCACGCGAAGCACGCGGCCATGGGCTGCATCTGCTTTGAAAACCCCGGCATGGGCATCTACTTCATCGAGGACCCGGACGGGTACTGGATCGAGATCGTGCCGGAAAAGTGAATCCCCACGCAGGAGACGGAAAACGTCTCCTGTGTTTTTTTGTATAGCGAAAACCACTCGCCTAGCGAGTGGTTTTCGCTATACAATGACCGGCGCCCCACAGAAAAATCTGCGGGGCGCGCTTTGTTGGCCGGTATGTGCGCTTAGTCGTCCGGCGGCGACAGCCGGCAGATGTCGAGTACGGACACCTCGAACGCCGTACGCTCGACGGCGCCGGTGTCCAGCACCTTGATGTAGCTGCGGCTTTGCAGCCGCCCTTCGAGGGACACGCGCGTGCCCACGTCCCAGAGCGCGGTCTCGCACGCGCGCGCACCCCAGGTGATGCACGGCAGGTAGTCGCTGCGGCCGTAGTGCCGGTTCACGGCCAGCATCAGGTCGCAGATGTCGCGGCCCATCGGCGTCGTGCGCAGGTTCGGCGGCTTGCAGAGCGTGCCGCTGAGCAGGATCAGGTTGCGGTCATACGGCTCGTCGCTGAGCGAAATGTCGCGCGCGAACACCGTGATGACCAGCTTCGCGCCCGGCCCGCGGCGGTTGTTGAACGAGCGTACGTCGCCGATCACGCACAGCCTTGCCGATTCCTCCAGCGGCATCTCGGCCAGCAGCCGCTCGCGCACGACGACGTTCACGCGGTCGATCGTGCCGGACAGCCGCTGCGTCTCGAGCGGGAAGGTGAAAAAGCGCTCCTGCCGGTTTTCGTGCGACAGCACGGGCGGCGCTGCCAGCGTGCCGCAGAGCTCGGCATAGTTGTTTTGTTCCAGTTCGTCCATGTGCTGCACCTCTCTTGTTGGGTAACACAGCCTATGTGCCGGCGGCGGAAAATATGCGTCTTGTGCAATGCGGCCGGACGCGGTATAATAAGAATACCTATTTTTCGTGTCTCATCAGAAAGGACGAACGATCATGGAACTTCGAGAGATTCTTTCCCGCTGCGACCACACGCTCCTGCGCGTGGATGCCACCGCGGCGGAGATCCGCGCCCTCTGCGATCAGGGCATGCGTTATGGTTGCGCCAGCGTGTGCATCCCGCCGTGCCATGTCGCCGGGGCGAAGAAATATGTCGGCGACCGCCTGCGCATCTGCACGGTCATCGGCTTCCCGAATGGGTACAACACCCCGGCCGTCAAGGCGTTCGAGGCGGCGGAAGCCATCCGCAACGGCGCCGATGAGGTGGACATGGTCATCAATCTGGCCATGGTCAAGGACGGCTGCTGGGACGATGTCGCGGCCGATATCCGCGCCGTGCGTGAGGTCAGCCGCGGCCGCATCCTCAAGGTCATCATTGAGTGCTGCCTGCTGACCGAGGAGGAAAAGCGCATGCTCTGCCGCATCGTGTCCGACAGCGGAGCCGACTATATCAAGACCTCCACCGGCTTTTCCACCGGCGGCGCCACGGCGGACGATGTGCGCCTGCTGCGCACCTGCTGCCCGCCGCACGTGAAGGTCAAAGCCGCCGGCGGCATCGCAAGCCTTGCCGACGCGGAGGAGTTTATCCGCCTCGGCGCGGACCGGCTCGGCACCAGCCGCATCGTGAAGATCGCCATGGCGCAGGAGCAGCAGGCTGCCGAGGCAGCGGCCGCGCCGCAGCAGCCGGAAGCGGCTGCACAGCCAGAGACGCCGGAACAGCAGGACACCACTTACTGAGTCTGCCGGGCGGCGAGTTTTTGCCGCACGGTTCGCCCCAGCCACACGCCGGGGATGGCAAGTCCAAACCAGAACAGGGTATACAGCGGGCAGATCTGCCCGAGGACGTTGAGCGGCCGGTCTGCGTAGTTCCAGACGTTCCAGCCAAGGCGCAGGTTGACCAGCACGCCGGTGAAATACTCCACCGTCGTGACGGCGGCCGCGCACAGCGTCCAGCGCCGCCAGAGCACGGTGCGCTCGCGCCCCGCGATCAGATAGATCAGCACGGCGCACACGCCGCCGCACAGCAGCATCGACCAGTGCGTCCGGCCGCGCCAAAGCAGCTCCAGCCCGCCGTAGCCCAGTCCGCCGGCGGTGAACACACCGCCGTATTCGAGTACTTTCATATGGCTTCGCCTCCGTGGAGGAGTATGTCCCCGGAAGGTGGGATTCAGTCCGCATTTTTTGCTCGCCCGGCGCAGAAAACCCTTGACAGACCGTGCCGGGACTGCTATAGTATAAAAGCTGACAACAAAGTGGGCGCCCTCTGGGCAGCCTCACCCGGCCGCAAAGGCGGTCCGCGGTCAATAAAACCCGCTCCCGTCCGGGAGATATGTGTGTTTTATGCGCGCGGATGTGTCTTGCATCCGTGCTTTTTTGTTCTCGGAGCGATCGCTCCCGATGCAACCAATGGAGGTGTGTTCGTATCGCAACTGCAAACTATCAGATCAACGAAGAGATCCGCGATAAGGAAGTCCGCGTCATCGGCGCTGACGGCGCTCAGCTGGGCATCATGTCCTCGGCCGCTGCGCTGGAGATCGCCGAGGGGAAGGACCTCGACCTCGTGAAGATCGCTCCGGGTTCCAACCCACCGGTCTGCAAGATCATGGACTACGGCAAGTACCGTTTCGAGCAGGCCAAGCGCGAGAAGGAAGCCAGAAAAAATCAGCATGTGATCGAAGTCAAGGAGATCCGCATGTCGCCCGGCATCGGCGAGAACGACTTCAACACCAAGCTGAAAAACGGCCAGAAGTTCCTGCAGGGCGGCGACCGCCTGAAGGTGACGATCCGCTTCCGCGGCCGTGAAATGGCGCACACCAATATCGGTGAACAGCTCCTGCGTGACTTTGCCGCCAAGTGCGCGGACATTGCCAACCTCGACAAGCAGCCCAAGCTGGAGGGACGCAATATGTCCATGTTCCTGTCGCCAAAGCCGCAGAACACCAATAATAAGAAGTAAGCAAACCAAGGAAGGAGAAAATACAATGCCCAAACTGAAATCTCACAGTGGCGCGAAGAAGAGATTCAATCTCACCAAGAACGGCAAGGTCAAGCGTGCCCATGCGTTCAAGAGCCACATTCTTACCAAGAAGGATACCAAGCGCTGCCGTCGTCTGCGTTCCACCACTTATGCGGATGCGACTACCGAAGCGACCATCAGAAAAATGATTCCTTATAAATAAGGATTGACCGCACAATAGGAGGAAACAACAATGGCAAGAGTTAAGGGCGCGATGATGACGCGCAAACATAGAAAAAAGATCCTCGGCCTGGCCAAGGGCTACTGGGGCAACAAGTCCCGCCACTATAAGATGGCCAACCAGCAGATGATGAAGTCCGGCCGCTACGCTTACGTCGGCCGCAAGCAGAAGAAGAGAGACTTCCGTCAGCTGTGGATCACCCGTATCAGCGCCGGCTGCAAAGCCAACGGCATGAACTACTCCACCTTTATGCACGGCCTGAAGCTGGCCGGCATCGACATGAACCGCAAGATGCTCTCCGAGACTGCGATTCATGACTCCGCTGCGTTCACCGCTCTGTGCGAGCAGGCGAAGGCTGCCCTGAACTGAGTTTCTAAGTTAAAAACCCCGCCATCCGACCGGATGGCGGGGTTTTTGTATGTTCTTCAGTCGACCTGCCGCGCCACGACCAGAAAGCGGCCGTTCGCCGTGTGGTAGGCACAGGTGGACAGCGTGAGCAGCCGGTCGCCGGGCTGGATCGTGATGCCGGTGTCATAGCACCGGTTTTGTTCGATAAACGTGCAGTACTGTGCAAACTGCTCCGGGTCCGTGCCGATGCAGTCATAATATCGAAAGGCGTCAGAGCCCTCAGCGGGGATTTCCGTTTCGATCGCGGCCACGACCTCATACGAATGGGAGGCGTAGAGCGTGTCAAACTGCACGATCGGGTGCGCAGCGCGAAATGCCGCATCCTTGTAGGAGATCAGCGAGCCGAACATGCTGCCGTCTTTCATGTGGTGCCCGTAGATGAGGATGTTGTCCGCCGTGCGCACATCGCAGTTTTCGGCGACATACAGCGTGCCGCGGTACGACCACTTGCCGTAGAAGTCCATGTGCAGGTACTTGCCCGGCGTGTCGGGGGCAAACATGACGACGTTGTTGATGTTGGTGCCGTCGATCCGCAGCCAGCCGATCGTATCCGCATTGTCGGCGGCAACTGCACGCACCTGCTCCATGGCCTCCGCACTGGCTGCGTCATGCGCGGCGGCGAGCGCCTCTGCGACAGCGCGGTCGCTGCGGTCACTGTGCCAGTACCAGCCGAGCACGCCAACGCAGACCAAGAATCCGACAATGCAGACGACGCGGATCACGATGAGAACGGTTTTTTTCATACAAAACTCCTGATAAGAAAATGGGCAGTGTCATTTGACGCTGCCCATTTTAACTGCATGAGAGTGAAGATCAGGCGCCGTGGTGCTTGCTCTTCCTGCGGTTGTAGTAGGTCGCAGCGAAGGTCGCCACGAAGATCACTGCCAGCGCAATGACCAGCCAGATCAGACGTGTGTCGCCGGTCTTGGGGGTGTTCGACTTGCTGCCATCCGGATTATTGCCGTCCGGATTGTTGCCGTCCGGATTATTGCCGTCCGGATTGTTGCCGTCCGGATTGTTGCCATCCGGGCCATTCCCGTCCGGATTGTTGGGGTCGGTGCCGTTGCCGTTATCGCCGCCGCCGTTATCGCCGCCGCCGTTGTTGCCGCCGCCGTTATCGCCGCCGTTATCGCCGCCGTTGTTGCCGCCGTTGTCGCCGCCGTTGTCGCCGCCGTTATCGCCGCCGTTGTCGCCGCCGTTATCATTGCCCTCGCCGAGGATGACAACGATATTGATGTAGTGCAGACCGAAGTTCGTGGCAAACGCCTTGATGGTATTCGTGCCCTTGACATGGATGCCCGTGCCGCCGGGGTAGGTGATCCCGCCGACGCCGACGATGGTGGCCTCCTGCACATCCGCATCAATGCTCCAGTCGTGGACATGGTGGTTGGTGCAGGTGATGGTCACGGGGGACCACGCCGTCACTTCCATGCCGGCATGATAGGGCTTCGTGTGCGTGCCGAGCGCGTCCGTGTAGGTCACGGAGAAGGACGCATCGTGGTCATAGTCGCGCAAGACTGTCAAAAACAGGTGCGTGCTCACGCCCGCCACGTCGCCGGCCGCCGCCGGGGTCGTGCCGAACGAAAACAGCGACAGCGTGAATGCCAGCAAGAAGATGGCAATCATGAGTGCCTGCTTGCGATGAGTTGCTTTTTTCATGTTGATTACATCCGCCTTTCACATTAGCTGGTGATCGATAAAAAGAGATCGCGAGGGAGTGCGTTGGGAACGGTTGCTGTGGGTGAAAATTGCATTGTTTACAGTCTATTCATAAAATAGCACATTGATAAACGCTCGTCAATAACTATAATGCATGAGACGCGGAAAATGTTGCATCATTTTGCAAATGTGCCAAATTTTTTCCCGTTTGCGCATTTTTTTCACAGAGCGGCGCCATGTGTCCGGCAGTGGTGCAGCGAGTGAAAAAAAGCATCGGATCAAAAGCGCAGAAATCCCATAAATTAGGTTTGACAATCGCCGGGCGGAGTGTTAACATTACGAAATGCTGATTAACGGGGTTAACAAAAGGAGGATGGTTCATGCAATTGCAGCGACTGACTGAGGAATTGCTGCTGACGGTTACTTCTTTGAACCGGTCCTGCATACCGCAGAGTGTGCAGGAGCACCTGAAGGGCGAAAACTTCCTGCTGAGCTACCTCGATGAGCACGGCGGGTGCAGTACGCCGGGCGTGCTGCGGGAGGTCCTGGGCGTGAGCGCGCCGCGCACGGCGGCCATGCTGCGCGCGCTGGAGGAAAAGGGGATGCTGCGCCGCTGTGCCGACAGCTATGACCGGCGCCGCGTCGTTGTGCACCTGACGGAGCTTGGCCGCCAGACGGCGGAACAGATGCACACGACATTGTGTGCGCACGTGCAGCGCGTTCTCGAGCAGCTGGGTGAGCAGGATTCCCGCGAACTGATCCGCCTGCTGGGGCGCATCACGGAGATCGAGGCAAGCGCCTGAACGGTGTGCGCGGGTGTTTCGATGCAGGATGTATAAGGAGACAGTTTAATGAAGAAATATATTCAGGAACATAAATATGTTCTGTTGGTGCTGTATTTGCCCATTTATCTGATCTGGTTTGCGCTGGTCGAGCGCATGGTGCCTTCGACGGAGGGCTGCTTTGTATCCTATCTGCCGCTGGACGACAAGATCCCCTTTCTGCCGGGGTTCATTCTGGCGTATGTGCTCTGGTATCCGTTTTTGATCGTCCCGGTCGTTGTGACGCTGCTCAAAGACGATCGCCGCGCGTTCATCCGCTATGCGGCGTTTATCATTGCGGGCTTTTCCATCTCGCTGACGATCTGCATGATCTGGCCGAACTGCCAGCTCCTGCGCCCGTCCGTGGTGGACACGAGCACGCTGTGCGGCTGGCTGGTCAATGCGATCTATTCGGCCGACACGCCGACGAACGTCCTGCCGAGTATGCACGTGGTCGGCTGTATGGCCGTGCTGGCCGTGACGTTCGACAGTAAGTATTTAAAAAAGGTGCGCATCCCGGCGGTCATCATCGCCGCTGCGATCTGCGCGGCGACGGTGTTTGTCAAGCAGCACTCCATTCTGGACGTGTTTGCGGCGCTCGCGCTGTCGCTGGTGCTGTACCTGATCATCTATGTCGCGGCGCGCCGGATCGTGGACCGGCGTCAGCCGACGGCCACAGCCTGAGAGAAACCAAACAGAGAAACAGATAGACGAGGATAAAGAGGAGAAATATGAGTGACCCGAAGATCCTGAAAAAGATGGAGCAGGAAAACCAGAAATACAAACCGAAGCCGGCAGTCGTGGCCGTCTACTGGATCCTGCGTCTGATCGTTATCGGCGTCATGGTCATGACGATCATCCATAAGAACTATGAGAGCACGTTCGTGTGCGTGCTGGTGCTGATTTTGTTCATGCTGCCGAGGTTCGTGGAGCGCAACTTCCGCATCGAGCTGCCGAGCACGCTGGAGATCATTATCCTGGTCTTCATTTTCGCGGCAGAGATCCTCGGCGAGCTCAAGAGCTATTTCATCACCTACCCGCACTGGGACTCCATGCTGCACACGACGACGGGCTTCATCAGCGCGGCGTTCGGCTTTGCCATGGTGGATCTGCTCAACCGCAACAAGCCGCAGCACTTCAAGCTCTCGCCGGTGTTTCTGGCGCTGGTGGCGTTCTGCTTTTCCATGACGGTCGGCGTGCTGTGGGAGTTTTTCGAGTTTTCGATGGACTACCTGTTCCACATGGACATGCAGAAGGACATGATCATCCACTCCTTCGCCTCCGTGACGCTCGACCCGACGAACAGCAATATTCCCATCCTGGTGGACAACATCACGGACGTGGCCATCAATGGCAAATCGCTCGGTCTTGGCGGCTATCTGGATGTGGGCCTGTATGATACGATGCAGGACCTGTTTGTCAACTTTGTCGGTGCGCTCACGTTCAGCGTTATCGGCTACTTCAGCGCCAAGTCCGGCAACAACAAGATCGCCAAGCAGTTCGTGCCGGTGGTCCTGCCGGAGGAGCCGAAGGCGGAGCGCGAACCGGAGCAAAAGCCGGAAGCGACAAAATAAAAGCAATCCCCGCCGGACGCAGCCTGCGTCCGGCGGGGATTGCTTGTTTGGGTCAGAAGCGGAACTCAAAATCGAGATCGTAGATGCTCACCGTGTCGCCTTCCTCGATGCCCATGGCCTCGAGCCGGTCGAACAGGCCGGACTGGCGCAGCACGCGGTCAAAGTACATGCGCGATTCGTAGTCGCCGAAGTTGATCGAGCTCATGAGCCGCTGCAGCCACGGCCCTTCGACGACCCAGAGATCGTCAAAGTGGCGGATCTGCAGCTCGTCGCTCGTGCCGACCTCCGGCTCGGGCGGGACGTAGTCGGCCTCGTACGGCGGCATCGGCGGGATCTCGGCGAGCTTGGCCGCGCATGCCTGAATGAGCTCGCGCGTGCCGGTGTGGGCGGCAGCGCTCATCTCAAAGAATTCGTAGCCCTGCGCCTCGACGTGTGCGCGCAGGCGGTCGATGTTCGTGCGGTCGTCGCCGAGCAGGTCGCATTTGTTGGCGGCGACGATCTGCGTGCGCGAGGCCAGCACGTCGCTGTAGGCGCGCAGCTCGGCGTTGATGGCCTCAAAGTCCTCGACCGGGTCGCGCCCCTCGCTGCCGGAGACGTCCACCAGATGCACGAGCAGGCGGCAGCGGTCGATGTGGCGCAGGAAGTCGTGACCGAGTCCCGCGCCGTCGCTCGCGCCCTCGATGATGCCCGGGATGTCCGCCATGACGAAACTGCGGTCGTCCCGGTAAGGGACGATGCCCAGGTTGGGGGTCAGGGTTGTAAAGGGGTAATCGGCGATGGCGGGTTTGGCCGCCGTGAGAGCCGCCAAAAGGGTGGACTTGCCGGCATTGGGAAAACCGACCAGCCCGACATCGGCCAGGACTTTGAGTTCGAGGATGACCCAGCCTTCCTCGCCGGGGGTGCCGGGTTGGGCATAGCGCGGGGTCTGGTTGGTGGACGAGCGGAAATGCCAGTTGCCCAGCCCGCCGCGGCCGCCTTTTTTGACGATGATGCGCTGACCGTCTTCGAGGATCTCGCCGATGAGTTCGTGAGTGTCCGCGTCGCGGATCACGGTGCCGATGGGCACTTGCACCACTTCGTCGCGTCCGTCGGCTCCGAAGGAACGGTTGCGGTGGCCGTCGGCGCCGTGCCCGGCTTTGATGTGCCGTTGGAAGCGGAGGTGCTGAAGGGTCCACAGGTGGGAATTGCCCTCGACGATCACATGGCCGCCGCGCCCGCCGTCGCCGCCGTCCGGGCCGCCTTTGGGGATGTAT
>OOCM01003042.1_pt1 | contig 10047 bp, 7 predicted proteins | sample 1671111 | NCBI WGS metagenome assembly OOCM01 (sample SAMN06348123, study PRJEB24527) | human gut metagenome | biome: human gut; feature: ankylosing spondylitis patient; material: feces | host: Homo sapiens | place: China | collected 2015-10 | reverse complement strand
GTTTTTTATAAGGAATAAAACCAAACATTTTATGAAGATAAATTAGTGTAAGCACAGATGAATGTACACGAAAATCGGCACGAAAGAAGACCTCTCCGCGCAGGTGTGTTTTCGTGTATTTACAAAAATTCCGGTCAATGCTATACTATACAAATTGATTGAAACGCTTTTCTGAAAGGAACGGTATCTATGGGTCTGCCTGCGAAGCTGGTGCGCGCACAGCTCAATTTCTTTAAACCCTTTGTCGCCAACTGCTCTCTGGAAATTACCCGGAAGGGACAGGACAAGCTCGGCGAGCTGATGGAGGCCATTCACCGGCGCGACGTGATCGTCCGCGACCATGACTTCGGCCCGTTCCAGGGCGCGTGGATCATGCCCAAGGACGAGCGGCGGCAGGGCGTCGTGCTCTATCTGCACGGCGGCGGCTACACCTGCGGCAATCTGGACTATGCCAAGGGCTTCGCGGCCACGCTTTCAGACGAGTGCGGTGTGCGCGTGTTCTGCGCAGCCTACCGTCTGGCCCCGGAGGACCGCTTTCCGGCTGCGCTGGACGACGCGGTCGTGAGCTATCAGTATTTGCTCTCCAAGGGCTATCCCGCCAGCCAGATCCTGCTCTGCGGCGAGTCCGCCGGCGGCGGACTTATTTACGCCCTCTGCCTGCGCCTCAAGGAGCTGCGCCTGCCGCTTCCGTGCGGCCTGATCGGCATTTCGCCGTGGACCGACCTGACCGGCTCCGGCCAGTCCTATATCGACAACCGCGACATCGACCCCTCCATGACGCCGGAGCTGCTGCAATTCTATGCTGCCTGCTATACCGACGACCCGAAAGATCCCCTCTGCTCGCCGCTGTTCGGCGATCTGACGGGCCTGCCGCCGTCGCTGCTGTTCGTCGGCGGGGACGAGGTCATGCTCGACGATACGCGGATGCTCCATAAAAAGCTGCTCGATTCCGGCTGCAAGAGCCAGATCGTTATTGCGCCGGAGCGCTGGCACGCATATGTGCTGTATTATCTGAATGAAAATATGTCCGATTTTGACACCATCGGACGGTTCATGACGCGTGTGCTCTCTCCGGTGCGCAAGCTGCGCTGGATGCGGCTGGACAACGCCGCGAAAATTTACCCGGCGGCCAAGCGCCGGAACTGGACGAATTATTTCCGCCTGTCCGCCACGCTGACGGAGGAGGTCGATCTGAACGTGCTGCGCGCCGCGCTGGACGTGACGGTGCGGCGCTTCCCGTCCATCGCCGTCCGCCTGCGCCGGGGCGCGTTCTGGTACTATCTCGAGGAGATCACGAAGGCTCCCGCGATTGAAGAAGACAAGAGCTATCCGCTCGTCCACGTCCCGTTTGACGACGTGCGCAAATGCGCCTTCCGCGTGCTGGTCTACGGCAGCCGCATCGCCGTAGAGTTCTTCCACGCAGTCACGGACGGCACGGGCGGTCTGATCTTCCTCAAAACGCTGGTTGCGGAATACCTGTGCCAGAAATACAAGATCAATATCCCCGCCGAAAACGGCGTTTTGGGCCGCTTGGAGGATCCTGACCCGGAGGAGCTGGAGGACAGCTTCCTGCGCTACGCGGGCGACATCACCGCCAGCCGCGCCGAGCAGACCGCCTACCACATGAGCGGAACGCCGGAGCCGGACGGCTTTTTGAACCTCACCACGCTCATGCTGCCCGTCCCTGCTGTCAAGGAAAAGGCAAAGGAATTCGGCGTCAGCGTGACAGAGTTCATTGCCGCCGTCATGATGAAGGCCATCAGCGACCTGCAGAATGAAAAGGTTCCGCGCCGTATGCGGCGCAAGCCTGTCAAGGTCCTGCTGCCGGTCAATCTGCGCGGCCTGTTCCCGAGCCGGACGATGCGGAACTTTGCGTCCTATGTCACGCCGGAGATCGATCCGCGCCTGGGCGACTATTCTCTTGCGGAGATCTGCCGGATCGTTCATTACCGGATGGGTCTGGAAAACGATCCCCGGATGATGGCGGCGAAGATCGCGACGAACGTGGCGAGCGAACGCTCCGCTGTGCTGCGCGTCATGCCGCTGTTCGTGAAAAATATCGCCATGAAGGCCGTGTTCGATCTGGTCGGCGAGTGCAAATCCTGCCTGTGCCTGTCCAACCTCGGTCTTGTCAGACTGCCGGAGGAAATGGCTCCGTATGTTGCGCGGATGGACTTCATCATCGGCGTGCAGGCCAAAGCTCCGCACAACTGCGGCGTCGTCAGCTGGAACGGCACCATGTATATCAACATGATCCGGAACATCCGTGAGCCGGAGCTGGAATCTCATTTTTACCGTGTGCTGCACACGCTGGGGCTGCCCGTCAAGGTCGAGAGCAACCAGCGCTGGGCATGAATAGGAGGCTACAAAAGCATGTATTGTGTCAAATGCGGCGTTGAACTCGCCGACAGCGAGAAAAAATGTCCTCTGTGCGGGACGCCGGTGTTCCATCCTGATATTCCGCGCAATCTTTCCGAGCCGCCCTTTCCGCCGGACAAGCGCATCCGGCCCGAGGACGTGAACCGTTCCGGTGTCCTGTTCGTGCTGACCATCGCGGCGCTTCTGCCCGCACTTTTGTGTCTGCTGTGCGACTGGCGCATCAACGGAACGCTTGTCTGGTCCGGCTATGCGGCGGGAGCGATTGCGCTGCTGTATGTCGTTATCCTGCTGCCCATGTGGTTCCGGCGGCCCAATCCCGTCATATTTGTGCCGGTCGATTTCATCGCGGTGGGACTGTACCTGCTCTATATCAACTTTGCCACCGGCGGGCACTGGTTCTTGTCCTTTGCATTCCCGGTCACAGGTGCGATCGGCCTGCTCATCAGCGCAGCCGTTGCCCTGACGCACTATCTGCGCGGCGGGTATCTTTACATCTACGGCGGTATGCTGATCCTCGGCGGCGGTCTGGCCGTGCTCATCGAGTTCCTGATCAATCTGACGTTCCAGATCCACGAGACGCTCTTCTGGTCATTTTATCCGATGGTCGCGGGCATTGTGCTCGGCCTGATGCTGATCGTCATCGCCATCTGCAAGCCCCTGCGCGAATCCCTGCACCGGAAATTCTTCCTGTAAGACAGCAGGAGAACAAAAATCGCTTTTTGCACAGTGAAAAACACGCATGGACCCGGCTGGGTTCATGCGTGTTTACATAATATAATGAAGCGTTTATTCGTACAGATAGACGCGGGCTTCATATGGGCGGGTGAGGAAGCTGTTTTCCTCGCGGGTACCGTCGTAATTCGTCAGAAGAAGCTTCATGTCGCCAAGTGAGAAGTTATACGGCGCCTGAAAACGCACAGGCTTGTCGGTGAACGAACAGATCACCAGCAGCTTCTGCTCCTTTGTCTCGCGGGCGTAGACATAAAGCTTGTCCGAGCCCCTGTAATATTCCTGATAGTTGCCGTCGCGGACGACGGGCAGGCTTTTGCGCAGGGCAATGGCCTTTTTATAGAAATTCAGAATCGAATCCGGATCGTGCAGCGCCTGTTCGACGTTGATGTCCTTGTAATTTTCGTTTACATAAAACCATGGCGTACCGGTCGTGAATCCGGCGTGTTCGCCGTCTGTCCATTGCACGGGCGTGCGGGCAGAGTCGCGGGACGCGCGGTGATAGAGCGCAAGGCGCTTTTCCTCCGGCCAGTCCGGGTGCTGGTTGCGGGTCTGCACGTCCTCGTACATACTGGTGCTTTCCGGCCGCCAGTTCGTCATGCCGAACTCCTGACCCTGATAGATGAACGGCGTGCCCTTCAAAAACAGATAGCTGACAGCCAGCATTTTTCCGCTCTCCACGCGGTACTGTTCGCTGCCGTAGCGTGAGATCACGCGCGGGTGGTCGTGATTTTCGAGATACAGCGCGTTCCAGCCGCGCCCGTCCAGCTGCGTCTGCCAGCTGGAAAAGGCCCGGCGCAGGCGCTTTAAGGAGAACCTGCGCGGCATATAGTCCGTAAAGAAGCAGTCGGCGCACATGCACTGGAACTGGATCATCATGTCGATCTCATTCGTGTCTGACTCTTCGATATAATCCAGCGCCCGCTGCGGCGTGACGAGCGGCGCTTCAGCAATGGTCATGCAGTCGTAATTTTCCAGCACATCGCGGCGGAACTCCTGCAGATACTCGTGGATGTGCGGGCCGTGATTGTAAAACCGGATGCCCTTGAAGATCGGGAACAGATGGTCGTCCGGCAGGCCATCCTTTTTGGAAATAAAGGTGATCACATCTTCACGGAAGCCGTCGACGCCGAGATCGAGCCAGAATTTGAGGATCTTCTTGACCTCTGTTCGGACAAGCGGATTGTCCATGTTGAGATCCGGCTGCTTGACGGCAAACAGATGCAGATAATATTCCTGCCGCAGATCGTCCCACTGCCATGCCTTGCCCTCAAAATGACTGTCCCAGTTGTTCGGCAGTTTTCCGTTCGGCTTTGCGGGCCGCCAGATATAATAATCGGTATACGGCTCGATGCGCCGCCGGGATTTCTGGAACCATTCATGCTCGTCGCTCGTGTGATTGACGACCAAATCCATGACAAGCTTCATCCCGCGCTGGTGAAGCCCCTCCAGAACGGCCCGAAACGCTTCCATGCCGCCGTATTCCGGTGCAATGTCCATGTAATCCGAAATATCATAGCCGCAGTCCGCGCCGGGCGACGGATAGAGCGGCGAGAACCAGACGCCGTCAATGCCGAGCTCCTTCAGATAGTCGAGCTTCTCCAATACCCCCCACAGATCGCCGATCCCGTCGCCGTTTCCGTCGCGGAAGCTCCGGGGCCAGATCTGATAAAAAACCATGTCCTTAAACCATCTTGTATGACGCATATTCATTTCTCCCCATGCCGTTCGTTGGTTTCCATAACAACAATATTATTGTAACATATCACCGCAGTTTCGCTATATGGAAACCTGAACAGATTTTCAGGCCCGCTTTCGTCCAAAATTGACACTTGCGGGAGACTGGAAAAACACATACAATAAAAACAAGTATATACACCCATAAGAGGTAAAAGGAGGACGACCCATGCGGCTGCAGTTCCCGGAAGGATTTTTGCTTGGCGTCAGTTCCGCCTCGGCGCAGATCGAGGGCGGCGAGGTCGGAAGCAACTGGAATGACTGGTACCATCAGGGCCGGATCAAGGACGACTCTGACCCCGCGGTGGCCGACGACCATTGGAACCGCTGGCGCGAGGACTGCGCGCTGATGGCGGGGCTGCACCTGCCCATCGCCCGCATGGGCGTGGAGTGGGCGCGCATCATGCCCGCGCGCGGCGAAGTCGACGAGGCGGCGATCGCGCATTACCGCGCGGAGCTGGAATATATGCGGCAGCTTGGCATCCGCCCGCTGCTGACCATCCATCATTTTTCCAACCCCATGTGGTTCGAGCGTCTGGGCGGCTTTTCAAAGCGGGAGAATCTGGACGATTTTCTGTCCTTCGCAAAGCTTTGCGCCGACCGCTTCGGCGATCTGGTCAGCGACTGGATCACCATCAACGAGCCGAACGTCTACGCCACAAACGGCTATTTCTTCGGCGACTGGCCTCCCGGCCATAAAAGCTTTTCCGAGACGTTCACGGTGCTGGAAAATATGGCCTTCTGCCACATCCGCTGCTATCAGATGCTCCACGCGACGCGCGAAGCCATGGGCTATTCCGACACCATGGTCGGCTTTGCGAACCATCTGCGTGTATTTGAGCCGGAAAACCCGAAAAATCCCGTGCAGGCCGCCACGGCCAGAGCCGTCGAGTGGCTGTTTCAGGGCGCAATTACGCAGGCTATGTCCACAGGCGTGTTCCGCCTGCCGCTGAAGAACCACTGGAAGCTGCCGAAGGGCGAATACTGCGATTTCCATGGCGTCAACTATTACACGCGCTCGACCGTCACGGGCTTTGCCGACGGCGTCCGGAAAAACAGCCCGCGCAACGACCTCGGCTGGGAGATTTATCCCGACGGTCTGCCGCAGGTCGCAGAAAAGCTGGAAAAGCTGCTCAAGCGCCCCATCTGGGTCACGGAAAACGGCACCTGCGACAATCAGGATGCCTTCCGCGCCCGGTATATCTACGAGCACCTGCACGCCATGCTCCGTTCCGGCCTGCCGTTCGAGCGGTATTATCACTGGTGCTTCTGCGACAACTTTGAATGGCTCGAGGGCGAGAGTGCCCGTTTCGGCCTCATCAATGTTGATTACGCCACCCAGACGCGCACGATCAAGCGCTCCGGTGAGTTCTACGCCGATATGATCCGCAATGGCGGCGTAACGGACGAGGCCTATAACACGTATGTCAGAGGGGAGGCCTACCGCGTCGAATGATCACAGTCAAGCACGGCGTGTTTCACCTGCAAAATGAAAAAAGCTCCTATCTGTTCCGCGTCCGGGACGGCTTTCTGGAGCATCTGCACCTCGGCACGCGCCTGAGCGCGTCCGACGCAGACGCACTTGCCGTCCGGCCCGGCAACGGCTGGGGAGACAGCACGCTTTACCGGGAAGGCTCCAACGCCAACTGTCTGGATATTTTTCCGCTGGAATGGAGCGGCTGCGGCAGGGGAGACTACCGCGAAAGCCCCATGGAGCTGCTGCAGAACGGCGCGCCGATTTCCACGGAGTTCCATTATACCGGCTGCGAAGCGCTGAAATCTGCTCACCCCTCCGCGCTTCCGGCCTCGCGCGGGCAGACGGTTCTTGCTGTCTATCTGGAAGACAGCGCGGCGAAGCTCCGCCTGACGCTTTTATACGGCGTTCTGCCAACGGTCTTCACAAGAAGAGCGATTCTGGAAAACTGCGGCGATACGCCCATCTCTATCCGGAAGCTTATGAGCGCCAACACGGACCTTCCGGGCGACTGGACGCTGCACACCTTTTCCGGCGGCTGGATCGCCGAAATGCAGCATACCGAAACGCCCGTCACTATGGCGCGTACCTGTCTGGAAAGCACGACCGGCGCGTCGTCCAGCCGTGCGAACCCCGGCTTCCTGCTTGCCGCCCCGGATGCGGCGGAGACGGCAGGCGAGGTCTGCGGCTTTAATCTGCTCTATTCCGGCAGCCATTATCTGAGCGCGCAGAAAAGCCTGCAGGGCCTCACGCGCGTGATGCATGGCATTTCTCCCGCAAATTTCAATTGGGAGCTTGCGCCGGGGGAGCGGTTCGAGACGCCGGAGGCTGTCATGGCGTGGTCCGATGCCGGCTTCGGCGGCATTACGGACTGCTTCGGCCGCTATGTGAACGAAGCGCTCATTCCGCCGTATTGGAAAAACCGGCCCCGTCCCATCGTCTATAACAGCTGGGAGGGCTGTATGTTCGACTTCACGGAGGCGAAGCTCCTGCGGCTCGGAAAGCTTGCAAAGCAGCTGGGCTGCGAGCTGTTCGTGCTCGACGACGGCTGGTTCGGCAAGCGTGACAGCGATACCAGCAGCCTCGGCGATTACTCCGTAAACGCCAAAAAGCTCCCGAACGGCCTGAAGGGACTCGGCGAAAAGCTGAATGCGATGGGGCTGCAGTTCGGCCTCTGGTTCGAGCCGGAATCCGTCAGCCCGGATTCGGAGCTGTACCGTCGGCATCCGGACTGGGCGCTGCATGACAGCCTTGGCCGTACCGATCTTCTGGGCCGCCACCAGCTGCTGCTCGACCTTACAAAGCCGGAGGTGCGGGATTATATCGTCAAAAGCGTCGGCGGAATCCTCGATTCCGCACCCATTTCCTATGTCAAATGGGACATGAACCGCCATTCCTGCGCCCTCGGCGCGAAGCAGCATGAATTCATCCTTGGACTTTACGACGTACTGCGCCGCATTTTTGAGCCGCGGCCGGAAATTCTGCTTGAAAGCTGCTCGTCCGGCGGCAACCGGTTCGACTGCGGGATGCTCTATTTCTCCCCGCAGATCTGGTGCTCGGATGATACCGACCCTGTCGAGCGTCTGCGCATCCAGCAGAGCCTCAGCTACCTCTATCCGCCCTCGTGCCTCGGCGCGCACGTGTCGGCGGGGCCGCACGCGCAGACGCTGCGCGCAACGCCGCTTCCCACGCGCGGAAACGTCAGCCTGTTCGGCTGCCTCGGCTACGAGCTGGATCTGACGGAGCTTCTTCCCGTTGAGCAGACGGAGATCCGCGCGCAGATCGAGTTTTACAAGGCACACCGCCGCACGCTTCAGTATGGCCGCTTCACAAGAGGCAAAACGGACGGCGGCGGGATCATCTGGCAGGCGAAGACGAAGGAGGAGACGGTCGCGGGCGTGTTCCACGGCGTACAGCACGCCGCTCCGGGCTATGAGCGTCTGCGCGTGACCGGTCTGGACGAGAAGAAGCAGTACCGGCTCGACAGCCGCCCGCAGCTGCTGCGCGTCGGCGATTTCGGTTCGCTTCTGCGCCATGTGCTGCCCGTGAAGCTGAACCCGAACGGCCTTGCCGTGCAGACGGCGGACAGCTATTACAAAATGTACGACGGCCAGCAGACCGTCACGGCCTCCGGTGCGGCCTACAGCGCCGGGATCATGCTTGCGCCGCGCTTTGCCGGGACCGGCTACGATGCGGACGGGCGTATGCAGGGCGATTTCTGCTCCAATGTCTATTTTATCCGGGAGGTGCAGTCATGAAAAATCCTGACCGCCGCAATAAATATTTCTTTGGCCTCGGCACGATCGGCCGTGATATGTTCTATGCGTTCGAGGCAAACGCACTTTTATATTTCCTGTCCAACATTCTTTCCTTACCCATTCATGTGTTCGCAGCGGTAAGTCTTGTGCTCTCCGTCCTGCGCATCGCCGACGCGCTGAACGACCCCATCACGGGCCTTGTCATCGACAATATCCACACAAAATGGGGCAAATTCAAGCCCGCGATCCTGGTCGGCGGCGTCGTGTCCGTGATCTTCTATCTGATCCTGTTCGGCAACGTCGGCACCGGCACGGCCTATGTCATTTTCTTCGCAGCCGCGTATGTCCTCTGGGATATCAGCTATGGCATCAATGACATTGCCTATTGGACGCTCCTGCCCGCCCTGACGCAGGATCAGAAGCAGCGCGAGAATTACGGCGCGTTCGCGCGTATCTGCGCAAACATCGGTATGTACATCATCATGGTTGGCTGGCAGCCCATCACCGCCGCCCTCGGCAATACGCCGAAGGCGTGGATGACGGTCGCCGTCTCGGTGAGCGTTATTTATCTGGCAGGACTCTGCTTCCCGCTGTTCGGCGTGAAGGAAAACCGTGAGATCAAGGAAGATGAAGAGAAATTCTCCATCCGCGATATGTGGAACGCCATCACAAAAAACGATCAGCTCATGTGGACGACGCTCTCCATGGCGCTGTTTATGGTCGGCTACTGCACGACGACCGGCTTTGCGACGTACTATATGCAGTATCTCTACGGCGATATCAATATGTACGCCATCCTGGCCGCCGTCTGCGGCGTGGCACAGCTGGCGGCACTGATGATCTTCCCGCTGTTTTCCAAAAAATATGACCGCCGCCAGCTCTACACCGGCGCAACGGTTCTTGTGATTGCGGGCTATCTGGCCTTCTTCTTTGCCGAGCATTCTATCGGCCTGATCGCCGCCGCCGCGATTTTGATGTTTGTCGGGCAGGCGTTCATCCAGCTGCTGATGCTCATGTTCCTCGCCGATACCATTGAATACGGCCAGTGGAAGCTGGGCCGGCGCTCGGAATCCATCACGTTCTCCATCCAGCCGCTTGTCAACAAGATCGGCGGCGCGCTCTCGACCGGCCTCATCAGCGTCAGCATCATGCTGGCCGGCATCAAGACAAAGGGCTCTGACACGGCAGCCGCAGCCATCGACGCATCCGGCAAGCTGACCATCAAGCTGGCCATGCTGGCCATCCCGCTGGTCCTGATCGTCGCGGGCTATGTGATCTATCTGCGCAAATATAAGATCAGCAAGGAATTCTACGACAATATGCTCGCCGACCTCAAGTTCCGCGAGACAAAACCGGCGGCAGACCGCTGACCGGAACCGCCCGCTGGGCAGCTGCAAATTTCGGAGCATCTTTCACTCAGAAGTCTGAATGTTCTATAACCGGCAAAAGCCGCCCCGCCGGGCGGCTTTT
>OOCM01003040.1_pt1 | contig 10061 bp, 8 predicted proteins | sample 1671111 | NCBI WGS metagenome assembly OOCM01 (sample SAMN06348123, study PRJEB24527) | human gut metagenome | biome: human gut; feature: ankylosing spondylitis patient; material: feces | host: Homo sapiens | place: China | collected 2015-10 | reverse complement strand
CTGGAGTTCAGACGTGTGCTCTTCCGATCTATATATAGAGGGCACAGCGAGTAAAACGAGCAGTGCCCTTTTATCACGTCATACCACCCTACGAAGGAGGAAATGGCACGATCTGGATGAACTTAGCGGATCATATGGATTGGTCTGAATTGCTAATTAAAAATCATTCACAACCTTATGTAAAGTTCATATTATATAAAAGAGAAGTTCTAATAAAATTACGTTTTATAGGTAAAATAATAGGGTTTCAAGGAGGAACTTTACGTGAGTATTAATAGTACGACACAAATTGCTATTGGTTTATTAGTACCTTTTATAGGAACAACACTACGGTTCTGCTTTAGTATTTTTGTTAAAGAAAGAAATTAAACCGATAATACAAAAATTATTACTTGGATTTGCTGCAGGAGTAATGATAGCCGCTTCTGTATGGTCACTTCTAATTCCAGCAATAGAAATGGCAGAAACTCAAGGAAAACCTGCGTGGTTACCCGCTTCTGTTGGGTTTATGATAGGAATTGTAACATTAATTGGTGTAAATAATCTGGCAGAAAAAATAGAAAAAAGAAACAATAAGAAAAACGAATGTGTTATTTGTGATGATATCGAAAATTTATTAGACGCAGAAGAAAATGATGAAAAAAATGTAATAAAGAATAAAGAAAAATTAACCATCAAAGAAAAAGTAAAGAGTACTACAATGCTAATGCTTGCAGTAACACTACATAACATTCCGGAAGGAATGGCGGTCGGGGTTGCGTTTGCAGGACTTTTCTCACAAAATACAGGAATAACACTCGCAGAAGCATTTGCGTTAGCTATTGGAATAGCGATACAAAATATACCAGAAGGGGCAATTATATCAATGCCACTTCATAGCTCTGGAAAAAGTAAATTTAAGTCATTCTTAGGAGGTACTTTATCTGGAATAGTAGAACCAATTGGGGCAATAATAACCATTGCATTAACGAGGATTGTGGTGCCAATTTTACCATATTTTCTATCATTTGCAGCAGGAGCAATGATTTACGTAGTATCATCTGAGCTAATACCTGAAGCACAAGCTGAAAAAAAATCAAATTTAGTGACTATTAGTGTGGGGGTAGGCTTTGTAATAATGATGCTTTTGGATGTTGCTCTAGGATAGAAATTGACATAATTAATGCAAAATGGTATAATAAATTTTGTTGGCAATACACCAGTACTCTCTGCACAAGAGTACGCAATCTACGTAACCAAAGTGGTATGTAGAAAAGAAAGGAGAGTCAATATGACTCTAAAAAAAGCGATAGCAAAGGCATGGCTAGCTTTTGCAATAAGCCTGACAACACTTGCATTATTTTGCATAAATGCAAGTGCGGCGGCAAAAACAACAGTTGTATTGATTGACGAGACCTATTCGTCGCGGTACTTTAGCTATGAGCCGACTGTCTCGGAGTACTTGAATAACACATCTGTTGACATTGTTTGGTTCGGAAAGAATGGCAAGACTGCACTCTATGATGAAGTGCAGAAAGCTATTGATGACGGCTATGTTAACATATACATCATCAGCGACTGTTGGAACACTACGGGCAGAGACAGAGTAGAGGCAAACAATACTCAGATAACATTGCTTACTCCGTATTTCGAGTCAAAGGATGTTGATAAGCATCTCTCTGATGTGGTTGAAAAACTCACCACTACTTCTACAGTAAATGTGGAATATTGGGGCAAGTGGTCTAAGGTAAAGAGCGTGCCAACTCTTGAACCTGAAACAGACCCTGATGAGGACCCGATGTATCGTACTACTGAAGTAGATGAAGACATGTTGGAAAATTTGGAGACTCTTTCAGATGAAAAAGATGTTGCTAAGACAGCTAATACCTTGAACAATGCAATTCTCGAAGATATGGAGATTCCTCGCGAATCATATATCTTGGGAGACTGTTCTGGTAGTATGGCTGCATTTCAAGAAGATGTGCTTCAAAAGGTACAAGTCTCTGAAGGCAAGAAGTATGTGTTTGCAGAGAAAAGCGAAGAGTTCTCTGAAAATAGGAGTGTCTTTGATTATGATATTGGAGGTGCAACTGATATTGTTGAAGCAATCAATGTCGCTCTGAAAGAAGCACCTAAAGATGCACACATCTATTTGTTGTCTGACCTCGGAAATAATTGCGAAAGCGTTTTTGATGAAGATGCTTGCAGCAGTTTCGAAGGAATTGTAACCATTGTGTACTATCCTAGTGAGTACGAATATTCCGTTAGAAAGTTCATCGAAAGAATGCAAGCACAAATGCCTAAGGCAACCTTTGAAATCTGCTAACAAGATTTTGAAAGCTAAAACCTAATTCCCCCTATATAGTGTGCAGACTATGTAGGAGGGCTTTTATAATATAGTAAGAAAAATGTCGAACGATTATAATAAAATTTTTGCCAAAGACATTGAAAAAATTTAAAAATATAGTATAATAATACTTGAAACTCTTGTTTTTCAAGTAACTGAATTTCAGTGCGAGATGTTAGTAATCAAAGATTACTAAAAAAACTAGGTATGTTAACGGCATACCTAGTTTTTTTGTCAATTTTTGAATGCATCAATAATTGACTTTAGCTCTATTAAAATTTTCAAGATATATTTAAGTATAATAACTACAATATGTAAAAACTTGAGAAATTTTTTAGAACTTTTTTGTCTCTTGTTTTTCTTGTTCTTCAAGTGTATCACCTCCTCTCAGCACAAGATGACATAATTATAATATATAGCGAGTGCAAATGTCTGTCGAAATATGTAGCGTAATTAAAATTTTTAAAAATTTAGAAAATATAAAAGGTTCTGATTGACGTAAACTGCTCAAAATAGTATAATTATAGGTAGATTTTTAGAAAAGGAACGAAAATGTGTACTGTTAGATTAGAAAATATAAAAATTAGGCAAGATTTATCGAATGATGAGGTTGCAAAAATTGCCTATACAAAATTTAATATTCCGCAGGAAAGTGTAATAGACTATAAAATTGTAAAAAAGTCGATTGATGCAAGAGATAAGAATGATATTTTTTACAATTATTCTATTGTTGTTTTCTTGAAGGAAAATTTTAAGGTTAGCAAGTTATTGAAAAACAAAAATGCTAGCTTAATTGAGCAAGAACAAAAACAGAAAACAGTATTGCACAATGATTTAAAATCCTATAATAGACCAGTTATAATTGGAGCCGGTCCTGCAGGGCTATTTTGTGCACTTACTCTTATCGAGAATGGTGTCAAGCCGATAATTGTAGAGCAAGGTAAAACTGTAGAAGAAAGACAGAAAGATGTTGAATTATTTTTGAAAGAGCGTATGTTGAACACTTGTTCGAATGTGCAGTTTGGCGAAGGTGGAGCAGGAACTTTTTCTGATGGAAAGCTTACGACAAATTTGCACAGCCCATTATGTAGAGATGTAATAGATACATTTGTTAAGTTTGGAGCACCAGAAGAAATTTCGTATATAAATAAGCCACACATTGGAACAGATAATTTAGTAAAAATAGTTGCAAACATTAGAAAATATATAGAAAATAATGGTGGCAAATTTATGTTTGGTACCAAAGCTGTAGATTTTGAAATTGAGAATAATCAAGTAAAATCTGTTATAGTTAGTAGAATACAGGAAAGTACAACTATTGATAAAATTGAAACTGACACAGTAGTTCTTGCAATAGGTCATAGTTCAAGAGATATGTTCAAGAAGCTATATGAAAAACATGTAGAAATGGAGAAAAAGAATTTTTCTGTTGGGGTTAGAATAGAGCACAAGCAACAGATGATAAATGAGTCTCAATATGGGAAAAATCCTAAATTAAAGTTACCACCTGCAGAATATAAGCTTGCATACCACGGAGAAGATAGATCGTGCTATACGTTTTGTATGTGTCCAGGTGGAATAGTAATGGCTTCTTCTAGTGAAGAAGGTACTATTGTAACAAATGGAATGAGTACATTTGCAAGAGATGGAGAAAATGCTAACAGTGCAGTCTTGGTAAATATTACACCAGAAGATTTTAAGGGAGATTCTCCTTTAGAAGGAATGTACTTTCAACAAGAACTTGAAGAAAAAGCATTCAAACTTGGCGGAAGCAATTACAATGCTCCAATACAGAGGGTAGAAGACTTCTTAAATGATAAGAAATCTACTTTTATAGGAGAAGTTAAGCCAACATATAAACCAGGCGTGACTCTTGCAAATTTACAAGAAATCTTACCAGATTTTGTGACTAAAACTTTAAAAGAAGGATTAATATATTTTGATAAGAAAATAGCAGGTTTTGCAAGTGTTGATGCAATATTGACAGGAGTAGAAACAAGAAGTTCATCTCCTGTTACGATAAAAAGGAATGAACAAAAGATGGCAAGTGTGCAAGGTATATACCCTTGTGGAGAAGGTGCTGGATATGCAGGCGGAATAATGTCTGCAGCAGTAGACGGAATAAAAGTAGCAAATGCAATTCTCGCCCAATAGGGACGCCCCTTTTTGGGCGAACTTATAGAAAATCCAATTTTATTTTATAAAATTTCGGTATGTGTTATTAGTAGGGGCTCATTTAAACTACTCAAAAGGCGAATTTGGCAATGATTTTAAAGTTGGTATTATAGTATGAAAGGATGAAAATATGAAAAAAGTTTTACTAGGTATGAGTGGTGGTGTTGATAGTAGTGTTTCTGCCATTCTATTAAAAGAGCAAGGATATGATGTAATTGGAATAACTTTAGAACTATTTGGCGGTACTTGTTGCAATACTGATGCGATTGTTGGTGCTAAGCAAATATGCAATTCTATTGGAATACCACATATAACATATAATTTAAAAGAAGAGTTTCAGTGCAAGGTTATTAATAATTTTATAGATGAATATTCTAACCAGAGAACTCCAAACCCATGTATAGAATGTAATAAATATATGAAGTTTGGAGCAATGTATGAAAAGGCGAAAGAGCTTGGATGTGATTATATTGCAACAGGACACTACGCCAAAATGGAGTATTCTGACGAATATGGGAAGTATGTTTTAAGAAAAGCCCAAAATTTAAGTAAGGATCAAAGCTATGTTTTGTATAATATGCCAAAACAGTTGCTTGGAAAAGTATTATTCCCATTAGGTAATTTCGAGTCTAAAGAAGATGTAAGAAAAATTGCAAAAGAGCATAATTTATCTGTTGCAAGTAAGCCTGATAGTGAGGATATCTGCTTTATTCCAGACGGAAATTATAAAAAATTTTTAGAGCAAAATTCTAGTATAGTTCCTAAAGAAGGTAATATTGTAAATAGAAAAGGCGAGATTTTAGGAAGACATACTGGACTTTACAATTATACAATAGGGCAAAGAAAAGGCCTCGGCATCTCGTATAAGGCTCCGCTGTTCGTAATAGGATTTAACAAAGAAAGAAATGAAGTAATAGTTGGCGAGCAACAAGAACTTTACAGAAAAGAAATGAAGGTAAATGAAGTAAACTTATTGCTTATGGATAAAATAGAAAGGACTCTAGACGTAACAGTAAAAATAAGATATGCTAGCAAGCCTGCTGAAGCAATAATAAATCAGACAGAAGCGGGAAATATACAGGTTATATTTAAAGAACCACAACGTGGAATTACACCTGGCCAATCTGCTGTATTCTACATAGGAGACGTAGTTGTTGGCGGAGGAAAAATTCAAGACTAGATTTTACCGACTAAACACAGAAAAGACATACATTTGCTATATATTAGATTTATTCAGAAAACAAGTAATATAATTTTATTTGATATATGGCCATTTGGGAAAACTTGACCTTATTTAAAAAAATGAAATTATAGTTATATGTTTATAGCTTTTTCGCCCCCAAAGGAGCGTCCCTAATGGGCGAAGATTATTGTAAAAATGAGAAAGGAATGAATTTATTATAAGAATAGTAGAGTATGAGGAGCTAAAAGCGAGAATTAATATAAATAATGAAAAATTTAAAGATTTAATGTATATATATGGCTTAGCTCTAAAAGAGGTTGAAAAGAAAATAGATATAATTCGTTATGATTATGAGTATTTTAATAAATATGATTCGATTGATCATGTTATGACGAGAATAAAATCGCCAGAAAGTATATTAAATAAGCTGAAAAAAGATGAAATGGAACCAACTTATAAAAACTTAGTAAGTGATATAAATGATGTAGCTGGAATACGTATTATATGTCCACTCAAAAGCGATATATTTACTATTAGAAAGTATATTCGAGAATTTAAGGATATAAATGTAATAAAAGAAAAAGATTTTGTAACACACCCAAAAGAAAGTGGATATACAAGCTATCACATGGTTGTTAAGGTTCCAGTAGCAATAGACAATGATATTAGTATGGTAAAAGTAGAAATACAAATTAGAAGTTTAGCAATGGATTTCTGGGCAAGTTTAGAGCATAAAATAAAATACAAACCAAATGGGGAAATAAACGAAGATGTATCTAAAGAACTGGTAAAATGTGCTAGAGACATAAACAAATTAGACAACAAAATGATAAAATTATTCAAAAAATAAATACAAGTATTGACAAAGACTTAAAAAACTAGTATAATTTGAAGGTACGAAAAAAGTAAATATATTAATAATATATACATAAGCAAAGCGTGTGAGGAGGGAATAGAAATGGCACAACCAAAAAGAAGATGGTCAAAAGCTAGAACAGGCTTAAGAAGATCAACATGGAAACTAGAAAATAAGAACTTAGTAGAATGTCCACATTGCCACGAAAAAATGATGCAACATAGAGTTTGCCCAAGCTGTGGTTACTATGATGGAAAAAAGGTTATCTCAACAGAAACAGCTGAAAACTAATTAAAAAAATATATTTTTTGTAACAATATCATTTAGGTATTGTTATTTTTTTGTGTTATTGATATACTGTGCATTAACAAAATATAAGAAATACGAGATATAATCCAGCACCAATGTAGAAAATTAAAATATGTATTAATTGTATTGGAACTGTATGAAAGGAAAGCTAATCAATGAAAAAAATTATAGAAAATATACGAAAAGATAAAGTAATACATTATATAATAATAATTGCAGCAAGCTTAATTGCAGCTATTCCATTAATTAATTTAAGAATATATGGCACGGATGATGGATATGTACATATGCTCAGAATTTTTGGAATGGAACAAATTTTAAAAGAACAAAATTTTCCTCCTTTTATATATAGCAAATTTGCAAACGGGTTTGGATATGCAATAAATCTATTTTATAGCCCAATTGTTACATATGGGCCATTATTTTTTAGAATATTTGGATTACACTATTATACATGTTTAAAATTATTTGCATATAGCACAATATTAATATCTTGTTTTACGATGTATAATTTTCTATATGATGTATCAAAAAAACGCGAAATTGCAATTCTAGGAGCCGTAATCTATGCTTTTATACCATATAGATTAGAAACTATATTTAACAGATTTGCAATAGGAGAATTTACCGCCTATATATTCTTTCCAATGTTATTCCATGGATTATTTAATTTACTAAAAGGTGATGGAAAGAAACACTATTATATTGCAATAGCAGCAATAGGACTTATATTAACACATACAATTTCAACAGAATATTCTGCAATATTTGCACTATTATATATAGTATTTAATTTTAAACAATTAAAAAATAAAGGTGTAATCAGAAAAATAGTAATAAATGTAATATTTATTTTAGCTATTACCACATTCTTTACTGTACCATTAATGGAACACAAGATATTAGGAAACTATGTGATATTTAATTCGACATCTATGAAATCGCTTCCAAGTGATGTGCAAAATTCTACAATAAAAATATCACAATTATTTAAAGATATTGGCGAAGTAAATGGCGTTAGCTTTAAAATTGGAATTCCGTTAATTATATTAACGCTATTGGGAATTGTTTCATATAAAAAGGTGGACAAAAATATAAGAAGTGAATATATTACTTTTACTGTAATAGCTATGATATCATTAGCAATGGTAACAAAATTATTTCCATGGATAATAATGCCTAAGATACTTACAACACTTCAATTTGCATGGAGAATGCTGGCTTTCTTTGAATTTGCACTTTCAATTATATGTTCGATAAATCTATATTACTTTGTAGAGATGATTGCAAAAGATAAAGAAAACCTATACAATGTTTTATTTGCTATTTCGATAGCACTAATTATAGTTTCGATGGTGAAAATAGATTACAATTATAGTTATGAGGATGAAAAAAATCTGACTGATGAAGAGTACGAAACAAAAATAAACGAGAAAAATTCTATATGGTCGATTAATAGAGAGTATTTACCAGAAAAAGTTGACGTAAAGAAACTTGGAAAGAGCTACTTAGATTATAGAGAAAACAGGGTATATGTATTAGATGGAAATGCAACTATTACAAATGAAAAGAAGAAAGGCTTGCAATTAGAATTTGATATAGAAAATTATAAAGCAAACACAATTTTGGAATTACCTTATGTATATTATTTAGGATATACAGTTACAACAGAGCAAAATGAAAAGATACAAGTGTTTGAATCTGATAATGGGATGCTAGCAATAAAGCTAGATGAAAATATAGAAAGTGCACATATAACTGTTAAATATACGGGGACTATAATAGAGAAAGTATCATATTTGATATCAGCTATTTCAATAATAACTTTTATAGGATATGTAATTTACAGCAAGAAACAAGATATATAATTATTAAAAAGTGTTAAAATAATATAGTTGAAGAAAATTATATATATTTCTATTAGCAAATGTAGCAAAATGAGAAAGGAATGGAAGTTGAAATGATTAAACTTCTAAACAAAATAAAAGATAACAAGGAATATTTATACATACTATTAATTAGCATAATAGTATGTATTCCTTTGATGAATAAGAATATAAACATATATAGAGATGACGGCATCCAACATGTATGCAGATTAATTGGAACATATCAGACTATAAGAAGCGGAGAAATGCTTCCAATGATAATGGCTAGTTTCTGCAATAATTTTGGATACTCATGGAACATATTTTATAGTCCATTAACAGCATATGCTCCATTAATCTTTAAGATATTCAATTTTACATTTACAAATTGTTTAAAGATATTTATGTTTGCAGTAACATTATTATCTGGAATTACTATGTATACATTTATGATGAATGTAACCAAAAATAAAAATGTTTCACTGTTATCATCAATTTTATATGTACTTGCACCATACAGGATAACAGACATGTACATAAGAATAGCGGTAGCAGAACTTGCCTCATTTGTATTTATACCAATAATATTTGATGGCTTGTATTCTGTACTAAAAGAAGAAAAGTTATCGTTTAAGCTAATCTGGGGAACGGTAGGACTAATACTAACACATACGGTTATTACTATGTACATGGCAATAATATGCCTATTATATTTGGTATTTAATATTAAAAAATTAAAAAGCGTTAAGGTCATACGTATATTAGTAATAAGCCTAGTATTTATTTCATTAATAACAAGCTTCTATTGGGTAGGACTGCTACAACATCATAATGCTACAAGCTATGAAGTATTTGTTCCAGGACGTATGGAAGTCGGCAATAAGTTAGAATATTATAAAACAGAATTCTATCAGTTATTTCATACAAACAAAGACCAGACAATGATTTATGCGATAGGTCTGGTTACTGTATTAGGACTTGTTCTAACACCAATAGCGTGGAAAAATGTAGAAAAAGATTATAAGAGAACATATGTACTGTTTTTAATATTTGGAATTATTTTAACCATAATGACATTAACATTCTTTCCATTCGAAAAGTTACCAAGCATATTTAAAATGATACAATTTACGTTTAGACTATATGAATTTACAGCATTCTTCTTCGCCTTTGTAGCAGGAATAAATTATGGGATTATAATAAAGAACTTTAAGATATTCGATGTAATTGTGCTAACTATTATTTCTACATTATTATTAATTCCGTACAATAGCAAATTGGAATATGGATTGTCTACTAATGAAGATAGATTGATAGAAGGAGTACGAGTAACTGAAAATACTG
>OOCM01003033.1_pt1 | contig 10077 bp, 9 predicted proteins | sample 1671111 | NCBI WGS metagenome assembly OOCM01 (sample SAMN06348123, study PRJEB24527) | human gut metagenome | biome: human gut; feature: ankylosing spondylitis patient; material: feces | host: Homo sapiens | place: China | collected 2015-10 | reverse complement strand
TAAACACCCTCTTCCTTGATCTTGCGCAGTCCTGCAAGAGAAAACACCTGAAATCCACCGGAATCTGTCAGCACCGGCTTATCCCATACCGCAAACTGGCGGATACCGCCCATATCGTAAACCACATCATCCCCCGGACGCACATGAAGGTGATAGGTGTTGCACAGCATGATCTGTGTATGGATCTCCTCAAGATCCCTGGTCGATACCGCACCCTTGATTGCACCGATCGTACCAACATTCATAAATACCGGTGTCTCCACCGTACCATGAACCGTCTCCAGTCTGGCACGCTTCGCCATGCCATCCTTACATAATACCTTATACATTGCTTATAACTTCCTCCAATATGTCTATCCGCGATAATAGCACCGCAATGCCCTGCCTGTCAATATCTCCGGAATAAATCTAATAAGAATTTAATAATTAAGACAATCACCACGACCGGTATAACAACCGTCACAGTAACCTTCAGTACGAAGATCAGTACAGCACCGACAATGATCGCGATCGAGATCAGCAGCACATAACGAAACAGCTTGTCGTACCACTTGTCTCCAAAGCCACCGATACCATCACTCTCGTAGCTGCCCTCATTTCTGCTCTCTCTGCTGTAATCATCCCTTGCCTGCTCCTTATAAAAGTCAGCCATCGGTCCCTTTGCAGCAGTAAACGAATCGATCAGTGTTCTTGCGATCAGACGCGGATCGCCAAGCTCCTCGCAGACCTCCCTTTCCGGGCGTCCGCTCTCTGCAAAATAATCATCATAATAGCGAATATTATCCTCGATATCCTGAACCGGAATATTTCCCTCCAATGCCATACGCAGCTCTGATAGAAATTCTCGTTTCGTCATCCTCTATCCTCCATTATAGAAACAACTTTGCAGCCTGTATCAAATACAGACTGCAAAGCTGCTATACCAGATGAAACGACAGATGCTGTCAGTTTATGCTCTGCCATTTCCGCCTATTCATTTGTTCAAACTAGTTGAAAGCCTTTCCAACTGATCCGAAGAGTTCCATCTTCTCCTTAACAGTAGCCTTGATAGCTTCTGCACCGGGAGCCAGAAGCTTACGAGGGTCAAATCCCTTGCCTTCCAGATCCTTACCAGCCTCGATGTACTTACGGGTAGCATCAGCAAATGCCAGCTGGCACTCGGTGTTAACGTTGATCTTGGATACGCCCAGGTCGATCGCTTTCTTGATCTGATCTGCAGGGATTCCGGTACCACCGTGCAGAACCAGAGGAAGCTCACCGGTCAGCTCCTGTACAGCTGCCAGAGTCTCGAAGCTTAAGCCCTTCCAGTTAGCGGGGTATTTACCATGAATGTTACCGATACCTGCTGCCAGGAAGTCAACACCCAGATCAGCGATAGACTTACACTCCTTAGGATCAGCGCACTCGCCCATACCGATAACGCCGTCTTCCTCACCACCGATGGAACCAACTTCTGCCTCGATAGAAAGTCCCTTGCTGTGAGCAGCCTTAACCAACTCAGTGGTCTTCTCTACGTTCTCAGCGATAGGATAATGAGAACCATCAAACATGATGGAAGAGAAACCAGCTTCGATGCACTTGTAGCAGCCTTCAAAAGAGCCATGATCCAGATGCAGCGCAACGGGAACATCAATGTCCAGATCCTTTAACAGTCCGTTGACCATGCCAACGACTACATCATAACCGCCCATGTACTTGCCGGCACCCTCGGATACACCCAGAATAACAGGGGAACGAAGTTCTTTAGCGGTGAGAAGGATGGACTTTGTCCACTCCAGGTTGTTGATGTTGAACTGACCTACTGCATAGTGGCCTGCTTTTGCTTTTTTGAGCATTTCTGTTGCGGATACTAACATTTTAATACCTCCATTTTATATACTCATTCTTGTTACGATATACGAAATGTTATACATTCGTAAAAGCACGAAAAACACATTTCGAATAATCACTTTGTGACTATCCAAACTATAGCACATTCTTTTCAAAAATGGAACAGCTTATTGTTAAATTTTTACCAAATTTTAAGATTCCTTCTGTTCCACCCGGATGTCTACGCCCCGGCAGATGTTCTCAATCACTACTTTTGTATGGGTTCCGCCATATTCTCCATCCAGAGTCCATGGAAGAGGCTCTGCGGAAGTGATCTCCACCTTTGACGTCCGGAAGCAGTACATAGCATCGGTATCGATATCCCGGTTCAGCAGGGATACCATAATGTTATTCAGTTCAATCGGGTTCTTCGGACGTTTGATCAGCGTTACTTCGAAAACGCCATCATCCAGCCTGACGTTTTTGCCGGTGATCCGCTTAAATCCTCCTACCGATGCGGAATTGGTCACCATTCCGAAGATAAAATCATCCACGATCGTAGTATCGCCATAAGTAATCCGCATGGGATAGGAACGGATCGCGGACAGCCGCTTCATTCCTTCCAGCAGATATGCCATATGCCCCAGCACATTTTTCATATCCTGTCCGGTCTCATAAGAGACATCCGTGAATAGTCCGAAAGCTGCGATATAGACGAACACATCCTCATTAAAGGATCCCACATCACAGGCGAAATCATTCCCATTTACAATATTTTCCGCAGCTCTCACCATATTCTTCGGCAGCCCGAGGCTTCCTCCGAAATCATTGGTGCTCCCGGCCGGGATATAGCCAATAGGCGTACGGAAGCCACTGCGGATCATGCCGGTGACCACCTCATCCAGCGTTCCGTCTCCGCCGCTGCAGACCACGATATCATATTCTTTGCTGCGCTTCTCGGTCTTCTCCATGGCATCCTCACTTCTCTGCGTGGGATATACGGTGATCTCATAACCGCCCTTGGTGAATACATCCAGAATATCCGCCAGTTTGTTGCGGATTTGTGCCTTTCCAGCTTTGGGATTATAGATAAATAACATCTTCTTCATAATACTGCCCTCAAGATACAACAAACGGGACTAACAGAATTCTCCATCAGCCCCGCTTCTTCTCATGTTATGTTCTTAAGCCACCTGACCGCTCAAAAACTTTTCAATGTTGTCCACAGCGGTCTGCTCATCTGCACCCTCTGCAGTTACTGTAAGCTCTTCGCCTGCACAAAGTCCCAGGCTCATCATACCCATAATACTCTTGGCATTGATCCGCTTATCGTCTACTTCAAAATAAATGTTGCTTTCGTACTTGCTGGCTTCCTGTACTAACAGTGCCACCGGTCTTGCGTCCAGGCCATCTTCCAGTCTGACCGTAATACTCCTCTTTGTCATAATTTTCCTCCTCTTTTACGTCCGGATTCTATCTGCCAGTTCGCTGAGTTTACGTAATCTATGGTTCACACCGGATTTTCCCACCGGCGGATCCAGATACTCTCCCAGTTCCTTCAGCGGAGCGTCCGGATTCTCCAGCCTGACCTCTGCCATCTGGCTTAAGGGCTCGGGCAGATTCTCCAGTCCGTAGTGATCCCGGATATAAATAATATCCTCTATCTGTCTGGTCGCCGCAGTTACCGTTTTGGTAATATTGGCGGTCTCACAGTTCACTCTCCGATTCACAGAATTGCGCATTTCTTTCACAATCCTCAGGTTTTCCAGCTTCATCAGGGCAATGGGTGCTTCGCACACATTGAGAAGATCCACAATACCAGATCCTTCCTTCAGATAGACCACGTAATACTTCTTCCGAAGCACAATCTTGGCTTCTATGTCAAATCCCTGTATCACACTCTGTAGTTGTCTCGCTTTATCCTCATCGGTGCATACAAATTCCAGGTGATAACTTTTCTGCGGATCGCTCATAGAACCAATGCAGAGAAAAGCTCCTCTTAAAAATGCTCTTTGACAGCAGGAATTTTTAATCAACAAGGGGCTCACAGGCTCAGACAGATCCCCGATCTTATCGATCACACTCCGCATCTGTTCCTCGCTGATTTTAACATCAGTATCTATATTATATGTTTTTTTCAATAATGTAAAGCCTTTTCTGACAACCGCCTCGTTTTCCGTCTGGAAACCGATCATGAAATCTCCTTCTGCGGAGCGTCCGTATTGTCCACTGAAGTTCATGAGTGCGGCCAGCTCAGCGATCTGGCAATGTCTTGCCGGGCTGATGTGTTTTGCCAGTTCTTCCTTTACTTCACTCGAAAATGACATGTCAAATTCCTTCTCTGGGTACATCACGGTGGTACAGCTTGATACCATAATGACCTTCCGCCTTCATACGTTCGTACAATTTATTTGCCAAAGTAACGCTTCGGTGCTTACCGCCGGTGCAGCCGATTGCAATAACCAGACGGTATTTGCCTTCTTTAATATAATTCGGGATCAGAAACTGAATCATGTCGGTCAGCTTGTCCAGGAATATTCCGGTCTCCGGAAAACTCATCACATAATCCTGCACTCCTTTATCATTACCGGTCTGGGGCTTCAGTTCCTCGATATAATAAGGGTTTGGCAGGAATCTTACATCAAAGACCAGATCGGCGTCTGCGGGGATTCCATGCTTGAACCCGAAGGACATGACCGTTACCATAAGACTATTGTATTCTTCGTTCTGTACAAAAATACGATCCAACTCTTCCTTCAGTTCTCTGACTAACAGATTGGAGGTATCGATGACGTAATCTGAATTTTTGCGGATTGTCTCCAGAATCTTCCGCTCCTTGTGAATGCCGTCCTCCACTCTGCCGTCTGCTGCAAGAGGGTGCACACGTCTGGTCTCCTTATACCGTTTTATCAGAGCAGCATCGTCGGAGTCCATAAACAAAATCTCGAATTTGTAGCCTTTTTCCTTTAATTGCTCCAAAATCCGGGTCGCATCCATGAAATTCTGGTCTGCCCGGACATCCAGTCCCAGGGCCACCTTGCTGATCTCACTGCCCGGCATGGCAATCAGTTCCACGAACTTCTCCACCAGAGATACCGGCAGATTATCCACGCAGTAAAATCCAGCATCTTCCAAAAGCTTTAATGCGGTTCTCTTTCCTCCGCCACTCATGCCTGTTACTACTACAAATCTCATATGCACCTCGTTATTCTATCGTAACTATTCAGAATCCCATTCGCAAAATCACCTCTTCGAGGCTTCCTTTTTGCTCATGTGGTTACTTCGCCATATAAATTTGCGATTCTGCGAAGATGCAAGCATCCGCAGAAAACAAATTTACATGGCTCTGAATAGTTACAGGAATTTGATCTCGGGTTCCAGCTCCACGTGAAAACGTTCTTTCACTCTTCTCTGTACTTCCCAGATCACATCTTTTACATCTTCTGCAGTGGCATTGCCGGTGTTGATAATAAATCCGCAATGCTTTTCCGATACCTTTGCGCCTCCTACGGAGTATCCCCGCAGACCGGCTTCCATGATCAGCTGCCCGGCGAAATGTCCCTCGGGACGTTTGAAAGTACTGCCGGCACTGGGATATTCCAAAGGTTGTTTTTCTCTGCGGCGAATTGCCAGTTCCTCCATTTTGGCTGCGATCTGCTCCGGATCTCCGGGCTGTAGCCGGAAAGTCACTTTCGTCACGACAAACGACTGGTTCTGGATCACGCTGGTACGATAGCCGTACTCCATGGTACTGTTGTCCAGTTCCATGATCTCTCCATTACGGTTGACTACCGTAACAGTGGTCACCACCTGGCTCATCTCTCCGCCGTAGGCTCCGGCATTCATTACAGCTCCGCCACCGATGGTACCGGGGATTCCCGCAGCGAACTCCAGGCCTGTCAGGCCATGCTCTTTCGCTGCTTTTGCCACCTGGCTCATCAGGGCCCCTGCCTCTGCTTCCAGATAGCAGTCTCTCACTTCGATCCGGCTCATATGCTTACCAACCACCAGAACAATTCCTGCATATCCCTGGTCGCTGACCAGCAGATTGCTTCCGTTGCCGATCACGGTATAGGGAACATCCACCAGCCGAAGGTATTTCTGGATCTTACAGAGCTGCTCTTCGTTTTCCAGATAGACCAGGCAATCTGCCGGGCCACCGATCCGGAAGGTGGTATGCAATTTCATCGGTTCCTGTAACAGAACTTTATCTGCCGGTACAATTTCTTTTAATGCTTCTATCACTGCTGCACTTATCATGTTGTCAGGCTGCTCTTTCTTTTTGTTATAATTATGCCGCGAAAGCCTACTTTAATACCAGTGCTGCCGCACCGTAGATTCCGGCATCATTTCCCAGCTTGGCCAGGGCGAATTTCGTCTGCTTGCAGGGACCGAAAGCACATCTCTTATAAGAAGGCTCTATGTATTTGAATAAAATGTCTCCGGCCTTGGACACGCCACCGCCAATGACAAAAATCTGGGGATCAACTACGCTGGCTACTGCGGCAAGTCCCTTGCCAAGATACTCGCCGAACTGTTCTGCGATCTCGATTGCTACTTTATCTCCGGCTTTCACCGCATCAAATACGGTCTTCGCAGAGATTTCACCACCTCTGAGCATGCTGGGAGCATCATCTTTGGCCAGACGTCTGTTGGTCAGACGGGTAATTCCAGTAGCGGATGCATACTGCTCCAGACAGCCCTTGTTCTTACAGCCGCAAGTCTCTGTCTCAGCATCTTCAATATGGATATGTCCGATTTCACCGCCGGCACCGTTGGTACCGGTCAGGATTCTGCCGTCGATGATGATACCTCCACCGACACCGGTTCCCAGAGTAACGGCTACCAGATTGGAATAGCCTTTACCACCGCCCTGCCACATTTCACCCAGGGCTGCTACATTGGCATCATTTCCAGCTTTCACAGTTACAGGCAGATCCAGTTCTTTTTTCAGGGTCTCTGCCAGATCAAAGGCACCCCAGCCAATGTTCACTGCACCGTTGACCATATAGCCGTCAGCGTCCACTGCACCGGGAGCTCCAATTCCTACGCCTACCAGTTCTTCTACAGAGATATTCTTCTCCTGCATTTTGTTTTTGATAGATGCTGCAATATCCGGCAATACCTTTTCCCCGCCGTTATCTTTTACTGTGGGAATCTCCCACTTATCCAGCACCTGTCCCTTATCATTGAAAAGTCCTAACTTGACCGTGGTTCCTCCCACGTCTACCCCAAATGCATATTTACTCATCGTCCTCGTCCTCCTCACGTCTTTTTGCCAGAGAGTTCTGTACACGGGTGTATAGCTCTTTTGCTGCGTTGTAGCCCATCTTCTTCTGACGGTGGTTGATAGCTGCCGTCTCGCAGATAACTGCCAGGTTACGTCCGGGACGAATCGGAATGTTGTGGCATACCACCTTATTGCCCAGATATTCGGTATAATTCTCTTCCAGTCCCAGTCTGTCGTACTCTTTGTCCTTATCCCAATCTTCCAGACGGATGACCAGGTCAATGGTCTGTGTATCTTTTACGGACAGTGCACCGAACAGTGCCTTGACATCCACGATGCCGATACCACGCAATTCAATAAAGTGTTTTGTGATATCCGGTGCAGAACCTACCAGCGTATCATCACTGACCTTACGGAGTTCTACCACATCATCGGTTACCAGACGATGACCTCTTCGGATCAGCTCCAGTGCTGCCTCGGACTTACCGATGCCGCTCTCACCGGTGATCAGGACACCTTCACCGTAGACATCCACCAGTACACCGTGCACGGAAATGCAGGGAGCCAGCTTGACATTTAACCACCGGATGATCTCAGACATAAAGTCAGAAGTGGATTTTTTCGTAGATAATAACGGAATCTGATGTCGGATCGCCGTCTCCAGGAAAATAGGATCCGGTTTCAGGTCACGGCTGAACACGATACAGGGAATATCATAAGCCATCAGCTTCTCATAAGCTTCCTTACGAGTCTCATCCGTCATGCCTTCCATATAAGTATATTCCACAAATCCAACGATCTGCAGACGCGTGGCATCAAAATGCTCAAAATATCCTGCCAGCTGCAGTGCCGGACGGTTGATATCCGGCTGTGTGATCTTCACATGTTTCACATCAATCTCCGGTGTGAGATTTTCCAGTTTCATTTTTTCGATAACACGGGTTAAACTTACACTTGCCATACTAATCTCCATACCTTTCCGCGAAAAAACCGCCCCGGTTCCCCGCCCTTTTCATTATCTTTTAGTGTACCACAGGTTGTCCTGTCTGTGAAGCAAAAAAGGTCACGATTTCCTCTGCCGTACGCTCATTCATTTCGGGAATTTCCATCAATTCTTCCACCGATGCCTGCCGGATCTCCTCCAGTGACTTAAAGTGCCTCATCAGGGCCTTTCTCCGGGCCGGTCCCACCCCCGGGATATCATCCAGTACGGACTTCACCTGAGTCTTGCTGCGCAGGGATCTGTGATACTCGATAGCAAAACGGTGGGCCTCATCCTGAATTCTGGTGATCAGCTTAAAACCTTCGGAATGGGTATCAATGGGAAGCTCAATATTATGATAATATAAGCCTCTGGTACGATGGTTGTCATCCTTGACCATGCCGCAGACCGGAATGTCGATTCCCAGTTCTTCCAGTACGGACAGCGCAATATTCACCTGTCCGCGGCCGCCGTCCATCAGAATCAGATCCGGGAACTTCGTGAAGCTTCCGTACTCCTGATCCATTTCCTGTTCTTCCAGCTCTTTGCTCTCTTCCATGCCGTGGCGGAACCGCCTCGTCAACACTTCCCGCATGCAGGCATAATCATCCGGGCCAGAGACACTCTTGATTTTGAATTTACGGTAATCGCTGCGCTTTGGCTTCCCCTTTTCGTAGACTACCATGGAGCCTACATTTTCAAAACCGTTGATATTGGAAATATCGTAGGCCTCCATCCGGGCCGTGCCGGTCAGCGGAAGCTGCAACAGATCTGAGATTTCCTTCACCGCACCGATAGTACGGCCTTCCTCACGCTTCAGTTTCTCCCTGTCCTGAGACAATACCAGTTTTGCATTCTGGGCTGCCAGTTCCACCAGTTTTTCCTTACTGCCGATCTTTGGCACCTTCAGGTAGACCCTGCTGCCTTTTCGCTCCGACAGCCATTTCTCGATCAGTTCCGCATCCTCGATTTCATATTGCAGCATCAGTTCTCTGGGAATAAATGGGGTCCCCGCATAGAACTGCTTTACAAAATCCTGTAAGATCGCTGGTTTGTTATTTTCCGGCACATGTGTCATATAGTAATGTTCCCTGCCGATCAGCTTGCCATCCCGGACGAAAAACACCTGTACCACCGCTTCCGTCTCATCCTGATACAGCGCCAGGATATCTTTATCTTCACCCACGCCCTCTGTGATCTTCTGTTTCTGGGACACCTGGCGGACACTGGATAACAGATCTCTGTATCTGGCAGCTTCTTCAAATTCCAGTTCCTCCGCTGCCTTGTTCATCTTCTCTTCCAGATCCTTCAGAATCGGGCTGTAATTGCCGTTTAGAAATTCCAGTGCTCCCGCCACCTGCTGTCTATACTCCTCCTTGCTCACATAGCCCTGACAGGGAGCCAGGCACTGTTTAATATGATAATTCAGGCAGGGGCGCTCCAGTCCGGTGTCTCTCGGCAGCACCCGGTTGCAGGTACGCAGCTGGTACAGCTTGTTCAGCAGCTCAATGGTATCTTTGACCGCCGCAGCACTGGTATAAGGACCGAAATAGCGGGACTTATCCTTCTTCATGGTACGGGAAAACAGGATTCTGGGATAATCCTCCCCCACCGTCACCTTGATATAAGGGTACGTCTTGTCATCCTTCAGCAGAGTGTTGTATTTCGGAGAATTCTCTTTGATCAGATTGTTCTCCAGTACCAGTGCCTCCAGTTCGGAGTCCGTCACGATATATTCAAAACGCGCGATCAATGATACCATCTGGTCAATGGCAGGACCTCTGCCGATATTTTCACGAAAATAAGACCTTACACGATTGTGCAGGTTGATGGCTTTTCCCACATACAAAATGACATCCTTGTCATCCCGCATGATATACACTCCCGGCTTGCGGGGGAGCTTTTTTAATTCTTCTTCAAAATTAAACATAAATATTTCCTCGCATGCTTCTATCATACCGATTCTGGGGAAAAATACAATAAGGGATTTAATATTGTAACTTGAGAGTTAGTTAAATACATTGGCAAAATCCACGAACTCCCGGAGCATGCGATA
>OOCM01003030.1_pt1 | contig 10094 bp, 6 predicted proteins | sample 1671111 | NCBI WGS metagenome assembly OOCM01 (sample SAMN06348123, study PRJEB24527) | human gut metagenome | biome: human gut; feature: ankylosing spondylitis patient; material: feces | host: Homo sapiens | place: China | collected 2015-10 | reverse complement strand
TCGCTCTTGATGCCGAAATCGGTGCGCAGGCGGCTGCCGCCCCACAGATAATCCTGGCAGCTCGGGGTCAATTTCAGAATTGCCATACCGCTCACGCTTTCATCATGTCCGCGGCGGCTTTGGCCAGCGCGGCGTTCACGGCATCGGCGGCTGCCTCACTGCCGCCAACGGCGGAAAGATAAACTTTGATTTTCGGCTCGGTGCCGGAGGGGCGGACCATCAGCTTATGCCCGCCGTCCAGATGGTATTCCAGCACGTTGGCGCGGGGCAGGCCGGTGCCGTCGGTGTCGTAGTCCACGACGGACTCCACCTTGTACCCGGCAATGTCCTCCGGGGCGTTGGCGCGCAGCTTCTTCATCAGCTCCTGCATCGTGTGCATGCCGCTCTCGCCCTCAAAGGCAAAGCTGCACAGCGCATTGCGGTAGTAACCGAACTCCCTGTACAATGCCTCGATGGCGTCCAGCAGCGTCTTGCCCTGCTGGGCGTACCAGGCTGCGGCCTCGCAGACCAGCAGCGTCGCGTTGACAGCGTCCTTGTCGCGGACGTGGCCTCCGGACAGGTAGCCGTAGCTCTCCTCAAAGCCGAAGATATAGCGTTCGGGACGCCCCTCGGCCTCCAGCTTGCCGATCTGCTCCCCGATGAACTTAAAGCCGGTCAGGGTGCGGCGCAGCTCGACGCCGTATTTTTTTGCCACCGGCGCTGCCATATCGGTGGAGACAATCGTCGTTACCGCCACGGGGTCGGCGGGCATCGTGCCCTGTGCCAGACGGGTGCGGCAGATATAGTCCAGCAGAATGATGCCCATCTCGTTGCCGGTAATCAGGCGGTAGCCGCCCTTGCCGTCGGGCACGGCGGTGCCGCAGCGGTCACAGTCGGGGTCGGTGCCCAGCAGCAGATCGGGGCGGACCTTGTCGCACAGCTCCAAGCCTTTTTGCATAGCTTCGCGGATCTCGGGGTTCGGGTAGGGGCAGGTCGGGAAGTCGCCGTCGGGCTTTTCCTGCTCGGGCACAACGGTCACATGGGTCACGCCGAGCTTTTTCAGCAGCTTTTTCACACATTCCAGACCCGTGCCGTTCAGCGGGGTGTAGACGAGCTTGAGTGCGTCGATGCCCGCGCCGTCGCCGACGCGCTGGTCATAGACAGCCTGCACAAAATCATCGAGGCATTTTTCGTCAATTGTCACAATGCGGCCCGCGGCGGCGGCAGCGTCAAAATCTGCCAGCCGGACATCGTCAAAGCAATCAATTTTTTCGATAGCTGCCAGAATTTTCTCGGCAGCCTCCAGCGTGATCTGGCAGCCGTCCGCGCCGTAGACCTTGTAGCCGTTGTACTTAGCGGGGTTGTGGCTGGCCGTCACGCAGACGCCCGCGCCGCAGCCGAGGTACCGCACCGCCCACGAAAGCGCCGGGGTCGGCTCAAGCCGGGGGTACATGCAGGCGGTAATGCCGTTCGCGGCCAGCACGCGGGCGGTCTCGCGGGCGAACAGCGCACCGTTATGGCGGCTGTCGTGGGCGATGGCTACCTTTTTGGGCAGGCCGGACGCATTGAGGTAGTCCGCCAGCCCCTGCGTTGCCTTGCGCACGGTGTAGAGGTTCATCCGGTTCGTTCCCGCGCCGATCACGCCGCGCAGGCCGCCGGTGCCGAATTCCAGATCGCGGTAAAAGCGGTCCGTGACGGCGTCGCTGTCGCCCGCGATGGAGACGAGCTCGGCTTTGACGGCGTCGTCCAGATCCGGCTGGGCAAGCCAGCGGTTATAGAGGTCGTTTATATTGTTCATGGAGTTTCTCCTTTATCTTCCCTTGGGTCCTGCGGGCAGCCGCAAGCCGCCCTGCCTCTCTATTATCTTGCATTTTTACCGCTTTTGCAAGTACCAAATCATTGTCGGCACCGCCGGATTTTCCGCTCAGCCCTGCCAGACGCCTTTTATTGCCTCCGCTTCACTTTCCGCCAACGCCGGGGCGTCGGAATTGGCAAACAGGCTGCCGTAGCGGTAGAGCCCCGCGCCCTGCACCCCTAAACGGGCAAGCAAAGCAAGCTGGTCGGCCAGCGCATGGCCGGAAAACCACTCGGAGCCGGCATCGGACCCATCCCCTGCGCCGACGCGGTAGGCCCCCAGCCCAGCGTACATCTTCACGCCCGCCGCGCGGGGCAGTGCGGCCCACGCGGCGGCCAGCTGCGCAAAGCTGTGCGACGCATCGCCGTTTTTTATATATTCCTGCCCCCAATAAAGCTGGGGCATCAGGTAATCCACAGTCCCCTGCCGCAGCCAGCGGGCCGCGTCACTGTATTGCAGGGTGTAGTTCTGCTCCGGGTCGCCCGTCGGGGCTGCGCCGAACCGCACGCCGTACCGCCGGGCCGCGGCGTGGCAAAGCTCCATCAGGGCGTTCACGTTCTCCCGCCGCCAGTCGTCCTGCGTCAGTGTGCTGCCGCTGGCCGCGTAGTCCGCCGCGTCAAAGGCCGGGTCGGTGGTGGGGTAAAAATAGTCGTCAAAGTGGATGCCGTCCACAGCGTACCTTGCGCACAGCTCCCCCACCCCGTCGGCAATGTACTGCCGCACGTCCGCGTTGGCGGGGTCGAGATACGCGCCGGTGTCGGTGTACCTGACCCAGTCCGGGTGCAGCCGCGCCGGGCTTGCGCCGCACAGCGCCGGGGTCTGCCCGGCCTGGATGCGGTAAGGGTTGACCCAGGCTTCCAGCTGTAAGCCCCGCGCGTGGGCGGCGTCCACCAGCAGTGCCAGCGGGTCAAACCCGGGGTCCTGCCCCTGCGTGCCGGTGCAGAGGTGGCTGAACGGAAAGTAGTCGCTGGGGTAGAGCGCATCGCCGAAGGGCCGCACCTGCGCCAGCACGACTGTTGCGCCAATCGACTGTATATTGTCCAGCATTGTGCCGATTGCCTGCGTGAACGCCTCCGCCGACGAGAAATCGACCTGCTCCCATTCCAGATAGCTGACCCACACAGCGCGGTAGGGCGCGGCGGCCCGGGCGACGGCGGTTGGGGCGGGGGTCGGCGCCGCAGCGGGGGCCTGGACAGCCTTTTGCGGCAGTGCAAGCAGCGGCGCAAGCAGAAAGACGGCTATTGTAAATAAGTAGAATCCGATCCGACGCATGGCATGTACCTCCTGCGGTATGTATATGCGGGGCGGGCAGCGGGTAGGACAGGGCCGCCGGGAGGTCGCCCCTGCGGCAATCCGTTGCCGGGCGGTCATGGGGTCCCCCTTTGCCACATTGACAAAAAACGCCCTGCAATGCTATAATGTTTTTATATGTAACACAGTTTTTATCTACCCATTCCTTCACACAAAGGCGGAAGCACTATGACCAGAGAACAGGTCGAAACGGAAATGGCCCAATACCGCACCATCTTTACTGTGGTGCGGCTGCTGGATGCTGCGCAGGTCGGCGGCGAGGAGTCCGTCAACAGCTTTTGCAGCTGCTACAGCTATTGGGGCAAAAACACCCACTGCCGGAACTGCATCTCCCGGCAGGTGCTGGAGGATCACCGCCAGCGCACCAAGCTGGAATACATGGGCAGCGAAGTCTTTCAGGTCACCGCCGTCTACCGCGAGGTCGACGGCGTTCCCTGTGTCATGGAGCTGATCCAGAAGCTGGACGGCGAGACCCTCATTGACCCCGAAAACGGGGACCGCCTGATAGACAGCATCGCGAGCTACCACACCAAGCTCTACCACGATGCACTGACCGACAGCTACAACCGCCTCTACTTTGAGGACGCGCTCAAGGACAAGACCGACCCCGCCGGTGTGGCCGTGCTGGATCTGGACGACTTTAAATTGATCAACGACACCTACGGCCATCAGGCCGGCGACATCGCGCTGCGCACCTGCGTTGACGTGGTGCGCGCCTGCATCCGCAAATCGGACGTGCTCATCCGCTACGGCGGCGACGAGTTCCTGCTGGTGCTGCCGGGCATTGAGCGCGCGGCGTTCCTGGCCAAGCTGGACCGCATCCGGGAGCAGCTGCACACCGCCAGCGTGCCGGGGTATTCCCGTCTGCGGCTGTCCGCCAGCATCGGCGGCGTGATAACGCAGCCCGGCGAGACCGTGGAGCAGGCAGTCTCCCGCGCCGACAAGCTGATGTACCAGGCCAAGAACCGCAAAAACATGGTCGTGACCGAGGACAACGCCCGGGACGGCGCTTTGAGCGCTGCCGGGCGCGAAAGCCAGACCCGCCAGAGCATTTTAATTGTGGACGACTCCGAGATGAACCGCGCCATTCTGGCGGAGATCCTGGGCAGCGACTACAACATTCTGGAGGCGGCGAACGGCAGGGAATGCCTGGCCATGCTGGAGCAGTACGACACCGGCATTGCGCTGATCCTGCTGGACATCGTCATGCCGGTCATGGACGGCTTTGCGGTGCTGAGCGAGATGAACCGCAGCCACTGGATCGAGGACATCCCCGTCATCATGATCTCGAGTGAGGACGCCGACACCGTTGTGCGCCGCGCCTACGAGCTGGGCGTCTCGGACTATGTCAGCCGCCCGTTCGATGCGGGCGTCGTCTACCGCCGCGTTTTCAACACGATCAAGCTCTACGCCAAGCAGCGGCGGCTCGCCTCGCTGGTGACGAGCCAGATCAAGGAAAAAGAGAAAAACACCAAGATGATGATCTCGATCCTGAGCGAGGTCGTCGAGTTCCGCAACGGCGAGAGCGGCCAGCACGTGCTGCACATCGGCACGCTGACCCAGCGCCTTCTGGAGCGGCTGACGCAGAAAACCGACAGGTATGACCTGCCGCCCGAAACGCAGGAGCTGATCGTCATGGCATCGGCGCTGCACGACATCGGAAAGGTTGCGATAGACGATAAGATCCTGAACAAGCCCGGGCGGCTTACCCCGGAGGAGTTCGATCTTATGAAAACCCACACCGTTGTGGGCGCGAACATGCTGGACCATCTGGGCCGCTATAAAAACGAAGCGCTTGTCAAGACCGCCCACGACATCTGCCGCTGGCACCACGAGCGCTGGGACGGCCGCGGCTACCCCGACGGCCTGGCCGGGGACGACATCCCGATTTCGGCGCAGATCGTCTCGATGGCGGACGTTTACGACGCGCTGGTCAGCAAGCGCGTCTACAAGGCCGCCTACTCACCGGACACCGCGGTGCAGATGATCCTGCACGGCGACTGCGGGCAGTTCAACCCCCTGCTGCTGGAATGTCTGGTGGAAATTCAGGACGTCTTAAAGGCCGAGATCGTCGGACGGGAGAACGAATCGGAGCTCGCGGCGGCGGAAACCTCTGCGGAGGGGTCAAGACCCCTCCCTACGATGCCACGATAACGAGCGGTTTGTAGGGAGCGGTCTTGACCACTCCGTGCCCGTGCGCGGCGGCGGAAACCTCCCCTACCGCGCCACTATAAATTGTGTAATTGTTATGATATTGCGGATTTTGTTGAAAATATCCTCTGTCTATGGTAAAATAAGAAGATAACTATTAGAGAGGACTTCTCCTTCTTCATGACAAGTAAACGCGAAAAGCTGCAATACGCTTATGTATTTTTCGCCGATCTGCTCACGATGGCCGTCAGCGTGCTGCTGGCGTGGCTCATCACCGACGGGCTGTTCGGCGTGCTGATCCCCTACACCAGCACCGATTGGCTCCAGACCCTGTGTCTGCTGTTTGTGGCGTTCGTCGTCACCTTCTTCTTCTTTGACCAGGACAAAAACATCGTAACACGGTCTGAAAACGAGGAAATCAGCCTTTCTCTCCGGTTCAACATCGCGCTCGGCCTTGTTTATGCAGGCTGCATGCTGCTGGCCAAGGCCACGATGCTGGACTCCCGTTATTTTGCGGTCACAGTGCCCGCGGTCAACGCGGTGCTGCTGCCGTTCTCCCATGCGATTTTAAAGCGGCTGCTCATCCGGTTCCAGCGCAGCTGGGGCATGGAGACGCTCGTCGGCGTCGTCACAACGTCGGACCGGGCCGAGCGGCTGATCCCCGAGATTCAAAAGGACTGGTCCCGCCGGGTCGTGGGCGTCTCGCTGCTGGAGGCCACGCCCGCCGCGATCTCCACCAGAGTCTGCGGCGTCGAGGTCAAGGCGACGTTCGACGACTTCATGGACTGGATCCGGCGCGAGGCGCTCGACGAGGTCTATGTCGATGTGCCGATGGACAGCGGCGAGAGCTTCATCCCCTATCTGGACGAGATGGAGAGCATGGGCCTGACCGTGCACTTCCGTCTGCCGCTGCTGGACCGCATTGAGGAAGCCTGCTGCGACGAGACGAGCGCCGCGCGGCTGAGCCGGTCCCTGGGGCGCTGCGCCGGGGGCAACATCGTCACGATGGGCACCGTTGAATTGCAGCTGCGCGACCAGATCGCCAAGCGCTGCATGGACGTGGTGGGCGCTGTCATCGGCTGTATCATCAGCATCCCGATCATCGCGGTGGTCGCCATCCCGCTCAAGCTCGAAAGCCCCGGCCCGCTGTTTTTTAAACAAAAGCGTGTGGGCCGCAACGGGCGGTATTTTTACATCCACAAGCTGCGCAGCATGTACGTGGACGCCGAGGCCCGCAAGAAGGAGCTGATGGCCCAGAATGAAATGAACGGCCTGATGTTCAAAATGGAGGATGACCCCCGCGTGACCAAGGTGGGCAAATTCATCCGCCGCACCAGCATTGACGAGCTGCCGCAGTTTTTTGACGTGCTGCGGGGCGATATGAGCCTTGTGGGCACCCGCCCGCCGACGGTGGACGAGTACAAGCAGTACGAGAGCCACCACAAGCGCCGCCTGTCGATGAAGCCGGGCATCACCGGCCTGTGGCAGGTCAGCGGGCGCAGCGACATCGAGGATTTTGAGGAGGTCGTCAAGCTCGACGTAGCCTACATCGACAACTGGTCCCTCTGGGGCGACGTAAAGATTTTGTTCAAAACGATTTACGTTGTGTTCGCGGGGAAAGGGGCGAAATGATAGCAAGCAGCCGTTCCGGAAAGGGACGGCTGCTTTTTTTACTGCCGCGCGGCCCCTACAGGGAAGCTGACGCTGCCGCAAAGCACCCGGAGCGGTCAAGACCGCTCCCTACGAACTGCCGCTCACGGGTGCCTTGTAGGGAGGGGTCTTGACCCCTCCGGGCAGCCGGTGTCTGCCGCGCGGTAGGGGCCCCGCGGCGTTAAAGGCGATTGCCCGTTAAAGAGTGGCCGCGCCGACCTCCGGGCCGGGCATGCCCGGCCCCTACAGGTCACCGTTTGCTCAGCGGCATTTCCTCCGTCCAGACATCTCCATTCGTGTCTGTCACACGCACAACGTACTTCGGCAGCGTCTCGCCGTCGTACTCCCAGCCGTTTACCACGTCCTCGCTGTAGAATGTGCCGTTCCAGACGCTCTCGGTGCGGGAGGAATTGCCATAGCTGGACTCGCCCTCGCAATCCAGTACGGCGGTGGCTGTCGGCTCCCCGGCGTCGCCGTTCAGGCGCAGGTCTATTTCCACCTGCGCAGGCTGCATCCACGGCGGGGCGTCCACCTGCACCTCCACAGGGTAGCAGGTCAGGGTCAGGCGGTACTGCTTATTGCCGACCCGCTGCACGGAATACCCAAAGTCCAGGCTGCTGCTCACCGCGCCCCAGATAATCTGCGGCTCGGTCATCTCGTCGTTGAAATCCACGGTCCCCAGCGTCTCGTTGGTGGTCACGCCGTCAGCCGTCCACTGCACGCTCAATTCATAGGTGCTGCCCACCGTAAAAACGATACCGTCCGCCGCAAAGCTGCCGTCGGGCGCGGCGGTCATTTCGTACAGCTGCGTATCGTCCCCGCAGCGCACAGCCAGCCGGGCCGTCACACCGTCGCGGGTCGTGCGGGGCGTAACCTGCACCTGCACGGGCATCCAGCTTTTATCGGCGTCCCGGTGCAGCTTGTCCACGGGCAGCCAGCGCCAATCCAGAATCGTGGCCTCCCCCATCCGGACGGCGTCCTGCAATTCCGAAATCTGCGCCGACAGCTCCGCCTGCTGGGCGGCGACCACGTCTTGGCCGAATGCCCGGTCGGCCCCGACGCCGCCCTCCGTTTCGAGGGCGTGCCCCCGTGGTGCGCGCTGGAGGTGAGCCTCCCCGTGGACCCCGCCCGACTCCCGACCGCGCCGGGCAGGCTCTTCCTGGAGGACAAGGACGGCCCCTCCCATGCGCTCATGCTCGGCAAGACACTCGACCGCGAGCTCCGCCCCGGCGAACGCCTCACCTTCGCCGTCCGTTTCGCCAACCTCTCCTCGCTCTGAGCGCCCCGATACGAAAAAAGCCCCCCGCGCGGCAAAACGCACGGGGGGCTTTTCCGTCTCCCAAGGGGTCAGAGGGCGCGCGCATAGATGGCGCGGACCTCCTCGCGGGTGACGGGCGGGATGCTGGCAAGGCGGCCGTCGGGGCCGAAGGAGACGTCGACGACGCCTTGGGTGAGGGCGTCGAGATCCTTCTCCGAGCAGCCGAAGGCGGTGATCCGGGTGGGGACGCCCTGGCGGGCGATGTAGTCCTCGAAGCGGTCTGCGGCGGCCGTCAGGTCGTCGGTGCCCCAGATCTCCCGGGCGAGGCGCCGGAAGCGGGCGTTCCGGGGGTCTTCGGCGAAGAAGCGCATCCAGGCCAACATCATGCAGGCGAGCGTGGCGCCGTGGGTGGCGCGGAAGTGGGAGGAGAGGACGTGGCCCATCTGGTGCATCGGGGTCCAGCCTTGGACGCCGCACGTGAGCCAGCCGTTGAGGCCGACGGTCGCGCCGAACTGCATGAGGCCCCGGAGCTGGACGTCGCCGGGGTCGGCGAGGACCTTGGGGAGGTTGGCGAGGAGGGCGCGGATGACGCCCAGCTGCAGCTGGTCCTGGAGGTCGGTGTTGCCGTAGGTGGCCGCGTCGCTGAAGACGAAGGGCTCGACGACGTGGCTGATGGCGTCGATGGCGCCGCAGGCCGTCTGGAAGGGCGGCAGCGAAAGGGTCAGGGTGGGGTCGAGGATGGCGACGCGCGGGTAGAGGCAGTCGGGGGCCCAGACGTAGCTTTTGCGGAGGGTGGCGTCGTCGGTGACGACGGCGGTGGGGTTCATCTCGCTGGCGGTGGCCGGGAGGGTGGGCACCATGAGGGTGGGCAGCGCCTCGGTGGGCGGGATCTGCGCGTCGTCCGCATGGCTGAAGCGGATCATCCGCGCAAGGGGATGGGGATAGCGGAGCCCGGCGGCGACAATCTTCGCCAGATCCATCGCCGAGCCGCCGCCCACGCCGATGACCTTGATATTGACAACGGTATCGGGACCGGTCTCCAATCCAAATGCCATAGCGGTGCCTCCTGCTGTCTTTTGTACGAAAGGGCGGCAAGCCGCCCTGTAAATCACAAGTTATAGTGTCCCAAGCATAGTGGGATATGATTATCTATTGTATGCTATTTTCCCGGTGAGGTCAAGGGTTGCCGGAGATTTGTTTCCGATTTTTTTCGGCGTCTCCCTCCCGGCTTCCTCTTATTTTCTGGTATCCTGATCAAATATGACCTGGCCGTCCTCCTGCCGCATATCAAAGGTGCCTGTCATATTATCCTGGATCTTGTCACTGTTGATGGCCAGTTCCAGCACCCGCAGCTTATAGGAAAAGTCCGCCTGATAGGGCATTTTCACCGTAAAGCGGTCCATATAGTCCATAGAAATATAGGACGCCTCTCCCAGATGGATGGCATCCACCTTTGCCAGATCCCCCGTTTCATCCAGCACAGCCAGCAATTCCAGCAGGCTTTCCCGCCGGGTCTCATAGGCCGTATCCACAGCGATCTGGGTTCCTACGGAGGGGGACAGCAGCTCACAGCCGTCAACGGTGGGGTATCCCGCGGCGGTATCCGTCTGCTCCACGATCTTTCCGGCAGGACTCATCAGCCACACCGTCCCGTCCTGCGTCCAGGCCAGAGGATCGCCGCACTCCTGCACCTGGATCAGCAGGGTGTCCGGCAGCTTCCGCTGAATACGGGTGTTTTCGATCTCGATATATGGCAGGGCCTCGGCGATGTTCCGAATCACCTGATACTTGTTCAGCAAAAAGAGGTTGTCACCGTCCTCCACGCCGCTGGCCTGACGGATCTCCGCCTCCGCATAGCGCTTCTCCCCGGTGATGACCACCGTATCCACC
>OOCM01003029.1_pt1 | contig 10097 bp, 10 predicted proteins | sample 1671111 | NCBI WGS metagenome assembly OOCM01 (sample SAMN06348123, study PRJEB24527) | human gut metagenome | biome: human gut; feature: ankylosing spondylitis patient; material: feces | host: Homo sapiens | place: China | collected 2015-10 | reverse complement strand
GGATCAAAATCACGCGTTTCAATCAAAAATTTGTTGAATCTGATTGGACAGATTAGAAGGTACGATTTTCTGACCATAGCCACATCGGGCAATGAACAAGAAAGTGATAAAAAGAAGTATTGATTTCATTGATTTTATTTACAATTTAAATTAGACATTATATCGAATAAGGTTTTAGGCTATTGATTATCAATAACCCTGTTCTTTATTCTGTATAAACTCTAATGAATATAATTATTAGTATTGAGAACTAATGCTACTTTTCTTATAATTGGAGTTCGTAATTATTAATGTTACTTTTGAGGAAAGCTAAAATACTAATTGGAATAGGAATCTGATGCCTAAAAGAGAGTAATTCGTGGAATACTCTCTTTAGGTATTAAAGTTGGTTATTTATTCCTTGTAATCAAGTAGATTGTCGATGTCACCATTCACGATATAAGGCAAGCATCGGCGAATCTTTTTTGCAGGCCAATCCCACCATTTTAGGGTTTCGAGTTTCCGAACCGTGTCTTCATCGAAACGCTTCCTTATCGGTCGGGCAGGAACACCGCCGACTATCGTATAGGGCGGCACGTTTTTCGTGACAACGGCATGGGCTGCTATGATTGCCCCGTTTCCGATGTGAACACCTGCCATAACCACCGCTTCGTAACCTATCCACACATCGTTGCCTATCACAATGTCACCTTTGTTGTCCCAAGCCGTTGCCACATCCGATTTCTCCAAGTCTCAATCCTCATAAAAGAGTGGAAAAGTGTAGGTAGATAAGGATTTCAAGGTATGGTTTGCACAGTTGAACAGAATTTTCGCACCGCAGGTAATGGAGCAGAACTTGCCGATTATTAGCCGTTCGTGATTGATGGGATAATGGTATAGCACATTGTTCCGCTCGAAAAGCAACGGGTCGGATACAAAATCATTATAGATGGTATAGTCTCCCACCTCGATAGACGGGTCTTTCACGACAGCATTTAGGTACACGGTCTGCGCGTTGCCAGTACGTGGATATATCTTTTTCATCATGACATTTAGTTTTTAATAGTGTTTATATTTAAGATAAATGACAGACAACAGGCCGGGTAATATCACATACAGATATTCTGCCGTCCAATAAACGGACAATGACGTACTGAAACGACTTATGTTCCACAAATAAATCTGATAGGCCACGATGGTTATCAACTGGAAAATAAATGTCATGCGTGTCGCCCCCGTACCTGTAACGGCATTCATATAAACATAGCCGGGCAAGGCAAAGACATAGTTCAGCAACATGACCACAAACGGCAAATGGGCAATCTGCATCAGAACCGGGCTTTCCGTATAGATGCTGATAATCGGACGATAGAAAGCCACGACAAGGATGACCAGCGGAAAACCGATGGCATATCCCAAACGGACAACCCGGTTACACAGCGGAACTACCTGCTCTTTTTGGCCAGCTCCCAACAAATTGCTGACCAACGAGCCGGTAGTGGCCGCAAACGAATTGACAATGACAAAGAACAGTGTCGAGACACTGCGTATGATATTGGTGGCTGCCAGTTCCATTTCTCCCAAATGCTCGATAGCTACAAAGAAAGCAAGCCACGATGCCACCCCGATAAACGAATGGAACATGCTCCATACAGACACACGACAAACATGATGTAATAAACCTTTATTAAAATTCCAATACAAACCATAAAGCCGTCTATCCATTTTCCGTAAAACATGAATTGTTAGCACAGCCAATGAACACGCTTCGGCAAAAGACGACGCGATGGCTGCGCCTGTTATCCCCATGTTCCAATGGAATATGAACAGCCAGTTGCCCGGAATGTTCACCAACACAGCTGTCAGAGCCTCCATATTCAAGGCTTTTGTGCGGGTAATGCCGACCAGGAACGAGCGTAAGGCAAGGAACGGGAAGGAAAACAGCAGTCCCCAGATTCGCTCGTCCAAATAATCAATCACGGCATGATAGACCTCCTTAGAAGTAATCAGCCGACTTAGGATAATTGGGGAAAACAGCTTGGAGAACAGACACAAAAAGACAGCAAGTCCCGACAGGAAAAACAATCCTTGAAAGAACGTCTTCCCTGTTTCGGTATAATGTTGTTCACCATTGCGCCGTGCGACAACGACCTGCAAGCCCAGACTGAAACCGAAGCCGAGCATATAGATAGCCAGATACCAAATCCCGGCAAGGGCGGATGCGCCCAATTCTATTTCTCCCACATGCCCCAAGAAAATAGCATCGGTGATATTGATAAGTTGTTCGATAAGGATGCTCATCATTACGGGAAAGTTGATGAGCCAGATATGCTTATATGTATAGTTCATTGTTCAACTTGATAGGATGCAACAAGTTCTGCTACACAAGGTGGCATGACACATCACTTAATTATAAATTGGGGATAATGGCAAAACAAAAAAGGACAAACCTGTTATAAGCCTGTCCGTTGCTGAATAGCTTGATTAAAATGCTATCCGTTCAGCGCAGCTATATGCACACTTGCCATTTCATATAGGTTGAACAACTCTATTTTTTCTGTTAGTTCCGCAAAGATAGCATTTGTTCTTTGATTATACCTCCAAGTTCCCATATATTTTTGCTTCAATTCGCATCCTGCAATGCAGGCTTCCTCGTAGAATGGATTCACAAATGGTTACTTGGAATGTCCTGTCTTTCCATAACGACTGCAAGACATAAAGGATACTCTGCTTAGAGCATTCACAGAGCAGAGGGGTCGAAACATAGCCTTGTTTATGAAGTCCGCAGGTGCATTCCATGAAATATAAATCATACACGGAACCTTTATTTATTGTTTCGCATCTTACACCCGGCAATTCATTGGCTTTAGAGAAAAAGCTGTCGATGTCTCCATTTGCCCGTTCATACAAGTCCTTATAAACCTGAAGAGTTCCACATTGAACACAGTTTTTTCCACACTCAGAAAAGAATTGCTCTCTTTGTCCCGCTGTAAGCTTGGCAATTCCTTTCTCAAAACCTTTGAACCAATCTGATAATTCCATATTATTTGATCGTATTATGCACGTGTTTTATTATAATTGGGGACAACAGTGTAGCCGAAAGAATCAGCAGCCATAAGAAACCAACTAAGATATGTTCTTTTTTTATTTTTGGATCTACTGATAAATTAATACAAAGATAACGTTTTTGCTAAATCACACACTTAACCCTTTGATTCTTTTTTGCAGGTTTTCCAAAAAGCGAGAAGCGTGCGCACCATCCATTTGAGTATGGTGAAACTGGAAAGAAACAGTCAGTGTCCGCTTCCACCAACGCTTTTTGTATTTGCCCCAAATCAGAAACGGATTATTAAATATGCCGCTATACATGCCAACCGCCCCGTCTATCTTATATTGTGCAAGGGCAGACGTGCCAATCACCATGCTATCCGTCAGGTCATGATTTCGGCAGCTTTCGGCAATTTGCTTCGTCAATCTTAAATAATCGGCATTGAACTGCTGTAAATTATCGGAGAAAGGGACATCGCAGGAACTGACTTCTCCTTTCCGATTGGCTACAATGGTACAAACGGCAAGATTGTCGTATTGCATCAGCTTCCGCCCTACGGGAAGCATATAGAATTCTTTGATGTTGCTTGCCGCTTTTCCGACACACCAGCACATCAGCATATTAAACTTTAACCCCGTCCGTTTGTTGATGCGGACAAGGCGGGTTACATCTACCGTCTTGAAAAAGGTAAGCATGGGCATGGGTGCATTCATCCACATTTCAAATGCGTAGGCACGGGTTGTTTCTTTTGGATTTACTTCTTTCATCCTATCGTTTATTTTAAGTTAAATAAGCGCAAAGGTAAGTCGGCTTTTAAACGATTGATAGAATAAAAGGGACATTATGCTGGGTTGTTGAATAAATCAGAATATGGTTCGCATACGTTTAACAAAGCCAATGGCGTATAGCCGCTGAATTGTTTAAACTCTCGGATAAAATGCGACTGGTCGGCGTATCCACACTGATATGCCAACTGAGCCAGATTTATATTTTCAAAGTCATGCTGCAACAGTTTCAATGATTTTTGGAAACGGACTATTCTTGCGTATTCTTTGGGATTTGCACCTATCAGTTCATTAAACAGACGTTCAAAACAGGCAATGGAAGCCAATTCCGTGACAGAAGTTGCTGGCATTACGAACAGTTGTTTTATAACGGAGGCTATTCTTTGGATGGTGTATGCTGTTTTTGAAGTCAATGTATCTGCTATTTGTGATAATAACCATTGCTCTATTAGGTGATACATAAACTTGTGTTTTCGCAGTCTAAGATTTGTGCAGCCAGTTGTTTCAAATGCTTGTTTTCAAGGTCATAACCGGAGACCTCTTGATTGTGCAATAAGGATATGGGCAAGTTCAAGAAGGCTTTGAGGGCGTATGGCTGGAACACAACCACAATCATTTCCACATTTCCATCCGTATATAAATGGGAAGGATAGTTTACCTGTCCGCTAATGGTAAATTCCGACTGAGCGGTTCCCAATTCCGGGATATAGAGCGGTGTTTGTTTATGGAAAATGATTTGAGGACAACCAATAGGAAAAGTAAGGGTATTCAGCGGTTGATTGCTTTTGAATACTCAATAATACCTGACGTAAGGTTGTAACTCCTTGCAGGGCTTGTAAAACTTGAAGTTCTCCTGAAGCATTGTGCAAAAGTACAATATTTAAATTATAACTTTTAAAGCTATCCTCTTTTTTACCCAAACTATGAACATGAAATCGATCTAATTCGCCTATTGAAAGAGATAAAACTTTCGTGTTCTGTCCAAATCCGACAGTGATTTTCCCGTGCCCAGCTTGCTGTTTTGAGTGGCACGCATCCCACCGCCGAAAGAAGAGTGGGGTATTAGGCTCCCCCATAGGGTTTACTACTGGCAGATGGGCAAGCCCGGCATGGATGGTAACCTCACTTCAAATAATGCAGAGAATGTCCGGTTTCCAGTGTACATACAAAAGGAAGCATGGCAGATTGCACCTACATGGTGAAACCTGCCATAGCTTTGCTTTATTCCCATATCTACACCCCGGCATTAAAGTAAAGCCGGGAAATGTCACAGAAAAATGTCACACCGGGATTTGATGGTATAGGGGTTCAATAATGGAAATCTCGGTTGTATTTGTATTCTTTTCCTTCTTTTACGACCATCCGCTTGTTACATAGGAACTTTGCCAATTCCACCGTCTTGTTGTACCCCAGTTTTATCCCCAGCCGTCCGTAGCCTTCTTTCAGCCTTTCAAGGTAGCCGTTATAGCCGCTGATGTTTCCGTCCTCAAAAGCGGTGTTCAAAGCGGAACGGTGCGAATCCTCAGGTATCTCCTTGTACGGGTCGAACGGTTCCTTGGGAGGGCGTCCTGGCTGTCTTTTCTGGGGCTGATATGACTCCTCTAATTCGGGCAGGGAATCATCGTTTACCCGGAAGGCAAACGGTTCAAACTCACGGTCACGGCTGTGTATGGCTTCCACTATGCTTATGGACTTGTCATCTTTGTCAGGCTCTATCTGCATGATGGTTTCCGCCTTGTTGTTCAGTTCCGTGCCGACATGACCGCGTGCGTGTTCGTCATTCTTGTTCTGATGCAGGACGGTATGGATGTGTATCTGCCTGTCATCGGTCCATTGCATGAATTTGGATATCACATCGGTGGATTCACTGGGAGAATTGATATCATGGATGAAGTCCCGGATGCCATCTATGATGACCAGACCTAAATCAGGTATCATGCCGATTGCCTCCTCCGTTATTGCCAGTCGCACTTCGGGCGAATATTTCCGGAGTGCTAGCATCGTCAGATTGTCTGCATCACAATCTTTCGGCAGACCTGCCAGTCTTAGGATTCTGTCCAGAACTTTCTGGCAATGGTTCTTGCCCTGTTCCGTGTCAACATAGAGAATCTTCCTTTTTCCATCCGGGAAGCAGGCACGGTAATGCAGCACTGTGCCATTCTTCAGGGCGGCCGCAGCGATGGCGGAGACATTGAAGGTCTTCTTGCTTTTGGCCTTTCCAATGGATGCACTGAAGTTTCCCAGAGTCCCGATTGTGGAATCATCCACCATAAGCACGGAAGCGGACTGTTCGTATGTCCCGGTCACACTTATGACCGATTCATTTATGTAGTTTCTCAATTCCTCCGGAGTAGGAATATTGCAGCTCGTCTTTTCCATATTCTTACAATTCTCTATGTTTGGCCTTATGTCTTGTCGCAGCAAGCATCTGCTCGTGTTCCTCTTCGAAATTCAGAGGTACCTGGCTTTTTCTTCCGGTCTCCAGCCATTTGTCCAACTCATCACGATATACGAACAGATGCTTCCCCTGCTTGATGACAGGTATCCCTCCGTGTTTGGCCTTGTAATAGAAGGATGACTTGGATATTCCAAGGTAACTGCATACTTCCTCGACGGTCATGGGGACATGCAGGTTTTCTTTGACAGGAACCTGTTTGGCAAAATTGTCCTTCAGCGCATTTTCGAGACTCTCGATTCTTTCGCAAAGTTTGCCTACCACTTCCGGCAGGTCATTGAATGTCAGTTTCTCGTTTGGCATGTTTTTAATATTTAAATGTTAAACATGCTGCAAACCAACATAATGATATTATGCAGATTATAATCAGCAGAAACTAATTATCGCTGTCTGCTGAAGTTTGCATGCAACTGAAATGATAGTCCCCGTTCTCCGGGACATCTATGGCAATTATGGCGGGAACTGAGTCGCGAAGATTTTTACAAAGGTATTCGATTGTAGCATTTTCCAGTTCATGCGGGAATATTGTTTTTATGAACTTTGCCCTGTCGATTAAAGGGATATCAAGTCTCTCCCCGATATTCCATGCATAATGTCTTAGCGAAGGGGACTTGATTTGATTATCGGGCTTGGAACGAACCGGTTTATATAGTTCCGCTTGTCCGTATGCCAGAGATTCTATGTTCTCATGGAGAGTTTCAAGATCGTCTATGGATAAAAACTGTGACATTTCGTGTGTGGTGTATTCATGTATCGCATGCACAATAGCGGTCTTCTTCTCCATTTCATTGCGCCGCAATTCTTCTATGCGGGCTTCATATTCCTTAAGATATGGACTCTCGACCTGTTTTTCACTGGTTGAATTATCAGTTGGGGGCAATTTTTCTTGGATATCAGGATTTGTCTCGGAATGTATAGTTCCGATTGGTGATAACTCCTTGCAGCCAAAAGAAAGATAGTTCTTGGTGAATAGTGAACAAAACATGCGTTGCAGTGCAGCGCATGACATGATTGCAGTTACGGTTCCTAATATGACCGGAGTGGAATAGGCAATTAGGTCAATCCGATAATTGTCGTACAATATTGTTGCCACTGTTGTATAGGCGACACATGTAATCGCAAGGACCCGGCTTGTCTTTTTGATGGATATTCGGTTGTTATCTGCCATAAACTGTGATTGTTTGGAATTATGATAGGACAAAAATAGATGTCCGGTTTCAGACCATTGTAAATAATGACGGAAAAACAGCTGGGAATTAAGAAAAAATATGGTTATAGTATGATTTTCAGCGAAAAATCATACTATAACCGATAACACAGGTACGAATCAGTCAGGTCAGCCCTTTCTTGTCAATGTGATTCTGGTGGTCGCCTCACGCTTGTTACTGTCCACAACTTTCATGTAGCGTTGGGTGGTGGTGATGCTTTTGTGAGCCATGTTGCTTTGTATGGTACGGATATCAGTACCGGCTGCGGCCTGAAGGGTCGCGTATGTCCTGCGGTATGAATGGAATGTGATGTTTTTGATGATCCCGGCAGAACGAATCCATTCCTTCATCGGCTGCTGTGTCCAGCTCCGTTTCAGACCTTTGAACACAAGACCTTTTTTTTCGGGACTATACCCGATCAGTTTCAGGGCTTCATCGCTTATCGGGATGATATCTTCCGTCTTGGTCTTTTGGGTGATGGTATGGACACATTTCCCTCCGGCAGCGAAGTCGACGATTTCTTCCCAGCAAAGGGAAAGAACATCGCTAAGTCGCAGACTGGTCAGACACGAAAAGAGGGAAGCAGTCTTTAGAACAGGTATCTTGCACGGGGTTTCGGCAAGGCAATACAGCTCTTCCACACTCAGATACTCCTTGGCAACATCTTCCGGTTCGATTTTTTCCAGAAAGTCATTGACGTTGGTCTTTATCATCCTGTTGCGAAACAGAATCTTCAGGAATCCGCGGAAAGTGGACCAGTAGCCGGAAGCGGAGTTCTTTGAAATTGGTCTGTCACGCCGGAGTTGCCTGGCGTTAAGCAGGTATTCCCGGAACTTGTTGCACAGGTCCACATCTATTTCCTCGAAAGTGCATTTGCCGTGGACGAAGTTGTAAAAGTGCTGATAGACGAATCCCCATTTCTGGTCGTGCTTGGGAAGTTGCTTACGGTAGTATTCCAGAAAATCGGCCTTGTATTTCTTCTTGTCGAAGAAATCATACCGTTCATTTACGATGGCTTCAAACCGTCTGCATCGGATAGCTTCTGCTTTCTCTGACATGACGGCATTGAAGTCGCGTTCACGCTGGTTCTTGGGATTGGCATAGATATAAATGTTCAATCCTTCGTGGCGGATGGTCTTCATCGTTTCCTGATCCCGGTAGCCCGGATAATAATCAAGGTAGAACGACAGCATACCTTTCTTCAAAGGGCGTGTCCTCAATGTAACTGTTTTGCATTCTGACATAATGATGAATATTAAATAGTTATAATTGACTTTTGCTGCGAAAATCCTTAATGCTTTTATACAGACCATAATTAGCAGGAAATAATTTTCCGATAATTACAGTCGGTCGCATTTAGCCACTAACGGGCTCCCATGATGTGGTCGAATTCCACTTTCAGGAATCTCACAAAGCGCCCTTTCTTCTCCCGTTTTATTTCGTGGAATTGCAGAATGCCGTAAACAGAATCTCGTGTGAGACTATACTTCTTCATGGCTTCCTGCACGGTATAGTATTCTGAAGAATCATCTTCGGTTGTCTTCTTGGACAGATCGAAGTGAAGTTTTGAGTAGAATATCTGGCCGTGCTCTTTCTTTGAAGGGATGTTGTTGCGGTAAACATGTGAACGGATGGCTACACGTGTCATCCCATAGTTTTTCTCGATTTCTTCCGGAGTGTACCATTCGGTCAAGGCATTATCCGTCTTATATTTGGCAAATGCCGCATCTATGTGCTTTTTACTGTAATAATTGAATTGGCGAATTCTGACTTTGGGAACATTGTGTTGCCGGGTATAGGTCCACACCCATTTAGCGTTGACTTTGTACTTTTCTGCAATCTGTTCAGCAGTATAATACTCGGTAACGTCAAATTCATCTTTTGGTCTGAGAACTTCATAAGGTTTTGTTTTCAGCATCAGTTCGATGTCGGTTCTTCTGATGAGCGACATTCTTGAACTTAACCTTGATGCACGAAGTTTGTCCTCCTTTACCAGTTTATAGACATACTGGCGAGAAACGCCCATTAGTCTGGCTGCTTGAGAAAAGGTAAAGTATTCCTGGCTCTCCAGTTTGTTCTTTACCTCCAGCATTTCCTGAAATTCGCGCATTTCCATTCTACGTTCCTTCATCCGGTGTTTGTAACCTCTTTTGGAACATTGCGGACTACAATAATTGGTAGTGGTCTTTTTTGCCATGAAAGGCTTGCCGCACCACTGGCAGATTCTTTTTACTTCCATTTTTGTTATTCTCCATATTTTAGTGAAACATGAGCTTTTTACAGCTCGGATAATTTCCCTTTTTGTCTACTCACGTAAACCATTGTCAATACACGTCAACAAATGCGTCAGTGTGACATCGGGCAAAAGCCCTTAATTGTTCCGCGGTAGAAATACGGTAGAAAAATATGGTGAACAACAGTATTCAACTGTTTATAGCTGGATTTTTGGCAAATAAAAAAGCCGCTGAAAATCAGCGACTTCATTATAGTTGGTTCTAATTCGTTGCAGTTGATTACAATATCCTACTTCCCGACGCGTATGTGTACATCGTTGATTATCAATAGTATAGCGCTCTAAAAGGTACAACCAGCAGGTTGGCAAGTATCTGAGAATGTGTAAG
>OOCM01003025.1_pt1 | contig 10108 bp, 5 predicted proteins | sample 1671111 | NCBI WGS metagenome assembly OOCM01 (sample SAMN06348123, study PRJEB24527) | human gut metagenome | biome: human gut; feature: ankylosing spondylitis patient; material: feces | host: Homo sapiens | place: China | collected 2015-10 | reverse complement strand
TGCAGTGCAAGACTATACCATCACAGGAGAACAGCTCCAGGCGTTCAGGCAGCGCCTGGTGTGGGAGGAAAAGAGCCCCGCCACCATTGAGAAATACCTGCGGGATGCGGCGGCTTTTACCGCCTTGCTGGAGGCGAAGCTGGCGCCGGCCACCATCAACGTCAAGCTGGCGGCGGTCAACCGGTTCCTTGTATTTCTGGGCTGGCCGGCGTTTCGGGTGAAGCCCCTGCGCATCCAGCGGCGGCTGTTCCGGGACGACAGCCGGGAGCTGACGAGGCCGGAGTACCTCCGCCTGCTGGAGACCGCCCGCACCCAGGGCCGGGAACGGCTGGCGCTGCTGCTGGAAACCATTTGCGGCACCGGAATCCGGGTGTCCGAGGTGCGCTATGTCACCGTGGAGGCCGTGTACCGGGGAAGGGCCAAAATCTCCTTGAAGGGCAAGATCCGGACCATCCTGCTGCCGGGCAAGCTCTGCCGCAAGCTCCTCAAATACGCCAGGAAACAAAAAATCGCTTCCGGCGAGATTTTTCTCACTAGAAACGAAAAAGGCATCTCCCGCCGGCAGATCTGGGCGGAGATGAAAGCACTGTGCGACAAGGCGGGCGTGGCACCTAGCAAGGTGTTTCCCCACAATCTGCGGCACCTGTTCGCCAAGACGTTCTAACGTGTCTGCCGGGACGTGGCCAGGCTGGCGGACGTTCTGGGCCACTCCAGTATTGAGACGACCCGGATTTACCTGATCTCCACGGGCACCGAGCACGCCGGGACTCTGGCACGGCTGGGGCTGATCTGTTAGAAATAGGACAGAATCGCCATTCCGATGCGGATGGCTGCAAAAAAATAACTAGACATACATAATTGATTTTAACAGTAACCAAATTCTAGCACAAAGCACCGCCAGCCGCAAGAGCTTTTACCGATTTGGGCAGCATAAAATGGCCGGAAAAGCGTCGAATTTTGTCCGGCTGCTGTCTTTGCGCCATTTTTGAGCCCGCGCAGGCTGCGCGGGCTTTTTTGCGCACATTTGCCCCTGGTCTGCAGGCCCCGTTTCGGTCCCTTACAGGAGGAAATGGCGATTCTGTTGACAGGAGGCGGGGAGATGAGGAGTCCAGAGGCTCTGAAGCCGCGGGAGACACACCGCACACCGGACTGGCCCGGCGCCGAACTCAGCATGGAGACCATCCGGGCTTATCTGGCGGACCTGTCCGGCAGGGGACGCCGCAAGGGCACGGTGCAGATGTACAGTGCCAAGCTGCGGGCCCTCTATGACTACCTGCCCCCGGACAAGCAGATCTCACGGGGAACGCTGGCTGCTTGGCGAGCATTCCTGCTGGAGGCAGGGTATTCCCCCAGCACCGTGAATACCCACCTGTCTGCCGCCAACGGGCTGATGGAGTACATGGGGCGGCGGGACCTGCAGTTGGTGGGGCAGCTGGAGGCGGACAAGGGCCTCCAGCCGGAACTGAGCCGGGTGGAGTATCTGCGGCTGCTGCAGGCTGCCAGGATACTGGAAAAGGAGCGGACCTACCTGCTGGTGAAAATATTCGCCCTGGCGGGCATCCGGGTGGGGGAGCTGCCTCAGGTGACCGTTGAGCGGGTGCGGGCCGGGCGCCTGCCGGTCCGTACCGGCGGGGAGCGGCGGTACGTCCCGTTGCCCGCCTGTCTGCAGGGGGAGCTGCTGGACTACGCCCGGCGGCAGGGCCTGACGGCGGGGCCGGTGTTCTGCACCCGGAACGGGAAAGGCATGAGCCGGACCCAGGTGACGGAGGAGATCCAGACCCTGTGTCATGACGCCCGGGTAGAGGAGGAAAAGGGAACGCCCCGGTGCCTGCGGAAGCTGTATCTGGCTACCCAGGCGGAGGTGGAGCGCGGCGTGCGCCTGTTGGCGGAGCAGTCCTACGAGCGGATGCTGGACACGGAGCAGCTGGCCGCCGGGTGGGCGGAGGGAACCGGTCATTCCATCCATAAGGATGTTTACATATAAGATCACTGAAATATAAAAGGAGGAGAAGTGATGAAGAAACGGATCTTGTCAGCATTTCTGGTCCTCTGTATGATGCTGACAATGGTTCCCACTGCTGCCTTGGCGGCAGAAGACCCTGGCGGCGGCAACGGGAGCGACCGGGTCCACACAGAGAGCAACGACGGCATCGTGGTGGACAAGACGGTCAACTATGACGGGGACGGCAATTATTCCCTGACCCTGGAGGCCTATGTCACCAACGAGGTGACCAAGGGAAGCAAGACCACACCGCTGGATATTGTGCTGGTGTTGGATGTCTCCGGGTCGATGGCCCAAAATACAACTTCGTATACATACGAGGCAACGCAAGAGACGAACTGGTCTTATAGTGATATCGATAGTTGGTGGGCTGACGAGTACTATTACAAGGTTGGAGAGTCCTATTATGAGGTTCATGCAGTCTGGGAGCGGAAAGGGAGCTTTCCGAACCGCTATACAGAGTACAGTCTCTACTACAGCGATGATAATGGTATAAGGCATTCGCTTGGCGAGCCCGCCAGAGACGAGGATAGTACGATCCTTTCAAACACAGTTCTATATACGCGAAGAAATGACGGTTCGACTTCTAAACTGTCTGCTATGAAAACCGCCGTCAACAGCTTCATCGACCAAGTGGCTGAAAATGCGGCTGGGGACACGTCAACCACGGAAGACAATGTGATCCATCGGATCAGCATTGTCAAGTTCGGAAGTGATAATCGTGACAGTGTCGGAAATGGTCACAATCGTAGTGGCTATAACTACTCCCAGGTTGTGAAGGATCTGACCGAGGTGAGCAGCAATGTCCAAGAATTGAAAAGCACGGTCAATTCTTTGGACGCTTCCGGCGCCACGCAGGTGAACTACGGTCTGAAGCATGCCCAGCGGGTATTGAGCGGCGATCAGCAGTATGGACTAGGTGGCGCCCGTGAGGAAGCCAAGCAGGTCGTGGTGGTTTTCACAGATGGCCAGCCCACTTCCGGCAGTTCTTGGGAGGGCGGAGTAGCCGCCGACGCTGTCAATCTGGCCTGCGATTTGAAGGACGGCGGCGTGACCGTGTACACCATCGGCATGTTTGAGGATGCGGACCCCAGCGATACGGACGGCCGCTTCAACAAGTACATGAACGGTGTGTCCTCCAACTATCCGAATGCCGAAGTTACAAACTGGAGGGGGGACCGCACTCAAGACTGGGATGACTGCAAACTGGGCGGCCGCGTGACGGAAGGCAACTACTACTTCGCGGCGGACGATGCCGAGGAGCTGGAAAACGCTTTCAGCACCATCGCCGATAACGTGAGCACCTCCAAGGTGGCGGCCGGCGCGAACACGGTGCTGTCCGACACGCTGTCGGAGTTCTTCACCTTCCCGGAGGGGCTGACAGGCAGTTCTGACGGGGGGATGGTCCAGTATGCGGAGGTCAAGGGCCAGGACGCGGACGGCAGCTATACGTGGTATGAGCCAGAGACGCTTACAGGCGTTACCCCTGTGGTAAATGCCGACAGCAAGACCATCACTGTGAAGGGCTTTGACTACACAGCCAACGCGGTGACGAAGACCACCAATCAGGACGGTACTGTCACTTGGTCCGGCGGCAAGCTGGTCCTGACGTTCCCCATCCAGCCCGATGTAAACGGCAGCTGGAGCGCCGCCGAGACCTATGTGACAAATGACACGGACGAACACAAGGCCGGTCTGAGCGGCTACATGGTGGATGAGAAGCCGAATCAGTCTCTGGAGCTGACGGAGTCCCCCGAAGCGCCGGTGGAGACGTATCAGGTGTTGTATGTTGCCAACGCCGATGATGCCGACGGTACGGTCACGGACACCAAGTACTACATCACCGGCGGCGAGACCATGGTGCTCCAAAACATGTTCACCCGGCCGGGGTATGAGTTTACCGGGTGGAACACCGAGAAGAACGGCGCCGGAACGCCTTATGCGGCGGGGAGTGCCATCACTATCGAAAACACCAATGTGACCCTGTACGCCCAGTGGAAGTCCTCCACGGCCAGCTATCGGGTAGAGTACTATCAGCAGAATTTGAAAGATGATAACTACTCGATCGTTGCAGATGATACATTGACACCCTCTGGTACTGTCGGAGATACTGCCACTGCTGAAATCAAGGAATACGAAGGCTTCACTTATAATGAAAACCGTTCGAATTCCTCCGGTATCATCGCCGAGGACGGCACGCTGGTGCTGAAGCTGTACTACGACCGGAACGAGTACACAGTGACGTATGAGTATGAAGGTACAGTCCCTGCGGGTGCGCCGGAAGTGCCGGGTGAACAGACCTACAAGTACGGTGAGACTGTGGAACTGGCAAAGATGCCGGATGTCACAGATTACCGCTTCAGCGGCTGGTATTCTGAAGATGTTGCGCTGAGTGGAGGTTCATTTACAATGCCCGATCATGCTGTTGTGATCAAGGGCAGCTTCTCTCAGCTCAACAGCTATACGGTGACTTACGACTTGAATGGCGGCACAACAACAAGTTCCCAGACCGTATTTCCCGGGCTGGCTTACGGCGATAAGACACCGAGAATTGAGGATCCGACTAAAGAACCCAGCGAACTTTATTCGTATGAGTTTACCGGATGGTCTCCTGAAATAGCGGATACTGTAACCGGGGACATTACGTATAGAGCGGAGTATACGCGCACAGAACGGGAATTTACCGTAACCTATTATCTGGACGGGACTCTCTACGCTGAACCAGAGTCCTACACCTACGGGGAAACCGTTGTAATCAAGAAGCAGGCAGAAGACGCTACTGAATGGACTACAAATGACCTTCAGGAAAGCGACATTATTGAAGGCCTGTTCTACATGCCTGAGCACAACGTTGTCTTCACCGCAACCACCGACGGCACGGTGACGCCCGACGAGTGCACATACACTGTCGTGTACCATTATGTGGACCGAGATGGGAATGAAGAAACAGAGACCACACCCGAGAATGAATCGTCCACGACAGGCACGCCGGTCAGCGGGTTGTATGACACTGACCGTACGTCTTATAACGGTAGCACCTACATCTTTGACCGGGCGGAACTGAACAATGTCGAGATCATAGGCGGTGAGACTCTCCAAGCAGGCCATAACTCCATCGACGTCTACTATGACATCGACGAGCTGGGTCCCGACGACGAACCCGACGGGACCCCCGACAAGGACCAGATTGTCTTCACCTATGTCAGTGCCGATGGCTCTATGGGCTTTGTGAACCCGGAGAAAGAAGTCGTCACCAGAGACCAGACCGGCATGGCCTCTCCGACGGGAGCTGTGGCGACAGCAGAAGAGGGCTGTGAGTTCGTGGAGTGGACCGATGACTACTATCATAGAACTGACACGGACGCGGGAATGGAGTCCCTGGCAGGCTTGCCCTACGACGAGGACACCACCTTCACAGCGTATTTCCAGAAGGTCGGAGAGGAGCCAGTGAATACCATCTCGGTGATTTTCCTTGCGGAAAACGGCACGTTCAGCAATGGGCAGACCACCTACACGGCAATCGTGGAGGTTAATGCAGATGGCAAGTATCGCCTGGCCGAAGGCGATATCTTGGAGGCAACACCTGATACAGGCTATGGGGATCCCAGCTGGACCTGCAACTATGAGGACTGTGATGCTCCGAAGATCGGAGACCCGGTAGAGGATTGGGATCTCTTTGTTGTGACCTTCCACCCCGCAGGGGTCGTGCCGACCCAGGTCACGGTTACCTATGCGTGGGCCGGCGATCACCCGGAGGGCGTGGAACTGCCTGAAACGGAAACACTGGCTGCCGGCAGCAATTACACCATTCAGCCGCCCAGTGAATTGCAGGTTTCAGACGAGCAGGGGACCTGGTATTTTATCGGCTGGTATGACAAAGTCGGTGTCCCTTACGGCGGAACGATTTCTGCCATCGATGCCGACACCACTTTGTACGGGCGCTGGGATTTCCAGGCGACTCCCGAAGAGCCCGAGCCCGATCCCGGAGACGGCCGTTTTATGGTGATCAAAGAGCCGGATCAGACCTCTGTCACCGTGGGCGATCCCATCACTTGGACCATCACCATTGCCAGCATGACGGATGAGACGTTGACCCTGGATGTGACTGACAAGTTGGAGGGTGTGACGCTGACAGATGAGGAGGGCAATACGGTCACCAATCCGGTTATTGTCGAAGGCTGGACCTATGCAACGCTGTACGCCAGCTATCAGACCTCACTGGACGATGTGAACCAGAAGATCGTGAACACCGTGGTAGTCACGGACACGGAACATCCGGAGGATCCCCCGGTGGAGGTCCCGGCGGACCCCGTGGAGGTGAAGCCCTATGCCATCACCATCACGCCGGCGGACATTGTGATCTACACCGGCGGAACCGGATACAGCGGTGTGCTGGACGATGCGGGCGATTTTGTCGGCAGCACGGAACAGGGCCTGCCGGAGCCGGGTTATCACATCGATCTGCCCGACTCTGTGGAAGCGTGGCTCACCAGCCATGGCGTGGACCTGACGCAGGCTGCAAACCTGGCGGACTACCTGAGCTTCTACTATTATGACCAGGAGACTGGTGCGGCGATCCGCCGCTGGGATCTGATGGACCAGGGCGTCTACTCGAGAGATGCAACCGGCAACGTGAGCCGCTATGTATATAGCCTGAGCCCGAACCAAATCGAGGGTGAAAATGAAGGCGTCAAGGTCCGGCTCCAGTTCACAGATGACGGCAACATCATCACTACCGACAACATCCGAATGGAAGAGGGCGTTGTTTCTGCCAACTATGAGATGACCATCTACGACGGCGGTCTGAACCAGAGCGAGATTCAGGCGGTGTTCTCCGCCGGCGGTGATACGCTCGTCTGCAGCGTTGATATCGGTACCGGCCATCTCTTGGTCAAGAGCGTCACAGACGAGGGCACTTCCACCAACGAGATCGTGACCAGCGCCGACACTGTGGACGCGAACCAGATCACTGCCGTTGACAACGGCAATGTGACCTATTATGTCAATGACAGTGAGGTCCAGGTGGATCCCGGCCGCGTGCAGCTGCTAGTGGACAGCGTCTCCAACAGCGACGCGTTCGACGCCGCCATGGGCGCTGACGCCCTTGCAAAAGTCGCGGCCACGGACAACACGCTATCCGCCCCCCAGTACGAGATGGCCTATCTGGACCTGGTGGACACCCAGAACGGCAACACCGTGGTAACCCTGGGCAACCAGCAGGCGCTGACCATCTACTGGCCCATGCCCGCCGACGCCGACGAGGACGGCGCGTTCTACCTGGTACACTATACCGGCATGGACCGTGAGAGCGCCAGCGACACAGGCGACTTGGCTGGTACCGCGCATACTGTGGAAAAGATCCAAGCTACCCGCGACGGCGACCATCTGGTCTTCACTGCCAGCAGCTTCTCTCCCTTCGTGCTGGTGTACGAGAAGGAGAGCAGCGGGGGCGGCGGCAGCACCGGAGGCGGCGGTGGAGGCAGCAGCCGGCCCACCCTGAACACGGAGGACCATTACTCCTATATCATCGGCTACTCCGACGGCACACTGCAGCCCTACGGCACCATCACCCGGGGTGAAGTGGCCACCATCTTCTTCCGCCTGCTGACGGACGACACCCGGGAGGAGTACTGGAGCCAGGTCAACGACTACACGGACTGCAGCTCCGACCTGTGGTGCAACAACGCCATCTCCACCCTGACCAACATGGGCATCATCGACGGGTTCTCGGACGGGACCTTCCGGCCCTATGCCAAGATCACCCGCGCCCAATTTGCCAAGATCGCGGTGGGCTTTTTCGAGACCACCCGGGAGGACTACCAGGGATACTTCACCGATGTGGATATTAACGCCTGGTACACCGAGTACGTAGAGGCGGCAGCCCGCGTGGGCCTGATCGAGGGCTTTAATGACGGGACCTTCCGCCCCAACACCAACATCACCCGGGCACAGGCCTGCGTGATCGTGAACCGCGCCCTGGGCCGCAGCCCGGATGAGGATCGGCTGCTGGACGAGGACGAGATGATCACCTGGCCCGACAACAATCCGGAGGACTGGTTCTATGCCGACATGCAGGAGGCGACCAACAGCCACGACTACACCTGGGTGACCGTCAGCGGTGACAAGGTCGAGAAGTGGACGGAGAAGCTGGAACAGCGCGACTGGGCGGCTCTGGAGCACGCCTGGTCTACGGCTCACTCTGCCCCCGGCGGCGAGGTGACCAAGTAAGCGCGTACTCTGGCAGAATTTGATTCCCCAAAGGCCGTGGGAGAGGCATTTGCCTCTCCCACGGCCTTTTGACGGCCTCCGATGGCGCATCGGGACTCTTCGTGGCCAGCGGTCGCGCCGGCGACATTCCGGAGGCGTGATCCTCCGGAGGTGGAAGAGGAAAAGCGGCCGCCAAAACTTTTTTGCCCTTTGGGGCGTCTTATAAGACAGCCGGAGTCCCACAGAGGATGACGCCGGCAAACATCTTGAGGAAAGGATCATAAACGATGCAGAAGAAGCTCATTTTCTTGGCATTAACAGGGCTCCTGTGCCTGTCCCTCGCAGGCTGCGGCCAGAGCCAGCAGCCCATCGGCTTTTTCCCCATCGCCGCAGGCGGAGCAGCCCGCGGAGGAGACCGCTGGAGAAGATGGGGGCCGGACCCCTGAGGAGGACGGTGCGGATACGGAAGCGCCCCAGTATACAGATAATTTTTCCATAGATACGGAGGCTGTTACAGCATTTGCAGAGCAGATCCAGGCCGCAGTGGCGGAAAAGGATCTGGAGGCGCTGGCGGACCTGGCGTCGTATCCGCTGTACATCGGCTTTTCCGATGGAGGGGAATCTGTGGAGTCCCGGGAGGACCTGATCGCACTGGAAGCGGACCGGATCTTCTCAGAAGAGCTGGTCTCTGAGATCGCCGGGGCGGACCCCGGGGGGCTGGCCCCCAGCAAGGCAGGATTTGCCCTGTCCGCCAGCGGCAGGCCCAATGTGGTGTTCAGTGTTGTCGATGGCAGACTGGCCATTGTGGGAATAAATTACTGACCTGCTCTTCCGCAGGGGACAAAAGGCGGCTGGCGGCGGGGGAGGCGTCGCTGCCGGAAAAGCTGGAGCTGCTGGGCAGGACCATCCGGTATCCGGAGCTGGACGTCTATTCCGCCACCCAACTGCTGGAACAGACGGAGGAGCATAGCAAGGCCTAGGCGGAGGCGGCGTGGTGTATATCCAGGCCGACGGCAGTCTGGCCGCCGGTATGCTGTATTTGCGGGGCGGCCCGGAGCACCGGGATGACCATTGGATGATGGTGGACAAGGGCACGGGGCTGCCGGTGTGGATCGACTCCACACTCCGCTCGGCAAGGGGTTCCCTGGGCACGGCGGAAGCGCTTGGACAGGCCTTCCGCAGAGGTCTCAGGCTGGAGATCTGACAGTACGGCCCGGCCCCAGATGGAAGGTGGAGGGCCGCAGCGGGCGCGTCAGTGTGGAGCTGATGGGATTTGTGTGGGACCTCTCCGGGAAGGAACCGGCCTCCCGTGCCGCAGAAGGGAAATGATGCAACAATGATGCCTTTTTGCGGCTGCTTTGCCGGAAACAGGGCTTATGGTATCGGTATCAAAAGGGAACAGGCGCCCGGACGGGTGCTGCGGATGAATATGGAATGGAGGAATTCATCATGAAAAAGAATCGGATGCAGATTTCCACGCTCCTCACACTGCTGCTCTGTATGCTGCTTCTCACTGCCTGCGGCGCGTCTACCACGGAGAGTGAGGGGACGGATCCGGAGACTCCGCCGCAGGAATCGGCGGCTGCGCCGGAGACGGAAGAACCGTCTGCCCAGCAGGAGGACGTCACGCTGGAGGAGCTCCTGGGAGAGGACTATGTGAATTACCTGACGGAGACGATCACGATGCAGATGGCCAACCGCATGGAGAAGGACCCGGAGGTCCGCTACTTCCCGATTGAGGACAACACGCCGTTGAGCGACTATGTGACCATCGGCGGGACCACGAAGTTCGAGGTGGACGAGGAGGGAAATCCGGTGATTTACTTCCCGGCCGGAACCGTGACGGATGAGGCAAATGGCGAGCAGAGCTTTCGGATCCCGAAGCTGTATCAATAACCG
>OOCM01003015.1_pt1 | contig 10139 bp, 8 predicted proteins | sample 1671111 | NCBI WGS metagenome assembly OOCM01 (sample SAMN06348123, study PRJEB24527) | human gut metagenome | biome: human gut; feature: ankylosing spondylitis patient; material: feces | host: Homo sapiens | place: China | collected 2015-10 | reverse complement strand
AAGGAGGAAACCCTTTTGAAAAAGGGCTTTCCTCCTTCCCCCGCGCCCCCATCATCCTTCCGAAAACGTTTAATTGGTACGAGGAGGAGGTCAAGGCGTCTCTCCGCCCGCCGTCATAAAGAAGTTCTGACAGGTGCGGTGAAGAACTTGCGGTCGGCAAGAAAATATCACATGGCTGAAATCCCGCGAACGACATATAAAATAAGCCATTCCAACAGGTAAAGACGCTCCTCGGGCTCTTGCCTCCGTGCAGAAACTCCGGCATAGAGACATTTCGACCACCGGCCTTTTCCGTAAAACGGAAAACAACGACACCTCAAGATGTTAACGGAGGCAGTTCCGCTGCCTTCCACGGAGGACTCATGAAAACTGCACGTTTCGCCGCGGCGCTTCTTCTTGCCGCAACGCTTCTCGTCTCCCCCTGCATCGCTGCCGACATTCCGGTCACGGGCAAACTTGATCCTGCACAGGCTACGGAACTGTACACGACTCAGAAGGACGGCCTCGTCATTCTCGACGTGAGAACGGATGCCGAGTTCAAGGCCGGTCACGCGGAAGGCGCGCTGCATATTCCCGTGGATCAGCTTGCCGCCCGCGTGCAGGAAGTGCCGGAAGGAAAACCCGTGCTCATCATCTGCCGCTCCGGCATGCGCGCCTCCAACGCCTACAAGATGCTGCGCAAGGCCGGACGCCCTGCGGAAAACCTGTGGTTCCTCTCCGGCTATACCGATTACAACGCCGGTACGCCGAAGTTCCATAACTGATCTGAATACTGAGCCTGAGACTTGCCGCCATATAACTGCAGGTCTCAAGCGACAAACCGGGACTCTCCGGCACTCCGTTTCAGGCCCGAGGCTTTCATGCCGCCGGGCCTTTTTTTGAGGAAGGAACCACGTCCTAGAACTTCTTCCCTGACTACCGGAAAACACAACGCGTCCGAGTGGGAATCCGTTCCCTCTTTTCAGGATATTCGGTGATGTCATGCCGGATCAGGTTTCTTGCCGTCTTTTCCCTTATCATGGCAGATTCGTTCGTATTCCTCAGCTTTCCGGTCCTACGCCTTTCCTGCATGTGTCCAGAGACTCGCTTACTCCAGATCCCCGACGAAAAAAACGTACAGCTGACGCCTGTATCAAAAACAGCCAGTTCGGACAAAAAAACCTCCAGCTGGCCCCGCTGTCAACCGCGTCCTTCTCTCCGCTTTCCGCCCCCTTCTTCTCCCCCGCGCAAGCTTCGCCTCTCCCGCAATCCAGGCATCCTCCCCTCCTCACAGGAGAGCGCCACGCCGCCCCGGAGTCGTTTTCTTCGTGCGGACACGGCATCCGCCGCACGAAGCCGCCCGCACCGCTTTCCGCCGCATGAACTTCCCCGCCCGTCATGCAGAGCGACGCCTTCCCCTGCCATCGGCACGCCGTTGCACATCTTCCGGCTTTTTTCCGGAAAACCCGCCCTTTCAACCTTGCGTTTTCCCGGCAACGGGTCTAACGTTTGGGCGCCTTTGCGCCTTTATTATGCGGGCACATCATGTTTACGCACGGGGAATGTATGGAAACGTTTCTTCTTGCCCTTCTGCTCATGGCTGTCGGCGCGCTTCTTACCGGTGTCGTCGCCCTGCGGCCGGTGAGTCACTCCACCAACAGAACGGCTAATTTCATCGGTCCGGCCAGCGCGGCCGCGGCCTGTCTGCTCGGAGTCTACGGACTTTTTTCCGGCGGCTGGAACAGTGCCGAAAACTTCATCCTGCCCTGGGGGCTCCCTTTCGGCGCCTTTGCCCTCGGCCTTGATCCGCTCTCCCGCCTCTTTCTGCTGCCCGTGTTCGCGCTGGGCTTCACCTGCGCCCTCTCCGGCTGCATCTCCCTGCGTCACAGCGATCCGGCAGAGCACAACCTCGGAGCCCACTGGCTCTTCTTCCTGCTGCTTCTCATGGGCATGACCTGCGTCATGACCGCGCGCGACGCGCTCTTCTTCATGCTCGCATGGGAAATCATGTCGCTCTCGCCCTTCTTCCTCATCGACTTCAACGACCGCGACCGTCTCGTGCAGGATGCCTCGTGGGTCTATCTCATCGCCGCCCACCTCGGCGCGGTGCTGCTCATCGCCTTCTTCGCCCTGCTCTGGCAGCAGAGCGGCTCCACGCTCTTCTCCGTCATGGCCATGAAGGCTCCCGTCAACGTTTCCGCGCTCTTCCTGCTCGCGCTTTTCGGCTTCGGTGCCAAGGCCGGTCTTGCGCCGCTCCACGTCTGGCTGCCTGAAGCCCATCCCGCCGCGCCGAGTCACGTTTCCGCCCTGCTCTCCGGCGCCATGCTGAACGCCGGTCTCTACGGCATCATCCGTGCGCTCGACTTCTTCGGTCCGGCCCAGAACATGCCCGGCTGGTGGGGATGGCTGCTCATGGCCGCCGGACTCGTCACCGCGCTCGTGGGCATTCTGAAGGCCCTTGCCCAGAGTCATCTGAAGCGCCTGCTCGCCTACTCCAGCGTGGAAAACATGGGACTCATGATCATGGGCGCCGGCATCGGCCTCGTGGGCATACACACCGGCAGCGCGTGGACCGCGGCGCTGGGCTTTTCCGGCTGCCTCTTCCACATGCTGAACCACTCCGCCTTCAAGGGCCTGCTCTTTCTGTGCGCAGGCGAAGTGCTGCACGCCACGGGCACCGTCAACATGACGCAGCTCGGCGGTCTGCAGAAGAAAATGCCCATGCTCGGCGCACTCTTTGCGCTCGGCGCGGCATCCATCGCCTGCCTGCCGCCCTTCAACGGCTTCGCCGGCGAATTCGTGCTCTCCCTCTCCATGCTCCGCTCGCTGGAGCTGCCCGGCATGGAACAGAAAATCGCCATGCTCGCCTGTCTGACCGGCCTCATGCTCACCAGCGGCATTTCCGCCGTCGTCTACGCCAAGGCCTACGGCATGACCTTCCTCGGTCAGCCCCGCAGCCGGGCCGCAGTCGACCTCCATGCTCCGGCCTCCCGTCTTCTGCTGCCGCTGTGCCTTCCCGCCGCGGCCTGCGTGCTCGGCGGGCTCTTCGCCCCCTGGGCCTTCCGCATGGTGCAGCCCACCCTGGAGTTCATTCCCGTCATGCATGACGGTCTGATCAACCCCGCGCGAACCGTCATCACGGAAACCGGCGGTCTGCTCGGCAACATTTCGCTCTTCGGCGCGGCCGCCCTGCTGCTCGTGCTGCTCTTCTCGCTCCTGCGACGCGCCCTTCTCGCCCGCCACGGCGTGAAGCGCGGTCCGGTGTGGGGCTGCGGCTATCAGTACGGAACGCCCCGCATCCAGTATACGCCCGCCTCCTTCGTGGAACCGGCCGCCCGCATCTTCGGCCCCGTCATGGGCACCACCGTGACCTCAAAGCTTCCCAAGGGCCTCTTCCCCGCGGACGCCTCCCTCGCTGTGGAAGCCCCCGACGTGGTGCGCGGACGCTTCTACACCCCGCTCTTCCAGCTTGTCGAACGCGCCTGCAACGCGCTCAAGATACTGCAGAACGGCCTGGTGAACATGTACATTCTCTACATACTCATCACGCTCGTGGCCCTTCTCATCTGGGGGATAGCATAATGAACATGTGGATCTACGCCGCCGAGCTTCTGCTCGCGCTTCTTCTTGCGCCCCTTGCCGTCGGCATCGTCAACCGGGTGAAGGCCAAGTTTTCCGGACGTCACGGCAAGCCGCTCCTCCAGCTCTATTACGACGTCTTCAAGCTGCTCCGCAAAGGCGAAGTCACGGGCGACGGCACCACCTGGGTTTTCTCCGCAGGCCCCGTCATCGCGCTCGTTTCCGCGCTGCTCGCCCTCGCCCTCATTCCCCTCGGAGGCACCGCCTCGCCCTTCGCCTTTCAGGGGGACTTCATCCTCTGCGCCTATCTTCTCGGCATGGGACGCTTTGCCACCATACTGGCGGCGCTTGATACCGGCTCTCCCTTCGAAGGCATGGGCGCAAGCCGCGAAGCCCTGTTCGGCGCGCTGACCGAACCTGTGCTCTTCCTCGTGCTGCTGGCCCTCATCACCACGGCGGAGAGCCTCGGCGTGGAACGGGAACTTTCGCTCTCCACCCTGTTCAACGGCTTTGCCCCGCAGGCCTGGGCGGGCGGCAGACCCGAGCTTGTCATGCTCATCTTCGTCATGGGCGTGCTGCTGCTCGTGGAAAACTGCCGCATTCCCGTGGATGATCCCAACACCCATCTGGAACTCACCATGATCCATGAAGTCATGGTGCTCGACCACTCCGGCCCGAATCTGGCCTTCATCCAGTACGGGGCGGCGCTGAAGCTCTGGCTGTTCTCTTCGCTGCTGACGGGCCTGTTCCTTCCGGCCATGCCCGCATGGGCGCATACCCTCGCCTCGCTGGGCGGTATCTTCCTTCTTGCCGTCGCCGTGGGCGTGGTGGAATCCGTCATGGCCCGCCTGCGCATGCATGTGGTGCCCGCGCTCATCGGACTCGCCGGTTCCGTGGCCGCGTTCGTTCTCATTCTGACTCTGGTGCGGTAGCCTATGTCCTCGCTCTTCCAGTTCGTCATTCTTCTGCTGCTCGTCACCGACCTCATCATGCTCTGGTCGGGACGCATTCTCATGCTCATACGCCTCTCCGCCGTGCAGGGCGCGCTGCTCGCCGCGCTGCTGCTTCTGCCCGTGGACGGCGCGCTCGACGCGGAACACGTCTTTCTGGCCGCCGCCGTCTTTGCGCTCAAGGGCGTGGGCTTCCCCGTGTTTCTCCGTCATGTCTGCCACAAGCTCGGCATAGAGCCCATGGTGCGCCCGCGCCTCGGCCGCATGTATCCGCTGGCCGCGGGACTTGCCTGCCTCGCCTTCGCGCTCTGGCTTGAAGGCCGCATCCCCGCCGTGACCGATCTCTTTCCCGCCCTGCTCTTCCCCGTGGCCCTCACCACGCTGTTCTGCGGACTCATTCTCGTGGTGGGCTGCGCCAAGGCGCTGGCACAGGTCATCGGCTATCTCGTGGTGGAAAACGGCATCTTCATGCTCGGCATTCCCCTCATGACCGAAGGCTCGGTGTGGTTTGAACTGAGCATTCTGCTCGACGTGTTCGCCGCCGTCTTCGTCATGGCCATCGCCATCAACCACATAAGCAGCGCGTTCGACTCCATCGACGTGGCGCGCTTCCGCAATCTGAGGGACTGACATGACGCTCGCTCTGCTTCTCCTCGTCCCGCTCCTGGCCGGACTTCTCATGCTCATTCCCGGTTCGTGGCCGCGCCGCGGTCTGCTCGTCGCCACCGCCGTCGCGCATCTCGCCCTCTCCTCGCTCACGCTGAAGGCCATGCTTGCGGGCGAGAACCCCGTCGCCCTGCACGGTCTGCTTCAGCCCGACATGCTCGGCATGGTCTTTCTCATGCTGGCTTCCGTGCTCTTCACCGCGGCTTCCGTCTATGCCGTGGGCTACCTGCGCGAGGAAGACAAAAAACACGTGAAGCGCGACATCCAGAAAGGACAGCTCTTCACCAACGCCCCTGAAACGCGCTTCCTCTCCTGCCTGTGCTTCTTCGTGGCGGCCATGACCCTCGTCACCACCACCGCCAATCTCGGCGCGCTCTGGGTGGGCATAGAGCTTACAACGCTTGCCAGCGCGCCGCTCATCTACTTCCACCGGCATCAGAGCTCCATGGAAGCCACCTGGAAATACCTCATGATCTGTTCCGTGGGCATCGCGCTGGCCCTGCTCGGCAACATTCTCATGAGCGTGGCCTTCCACAACCCGGCCGCCGCCTCGCCCGAAGGCATGGATCAGCTTTCCGCCTTCATGGAAAAGGCCAAGGGCATTCAGGGCACCGATCGCGTGCTCTGGCTCAAGGCCGCCTTCATCTTCATTCTTGTGGGCTACGGCACCAAAATGGGCCTCTCGCCGCTGCACACATGGCTGCCCGACGCCCACAGTCAGGCGCCCTCCATGGTGTCGGGTCTGCTCTCCGGCGCCCTGCTCAACTGCGCCCTGCTCGGCATTCTGCGCGGTCATCAGATCATGCGGGCCGCCGGTCTCGGCGACTTCAGCGGCGATCTGCTCATCTTCTTCGGACTGCTTTCCATGGGCACGGCCGCCGTGTTCATCGTGGGTCAGGGTCACTACAAGCGCCTGCTCGCCTACTCCAGCGTGGAGCACATGGGCATTCTCGCCCTTGCCTTCGGCGTGGGCGAAAGCGCCCTTTTCGGCGGCCTTCTGCACGCCGTGTGCCACTCGCTCACCAAGTGCATGCTCTTTCTTGTGGCAGGCAACATCCTCACCCGCTACCACACGCTTTCAAGCTACGACGTGCGTGGCCTTCGTCAGGACATGCCCCTTTCCGGCGCGCTCTGGACCGCAGGCTTTCTCGCCATCGTGGGTTCGCCGCCCTTCGGTCTGTTCATCAGTGAATTTTCCGTGCTGCGCGGCATCTTCGCCCATGCCGGACTCGGTGTGGCCTTCCTCTATCTGGCTGCGCTCGCCGTCATCTTCGTAGGCATGTCCGTTCCCGTGCTGCGCATGGTGCAGGGCACTCCCCCGCGCGACGTGCCCATGGACTATCACGAATCTCTCTTCAGCGTTCTGCCGCCCGCCGCGCTGTGTCTTGCCGTGCTCGGCCTCGGACTCTGCGTGCCCGACTGGCTTGTGGAAACGCTCAACCGCGCCGCCGCGCTTCTGGGGGCCTGATGTTCAACTACAGAGAATCCATCGCATGGGACGACATTCCCCGGATCGACATGGAGGAGCTGACCTCCTCCGTGCTGGAACGCTGCCGCAGAGGCTGGCGCATACTGGCCCTGTTCGGCGTGCCCTCGCCGCAGGGCACCGAAACGGTCTGCATTCTGGCCGACGCCTCGGCCCGTCTGCTCGACGCCATGCGCGGCAAACCTGTGCGCCGCTACAGCTCCATGACCCCGCAATGTCCGCAGGCCCATCTCTTCGAGCGCGAGCTCTTTGAAACCTGGGGCATTGAACCTGTCGGGCATCCGTGGCTGAAGCCCGTACGCTACTGCCCTTCCGCCGAAGGCAGACGCGACCAGCGGCCCGGCCCGGCCCAGACCGACTATTTCCGCGTGGAAGGCGCAGAAGTGCATGAAGTGGCCGTCGGCCCCGTGCATGCGGGCGTCATCGAGCCGGGACACTTCCGCTTCCAGTGCTACGGCGAGAACGTCATGCATCTGGAAATCCAGCTCGGCTTCCAGCACCGCGACGTGGAGCATCTTGTGCTCACCTCTCCGGCAACGCTCGTGCTGCCCATCATGGAAAACATTGCGGGCGACACGGCCATCGGTCACGCCACGGCCTTCTGCACCGTGCAGGAACGCCTCTGCGGCGTGAAGATCACGGACAGAGCGCACAGGCTGCGGCGGCTCGCTCTGGAGCTGGAACGCCTCGCCAACCATACCCGCGATCTCGGCGCCATCGGCGGCGATACCGGTTTTCTGCCCACCTCCGCCTGGAACGGCCGCATTACCGGCGACTTTCTCAATCTCACGTCGGAACTGTGCGGCAGCCGCTTCGGCCGCAATCTGCTCTGCCCGGGCGGCGTGAAGTGGGATGTGGACGCCCCCCTTGCCGAATCTCTGATCAAGCGCCTGAAGGCGGCCTGGCGCGATGCCCGCGGCTCCGTTGACGTCATGCTGGAAACCTCCAGCGTGCTGGCCCGTCTCACCGGCACCGGCAAGGTGTCCTTCGAGGATGCCCGCGCCGTCGGCCTTGTGGGCATGGCGGCCCGCGCCTGCGGCGTTCCTCTCGACGCCCGCATGGACTGGCCCCTCTGCGACCTCGACAACGGCGCGCTGCACAAGCGCATGCGCACCACCGGCGACGTGCTGGCCCGTACTCTCGTCCGCAGCGACGAGCTGAACGACTCCGCCGCTTCCGCCGAAGCCGATCTTGCGCAGCTCGGCCCCTCCAGCGGCAGGGAACTCTGCCGCACGGCCATGCCGGAGCGTCTGCCCGCCGGACGCCTCGCCGTGGCGCAGGTGGAAGGCTGGCGCGGCGAGATATGCCATGTGGGCATTACCGGCCCCTCCGGCGAGTGGCTGGCCTACAAGGTGGTGGATCCGTCCTTCCACAACTGGACGGGACTTTCCCTCGCGCTGCGGAACGAGCAGATTTCCGACTTTCCGCTGTGCAACAAGAGCTTCAACCTGTCCTACTGCGGGCACGACCTGTAAAGGAAAGGGCCATGCTGAACATTCTCAGAGAACGCCTTCATCAGGGCTACCGCACCCTGAACTATCCCCATGTCGCTCCGACCATCAGCCCGCGCTTTGCCGGACTGCCCTCGCTGACGCCTACCTCCTGCAAGGACTGCCCAAGTCGCGCCTGTCTGGCCGCGTGCCCCACGGGAGCCATGCGCGTGACCGCCTCCGGGCCCGAGCTCGACATGGGCCGCTGCCTGTTCTGCCGCGCCTGCGAAACGGCCTGCCCGGAGCACAAGATCACCTTCACGGGAGAGCACAGACTTGCCGCCTACACCCGCGAAGCACTCATCGTGCGCGGCCCCGCCCCTGAAGACATAAGCAAGCCCGGCATCCGTCCGGCGCGGGGCGAGCAGAAACGCGACCTTTCCATGTTCGCCCGCTCCCTCAAGCTGCGCGAAGTGAGCGCGGGCGGCTGCATGGCCTGCGAGGCCGACGTCAACGTGCTCGGCACGCTCATCTATGATCTGGGCCGCTTCGGCATCGAGTACGCAGCCTCTCCCCGCCATGCCGACGGCATTCTCGTCACCGGTCCGGTGACGGAAAACATGCGGGAAGCCCTGCTCGACACATGGCACGCCGTGCCCGAGCCGAAAATCGTCATTGCCGTGGGAATCTGCGCCATTTCGGGCGGCACGTTCTGCAAGAGCCGGGAAGGCTGCGGCGGCGTGGAATCCGTGCTGCCGAAGGGCTCGGTGGACGTTTATGTGCCGGGATGCCCGCCCAACCCCTGGACCATTCTCGACGGCATTCTGTCCGTCGCGTGGAAAAAGCACGCGGCCGGAAAAAAGCGCTGATACCATCTCCGGAAGGGAGCCCCGATCATGGGAAGCCCTTCCGGATTTTTTTATGCTCATCCCGCACCGTTCGGCCCCGATGGCCTGCCGGGAAGGCGACGCGTGGAGCTGGCAGCAGCCCCACACACCAGAGCGATGCCGGACGCCGGGCGGCGGGGAGAAACGCCCCGGCGTTCTGCGGCGTTCCGAAAACGCCCTCCGCCTCTCCCGGCCTTGGGCCGCGTATACCGCGCTCCCGCACCTTTCCGGCAACGCTCCGCCCTTCACGCCTGCCCTACCCCGGCAACTTCGCGAGATATCCTTTCCCATCTCCACCTGCTGAGCGCCCCTGCCCGGACGTCGTGACTCCACGCCTCACGTTCTTGCCCCAAAGTTTTTGCAGGGCGACGCGCCCCTCATTCATCCAATGTTCCCCAACGCGCGGAAATGCGCTACACGCTCTCATGTCGGTATTCCTCTCTGATTTGATGTTTTGGTTAGTTCCAATCTTAGCGGCAACGCCGACATTTTTCATCCCCTCGTTGCGCCCCCGGGGGGCGCAACGAGGGCCTTCTTTCTTCTTCCTTTCCTTGACCCGTTATATTGTGCAACATCCCTAGAAAACGGCCGCTTGTCAGGGATGGTTGCGTTTGGGGGAGGGATGTGTTATTGTTAAGGCACCTTTTCAAGGGGGTGACCAGGTTTCGACAGGGTATGTCCGGGCCTCGGTTGCGTGCCGGGGATGATCGTTGGCCCCGTAAAACATCGATCAAAACCTAACTGCGAACGATAACTTCGCTTACGCGGCCTAACCTTAACGGCCCGTCGCCGAAACGCCGATGTCTGCTGAGCGTGGAAGCGTCGACTAGCAGGCCCTGTCGCGAACCGAACCCTCGGGGACGCGCGCTTGTACCAACATGAGGGTGTGCGTCCGTCCAAGCCCGTCGGTCGGCCTGTCGGACGCGAGACAATAGGCCGGATACGCACGTAGACATCGTGGTGAGGCTATCTTGGACGGGGGTTCGACTCCCCCCACCTCCACCATTTTGGCCATAAGCCGATGAGGCTTATGGCTTTTTGTTTTGCGGAGGGGCCACCCTCCCCTCGCGGGGGCGGGGAGGGATGGGGCCGACGCGCGCAGGGATGCGTAATGTGTCAAATGAAAAGTGCACCGAACGAGGCGTAAGTGCTGACTTGATGT
>OOCM01003006.1_pt1 | contig 10154 bp, 8 predicted proteins | sample 1671111 | NCBI WGS metagenome assembly OOCM01 (sample SAMN06348123, study PRJEB24527) | human gut metagenome | biome: human gut; feature: ankylosing spondylitis patient; material: feces | host: Homo sapiens | place: China | collected 2015-10 | reverse complement strand
TATACCATGAACTGCATCACCAACCAAGTGTTCTTTTTTGCTTTTACAGCGTTCGTACAGTGCTTTTACAATTCATTGCACATCTGTAAAGGAAAGAGACTTCTTGCTATATATTATGTTAAATTCCTGAAAGTATTTTCTTTGCGTTCTCCAGGTTATTTTTTCCATTTATTTTTAGATATACTTTACTGATCTCAGAAGGCTCTCCTATTTCTCTGCAGAGATCCTGTGCCTGGGAAATGGGTATGTAGATTTCGTTGCCTTCTGTTACTACAGTGGCTTTACAGGGCATATATGAGGTTTGCGGTCCTCTTGCGGAATTGCCGGATAAAGTGGTAAGATCATCCGTGGCTTTGGAAGTATCCTTCTCTTTTTCATCCAGGGAATAAAAAATATTCAGGTTTTCACCCATCTCTAAAAATTTTTCCTGTTGCTTTTTTGAAATGGCATGATTATTATAGTCTTTCATATCCCGTAGGGAACCATTTCCCAGCAATAACAATGGCATCTTCCCCAGTTCATTCTGAGTTGGATTTTTTCCAAACGCATTCATATTAATTCCTAAAAAAGTCGTTGTTTCCGTATAATCTTCAATTTTGATGACAACCGGGACTTCTATGACTGGCCAGATTTCTTTTATACCTTTTATCTTCTTCGCTTTCTGCAAAAAATCTTCATCATAAGCCAGATCTCCAAGTGGGAGCAGCACAGTAAATTGCCGTTTTTCTTCTTTCATGCCTGCCAGCAGCATTCCTAATAATGTAAGTATCAATGCCAGCAGAAGTATGACAAATAAGGTAAAGCTGTCTATTTTTTTTCTTTTCAATGAGAAGCCGCCTTTCTCACTTCTTCGAGAAGGATATTTTTCTTATGAAGCTTTCTGACCAGAATCAGGATTATGGAAATAAGCAGTACTGCAACAACTGCAGCTATGGAATACCACCAGTTATTGGTTTTCTCCTGGTCATCTTCAACCTTTAAAGATTTTATCTGGGTTTCTTTGATTTCAGAATCGAATTTTATTTCGTCCTCATACGATTTGCCATCGGCATCCTCATACGTAAGGATTAATTGACCTGCACATTTTCCTGTTTTTCCTTTTACATATATGCGAAGACTTCCCTGGGATAAATCTCCGGCCTCTATGGTCCCTAAGAATGCAGTATCGTTTGAGCTTAATTCATCAGCCTTTAAGCTGACACTTGCATTGTATATTTTGTCTCTTCCGAGATTCATTGCTTTTACCGGGATCTCTACTGTATCCATAGTGTATAAAACAGATGGAATATCTGAAGCTTCCAGCTTAACACGAACCGGTTGGATGATCTGAAAAGACAGTAATTCTGTACCGGTAGTTGCCGTTGCTTTCGAATCTTCATAATCCAGAGAAAAAGTAATGACAGCCTGGCCAGGATCACAGTTTTCTGTTATAGTAATCATCTGTTCCAAAGTAATTGCTTCACCAGGAGCCAGGACTTGTACATAAAAAGAGTTTTTCTCAAATTCGATTCCTTTGTTCTCTGTAGAAAGGGAAATTTTTAAACCAAATACATTTTGACTGCAGCTTTTATTTCGAAATGTCAGCGACATTTCTGTTGTAGAACCAGCCTCCAATCGTCCACCTGAAAGATTGCTGTCTTCTAATAATACCTGCGGTTTATGTAATATTTTTTCACTTGATGAGTCTGATGTTGAATTACCTCCTCCCCCACCGCCCGAATACCCTCCGTTGTCTATAACCGGATCTGTTATCTGCGGGGCGTCACCGTCCTCCGGATTATCACTGTCTATTACAACATGAAAAGGATTCGATTTAGAACCATCACCAAAGTCATCTCCTGATGTAAAAATATCCGGATCCGGATTTTCTTTATCGGTATCAGCTTTATCAGGAGGCTTTTCATCCTCTGCCGGAGGTTCGGTACTTGTAGAATCATCCTCTTTTTTATCAAGGGTTAACGAGTTGTCATTCTCATAAGATACGGACGGATCTGAGTCCGTAAATCCTTCTTCAGCAGATGTAATCTCCGTGTTTTGAGGCTCTGTGGCAAAAACGGTAGCCGGAAGAAATATTATTGTCGTACACAATACTAATGCCGTTTTTACAAATAAATTTTTCATTATCGGGCAGTCCTTTCTCTTAAAACTCCTCCATCCATTTCATATACGTGGTCACATAAGATTCTGATGTCCTCTTCATTATGGCTTGCCAGCAAAATGGTTTTTCCTGCTGCTTTTAAATCCAACAGTAGTTCTCTTATCTCTTCCACGCCATGTTTATCCAGTCCATTAAACGGCTCATCCAAGATCAAAAAAAGAGGATCTTCCATAATGGCCTGTGCAATACCAAGGCGTTGACGCATTCCAAGGGAATATTTTCCGACTGGTTTCTTCATGTCCGGATCCAATCCTACCCTTTTTAAGACTATGCGGATATCGGCCTTCGAAATCCGGCCATTCATGTCTGCCAGGATCTCCAGATTTTTAAAGCCCGTATATTGTGTAAGAAAACCGGGAGTCTCGATAATAACTCCAAGACTTTCAGGAAAATCCACATCATGGCCTATTTTTTTTCCAAATACAAAAATAGTGCCCGTAGTTACAGGGAGAAACCCACAGATGCATTTCATAAGAACGGTCTTTCCGGAACCGTTATTTCCAACAATCCCATAGACGTTCCCTGTTTTCAAGGAAAGATTTACTTCCTGTAACACGATGTCTTCACCGAAACGTTTGGTCACGTGTTCTATTTTTACGCAGGTGTTCTGCATCATTCCACTTGCTCTTTCCAGATCACAGGCCAGATTAAATGTCCCTTCAGATTTCTTCCAATCTTCCATATAAAACACCTCCCAGAATTCCCAGCATTACTAATAAAAACAACAGTAGAAATAGCCAAACTCCTATTTTGTCCGGTCCCCAATTTTCATCAGCCAGTATCCATTCTACTGGATAAAACCATATCTGATTCTTAAAATAGCGGTCATGAAGGATAATTCCGAAATAAAAGCTTACAAAAGGGATTCCATATGCCATGTAAGCAGAATCCCATAAAATCCCGCAGCTTCCACCGAAAGTACTTATGATACTTCCGATAAGTCCTGTCCGAAATGCCTTCATGAGTAAGTCCAGAAGTGCTTCTTTCTGAATAGCACCCTTTATCTCCAGCGGATAGAACACAATAAAATTGATAAAAAGTACCGTTAGTATAGATAACGTCCAGACCATAAAACCAGATACCATAATGGAAAAGACTTTACCTTCGATATACTGTCTGCGAGTCGTTCTGGGAAGTATCTCCTTTAAAAATCCACTTTTATATTCTTGCAGAATGGAATCACTCCATGGCAATACGGCTGCTACCGGAAGGGCAAAAGATACTGCCTGGCTTTTTAAGGAACCTTCCAGTATACTGATAAAAGTACCACATGTCAGTGCTTTTTTTAAGCTGGGATAAGTCTGTCCAATGGCTATGGAAATGCAGGCTATCAGCCATGCTGCCAGAAAATTCTTATTAAAAAACATACGTTTTGTTTCACCCCACATAGGTTTTCCCCCTTCCGATCATGTCTTTTCTCCAAGAAATTCAAAGGTATATTTTTTCATCCGGTTAATTGCAAAAACTGCAAGAAGAACTAAAATACCCAGAAAAAACATATAGGAATGCGGGATTTTCGGGAGCAATGGATCATAACCCAAGTTATGTTTTCCGTATACTGCCTGGTTCAGAGGACTGATCCAGCAGATTAATACATTTACCTGATACATTTCGTATTTTTCTTTATGTAAAATTGCAGCCAGTACTTTCGGGTCCAATAAAAAACCAAAAACACTGTAAAGAAGGCCAAAAATCATCCCCTTAGTCTTCCCTTTATAGAGATTCCCTACAAGGATTACAAAGCTTAAGGTCAGCGAATAACAAAACAGAAGGAAGAAAACCTGCAGCATACAGCCATAGGGTGAGATACCTTCCATGACCCTTACTGTAGAAGGGACCTGCAGGTTTTTTCCTAATTCTGAATAACCAAGCATGGCCGCAGTTTCGCTCCACAGGTTACCTGGATAACTCTTTTTCATACACAGCACGGCCGTAAACAGCAGCATCAAAACCGTATATAAAACAGTTACAAGAATAACATAAATGAATTGACCTAAAAGCCATTTCCTCTTGGTTGTCCGGGTCAGCTGGTATGGAGTAATAGGTGTCATCTTCGGCAGGTCAGAAAACATAAGAAGCAAGAGCAGCGAACTGGACAGTACTGCTATCCCATCCCCAAATGTCCAGATAAATGGTTCAATGGCCTGTACCGGTGTATCGTAGGTATCCATTACAACCATGATTCTGCCTGTAAGCAGGAAACTAAGTACAAATTCTAACAGAAATATAAAAATAACTTTGGGATTGCGTAAAAATCCGAAGAAATTGTACCTTACAATTCCAAATACCTGTCTCATGTCAGTAACCCAGATTCCGGTCTATGATACTGCCATCCACGGCATTAATGGTGAGGAAACTTTCATTTGGATCTTTACTGGTATTTGATTCTGTTTCTCCGTTATATTCACTTTCTGAAGTCATGCTGCCGAAAAAATCCCAGACGGGGATCAAAATACCTGTGTGTGCGTCAGTAGACGGCTCATATATTCTGGCATAGCCAAGAACGATCCGATCAATATTATAGACTCTGGAATTTTCATATTGCATATTATCAGCGTTTGTTACCACCATCATTTTTTCATAAATTTTCATAATCTCGCTGAATGAAAGAAGATTTAAATTCTCTGTCTTTATGTTACCAATTGTGTAGGGATTTGAATAAGTCATGCTTTCTATGCCATCTTTATCGACATAGAAACAGAGACTTTCATAAGACCATGTTTCCATCGTGCTGTCCATATCTTCCAATGCCCCACCGTCTGCAATTGTCTGAGTTACCGGCACACCATTTATGGTACGTGCATAATCAATTCTATATCCATTTCCAAAATTACCTGAACTATTATCGCCTTCAAAACTTTTGCACACCGCGTAATTCCAGTTAGAAAACTGTAAATCTGTGATGCCCATTTTTTCAACTTTTTCCTTTACAAGTTTTTTTGCTTCATCCAGGGACAGCCCGATAGATTCTTCTGTGGGTTTTTCTTCCTCTTCAGAATATCCGTAATCACACCACATTGCATCCTCCGGTATTTTTTCCCCGCCCTTGTTTGCTGCTTTCTTGATCTTGACTGACAAGGTATCGGAGCCATCGGAAGATATCATATAGTAGTATTGTGAATCGTCTGGCATTTGTGCAATACAACTGAAATAATTTCCGGCAACAGGTTTTGCCTCTGTCAGGGTTTTCTTTTCCGGAGCAGTTTCGTATTCCTGTTCCCATGTCTCAATATCTTCATAGATATCATAGACATAATTCCCATCATCGTCTGTTCCATAGTTATACGGATCCAGGTTTCCGTTAGCAACGTCTTCTTTTAGTTCATCCAGAGTTTTTTTAATTTCATCCTTTGTCTTCACATAATAACTATCCAGGGTATAAAGTTTTGCCTCTGAGAAGAATGCGTTTGTAATACGGTCGAGAAGCTCCTGGGTAACTTCTGCCGCAGTGACAGAAATAGCAGATATCTTTTCCACTTCCGGAATTTCTACGCTTGCATCTGTATTTACCACGAGCTTGGCACTGTCATCTTCCACATGGCTTTTATAATTTTGAGGAGCATCAATGAGATTCCTGATGGTTGTCTTTGACTCTGAACCGTCATCGTTCTTGCTTTCAGATGCTTCTCCTTTAGAACCGCTAACATCATCCGCTTCCGTATAAGCATCTACAGCCTTGCTCCCCTTCGGCTTTACCAAAGAAGAATCCGGGGTCTGTGCGCATCCTGTAAACATTCCAATACAAAGCACTATTCCTGCAAACTTTTTTATGTTTTTTCTCATTTCTGGTAATATCTCCTTTCTAAGGTTGTTATAAGTATATCATCGAGCATTACACCAAATCTTTCGCGATTTGTAACTGATATGTAAACGTTAGTGTGATTACCAGAAAACAGAGACGGTAGTTCCTTTTCCCGGATTGCTTTCAATCTTCAGTTGGAAATCGTGCAGTTCTATAATTTTCTGACATAAAGAAAGACCGAGCCCTACACTTCCTTTTGCCCTGGAACGAGATTTGTCTACCATATAAAATGGTTCCGTCACCATTTCCAGATCCTCTTTCGGTATTCCCTTTCCAAAATCCTGAACCATCAGATGGTCTGGGGTTGCCTCAAGCACAATTTTAGATTCTTTCCTGGAAGCTTTGACTGCATTATCAATTAGATTTGTCACTACACTTATCATTAAGTCCTGATCAAACTTCTTTACCAATTCTTTTGGTTCACAAAATACATCAAGAGAGATGTTTTTTTCTTGAAGCCTGCAATCAATAAGTTCTTTTACTTCTTTCAGGAAGTTATCCACCTGTATTTCAGCTGGATTGAATGAGTCTTCCGAAGCTTCGTAGAGTCCGGTTAATTCCAGCATTTTCATAGAAAGTCTTGACAGCCTGCGACATTCATTTTCAATATAAATCAGAGCCTTCTCCTGCCTTTCCGGGGTTAGGCGCACAGTAAGCAATGTATCTGCATAGCCTATGATTGCAGTCATTGGGGTCTTCAGCTCATGAGCCAGACTTCCAATAAGCTGTTTTTGTGTCCGGTTTATGTTAGAAAGACTTTCAATTTGTTCTTTTATTTTACCTGTCATAAAATTAAAGGTTGCACCTATCTGCGCAAGTTCTGTATTTCCCTCTGACGGTACTTTAAAATCATAAATACCTTCAGAAACAAGAAGCGTAGCTTCTCTTAGGCCTGTAAGCGGTGCTGTGATTTTTCGAAGGCTCAAATAAAGGATAATTCCCATCACCACGATCAAAGATAAAGTAAATCCACCCGTCTGAAAAAACAGCAGATGACTTTTTTCTATTACATCTGTTATATCTTTATAAGTAACAATCTGATATCCCATATTTACATTGCCATAGTAAAATAACAAAAGTGTCCTTCCATTTATCTGACTGATCATAGGGCCATGACCATCACTGTTGCTGCCATGATCCACCATGTTTGCCTTACTTGCACATAATTCTCTTAACTTTTTTACATCGAATTCATAAACAGTTCCATTATAGATCATTTTTCCATCAAGATATAAAACCGCGCTGTCATGAAAAACCTGCCGAAAAGCATAAGTAACTATTTGGGGGCGCATTTCGTTGTCGGCATTCTGTTTCTGATTGTCAGAAAGGCTTGTTTTATTTTCAAACTGTAAGATATTTGTTCTGAATATACTGCTTTCATAACTGTTGATATTCTGTATACTCTGATTTTTCCAACAATAAGTGGTATAGAGAAAGATCCCTGACGATGCCAACAGAATAATACATGTAGTCTGAAAAAAGATCTTTATTAAGAGTTTCATAAATCCACCTCAAGTCTGTAACCGATTCTGGGAATTGTTTTAATCTTATCCTGCCAGCCAAGCTTTTTCCTGATACGACCCACATGTGCATCCACAGTTCTTGTTTCTCCGCAGAACTCTTCATTCCACAGTTCCTGCAGAATCTGATTCCTGGTCAGTGCTTTATTCGGGTTTTTGGCGAACACCATGAGACAGTTATATTCCATTGGCTTTAAATAGATTTCCATGCCCATTTTTGTAACAGTACGACTAGCAGTATCAATGATGACATCACCAATTTGAATCTGTTCTTGTACAGTGCCATTACGTTCCAGTACTTTTTCAAGACGAACCATCACTTCCAGCATTTCAAATGGTTTTACAATATAATCTTCCGCACCGTCTTTTAATCCCTTTATCTTGCTCGCGATATCTCCCTTTGCAGTAAGAAATATTACGGGAATTTCATATTGCTTCAATTTCGGTAACAGGCTATAGCCGTCTCTTCCGGGAAGCATGATATCTACAAGTGCACACTGAAACGCATGATCTTGAATAATTGCTTCATATGCCTCATTTCCATCCAGATATCCTACTGTTTCATACCCTGCAATCTCCAGATTCATACATAGCAGGTCATTGATTGACATTTCGTCTTCTATCACAAGAATTCTTGCCTTCATAATTATTACCTCACATGTTTTTATAAATATCTTTTCACAGGTTAATTATACATTAAATTCTGTATTGCAGTTGTAACTGATTTGTAACAGCAAAAAAGGAAACCAAGACCATTCTGTGAGAATAGTTTTGATTTCCTGTATAAATCGTTATTTTCTGATCGTTTATAACGCTGATGAGAACATCTGGGAGCAAATAATCAGTCTTTTATGAATCCCAAATATCTGCTTCCCTGATAAGTCAGTACTCCGGAATCTCCTTTTTTTATATTTTTAAATGATTTCTTTCATTTACCTTTATCAGATCGTATCATTTAAATCGCATCCACTGATGATGCGATTCCATAAATTCTCCCGCTTGTCCATTCCTCTGGTAAAATAGGGAAGTCTTTCCTCTTCCAGCTCTTCCAGACGAAGCACATTTCCATTCAGATAATTGTCAATCCGGTATCCTGTACTTTTAAGTCTTGTAATCACGCCACCGATTTTTATATCCAGGATCTCATAACCAAATGGCTTTGCATCGTTCATCCAGATTTTTTCTCTTGATGATTTCATATCTGTCAGATTACAGATGATTCCAGGAATAACATTCTGACTGATATCTTTCAACGCTGCTCTGTCCGATCTGTCATATGCTGATTTTATACACATGCCCAAATCGGCTTTATCAGCTAATACCGCTGCCAGTTTTTCATAAAATGAAAATAAAAGCTGATATTTTCCTGCTTTTTTTGCACATTCCTTCATATATTTCTGTATGTTTTGGTAGTAAGATTTTGTATTGACACCTGATTCTTTCACATGATAATCAAAAATGCCTAACATTGGATCCTGGTATAACAGATATTTTGAAGGATTTTGAGCCTCTTTATTCTCTTTCGTATTTAAGAATAAGGAATCAAAATTGTCAAGTGCCATAAAATCATCAAATTCTCCGCCTGTGCAGTTCCTGAACTCCTGCTTAAGGATTGTTTCGTCATAGTCTCTGTGAAAATCAAGGTATGCAAAAAGTACAAGTCCCGGAAGCAAAGCATCCACCGGGGTTTCTGCACCATTATCCATCCATGCTGTACAGAGAACCTCTTTTATATTGTATTTTTTACAAGTAGAAAGAGCTGCTTTGGTACACGCATAGGTCTTAGAATAATTGGGGGAAATTCCGTTCCAAATCCAAGATCCTCCTGCAAAAATAACGTTATCCGAAAGCTGCGCATGGATATCCAGCATTTTTTCATAGGTTCTGGTATCAGCATGATAATAGTCCCAATATACTAATCCTAGATCTTTTTTCGGTTTTTCCCATTTGGAGCAGTCCGTGTTTTCGGGCAGATCATAGTATCCGCCTGTAGAATTTGCTGTAATGTACATGTCACTCCATATCATAGGCTTTAATTCTAATTTTCTGCAAATATCTACGACCCTGTTACAATGTTCCCTGATTATCAGTGACCCTTTTTTATATCCATTTTCTTTTAGATAATTTCCAAGTCCCAGCATGACAGCCTCATCCATTCCAAGATGTACCCTGTTGGTAGAAAAATTCTCTTTTACTGAGCTGAGCAGCTTTTCAATAAACTGATAAGTTTCCTCTTTTTCAGGCTGGAGAATGTCCGCAGAATCACGAATCTTATCCATTCCCGGCCACTTCAGCACATTGTGCAGATGAGCCAGTGTCTGAATACACGGAACAAGCTCTACCCCAAACATGGAGGCGTAAGCATCCAGCTCTTTTATTTCGTCCTTGGTGTATTTTCCGCGATAAGCCCCAAAATAAGGCTGCCCCTCTACTTCATAGGTATCTTCTGTATAAAGCATAAGCACGTTCATTCCCAGCTTTGCCAGTATTCGAATCAGGAATTTCACTTTTTCAACTGTAAACACAGCATTTCTGGAACAATCCAGCATCAGACCGTTTCTTTCAAAATAAATATGCGGCACAGATGCAAAACTTATATGATAAGGCTGTGGAGGAATGGATAAATTCCTCTGGTCAGCATTGAAAGAAGGGGGTGCAGATGCCGTTGGTTGTT
>OOCM01003003.1_pt1 | contig 10158 bp, 8 predicted proteins | sample 1671111 | NCBI WGS metagenome assembly OOCM01 (sample SAMN06348123, study PRJEB24527) | human gut metagenome | biome: human gut; feature: ankylosing spondylitis patient; material: feces | host: Homo sapiens | place: China | collected 2015-10 | reverse complement strand
TTTCAGCAGTTTGTAGCTTTCATAATCTTCTTCACAAAGCTTTTCATAAGCCTGCGTGATAGCTTCCTGCAAAATAAGATTTTGCACACTGTCATCAAGTATATCAAGTCCGCCCTGAAAATCAAATTCATGTAGATTACTTTTCACAAGGTCAAGACAGAAAGAATTTATTGTAGATATCCTCGCAAGCTGGATTAGATTTTGCTGACTAAGCAACCACTTGTTTTCAGGGTCACGGCGAAGCTGTTCGTCAAAAGCACGGCTGAGCTTTTCTTTCATGCTTGAAGCGGCTTCTTTTGTGAATGTTACTGCAAGAAGTCTGTCGGCAGGTATTTTATTTTTTTCATCAGAAAGAAGTTGTATCATTCGTTCTATAAGCACTGTGGTTTTGCCGCTTCCTGCCGCCGCTGAAACTATAATGCCCTTGCCACGGTCACTAATGGCTCTTTCCTGCTCTTTGGTCCATTTTGTATCAGCCAATTATTTTTTTCTCCTTTCTGTCAGTTAGTTCTTTCATAAGTTTTTCTTCATAAACGCTGTCTTTCACGTCTGTAACGTCCTCTTGGTTTACCCTGCCGCAGATATCGTGAAAATCACAGTGCTTGCAGGCTTCCGCTACAGGTCTTGCCTGAATGTTTCCCTGGCAAAGCTGTTCACCAAATTGCGCTACTTTGCCTATAGCAAATTCTCTGAGCTTTGTAAAAAAGCCGTCAGGAATAGTGCCTGAAATGCCGTTGGTTTTAGAATATTTAAAAGGCGCATAGGCGTAATTTTCTTCTGAGCTGAAAGCTTCAGTGACGGCCTTTATATCAACGACTTTTCCTATAGGCTTGAAAGCGTTTAGCCGTGATCTGCTCTCGGCTTCTTCTATGTCAGCGTCGGCTGTCTGCTCGTATGTTTTAGGCTTATTTCCTAGCGTGTAGTATACGATACCAGCCTGCTTCAATCCACCGTCTATATTCACTGGATTTTTGGTTTCAAGTAAAGCGGTAAGATACACGAACATCTGCAAATTAAGGCCATTGTAGAGCATTGAATATTTAAGGTCAATAGAACCTGTTTTATAGTCGATTATCCTCACATATTTTTCACCGTTCTCGTCCTCGAAAACGTCAACTCTGTCGATAACTCCCGTAAGGATTATCTTATCTCTGCCGTTTACGTCTATGATAAGTCTGTCTTCTTCTTCGGACTTGTCTATTTTGTATTCCAAAAGCGCAGGCCTGAATTTTGAGTGAAGAAGCTCATTCTGCATAAAACGAATAATATGCAGGATATTGCTTTCCATACGCTCCTGTAAAAATACAAATGACGGAGATTTTCCGAACATTCCACCAAGGCTTTCCTTTATATATTCGGTAACGTTTTTGTGGATATACTCTTTTATCTCATCATCTGAGAGAGTAAGGAAAGCCTTGTCAAAGCCTGTGCCGTCATCATCTTTACGCATTATCTTTTCAAGAAGCTGATGAATGATAAGTCCCCTGTTAAGCCCGTCGATATCTGCCTTTCTGACAGTTTTAAGACCAAGACCATACTTGCAGAAATAATTGAACGGGCATTTATAATATGTATCAAGCTGAGTAGGCGAGACCTTTGCAGGCTGTTCTGACATGAAAAGTTTTTCTGCTGTCTTTTCTTCAAGCTTATAGTCACCGTTTTCATGAAGATTCTTTGTTCGCATAAGTTTCTCGGCATATTCCTGCGATAACCCCAACACAGACCTAATCGCAGAAATTGTAGCGTTTTTATCACGGGAATGTTCCATATATTTATAGTAAGCTGTCCTGAAAGCATGGGCGCAAACATTATGTACTATATTCCTGAGCGTGAGGCTGGATATGGCATGAACATGGAAGCTATTGAAATGCTTGCAGAAAAGGGTGTTAAGCTTATCGTCACTGTGGATAACGGCATTTCCGCGGTTGAGGAAGCTGAGCGTATTGCTGAGCTTGATATGGAACTTGTTATCACAGATCACCACCAGCCGCCTGAGAAGCTTCCGAGGGCAAGGGCTATCGTTAATCCGCATCGTGCAGATTGTCCCTCGTCATACAAAGACCTTGCAGGCGTTGGTGTAGCTTTCAAGCTTTGTGCTGCACTTGACGGCGGCAGTTATGACACTGTTATGGAACAGTATGCCGACATTTGTGCTATCGGTACAGTTGCGGACGTTGTGCCACTCACAGGGGAAAACAGAACTATTGTCAAGCGTGGTCTTGAATATCTTGCAAACACCGAAATATTGGGATTAAACTATCTTATAGATAAAGCAAAGCTTGATAGAAATGCTCTTGACTCAACAGGCATTGCTTTTAGGATTGCCCCTGTTATAAACGCTTCGGGCAGATTTGGCTCACCACTTACAGCGGTAAAAACACTTCTCAGCGAAGACCCGGAGGACGCTGAAAATTATGTTGACACTCTTTTAAATCTTAACGCCCAGCGCAAGCAGACGGAAACAGAGATAATGACAGAAATAGTAAATCATATAAACGCTCACCCTGAAATTCTTGACCATAGAGTGCTTGTGCTTTCAGGCAAGGGCTGGCACCACGGAGTTATTGGCATTGTTTCTTCACGCATTTTGGAATTTTACGGAAAGCCGAATGTTATAATCTCCATTGATGACGATGGAAACGCACGAGGCTCTGCGAGAAGCGTAAAGGGCTTCAATATATTCAAGTGTTTTCAGCATTGCGGAGAGCTGCTTGATAAATTTGGTGGACATGAGTGTGCAGGAGGTCTGTCGCTGAAGGCTGAGAACATTGAAAAGTTCACTCAAATGGTGTATGAATACAGCGATCCTATGGAGAAATTCCCTAGCGTTGAGCTTATAGCGGATAAGCTTCTTATGCCGCAGGATATCAACCTTGATAATGTAAAGGGTCTTGCCGCAATGGAGCCTTTTGGTGCAGAGAATCCAGCTCCCGTTTTTGCAATGCTTGGAGTAAGAGTAGATAAGATAATACCGCTGTCACAGGGCAAGCATACAAAGATCGAGTTTTCATACGGAAGCTATAGAGGACAGGCTCTTATTTTCTCCCTTGCACCTGAAAAAGCTTGTTTCGCAGTTGGCGATAAGCTTGATATGCTCGTGGAGTTTGGAATAAATGTGTTCAATAACCGTGAGTCCATATCCATAAGAGTTATCGACCATAGATTGAGTGGAGTAAAGCAGGAAAGGTATTTTGCGGCAAAGGATTGTTATGAAAAGCTCATGCGCGGGGAACAGCTTCCTGCAAGTTTTATAAGAAAAATAATCCCGACAAGGCAGGAGCTTATCGGCGTATATAAATACATAAGTGCAGTTAAGAATATTACGTTGGATAATCTTTTCATGAAAATATCAGGCGACAGCATGAATTATTGTAAACTGCATATTTGCGTTGATATTTTCCGTGATAAGGGTCTTATCGAGTTCAGACCCGCAACTATGAAAATAAGCTACGTTGTGCCGAAACAAAAGGTAAATCTTGAGGACTCTGAAACTCTTGTTAAGCTGAATGAAATGCTTGGAAAGGCAGGTAACTAAAATGTCAGATAAAGAGAATATTTTGCTTGATCCTGCTGAAATGGATAAGATAGAAAATATGCCTGAGATAAAAACTGTCAGTGAAGAAGATCTTCCTGCCGAATCCGAGGTTAAAGAGCAGTTTGAAGAAAAGCCTGCTCCTACGGCTTCGCCTGACTATACCGACGCTGTGCCTGAAGCTTCAAAGCCTGAGCATATAGGTGAGAGGTCGGTGTGTTCCATTGATGCACTTATTCAGAAAATACTTGATGGCGAGAGGCAGTACGATCTGTCAAAAATCGTTTCCGCCTATGAACTTGCTGAAAAGTATCATCACAATCAGAAAAGAGAGTCTGGCGAGCCGTATATAACCCACCCGCTGTCTGTTGCATATATTCTTTTGGAACTTGGCATGGATACTGATACTATTTGTGCAGCACTTCTTCATGACGTTGTGGAGGACACTCCATGCACTCTTGAAGAATTACAGAAGAATTTTGGCTCAGACGTTGCAATGCTTGTAAATGGCGTTACAAAGCTGAAAAAGGTAGAAACTTTCACCAAAGACGAGCAGAAAGCCGAGAATATCAGAAAAATACTCCTTGCAATGAGCGAGGATATTCGTGTTATTATCATAAAGCTTGCAGATAGACTTCACAATATGCGTACTCTTAATTATTGCAAAGATTCAAAACGCAGAACTATCGCCCATGAAACAATGAACATCTATGCACCGATAGCTCACCGCCTTGGAATACGCTCAATTAAAGATGAGTTTGAAGATCTTGCTTTTTACTATCTTGATCCTTATGCTTATGCCGAGATAGACGAGCAAATGCAGCTCAGAAAGGGCAGCCGTGAACAGCTTGTTGAAAACATCAAGCACAAGATACATGACAGGCTTGAAAAGGATTTTGACCCTGTTCCCCTTATCGAGGGACGCGTTAAGAGCAATTACGGTATCTACAAAAAGGTATATCGTGACGGCAAGGAGATAGACCAGATATATGATCGCTATGCCGTAAGAATTATCGTCAATACAGTTACCGAGTGCTATAACGTACTTGGCATAATCCACGATATGTTCAGACCTATCCCAAACAGATTTAAGGACTATATTTCCACGCCTAAGGCTAATATGTATCAATCTCTTCACACAACTGTTATCGGCAGAGAGGGGATACCTTTCGAGGTTCAGATAAGAACATGGGAAATGCACAGAACGGCTGAATATGGTATCGCCGCTCACTGGAAATATAAAGAGGGCGTAAGGGGTAGCTCAAAGGACGATCAGCGCCTTGCGTGGATAAGACAGATTATCGAGTCACAGCAGGAGTCAAACGACGTCGAGGAGATAGTAAGAGCTATCAAAAATGACCTTGCCCCTGAGGACGTTTTTGCTTTCACTCCAAAGGGAGATATGATAACACTGCCTGTCGGCTCAACTGTTATCGACTTTGCTTACGCTATCCACACACAGGTGGGTCATAAGATGTGCGGTGCAAAGGTAGACAAGAAAATGGTGTCTTATGATTATCAGATAAAAACTGGCGAGATAATCGAGATACTTACTACCAACGTTGAAGGTCATGGTCCAAGCCGTTCATGGCTTAATATCTGCAAGACCAATGAAGCCAAATCCAAGATACGTTCATGGTTCAAAAAGGAAAGACGAGAGGAAAATATCTTTGAGGGCAGAAATGCTCTTGAAAGAGAGTTCCGCAGAAATAATATAAGAGTGCCTGAGGAAGAACTTGAGGACTTTCTCAAAATGGATATGCACAGACACAGTTGTGATACTCTTGATGATTTCTTTGCAGCCATAGGTTACGGTGGTGTTCAGCTTTCAAAGGTGATGCAAAGGCTGAAATCTGAGTATAATAAGAAATATGGTGAAAAGGCTCAGCCTGATACTTCTGACCTTGAAAATAAGATAAAGACTTCCAAAAATTCCACTGGTGTTATCGTTGACGGCATCGACAACTGCGCTATCAAGTTTGCACAGTGCTGTAATCCGCTTCCAGGTGACGAAATAGTCGGCTTTATCACGAGAGGTCACGGCATATCCGTGCATAAAAAGGATTGCGTGAACTATCTTTCGCAGAAAGATGATCCTGAAAATGCCGCTCGTTGGATAAATGTTAAGTGGGAAAGTTCTGAAAAGCATACGGGCTATTTCAAGTGTACTTTGGATATCGTTGCGGTTGACAGAATAGGTCTGCTGGCAGACGTTTCGTCAGCGCTTGCAATGATCAATATTTTTATCTATGAGTCAACCTCAAGGGAACTGAAAAACGGCAATGCAATGCTTTCCGTAACTGTCAGCATTGCAGGAATGGAACAGCTCAACAATGTTATAAACAAGCTTCAGAAAATAAAGAACGTTATTTCTGTTGAAAGAAGCGGTAAATAAGAAAGGACAGATAATGAAAATATATAGGCTCAAACCATTGAGTGTTTGTGAAACGAACAGCTATATTGTTGCAAGCGAAGAAAATAACTGCGTTCTTATCGATGCACCTGCCGACCCTGATTATATTCTCGGTGAGATAGAGAGTCACGGTCTTACGCTTAAAAAGATCTTTCTTACCCACGGTCATTTTGATCATATCGGTGCTGTGGCTGACCTTGTAGAAAAGACAGACTGTGAGGTGTATATCCACATTATGGATAAGCCTAAGCTTACAGATGACGCAGGAATGCTTGCTAATCTTTTCAGAATAAGAGGACACAAAAATTACACAGGCAAGGTCAATGTGTTTACAGAGGACGATATACTAAAGCTTGACGAGCTTGAATTTGACGTGTTGGAAACGCCGGGACATACAAGCGGTTCTGTTTGTTTCATATGCGGCATGAATATGTTTTCGGGAGATACCCTATTTTCAAGAAGTGTTGGCAGAACTGATATGCCTGACGGCAGCAGCACGGCTCTTATGAAGTCTTTGACAAAAATTGCTGACCTTGGTGGAAATCTAACTGTTTATCCTGGTCACATGAATGTCACGACACTTGACGCTGAGAGAAAGTATAACCCATATCTCAGGCAGGCTGCGGAGGCTTTGAAATGACTCTGATATTCAGCGGCAACGATTATAAATATGAGCTTGAGGGAGTAATGAAGCTTTTTATCCCTGCAACGCTCTTTACCCACGTTTTTTCTGACAGCATAGATACAGAGGACGATTATGTGTTCGCTCAGAAAAAGGATAACGCTGATAATGTTTGTTTAAGCGTTAAGGTGAGATATGACGGCAAGACTTGCGAAAAAGAGGAGTTTGTGCATTTTGAAAGCGACATGGAACTTTCACTTTCAAGACTTCTTTTTAAGGCAATGAGCGAGATAACAGGCATTGTGCCGAAATGGGGCGTTATAACGGGAATAAGACCTGTGAAGCGTGTGAATGATATGCTCAGTGAGGGCATGAACAAGGCGGAGATATTTAAAGCCATGGAGAGCAGATATCTTTGCAGCGAAGAAAAGTGCGATATTGCATACAAAACTGCTATAACCCAAAAGCCTGTCCTCGATGAGCTTGAAAAGGACAGCTTTAGTCTTTATGTGTCAGTGCCGTTTTGTCCCACAAGATGTTCATACTGTTCATTCGTTTCACAATCTATCGAGGGATGTATGAAGCTTATCCCTGAGTATGTGAACAAGCTGTGCGAGGAGATAGTTTACACTGCGAAGATAACGGAAAAGCTTGGTTTAAAGCTTGACACCGTATATTTTGGCGGCGGCACTCCTACCACGCTCACTGCTGCTCAGCTTGACAGAGTTATGAAGGTCATTGCAAACAGCTTTGATATGTCAACTGTCCGTGAATACACTGTTGAAGCGGGAAGACCTGACACTATAACTGAAGAAAAGCTGAAGGTGCTTAAAGCAAACGGCTGTGGCAGAGTATCTATAAATCCACAGACTTTGAATGACAGCGTTCTTGAGGCTATTGGCAGAAAGCACACAACTGCACAGTTTTTTGACAGCTTTGACCTTGCAAGAAAAGTTGGTTTTGACTCTATAAATACCGATATAATCGCAGGTCTGCCAACAGATACAGTGGAGAGCTTTGAGAATACCATTGATAAGCTTATCGAGCTTGCTCCTGAGAATATCACACACTTTCCATAAAGCGTGCGGCTAGGCTAAATCACAGCGGTGACAGGGAAGTGCTGAAAAATCCAGCCGATAAAATGGTAGAGTATGCCACAAAAAGACTTCTTGAAAGCGGATATCTGCCTTATTATCTCTACAGACAGAAGAATATGCTTGAAAATCTTGAAAATATAGGCTGGACAAAGCAGGGTCACGAGAGTTTGTATAATATCTATATAATGGAAGAAGTTCAGACCATACTTGCAATGGGTGCTGGCGGCTCGACTAAGCTTGTTGACAAAGAGGGCGGACGTTTGGAGCGTGTGTTCAATTACAAATTTCCGCTGGAATACAATAAGCATTTTGAACTTATGTTGAAGCGAAAAAACGAGATAGAGGAATTTTATGCTAAAGAAGAATGAGATAATCAGGCTTGAAATAAGCGGTATGACAAATGAGGGCAACGGAGTAGGAAAGCACGAGGGCATTGCTGTTTTCGTGCCTTTTACTGTTATTGGCGACGTTATCGAATGCAGGATAGTCAAGGTCTGCAAAACGTATTGCTATGGCATTATCGAAAATATTGTAAGTGGTTCGGTTGAAAGAGCGAAGAACGATTGTCCTGTTTATTCAAGATGCGGAGGTTGTTGTTTTCGTCACATGAGCTATGAGGAAGAATGCCATGTAAAAGAGCAGTTCATAAAGGATTCATTTGAGCGTATTGGTAAGCTTTATCCTGAATATGACAGCTTTGAGGGTTGTAAACAGCTTGTTGGCTATCGCAACAAGGCGCAGTACCCTGTAGCAGAGCAGGACGGCAGGGCAGTTTGCGGATTCTATTCAAGGCGTTCTCATCATGTATGCGATCACACTGATTGTGCGTTACAGCCTGCCGTATTCAAGGCAATAGCCGATGAAATAATGGCATATGTGAACGAGCGTAAGATAAAGGCATACAACGAGGAAACGGGAAGCGGTCTGCTCAGGCATATTTATATCAGGCGTGGCGAACACTCAGGTGAGATAATGGTCTGTCTTGTTATAACTGACCTTAAAAAGCGTGGCGTATTTGATGTGCTTGTGGGTGAGCTTTGCAAAAAATATGCTGATATAAAGAGTATAGTTTTCAACGAGAATAGCCGAAAGACCAACTGTATACTCGGACAGAAGCTTGTTACTGCGTATGGAAGCGACACGATACACGATACCATGTGTGGAAATGATATAGAGATATCACCGCTGTCATTTTATCAGGTAAATACAATTCAGGCGGAGCGGCTTTATGAAATTGCCGCAGATTATGCTCAGCTGACAGGAAAGGAAACTCTTCTTGATCTTTACTGCGGTGCAGGTACGATCGGTTTGTCAATGAGCAAAAAGGTGAAAAAGCTCATAGGTGTTGAGATAATAGAGTCTGCAATAGACAATGCAAAACGAAATGCCGCAGCAAACAATGTCACAAATGCGGAATTTATATGTGGCGACGCAGGAAAGATAGCAGAGATACTTTACAGCCGTGGCGAACGACCAGATGTGATAATAGCTGACCCTGCAAGAAAGGGCTGCACTAGGGACGCACTGGAGTACATGGCAAAAATGTCCCCTGATAGGATAGTTATGATATCCTGCAATCACGCTACTGCTGCTAGGGACTGTGCTGTGCTGGAGGAGTTGGGGTATAAGACGGTCAAGGTCAAGGGCGTGGATCTGTTTGGGAGGACGGGGCATGTTGAGTGCGCAGTAATGTTGACTAAGATTTAATACAAGGTACTAGTAAATGCCGTAAAATGAGGAGTTTAGAGCGTTTTATGTATTGGAAATCAAACCACCTAAAACGGCTGAAAAATCAAACATATGCGGGCCTTTACCTTCGCCTACAGAAGTGTTTATTCGTGATTTGTGGAAAACGAGGGTGAAAATAGGCTAATAATCATTTGAAAATATGCCGAATAATAATTAGGCTATTTTAGAAAGTGAAGGTGTTTATGCCTGGTAAAGTGAGATTGATTCCGGCTAATACAAATGAGCCGATGAAACACGTTGTCATCTATGCTCGTGTTAGTTCAAATACTATGGATCAGCTTGAGAGCCTTAAAGCACAGATTTTTGGACTGACCAAGTTTGTATCCGGGCATAACAACTGGAAAATGAAAGACTCTATAACTATTGAAAAATATGGCTATAACCGATTATGTATGAAATAGCCAAATAATTTCATGTGGAGACTGTTGTTTTGATGTCAAAGGAGAACCATAACAGGTAAATAAAGCATATTAAATAAAGGACTTCTCAATGATTATTGTTAAATGGAGGCATGAAGTCATTTTGAAGGCTATTTTTGGGGCGCTTGAAAATAGCCGTGCGGAAACAGGTCTACTCGTTCGGGTTGGCCTAGGAAATGTATAGCAAGGATTTAAACTCCAGGGGATTCAATAGGTATTTACTCTCATATTGGCTTACAGAATATATGTATCCACAAAATTGTAAAACGATAGATTATCTTGGAAAAGCAAAATTTTGACGTAATATAATAAAACGATAAGATTAA
>OOCM01002995.1_pt1 | contig 10175 bp, 9 predicted proteins | sample 1671111 | NCBI WGS metagenome assembly OOCM01 (sample SAMN06348123, study PRJEB24527) | human gut metagenome | biome: human gut; feature: ankylosing spondylitis patient; material: feces | host: Homo sapiens | place: China | collected 2015-10 | reverse complement strand
CAAGCGCATCGCCATGGTGTTCCAGGACCCCATGACCAGCCTTGACCCCACCATGACCATCGGTAAGCAGATCATGGAGGGAATGCTCTGGCACTTCAAAATGCCCAAGGCGGAAGCCTACAAAAAGGCGCTGGAACTGCTGGAAGAGGTGGGTATCACCGATGCGGAAAAGCGGATGAAAAACTACCCGCACCAGCTGTCCGGCGGTATGCGCCAGCGCGTGGTCATTGCCATTGCGCTCTCCTGCGACCCCGACCTGCTCATCTGCGACGAGCCCACCACCGCGCTGGATGTGACCATTCAGGCCAAAATTCTGGAGCTGATCCGCCGCATCCAGAAGGAGCGCGGCATCTCGGTCATCTACATCACCCACGACCTTGGCGTTGTGGCAAAGGTGGCAGACTATGTGGACGTGATGTACGCCGGCAAGATCGTGGAGACCGGCACCATCGACGAGATCTTCTACGACCCCAAGCACCCCTATACATGGGGCCTGCTGTCGGCCATGCCCGACCTTGACACCGCCGACGACCGTCTGTATACCATTCCCGGCTCGCCGCCGAACCTGCTGCACGAGAAGCCCGGCGATGCCTTTGCACCCCGCAACCGCTTTGCACTGAACATCGACGACGAGATCGACCCGCCCATGTTCAAGATCAGCGATACCCACTATGCGGCAACATGGCTGCTGGATCCCCGGGCCCCCAAGGTGGAGATGCCGCCGGAGCTCAAGGAGCGCATTGCCCGCATGAAAGCAGAAGCAAAAAAGATCGAGGAGGCGGAATAAATGGCAGCACAGAGCACGACACCGCTGCTGAAGGTCGAAGGGCTGAAGCAGTATTTCCGCGTCAATAAGAATTTCACGGTCAAGGCGGTGGACGATGTCAGTTTTGAGATCTACCCCGGCGAGACCTACGGTCTGGTGGGCGAGTCCGGCTCGGGCAAATCCACCATCGGCCGCAGCATCATCCGCCTGTACGACCCCACTGCGGGCAAGATCACCTTTGACGGGCAGGATATCAGCGGCCGTCTGACCCATGCACAGAACAATACCCTGCGCACCCAGATGCAGATGATCTTTCAGGACCCCATGGCATCCCTGAACCCCCGCAAAAAGGTGGAGGACATCATCGGCGAGGGTCTGGATATCCACCATCTGTGCAAAACGCAGGCAGAGCGCCGCGAAAAGGTGGAAAAGATCCTTGCCAAGGTCGGCCTTGCCCCGGAGCACGCCGAGCGCTACCCCCACCAGTTCTCCGGCGGTCAGCGTCAGCGCGTGGGCATTGCCCGCGCCCTCATCATGAACCCCAAGCTCATCATTGCGGACGAGTGCATCTCGGCGCTGGATGTGTCCATTCAGGCACAGGTAGTCAACCTGATGAAGGATATCCAGCAGGAGACCGGCACGGCTTATCTGTTCATCGCCCACGACCTGTCCATGGTCAAGTACATCTCCGACCGCATCGGTGTGCTGCATCTGGGGCATCTGCTGGAGACCGGCACCACCGAGGAGATCTTCGAGCACCCCATCCACCCCTACACCCGGAGCCTGCTGTCGGCCATTCCGCTGCCGAACCCGGTGGTGGAAAAGCGCCGCGTGGCCGAGACCTATGACTACGCCACCTCCGGCATCGATTACAACAAGGGCACCAACCACCATGTGAGCGGCAGCCACTACGTCAAGTGCACCGACGAAGAATTCGCCAAGTGGTGCAAGTGATCTGAAATAAGAAAAATCCCGCTGTTCTGTTGAACAGCGGGATTTTTTGCATCTCAGGTTTTTGCAAGGACTGGTGCAGTCAGGAACACCGGACTGCGAGATATCTTTTTTAGAAGATCTTCAGATCAAGTTTACCACGGGTTATCAATGGTAAATTCAACGGTAGTGTTCGGTGCATAAACTGGGGAGTAGACCACAGTGCACTGCTTCCAGCCACGAGGCATTTTCTCCACCTCAAGATAAATGCTCTGCTCATCGCCTTCGGCCAGAACATTGCTGTCGTTATCGACCCATTCCCAATAGTCGCCAGGGTCATCTTCGCTTGTGGGCTGATGCTGGACATAGTGTCCATTGGAGCCGTACTGGGTGAGTGAGATCTCCTGACCGTTGCAGATGATCCGGAACTCAGGAGCCATGCCCTCCGTCCAGACAGTAACGGGTGCGCTGCCAGTATTCGTAAGATCAAAAAGGAAAGCATCCGTATAGTATGAATCACCGCCACTAAAATTGCTCCTGTTGCTATGATACTCAACAGACATTGTACCAACGGTCACCGGAGTATGATTGCTGGCCTTCAGGACGTTTCCCTTCGGAACAGTTGTGCTGGAAGCAGGGGCTTCCGCTTTGGATTGAGCCGACTGTTCCTGCTTGGAAGCAGCAGAGGACGCCGCGGAAGATGCAGAAGAGGATGCAGCCGAGGAAGCCGGTTTCTCTTCCTGCTCAGAGGCAGCCTGCTCCTCTTTGGAGGACGCGACAGGCTCCTCTGCAGATGCAGCGTTTGCTTCGCTTTCAGCCGGAAGCTCTGCTTCTGCGGCGCTGTCTTCGGCAGGCTTCAGGGTGTTTTCCGTATCCGGAGCTTCCGCCGGGAGGAGGTCGGCCAGTGCATCGCGTGCAGAGGAAACATCTTCGCCCAGCTGTTCCAGAGTATCGTAGTCTGCACTGGCTTTTTCAAACAGTTCCATCGTGATGCAGACAGCGGCATGGCGCTTCAGAACATCCTTCTTCAGCTCTGTCCGGGCCTCGTCATCGGCAGCATTCTTTGCACCCTCCGTATCCAGAAGAGGCAGAAGTGCTCTGTAGTCGCTTTCGGCTTTGGCCCATTCCTCGGTTTGTTCGTACAGGTCAGCCCGTCCCTGATAGGCCAGAGCCTGCGTATAGGGCTGGTCGGCGGTCTTTTCAATCACGGTGCTGTAGTCGGAAGTGGCTTCCTCGTATTTTTGGAGCGCTTTGTAAGCTTCTGCCCGGCCCATGTAGGCATCGATGTTGTTCGGGTCCAGCTGGATGGCCTCGGTAAAGGCTGCTACGGCTTCGGCGTAGTTTTGCTCGGTCAGATACTTCCGCCCGAGTTCAAGTTGCTGCGCTGCTTTTTGCGCGCTGGATGTGCAGGCTGTAAACAGCGCCAGTACCAACAGCAGAACAGCCAACATCCGCAAGGGGCTGTGAGATTGGGTCTCGTTCATGATGATCCTCCTTTTTGACTCAACAAAGAACCCGCTGCCGCAAGACAGCGGACGTACATCTCCAGTATAACTTTTTCCGGGAATGTGTCAATCAGAAGATGCGATTTCCGCAGGAGTTCCCCGCAAAGCACCAGCCCCCGCTTCGGGTCTCCGAAGCGGGGGCTGGGTTTAGGACTGAAAAGTCATACTATCAAACAAAAATCAGAACGTTTTCTGCTTCAGGCGGGCGTACTCTGCATCTGCCTGAAGGGCTGCAGAGGTGAAACTGTTGTTGTTCCACCAGCTGATGAGTGCGGTGACGGTGGTGATGCCAGCCGTCACCAGCTGCTCCACGGTCTGGCTCTCGATGGGCAGCACCGGCTTGCCGAGGGCGCTCAGCACCTGATTGGTCAGGGCCAGCAGCAGACAGGCGGTGCGGGCGATGGTTCCGGCGGAGATCTTCAGATTTGTCATGTTCAGTTCCTCTCTTTCATAGTTGTTTCCAAATCGGCGATGCGGTGGTTGGCCACCTTCATCTGCTCCTCTAAAACAGGGATACGCTGGGCGAAGTTGTTGTGTGCCCGCACCTCGCGGGTCAGCTCTTCCAGCCGGGTATCGGTCACGGCCTGACTGCGGCTGTTGGCGATCAGCACGCCGATCAGGGTCACAGCACCGGCAATGAGGGCAGACAGGATGTTTTCCATACAGCTCACCTCCTTCAGCCTGCCCACCGGCTTTTGTTCGGGCGGACGTCCACATGCACAAAGCCTTTTTCCGGGTAGCGTCCAATACCGCCGGTGCCGGGGAGCAGCGTTTCGGCACAGGCTGCCAGCTGTTCGGTGCTGACACCGGAAATACGGATATCTGCTGCCCGTCCATAGAGGTGCTGGCTGTAGTCCGCGCCGCCAACAGCCCGGTTGTGGGCGGCAGTTCGGTAAGCACTGTTGATGTTCAACGGTTTGCCGAAGTGGTCACGGATGTTCTGCAGCAGTGCCACGAGGTCGGAGTCCACAAAGACCGGGTCGCTGCCGTCCTTGCAGGCAAACTCGCGCACAACAAAATTCCGGCTCAGATGCGTGCCGCCCTCCTTTGTGCGGGAATAGACATTAAGCATCCTGTTGTTCCTCCAACATCTCTTTCACAGCAGCCTGCAGCCGTGCGGGTACATTTTTAATAGTAAACGAACCGTCGAACCGGTGCAGCCGGATCTGTGTCACATAAAATTTGACCATGTTTTTATTCCTCCTGTGCGGCCAAAAGGTCGAGCATGGCGGCTTCCAACGCCGCGAGACGCTCTTCGGTGGTGGGCAGCTGGGCGGCCTGTTCAGCCTTTTTGCGTGCCGCCAGCTCTTCGGCAGTGTAGCGGATGTACCGTTGGATGGGTGCCTGCTCGGTCCATGCGTCCCGTGCCGGGATGCCCTCACGATCGATGATCTTCCGCACGTCTTTTCCGCCGTTGGGGTACTCGGCCACGGTCTCGTAGTGGCTCAGTTCCGGTACACCTTCCTGCGCGGGGTGCTCCACAGCTTCGGTCTCATCCCGCAGCCAGCCAAGGGTCAGGTCGGGGTTTTCGAGAGCTGTGCCATTTTCGTCAATGATCTTCATGAGATTCCTCCTTTCTTATGCTGTGCGCCGCCAGATATGCACATAGTAGGCGGCCGGCTGCACGGTGCTGCTGCGGCCATAGATAGCGTTGGAGCCGGACGCAGCGAAGGACACATAATAGCTATTAAAGCTACTGTTGGAGTCCTCACCGTTGCCTGTAATTCTCGAACCAAGTGAAAACGCTCCGGAAGTTTTGTTATAATTACTTCCGTAAGTTGTCGTTGGAAAACTACCGGTGATATTCGGCAGGCCGGCTTTCGCTGTGGTGCCTGCGGCGTGGGTGCTGCTGGCACCCATCAGCACACGCTCAGACGCGATCTGCTCCCATGTGCCTCCGAACAGCGCGGCGGGGCTGGTGGCGTCGGTGCTCTGGTAGATACTGCCCACAGGGTAAGCGGTCAGGCTGGGGGCAGAGAGCAGGGTGTTGATATCCTCCTTTGTATAATAGGAAGAAAAGTCGGCACCGAGGGTGCGCAGGGCGGCGCTTTTTTCCGCCGCCGACCACCCGGCGGCCGCTGCTGCGGTGGTCAGCGCTTTCTTGACGCCGTAGGGCAGAAGTGCCGGCGTCAGCGGGGCAAGGGTGTCCGACATGGCGTCCAGCGATTCCTTGCCGGCGGGGGCGGTGGTCAGGGTTCCGTCGGCACCGATGCCGATGCCGCGGGCCGGGTCGATCTTTACCGCGCCGGGAACAACTGCCGTGGGCACGGTGCTGCTGCGCACATAGGCCGAGAGGTCTGGCGGCGCAGTCGTGTCGGTGAGCAATGCGCCGGTGCCGGGGTCTACGCTCAGTACCCGCAGCAGCTGGCCGGATACCGGTTGTGCCGGGCAGGGAAGTGCACCGATGTCCTGCGCCGTCAGCTTTACGATGCCGGCCTTGCCGTTCACGCTCACGACCCGGCCCTCTGCAGGTGCAAGCTCTTCGGCACGGGCTGCAGCAGCTTCGGCTCTTGCGGCCGACTGGGCGGCGCTGGCGCTGTCGGTCCCGGTGCGCTGCGCGGCCGTCTGAGCCTGTGCGGCATTGGCGGCGGTAGCCGCGGCGCTTGCAGCTGCTTTCTGGGCGGAAGTGGAAGCACTGCTTGCGCTTTCCAGCACGCGGGCCACGAACTGCTCATACAGCGAGGGCGGCAGCTCCTCCGTGCCGCCGTCCGTGGGCAGGATGGCGTAGGAGTCGTAGCTGCCGGGGCGGGTGTAGGCGGCATAGCCTGCGTCGTTGACGGCGGCCAGCATCCATTGGCCGCCGGTGCAGCCGGTGAGCCGCCGGTCCACCGTTACCCGGTCGCCTTCTTCCAACGGAACGGGAGCAAGCAGGGTGCCGTCGCTGCGGCGCAGGTACAGCGCCACGGTGCATCCGGCCCACTCTTCCGGCAGGGAAAAGTGCAGCTCGTCCACGCCGGCAGCGTTCTGCGCACCGAGGTGCAGGCGGTGGGGGCTGGGGTAAAATTCGGTGCCGCCGCACTGCCTGCGAATGATCTGGATCTTCATACAAAACCTTCCTTTCTGCTTTTTTCTCGAGTATAGAGCCGCCGCCGGAAGTTATCCAGTGCGTACTTTTTTTGTGAACATTTCTGCGGTTCGGCATTTTGCCGGACCGTATTTTTCAGGGCAAAATCATGAGCTTTCCGGGTACTGGAACGAGCGATTCTGACAGGTGAGTTTTGTGTGGAAAACCATCGATTTTGGGCATCTTGTCATGCTCCGGAATGGGGTGAAAAGGCCTGTTTCCGAGATGAAAAATCCAAAATAAATGTTAAAAATTCGTGAACGGAACTTGCACAAAATCATGTAAAAAATCATAAGGAAATAACTTAAAAAACAATTTTTCGGAGAAAACACTGTTAAAATTGCACAAAAAGAACGTCAAGAAACTAACGAAGCGACGACTGGGTGATTTGACAAACGGCCCCCGAGCTGGTAAAATAAGACTCGCTCAACGAACGTTGCAGCGTTTAAAATTTATCTGGATGAAGTGAAACGCCGTCCTGAACACGGTGCGGCCCGGGCACGAAAGCTCCGGCCGGAGCGGGACAAAAGTCCGGTTCGGCACGGAATCCAAATTGTAATACGATGCTCGATTTTACCAAAAAGAGGGCATCGTATTTGATTGTGAGGGCACAGCGCTTTTCTGTGCGTCCCGCAGTCCGGCGGCCGGGCCGATCCCACCACTCCTGTCCGCGGCCGCAGACAAAATACGAAAAGAGAGGAGTTGTCTCGTATCGCTTCCGTAAAATTGAAGAAAGCATTCTCTGACTGCAAGAAAGCAGTTTCTCCCCGTGTGCTGGCATTCTGTGTCATGGTCGTGTGCCTTGTGGCTACGCTTAGTGTGACCGCTGCGAATCTGCGGCTGACCTACGTCACAGACTCCAATGGTGCCCGGCAGGTGATCCTTACCTCCGAGACCGACCCTGCACAGGTTATGAACCTTTCCGGCATCCAGTCCGAAGAGGGCGATCAGGTCTATTACACGGCCTACAGCGGCAACCTTGCCGCACTGAACATTGAGCGCGCGTTTTCCGTCAGCATCACGGCTGACGGGCAGGAGTATCCGGTCAAGATGGTGTTTGGCACCGTGGCCGATGCGCTGAACCGCGCAGGCATCACGCTGGAGGGTGAGGACTACACCGAACCTGCTCTCGACCAGCTGGTCACTGCCGGGACAAAGATCACCGTCCACCGTGTGGACTATCAGGAGCGCGTGGAAACGCAGGCCATCCCCTATGACACCGAGTATGTCTACACCAGCCTGTATTTCCGCAACACCGGCCGCACCACCACCGTGCGCCATGGCTCGGAAGGCCAGCAGACCATCACCACCCGTGACCGTTATGTGGATGGCGAACTGGAAAACAGCATCGTTGTGGACTCCACCACCACGGTGGAACCCACCAACCATGTCATCAAGACCTACGGCGCCGGTGCACCGGTCTCTCCGCTGACCGGCCCGGACGGCACCACCAACGCACCGTCTTCCTACAAGAAGGTGCTCACCGGCAAGGCCACCGGCTACTATTCCAAGGGCGGCAAGGGCTCTTCCGGTTTGGGTCTGGGCTACGGCACGGTCGCTGTTGACCCTGATGTGATCCCCTACGGCACCAAGCTGTACATCACTTCCACCGACGGCAAGTTCGTGTACGGCTACGCTGTGGCCACCGATACCGGCATTGCTGTGCAGAAGGGGCAGATCCTGGTGGATCTGTTCTATGAGACCTATGCCGAGAGCGTGATCAACGGCGCGGTCCAGGTCAATGTCTATGTGGTAGGCTGAAAAGACTGCAAAAAATAAAAAATAAGGCAGAGCTTCTGCAGAACCTTTTCGAAAAAAGGAACTGCGGAGGCTCTGCTTTTTTGTTTTATCGGGCGTTACCGGATAGAATTGGGGGTAAAAGTTGCGAAAAATTGGCGTGATTCCATAGATATGGAAAATATGAACGAAAAGAAAGTGTGAAATTCTACAATGCCGAGAGCCAAAAAAGAGGCCGAAACCCTTGCAAATCGTTACGAAATTCTTTAATATAAAAGGGTAAAAAGCTACAGGTGCGCGTTCGCGCGCCTGTACGGGGAGGAGCAGTCTATGAAACCGACCGAGGAAAAGATCCAGAGCAATGCATCGGACTTGCCGGTGTATCTGTTCAAACAGGGCAATAACTGTGAAGCGTATCGCTATTTCGGCGCACACATGGAGACCCGCGCCGGAGAAGCCGGTGTCGTTTTCCGCGTGTGGGCACCCCACGCTGTTGCCATCAGCGTGGTAGGCGATTTCAACAGCTGGAAGCCGGGCAGCCACCCGATGCGCAAGGTGGATGGCGATTCCGTGTGGGAATTGTTCATCCCCGGCATGAAGGAATATGACGTTTACAAATACTGCGTGACCACCCGCGCGGGCGATCTGGTCTACAAGGCCGATCCCTATGCGTTCCACGCCGAGACCCGCCCGTCCAACGGCAGCAAGGTCTACGATATCAGCGGGTTCGAGTGGCACGACGATGCATGGCAGGCACAGCAGAAAAAGGCGGACGTGATCAACGGCCCGATGAACATCTACGAGATGCACACCGGCAGCTGGAAGCTGAAAGAGGACGGCAAGCCCTACAACTATTCCGAGCTGGCCGACCAGCTGATCCCGTACATCACCGAGATGGGTTATACCCATGTGGAACTGCTGCCGGTCATGGAATATCCGTTCGACGGCAGCTGGGGCTATCAGGTCACCGGCTATTTTGCCCCGACCAGCCGCTACGGCACCCCCAAGGACTTTATGGCCTTTGTGGATAAGCTGCACGCAGCCGGCATTGGCGTGATCATGGACTGGGTGCCCGGCGGTTTTTGCGCCGACTCCCACGGCCTTGCCACCTTTAACGGCCATATGCTGTTTGAGAACGAGATTCACCCCAACTGGGGCACGCATAAGTTCGACTTCGCCCGTGGCGAGGTCCGCTCCTTCTTGGTCTCCAACGTGCTGTACTGGCTCGAGAACTTCCACGTTGACGGCATTCGTATGGACGGCGTGTCCAGCATGCTGTACCTCAACTTTGGCATCGACGATCCCGGCCAAAAGAAGTTCAACAAGTACGGTACCGAGGAGGATCTGGACGCCAGCGCGTTTATCCGTCAGGTCAACTGCGCCGTGGAGGCGCACTTCCCTGACGTGATGATGATGGCCGAGGAGTCCACCGCGTGGCCGCTCGTGACCTATCCGCCGCAGGACGGCGGCCTGGGCTTCCACTACAAGTGGGACATGGGCTGGATGAACGACACCCTGCACTACATGCAGACCGATTTTCCGTGGCGCCCCGGCAACCACGGGCTGCTCACGTTCTCCATCATGTACGCCTTTACCGAGAACTTTATCTGCCCGCTGAGCCACGACGAGGTCGTGCACGGCAAGTGCTCGCTGATCGGCCGCATGCCGGGCGACTGGTGGCGCCAGTTTGCCGGCCTGCGCACGCTGGCTTTCTACCAGATGACGCACCCCGGCGCCAAGCTCAACTTTATGGGCAACGAGATCGGCCAGTTTATTGAGTGGCGCTACTACGAGTCCATCCAGTGGTTCCTGACCGAGGAGTACGAGACCCACCGTCATCATCAGGCGTTTATCAAGGCGCTCAACCACCTGTACACCGCCGAGCCCGCCCTATACGAGCGTGGCTACACCGACGACGGCTTTACCTGGATTGACGCGGACAACTCTAAACAGTCCATCGTGAGCTTTGTGCGCCAGGGCGAGGACGTCGATGACGACCTGGTGATCCTGATTAACTTTGACCCGGCGAGCTACGAGAGCTTCCGCGTAGGCGTGCCGCGCGAGGGTGACTGGGAGGTCATCTTTGATTCCGACCGTCCCGAGTTCGGTGGCAGCGGCTATGCAGGTGAGGAGCCCTTCACCTGCTCGAGTGAGCCCTGTTCCTGGAACGGGC
>OOCM01002990.1_pt1 | contig 10192 bp, 7 predicted proteins | sample 1671111 | NCBI WGS metagenome assembly OOCM01 (sample SAMN06348123, study PRJEB24527) | human gut metagenome | biome: human gut; feature: ankylosing spondylitis patient; material: feces | host: Homo sapiens | place: China | collected 2015-10 | reverse complement strand
TTTTAATTGAAATAAATTATTACGTACAGTATATGGTCTAATTACACTATTTCCTAAAAAAGTTCCTCCAGATGAATACCATTGTGTTGCCGCATATTTTTTTACTGCTGACCAAGAAGTATTATCAAATTTATCTACATATCTATTATTATTCGCATTACTAATTAATGATTTTCCATTATTTTTTATTGTTTCGTCTGTTATATCAGAATAATTTGCTATTATTCCAGCTGTATATGACTGTGTTTTTCCCCAATCCATTACACCTGTTATATTTCCATTAGTAGAATAATGACCTGACTTTCCATCTATAGTTATAGCTGTTCCTGTATGTTTTCCTTCTCCATTTGTTCCATAAGCACTATTAGAAAAATAAGATACAATAGCCCAATCTAAATTTGTTGCCATATGTACATCTACATTTGAGCCTTCTAAACATTCTCCATTATTTTTCATTGCAATGCTCTCATCAAAAAATTCAGATATTGTTTTATTTGTATATATATTTCCATTTGGCTTTATTTCAATAGATGTTTTTGCATAAGCTTGAGGAATAATCATTAATGTAATAACAATTATCCATAAAAAACTAACTTTAATTTTAATATATCTCATAATTTTTCTTCCTTTCTTTTAATTAGATGATGGCTCGTATTTACTTACCCATATTCCCATATCTTGATTATTTATAAAAGAACCTGCAACTGAATAACCACTTGGTAATTCACTACCATTTAATTGTTTATTGTAAGTTGTTACAAATATTACATCCGTGTCTGTTGTTGTTCCAGATTCATTATATGCATATCTTGGTATCCATGTCCACCATGTTACTCCATCATTTTTCTCTACTTTTATATTTGCCCATATATTATTTTTATAATCAAATAATACATACGTTGTAAACCAACTTTTTATTTCTGAAGGTCTCCCTTTCTTTTCCCATTCTTCTACTGTTAATGTTTTAGTCTCTTCTGTCGCTTGTCCATCATTTACTTTATAAAACACCATGTTCGTGCTTTGTTTATCAAAATTTGATACATCTATAGTACTTGCTTCTATATTTTGTTTTTGTGTTTGTACTGTTGCTGATGGCTCATATTTGCTTACCCAAATTCCTTTATCTTTATTATCTTTAAAACTTCCTGCAATTTCATATCCACTAGGTAATTCTGAACCATCTATTGGTTTGTCATCTGTTCCAACAAATATTACATCTGTCTCAGTTGTTGTCCCAGAAGCATTATATGCATATCTTGGTATCCATACCCACCATGTTGTTTAGTATGTTATCGATGGTTAATATCTTACATTTTAATAATTTTTTCTTCTTGTTTCTGTTTCCTAGTAGTCCATAATATCTTATTTTCATAAAATGTGGTGGTAGTATATGCATTAGAAATCTTCTAATAAATTCTTGTATGCTTATTATCATTTCTTTCATTTTATTGTTATCTTTATAATCTCTCCATTTAAAGGTTACCTTCTCACCTTCTATTTTTAATATTCTTTCATTTGATATCGCCACTCTATGTGTATATCTTCCTAAGTATTGTATTACACATTCTGCATTTTTGAATGGTTCTTTACAATACACTATCCATTCTTTGTCATACATTTTTTGTATTAAACTATTGTAACTCGCTGGATTTTCTAAATCTTTATTGCTTCCATAAAATTCTATTTTTTCTTTTTTCATATAATCTAAGAATTTTTCTCTAAATACTCTAGACATTACTTGTACTGGTATAAAAAAATCTTCTTCTTTTTCTTTCCATGTATTTACTTCTGTTAAACCTCCTCCTGTTACTACTAAATGCACATGTGGATGATACATTAAATTTTGTCCCCATGTATGTAATATACTAAAAAATCCTATTTCTGCTCCTAAATATTTTTCGTCTCTTGCTAATTCTTGCAATGTCTCTGATGATGACCTAAATAATATTTTATATATCTTTTCTTGATTTTGTATCGCTATAGTATATAACTCACTTGGTATTGTAAATACAATATGATAATATTTTATATTTAAAACTTCCTCTTTTCTTGCCTCAATCCATTTCAATTTCTTTCCTGTTTGGCAATTCGGACAATGCCTATTCCTACATGAATTATAGGCAATTTCTTCATATCCACATTCATCACAAATATACTTGTGTGCTCTAATATTCGCTGTTTTTCAATTTTTTATTGCATTGATTACCTTTTTCTTATACATTACAATTTTATGTTCTTTTTCGTATCTGTCTAATCCGTTATTTAATATTTCTTGTATCTTTTCCATCTTATTTTTTCTCTCCTTTCAAAAACGCATCTAGTGGACTTTCTAAATCCATCTTTATATTCGCTACATGTACATATGCCATGGTACTTCTTATATTACTATGTCCCATCAATTCCTTTACTTGTATTAATGTTGCTCCTCTTTCTATCAAATCAGTTGCAAAACAATGTCTCAAGGTATGAACAGTTACTTTCTCGTTTAATCTTGCTTTTCTTCTATATTTTCTAAAATGTTCTCGTATTACTCCTACTGTTATCGCTTTTCCCGATTCGCTTAGAAATATCCTTCCTATTCTTTTATTCTGTCTATATTTTGACCAATATGTTCTTAACATTTCTAAACTATGTTTAGGCAATATTGTATATCTTTCTTTATTACCTTTTCCTTCTCGTACAAATATTCTCATGTTTTTACCGTCTATATCTTCTACTCTTAAATTTGCTACTTCTCCGATTCTTAATCCTGATCCATAAACTAACATAAATATTGTTTTAAATTTAAAATTATCACACACATTAAAAAAAGTGCTTAACTCTTCTTTTGTTAGCACCTTATAAACACACTTTTTTTGTTTTCTCATCGGTATTTGTTTCTTATTTAAAACCTTATCTAATGTAACTTCATAAATAAATCTTATTACTGAATTATAATAATTTATTGACCTATCTCCTAATTTTCTTTCGTCTTTTAAATATTTTAATAAAAATCTTCTTAATTCTTCTGTTGTTACATCTTCTAACTTCTTTTCTCCAAAGTATTTCATAATAGCTTTTGTTTTTCCTAAATAGCTATCATATGTGTAATGCGAAAAATTTCGCATTCTCATGTCATTCTTCATCTTGTTTAGTAATTGTTTGTTAGTCATCTAAAAAGACCCCTTTCTAAATATATTTGCAACTTTAAGTTACATAATATATTGTACTAGAGATCTTTTATATTTTCAATTTATTGGCTTCTTTGTCGTTCTTTCGTTCCATTGCGAGGTACGAGCAATTTAGTACAATTACTCTTATTTAATTAACACTATATTAAAACTACTTTTCTATTGTTATAGTTTTAGTTTTCACAGAGTTCAGCTCTACAAATATAAAAGTGGGCGAAACGAATTGTAGCTGTTTCCACGGGAAGTATTGCCGTTGTTGCGATTACTCGTGTAAAAGTCGCTGTAGCTGTAAATACCTCCTCGAAGAACGCAAGGATAGGCGGAATGGCTAGAAGTTTCTGTTGTCCATTCACTACAATTTCCTGCCATATCAAATATATTACATTGCTTATCTACCTTACTTGTTGCTTTTAATATATTTGTTCCTGTAGTTTGTGGAGCACTTTTACTTGTTGATGATAGTCCAACAGTATATGAATATGTTGAGCTATTACTTTCTGTTCCACATTTTTGTATAAACACTATTGCTGTATCCCATGCATAACTATTTATTAAATCACTTGTTACTTTTGCTTCACTTCCATACATATTTCTTGACAATTCTGATGCTTTATTTTGTGTTACATAATTCCAAACTTGTTGTTCTTTTTTACACACTAATTTTATATTATCTCCTGTATATCCTGTCCAATTTATTTTATAATCACTGTTACTTGTTGATACTGAGGAATTATAGTCAACTACTCCTGCTTCATATCTTCCTATATAATATCCATGATTGTTTTTTACACTTGTTTCAAATGCTTCTATGTCTTTTGCAATTGCATTTTTATAATTACTATTATGACTTGCTGTTGTATCCTCTGTACAATCTCTGTCAGAAAATTCACTTGTTGTTACAGTTCCATCACTATTTTTGGTAAAGCTATATCTTCCAAGAGCTATATCTACTGTTTCTTTATTCGCTTTTTTTATAGCATTTTCTCCAGTTCCTACTGGTATCCATACAAATTGGCTTCCTATTGTATTTGTATATGTTGCATCTTCTATTACTATTCCTCCTGTTACTTCTGTTGCTGAATCACTTGCTATTTTAAATCCTTTTGGTATTGTTACTTGGTTTCCATATGTGTCTTCTAATGTTGTTGTATCATTAAATACTGTTCCTTTTGTTTTCAAACTTTGTATACTTCCTATTATATTTCCATTTGCATCTATTTTTTTCTTTTCTCCATTTACTGTTACTTCTAATGGAAATCCAGTATTATTTTTATCATAATCAATTCCTTGATTTGTTAAATTGTCCTTTAAATCTTTTAAATTCAGTTTTCCATCAGTCCCATAACTTCCTGCTATTGCTATTTTTAAATTTTCATCTGCTTTTGCTTGTTCTGTTTGTGTCTTTGCATCTCCTGCCTTTTTTAGTATTCCGTTATCTCCAGTCAATGTTGCAATTGTTACACCAGCTAAAATTAAAAGTACTATTATTGTTATTACTAATGCTATTAATGTAATACCTTTGCTTTCTTTTAACTTCTGTTTTTTTGCTGTTTTAATTGTTATCATAAAACATTCTCCCTTCTTTTGTTTTCTGTTTTCTTTTTTTATTTTTCTCTTTAAATTATTTCCATCTTTGTAAATAGTATTACAAAAATAAATTTAATTTACACTATCATTTTACAAATATTGTTGAATTAAGTCAATATGTTGTCGTAATTTATTTCTGTTTTTTTAAAATCTTTGTTGTTTTTTGTAAATCTTGAAACGTTACAATTAACATAACGTAAAAAAATCACCTTGAACTTATTTCTAAATTCAAGGTGTAATTTACTTAATTCATATTCTAATTTTATCCAAACAATCCACGTTTTTTTACTGGTGGTTGTTCATTCATAGTTTTTGCAAGTTCTACAAGTAAATCTCTTTGTTCTTTAGACAAACGTTTTGGAACTTGTACCTGTACTGTGAATATTAAATTTCCTCTATAACCAGAATTAATGTGTACAAATCCTTTGTCTTTTATTGTGAATTTTGTGCCTGTTTGTGTTCCTTCTGGTATTTTATATGTCGTTTTTGTTCCATCTACTAGTGGAATTTCCAGCTCTGCGCCAAGTGTTGCTTGTGTAAATGTGATTGGAATATCACAATATACATTATCATCTTTTCTAGTAAATATGCTGTGTCTCTTCAAATTTACTGTTACATATATATCTCCATTTGGTCCACCATTAGTTCCTGGTTCACCTTCGCCTCTTAATACTACTGTTTGACCATCGTCAATTCCAGCAGGTATTTTTAGATTTATTTTAGCCTGTTTTCTTACCGTTCCCTTTCCAAGACATGTATCACAAACATCTTTTATTACTTTACCAGTTCCATGGCAATTTGAACATGTTGTTTGGACTCTCATTTGTCCTAATAAAGTAGTCTGCATCTTTGTAACAGTACCTTTTCCTCCACATATAGAGCATGTTTCTGGATGTGTTCCAGGTTTTGCACCTGTACCAGAACATGTAGGACATTTTTCATTTCTAGTAATATTTATCTCTTTATTTACTCCACTATATGCTTCTTCAAAAGTAAGGTTTACACTATATTTCAAATCTGCACCTTTGCTTGGAGCATTTGGATTTCTAGCTGATGATCTTCCAGTTCCGAATCCAAATAAATCACCTAAGTCTCCGAAAATATCACTAAATCCATCAAAGCCAGATGTAGAATACGTATATGTTCCTCCACCAAATGGACCTCCAGCACCACCAAAACCTTGACTTGGATCTGCTGTTCCAAATTGGTCGTACATTTTTCTCTTTTGAGGATTAGACAAAACTTCATAAGCTTCATTTACTTCTTTGAATTTTGCTTCTGCTTCTTCTTTATTATCTGGATTAGCATCAGGGTGATATTTCTTTGCAAGACGTCTATATGCTTTTTTTAGTTCGTCATCTGTTGCTGTTTTTCCAACACCTAAGACTTCATAATAATCCTTCTTTTCAGCCATTGCTTTCTCCTTTTCTACAATTATCCTTTTCCGCCCAATAGGGCCTCCCCTTTGTGGGCGAAAAACATTTAAGAAAATCGCCCAAAAAGGGGCGTCCCTATTGGGCGATTTTTATTATTTGTTTTCGTCTTTTTTGTCGTCTTCTACTTTGTAATCTGCATTGTATACATTTCCATTTGCGTCTGTTTGTGGTCCAGCACCTGCTCCTGCATTTGCTCCGGCACCTGCAGCTCCGTTTGGATTTGCTTGTGCATATAGTTTTTCAGACATTGCATAGAAAGCTTGTTTTAATTTCTCTGTTGCTTCTTTTATTTTATCAATATCAGAACCTTCAAGAGCTTTCTTTACATTCTCTATTTCTGCTGTAGCTTTTGCTTTTTCTTCTCCGCTTATCTTGTCACCTAATTCATCTACTGTCTTTTGGCAGTTGTACATTAGGCTTTCAGCTTCGTTTCTAGCTTCTATTTCGTCTTTCTTCTTCTTATCTTCTGCAGCATGTGCTTCTGCATCTTTAACAGCTTTGTCTATATCTTCATCTGTTAAGTTTGTCGAAGCTGTAATAGAAACTTTTTGCTCGTTTCCTGTTGCCATATCTTTTGCAGATACGTGAACTATACCGTTAGCATCTATATCAAATGTAACTTCAATTTGTGGAACTCCTCTTGGTGCTGCTGGAATTCCTGTTAATTGGAATCTTCCTAATGTCTTGTTATATGCAGCCATTTCACGTTCACCTTGTAATACGTGTACTTCAACTGATGTTTGACCATCTGCTGCTGTTGAGAATATTTGTGATTTCTTTGTTGGTATTGTTGTATTTCTTTCGATTAATTTTGTGAATACACCACCATATGTTTCAATACCTAATGATAATGGTGTTACATCTAGTAATACTAAGTCTTTAACATCTCCTGATAATACACCACCTTGAATTGATGCACCAATTGCAACACATTCATCTGGGTTTATTCCTTTATCTGGCTCTTTTCCTGTTATTTTCTTAACTTCTTCTTGTACACAAGGAACTCTTGTTGAACCACCAACTAATAATACTTTATGAATATCTGCAGATGTAACTCCTGCATCTTTCATAGCTTGCTCTACTGGTACTCTTGTAGCATCAACTAAATCTCTGATTAATTCTTCGAATTTAGCTCTTGTTAATGTTACATCTAAGTGTTTTGGTCCTTGAGCATCTGCTGTAATGAATGGCAAGTTGATTTGTGTTTGTTGCATTCCAGAAAGCTCTATTTTAGCTTTTTCAGCAGCTTCTTTTAGACGTTGCATAGCCATTTTATCTGTTGATAAATCTATTCCATTTGATTTTTTGAATTCTGATATTAAGTAATCTATAATTCTTTGATCAAAGTCATCTCCACCTAAGTGTGTATTACCATTTGTAGCAAGAACTTCGAACACACCATCACCGATATCAAGTATAGAAACATCGAATGTTCCACCACCTAAATCGTATACCATTATTTTTTGGTCTTGATCTTCTTTATCCATACCAAATGCTAAAGCTGCAGCTGTTGGCTCGTTTATGATTCTTAATACTTCAAGTCCTGCAATTTTACCTGCATCTTTTGTAGCTTGTCTTTGGCTATCAGAGAAGTATGCTGGAACTGTTATAACAGCTTGTGTAACTTTTTGTCCTAAATAATTTTCTGCATCTGTCTTTAATTTTTGTAATATCATAGCAGAAATCTCTTGTGGAGAGAATTCTTCTCCTTCTATTTTAACTTTTTCAGCTGTACCCATTTTTCTTTTTATTGATATAACTGTGTTATCTGGATTTGTAACAGCTTGACGTTTTGCTATTTGTCCTACTAATCTTTCTCCATTTTTTGAAAATGCAACTACTGATGGAGTTGTTCTGTTTCCTTCTGCATTAGGAATAACAACTGGCTCTCCACCTTCCATAACTGCAACACATGAATTTGTTGTACCTAAATCAATACCTATAATCTTTCCCATAATAAATTTCCTCCCTATTTTACTATACTAAAGTTATTTTTCTATATTAAATTTTCTTAAGTTCTATCTATATAAATTTTTAAAATTAATAACATATAAAATCGTTAAATTAATTAAAAGCAAATATTACAAGGCAAATTTATTCTAATTACCGGAAATGTACTTTGTGTAGTACATTGAGGATAATTAGTAATAAATTTAACGGAGTAAGACGACGCTTAGAATTAATTTTAGTTTGCTACAACAACCATAGAATGACGAATAACTTTGTTGCCTATCATGTAGCCTTTTCTATATTCTTGTGCAACTATTTTTTCTCCAAGTTTTTCATCTTGTATCATGCTTACTGCCTCATGTAATTCTGGATCAAAAGGTTGTCCTACTGCCTCTATTTCTTTTACTCCATTTGCTGTAAGCACATCTTTAAATTGCTTTAATACAAGTTCGATTCCTTTTTTATATTCTTCATCTTTTGTCTCGGCTTCTGTTGCTTTTTCTAAGTTATCAATTACTGGTAATAATGATGATATTATATCCCCTATTATCGAATTGTATAACCCTTCTCTTTCTTTTGCACTTCTTTTCTTTAAATTGTCGAATTCTGCAATAAGTCTTGTGTGTCTATCTTTTACGTCTGCCAATTCATCTTTTAATTTTGATATTTGCTCATTTAATTCTTTTTCTTTATTTTCTGTCTTTTCTTCTTTTTTTACTTCTTGCTTTTTCTCTTTTTCTTCTTGCACTTTTTTCTCTTTATCCATTATCATCATCCTTTCTCTCTTTAGAATTTGGATTGTCTAGTTTCGGTGTTTCGCTATTTTCGCCTAACTTTTTACTAATATATTTCATTGCTGATATTACTTTTGAATAGTCCATTCTGGTAGGTCCAATTATAGCAATCGTTCCTAAATCTTTGCCTTCTTCTTTATGTTTAAATGTTATTATACTAAAGTCTTTTAAGGCTTCATCCACATTTTCATCACCAATGTAAACATTTATTTCATCTTGATTATCATCACTATTCAAAACATCTATCATCTGTTTAGTTTTGTCTGTGTCTAATATATTTACGAAATTTTTGGCTATATCTAAACTCTTAAATTCTGGTAAATCAAACGATTTATTGGCCCCCTCCATATAAATCGGTGCGTCTTCGTTTATTGCTTTATTTAACTGTTCTAATACAGGTTTTACCACATTTAATACACTACTCATTTCTGAATGCATGTATTCTTCCATCGGTTTATCTATTTGAGTAAGTGGTTTTCCTTTTAGTTTGTTGTTAAACAAATACGTTATTGTATCAACTTGTTCTTGCGTTACGTCTTCATCAAACTTAATTATTGTTTCTTTTACAAGTCCACTCTCTGTTAGAATTATTGCCATTAAAATCCTGCTACCTAACAATACAAATTTAACTTCTTCTATATTTTGGCTCGCAACTCGTGGGCCTATTCCAACTGATGTGTAATGAGTTATTTCTGATAATGTTGATGTTGCAATTTTTGTTAAATCTTCTATTTGATTAACCTTAGTTGCAAGTTGTGTCTGTATATATTTTATCTCTTGCATACTAATATCATTATAGTTTAAAAGTTCATCAACATAGTATCTATAACCTTGTGCTGACGGAATACGTCCAGCTGATGTATGTGGTTTATCAAGCAAACCAATCTTTTCAAGCTCAGCCATATCGTTTCTAATCGTGGCACTGCTGTAATCAATTCCATGTTTTTCTACAATAGACTTTGAGCTTACAGGCTCAGCTGTTTCAATATATTCTTCTACAATAGCTTGTAATATTTTTTTCTTTCTATTGTCTAGCATTTTTTCACCTCTTTTTAGCACTATACTACCTTGAGTGCTAAACTGTGTATATAATACATCGTAAGTTAGCAAAAGTCAATAGAGATTGCTAATTTTATTGTGAAAGTTTTGTGAATTTTCGCCCATTAGGGACGGGGGATTTTGGGCGAAATTACTAGACTTTGTTGTACTTTAAGCTAAAATTGCCCCAAAAAGGGCGTCCATCTTGGGCGAAGGA
>OOCM01002986.1_pt1 | contig 10202 bp, 7 predicted proteins | sample 1671111 | NCBI WGS metagenome assembly OOCM01 (sample SAMN06348123, study PRJEB24527) | human gut metagenome | biome: human gut; feature: ankylosing spondylitis patient; material: feces | host: Homo sapiens | place: China | collected 2015-10 | reverse complement strand
TATCAGGGGTATACCGACATCCGCGGCTCCCGTGATGCCATACGCAAAGCCCTTGAAATGGGATTGATTGATGACAAGCAATGGATGGAGACTATAGAAGCCCGAAATCTGACATCGCACAATTATGACAACGATGTAGTCTCTGAAATCTATGAAAACATCACAAACTTCTATTTCCCCCTATTCTGCAGATTTGAAGAGAAAATGCAATCCTTGAATACACCATCCTTATTCGATTGAGCTATGTACGGATTGACCGACAATGAACTGGAAAAGCTATGCAATCTCTTCCGGAAACATGAAGAAATAGAGCAGGCTGTTTTGTACGGCTCACGAGCCAAAGGAAATTTCAAGCCTTTTTCCGACATAGACATCACGCTGATGGGAGACAGACTTACGTATAATACTTTAAGCAGCCTTTCCGATGAAATAGACGACCTGCTTTTGCCTTACAGCGTAGACCTTTCCATCTATGGCAAATTAAAGAATGCCGACCTTTTGGAACATATACACCGTATGGGAATACCCATATTCAGCCGCCCATCAAACTAAACTAAATTTCACACATCCACCCTCACCACCCTCACCTTTCGCACGCATCGCCCTATTCATCGGCATTCAAGAGGTGGGTGAGAGCAAATTTAAAAAGTGAGGGCAAAATTTGCCCTCACCACAAGATTTCTTCGTTCAAAGTTATAAGTCACTCATTCTTACCGTAATATCCTGAAACGGGTACATAAATCGGTTGCAGCATTGTTCCCTCATTCTTCAACTTTCCTTCGGTGCGCAGCCGACGGATATGCCGCATGGCAGTAGTACGCATCATGCCGCAAACGCTTTGAAAGTCATTCCGTGTCATAAAAGGGCGAGTGGCGAAATAGTTGGTCAGCCGACGGTCTATCTCTTTATCCGTCAGTTTAGCCGAATGCTCGTTTGCCTTCAAAGCCTTTGCCTTGATGGTACCAATTTCATTTTTCAGTTTCTGGTCGGCACGAAATTTCACACCCGCCATCTTCACCTTCGTCAACTTACGCTTGGTAGCAGCCACTACCGGTTCGATCGTGGTGAGCGACACGCGAAAGTAGCCGATGCCGTCGAGATGCACCTGCCTTCCTTCGGCAAGTTCCCTGCCCATGACGTGCGACACAGCATCGAGCACAGCCGTCACATCGGTTTCTGTCAATGAGCAACGTGCCTGGATGTCCCGCCGCAATTCATCGGTAGACCTGCTCCCATTTAGGCGGAGACGGGGATGAAGGATTTTATCTTCCGGAGATTTGTCGTACGAGTCCGGATTCTCGTACCAATCAAACAAAATAGCCATAGTTCAAACTGCGTTAAAGGGTTACATTATACGATAAAGCACTGCACGGAACACGTGCGAAGTACGTACGCAGTCTGTTGAAGTACAAAGGTTATATCACAGCCCAGCCCGTGAGCAGAACCGTTCACTGTAGTGAGCTGCTCCGTTCACTAATATGAACAAGAAAGACCACTTTAGTGGACTGTTCATAAACTCTGGTGTAAAAGTAGACAAAACTATGGGGATAAGCAAAGAAACGAACACCTTTTATAAAAGAAACATATAGGCATTCCACCCCAAAAAAGAAGCCAATCGGAAAATAATCCTTGAAAAGCTTGTATCCCCCCCTTTCCCGGCGTATCTTTACAAGAATATTACATACACGATAAAGAATGAAAATCACACTGATCAGAGAGGAACGCGAAAGCGGAAAAGAGGCCGTCAGCACACAAGAAACGGACATGTTGATGGAAAAGCTGAAAACCGAGAACAAGACCGGATACATTACGGAGCTGCGTAGCATCATCCCGCATTTGAAAGGGACCAACGCCCGATATGAGCATATCGACAGACTGCCGCGTCTCTATCCCGCCGTAGAAATGACCCGCACCAAAGCAGGAGAACACCGGATAAAGACTTACAACGGGCTGGTACTACTGGAAGTAAACAACCTGGCCGGGGTGGCCGAAGCCGAACTGGTGAAACAACAAGCCGCCCTGCTGCCGCAAACCTTTGCCGCCTTCTGTGGCTCCAGCGGACGAAGCGCCAAAATATGGGTACGCTTCACCCTGCCCGACGGAGGGCTTCCAAAGAATGAAGACGATATCGCCTTATTCCACGCCCACGCCTACCGCCTGGCAGTGAAGTGCTACCAACCCCTTCTCCCTTTCCCCATCACCCTCCGGGCTCCTTCACTCCTACAAAGCTGCCGGATGACCGTGGACGAACAGCCCTATTATAGCCCCACTGCCGTGGCCTTCTGCCTGGAACAGCCCTGCGCCCTGCCCTCGGAAGACAACTACCGCCAACGGAAACAGCAGGAAAGCAATCCGTTGCTGAGAATGACTCCCGGCTACGAAGTGGCGGACACATGCAACCTGCTCTTCGAGGCTGCCCTCGACCGCGCCTTCCGCGATTTGGACAACTGGCGACGGGGCGACGACCTGCGCCCGCTGCTGTCCCGCCTTGCCGAACATTGCTTCAAAGCCGGCATTCCTGAAGAAGAAGCGGTGCGCCAGACACTGATGCACTACTACCGGGAGGCAGACGAACCCCTTGTACGCCTGACGCTGCATAACCTTTACGGGGAATTGAAAGGCTTCGGCACCCGCAGCAGCCTGAACAAAGACCAGGAAACTGCTTTCCGGCTGGAGGAGTTCATGAAACGCCGCTACGAATTCCGCTACAACACCGTGCTTGGCGACTTGGAATACCGGCAGCGCGACTCCATCCACTTCTACTTCCAGCCTGCCGACCAGCGCGTACGCAGCAGCATCGCCATGAAGGTACTGAAAGAGGGAGTACGTGTGTGGGACCGCGACATCACCCGCTTCCTGTCTTCGGACTACGTGCCGCTATACAACCCCATCGAAGAATATCTCTATAACACCGGACGCTGGGACGGCAAAGACCGCATCCGCGCATTGGCCGACCTCGTGCCCTGCCACAATCCCCACTGGAGGGAACTGTTCTACCGGTGGTTTCTTGGCATGGTGGCACATTGGCGGGGAATCGACAAACAGCACGGCAACAACACCTCGCCCCTGCTCGTAGGTCCGCAAGGTTACCGCAAAAGTACTTTCTGCCGCATCCTATTGCCACCGGAGCTGCGTTTCGGCTACACCGACAGTATCGACTTCAAGAGCAAGCAGGAAGCGGAGCGCAGCCTTGGCCGCTTTTTTCTGATTAACATCGACGAATTCGACCAGATAAACGCCAATCAGCAAGGCTTCTTGAAGCACCTCCTGCAAAAACCGGTTGCCAACCTGCGAAAGCCCTACGGTAGTACTATTCAAGAAATGCGCCGCTATGCCTCCTTCATCGGGACCAGCAATCTGAAAGACCTGCTGACCGACCCGTCGGGAAGCCGCCGTTTCATTTGCATCGAAGTGACCGGCCCTATCCAGACAAACGTCACTATCAATTATCGCCAGCTCTATGCCCAAGCCATGCACGACATCATGAAGGGTGAACGCTACTGGCTGGACGACACTGACGAAGCAATCGTAAAGGAGTACAACCGGGAATTCGAGCGGGCAGACCCATTGGAAGAACTTTTCCTTTGCCATTTCCGTGGCGCGGAGGAGAGCGAAGAAGGCGAATGGCTCACAGCCATGCAGATTTTCAACGACCTGCAACAGAAAACGAGGGATAAGTTGGCCATCAACCGGATAGCAGCTTTCGGGCGCACGCTCCGCAAGCTGGACATCCTCAACAAGAAATCGAACCGGGGAACACTTTATCATCTGGTAAGAATAGAAGAATGAACCGGCACTCCCACCGATTGTACCAAAGTGAGGGCAAACTTGGCCCTCACTCTTTTTATAAAAAGTATTTCCGTAGGCAGCTGATGCAGTTCAACCATTATTCAATAAGGTGAACAGTTGACTATTTGCAAATTATGATTGATAATACTAAAAATACCCAAATAAGTGTTTTTGATATTAAAATAAAACGTATCTTTGTTGCAAACAACGTCCTCCTTAATAATACTATTATGAAGAAACTGCTGCTTTTAGCCTTTGTGCTATGTAGTTCTTTACTGTGCCGGGCACAAGAAGAACGAGTTATTTTAGGTGATGAACAGACTTCCGAGTATTTTCCAATCCTAAAAGATAAACGAATTGCCATATTCTCCAATCATACAGGAATGATAGGAGACAAGCATCTGCTGGACATTCTGCTGGAAAACAAGTTCAATGTAGTAGCCATTTTCTCCCCTGAACACGGTTTCAGAGGAGATGCCGACGCAGGCGAACATGTGTCCAGCTCGGTAGACAAGAAGACCGGAGTACCTATCCTCTCGCTGTACGACGGGAAATCCGGGAAACCAAGCGAAGCATCCATGCGCAAGTTCGATATCCTTGTGGTAGACATCCAGGATGTAGGCCTGAGATTCTATACTTATTATGCCTCTATGTGCCGGCTGATGGACGCTTGTGCAGAATACAACCGAAAGGTGCTGATACTGGACCGCCCCAATCCGAACGGACACTACGTGGACGGCCCGATACTGGACATGAAATATAAATCCGGTGTAGGTTGGCTGCCGATTCCCGTGGTGCACGGCATGACGCTGGGCGAACTGGGCCTGATGGTAAACGGCGAACGCTGGTTGCCGGCGTCACGCACTTGCGACCTGACCGTCATTCCCTGCAAGAACTATACGCACCAGACCCTATACAAGCTGCCGATTCCCCCGTCCCCCAATCTGCCGAACATGAAGTCCATCTATCTGTACCCCTCGACCTGCTACTTCGAGGCCACTCCGGTCAGCCTGGGAAGAGGAACCGACCTCCCCTTCCAGGTCTACGGGCATCCCAACATGACGGGCTACAGCTACAGCTTCACCCCACGCAGCATCCCCGGAGCCAAGAATCCGCCCCAGCTGGGCAAACTTTGTCATGGCGTAAACCTGAGCAATATGAGTGATGAAGAAATCTGGAAACGCGGTATTGACCTGAGTTACGTGATAGACGCTTACCGGAATCTGAACATGGACGACCACTTCTTCCGTTCCTTCTTCGAGCTGTTGATAGGCACCGACTACGTGCGCAAAATGATAAAGGAAGGGAAAAGCGCCGAAGAAATCAAGGCAAGATGGAAAGACGACGTAGAGAAATTCAAGGTACAGCGCAAGCCCTATCTGCTCTACGAAGAATAAAGGGATGTACGATTTGACGATTTACGATTTACGATTAAAAAATGAACGTGAATTGGAAGAGAACGTCAGAGCGTACATAGGATAATCAAAGTCGTACATATCATCAAAAGAAGTAATTTCAATCGTAAATCGTAAATCATAAAATCGTAAATAACCTCATGACTCCACTTTCCGTAATCATTACCATCGCTGCCTACTTCGTGATATTGTTCACGGTATCTTATATTGCAGGAAGAAAGGCTGACAACGCAGGATTCTTTGTCGGTAACCGCAAGTCATCCTGGTATGTCGTGGCGTTCGCCATGGTCGGTTCCGCCATTTCAGGTGTGACCTATGTATCCGTACCCGGCATGGTTGCCGCCAGCAGCTTCGGTTATCTGCAAATGGTGTTGGGCTTCATTGCCGGACAGCTCATCATAGCCTATCTGCTGGTACCGCTGTTCTACAAAATGAACCTGGTATCCATCTACGAATATCTGGAGAACCGTTTCGGCATGTCTTCCTACCGTACGGGTGCCTGGTTCTTCTTCATCTCCAAAATGCTCGGTGCCGCTGTCCGTCTGTTCCTCGTATGCCTGACGCTGCAACTGCTGGTATTCGAACCTTTCGGACTGCCTTTCCTGCTGAACGTGGCCATCACGGTGGCACTGGTCTGGTTGTACACTTTCCAGGGTGGCGTAAAGTCTCTTATCTGGACAGACTCTCTGAAGACATTCTGCTTGGTGGTGTCGGTCGTACTCTGCATCTGGTATATCGCTTCCGACCTCAATCTGTCATTTATCGGTATGGTAAGCACTATTGCCGACAGTGACATGTCCCGCATCTTCTTCTTCGACGATGTGAACAGCAAGCAGTACTTCTTCAAGCAGTTCCTCGCCGGTGCCTTCACCATGATTGCCATGACCGGGCTGGATCAGGACATGATGCAGCGCAACCTGAGCTGCAAGAACTTCAAGGACTCACAGAAGAACATGATTACCAGTGTCATTTCGCAGTTCTTCGTCATCCTGCTTTTCCTGATGCTGGGCGTGCTGCTCTACATCTTTGCCGCCAACCAGCAGATTGCGGTGGAGAAGAGTGACGAACTGTTCCCGCTGATTGCCACCGGCAACTATTTCCCTGCCATTGTGGGCATACTGTTCATCATCGGCCTGATTTCTTCTGCCTATTCAGCCGCAGGCTCGGCACTCACCGCGCTGACCACTTCCTTCACCGTAGACATTCTGGGAACGAAAGGCAAGTCGGAAGAGACGGTTGTGAAGATGCGCAAGAAAGTGCACATCGGCATGGCGGTTGTCATGGGAATCACCATTTTCGTATTCAATCTTCTCAACAACACCAGTGTCATCGACGCTGTATATATTCTGGCAAGCTATACCTACGGTCCTATCCTGGGTCTGTTTGCTTTCGGCATTTTCATGAAACAACAAGTGCGTGACAAGTACATCCCGTTAGTTGCCATCGCCTCCCCGGTTCTCTGCTTCATTCTGCAGAAGAATTCCGAAGCCTGGTTCGGAGGTTATCAATTCAGCTACGAATTGCTGATTTTCAATGCACTGTTCACTTTCATCGGTCTCTGTCTATTGATTAAGAAAGATAAAAAGAACAATTAACTTAATACATCATCTATGAATGTAAGACGTCAGTTTTTACTTAGTCTGCTTGCCGCCTCCCTCTTCCCCCAATGGGGAGGTGCGCAAGAACTTCCGACGGATGTCCGCCAGGAAATCGGGAAATTCCTGGATACCACCGCACGGAAAGAAGTTTCCGTAGGACGTATCAGCATCGACTCAGTGGCCGTGGAAGGAAATACGCTGCAACTGTTTGCCAACATGAACTGTGCCTATATTCCTTTCCGCGAGGACAATGTAGCCGAAATATACCAGGGCGTAAGTGCCCTGCTACCGGCGGAGTTTACCAAATACAAGCTGCAAATCCGTACCAACAAGCGCAGCATCGAAGAACTGGTTCCCCAAGTCCTGCGTAGTAAAAAAGACAAAAAGACGAAGACATTCAATCCCGTCGCTTCCAAGCCTTTAGTTACCGACATTTCCGCCCCCTACACCCCTACCAACGGCTTGCAGAACCGGCACATCGCCCTATGGCAAAGCCACGGCTGGTACTACGAATCAAAACTCGACCGCTGGGAATGGCAGCGTGCGCGTATCTTCCAGACAGTGGAAGACCTCTACACCCAGAGCTACGTATTGCCCTTCCTCGTACCGATGTTGGAAAATGCCGGTGCCATAGTGTATACTCCTCGCGAACGGGATACACAAAAAAATGAAATCATCGTTGACAACGATACTCCGAATGCTTCCCTTTATTTGGAAATGGGGGGTAAAAAGATTAATTGGGCAAATGCTCCGGTAAGAGGATTTGCTCAGAAGAAAACAATCTATAAAGATGGAGAAAATCCTTTCACTGACGGAACCTGTCGTTTTATTCCGACAGAGAGAAAGAAAAAGAAGAATAAAGACCAGGTATTTGCCGAATGGGTGCCTACTCTACCGGCAACAGGCAAGTATGCAGTTTATGTTTCCTACCAAACATTGCCCAACAGTGTAAGCGACGCCAAATATCTGGTATTCCATAACGGAGGAGTAACCGAATTTAAAGTTAATCAGAAAATAGGTGGAGGCACATGGGTTTACCTCGGAACTTTTGAATTCGATAAAGGGAGCAACGACTACGGCATGGTGGTACTTAGTAACGAGAGCAGCGAACATGGGGTTGTATGCGCCGATGCAGTACGTTTTGGAGGGGGAATGGGAAACATTGCCCGTGGAGGAAAAATCAGCGGGCTACCGCGTTACTTGGAAGGAGCACGCTACTCTGCTCAATGGGCGGGAATGCCATACGAAGTATATGCCGGACGAAAAGGTGAAAACGACTATACAGACGATATCAACACACGCTCTAACGTTATCAATTATTTATCGGGCAGTTCCGTCTATAACCCACAACAGTCGGGTCTGGGCGTACCTTTGGAAATGACGATGGCATTGCACAGTGACGCCGGATGTAGCAAAACAGACGAACTGATCGGATCACTCGGCATTTACACCACCGATTTCAATAATGGCAAACTGAATGCAGGAACAGACCGGTATGCCTCACGTGATCTGGCAGACATTCTGCTGACACAGATTCAGAAAGATATTTATTCAAGCTACAGCTTGCCGTGGACACGCCGCAGCATGTGGAACCGGAATTATAGCGAAACACGTCTTCCGGCTACACCTTCTACGATTATTGAATTACTCTCCCACCAGAACTTCGCAGATATGCAGTTAGGACATGATCCGAACTTCAAGTTTACAGTGGGGCGTGCTATTTACAAAGGTATTTTGCAGTTCATTACCAACCAGCACGATAAAGAATACATTGTTCAGCCTCTGCCTGTGAGCAATTTCGCCATTCAATTCGGAAAGAAAAAGAATATATTAGAACTTTCATGGAAAGGCGAAGACGATCCGCAAGAACCGACTGCACGACCACGGGAATACATTGTATATACCCGCATCGGTTATGGAGGTTTTGACAATGGCACTTTAGTCAGCAAAACGTCCCACACCGTTAAGATAGAACCGGGACTTGTTTATTCATTCAAAGTAACTGCTGTAAACCGGGGTGGGGAAAGTTTTCCTTCTGAAATCCTTTCTGCCTATAAAGCCAAACGTGAACAGGGAAAAGTAATCATCATCAATGGCTTTGACAGAATCAGCGGTCCGGCGGTCGTTAACACTTCTGATAAAGCTGGATTCGATCTAATGCAAGATCCCGGCGTTCCGTATATATCGAATATTTCATTTTGCGGAGCACAAACCGGCTTCGACCGTACACAAGCCGGTAAAGAAGGAAAAGGAAGTCTGGGACATAGCGGAAACGAATTAGAAGGAATGAAAATTGCAGGAAACACGTTCGACTATCCTTTTATTCACGGAAAAGCAATTCAGGCAGCCGGAAAATATAGTTTCGTATCATGCAGCGACGAAGCAGTAGAGAACGGATTGGTTACATTAGAAGATTATCCGGTGGTAGATTATATTTTGGGACTGGAAAAAGAAGATCCTGCAAATAAAGCATATTACAAGACATTCTCTTCGGCTATGCAACGGATTATGACCAGTTATTGCCAAGCGGGAGGTAACCTGTTTGTCAGTGGTGCTTATGTAGGAAGTGATATGAGTGGAACACAAGGAAACCGGGAGTTTACAGAGAAAATACTGAAATATGGTTATCAAAGTAGCCTGACGGATAAGAGTTCGAATCAGATTAAAGGATTGGGCCGTACTATTACAATCCCACGTCTGCCTAATGAAAGCAGTTATGCTGTACCTGCTGCCGATTGTATTGTTCCCGTAGATACTGCCTTCCCCGTATTTACGTATGCACCCGGCAATCAGAGTGCAGGTATTGCCTACAAAGGAAACTACCGTACTTTTGTATTGGGCTTTCCTTTTGAAAGTATCCAGTCCGAAGCAGACCGGGCAACCATTATGGCAGGCATCTTGGGATTCTTTACTCAAAAATAAAAAATATCCTTTTTTTTAATTCGTTTCTCATTTTAAATTCTATCTTTGCTACTATAATAACCTTTAAAACTAAAAAACAATGTATACTATACAAGCAAATCCCAGCGGTACACGCAGCATAGAAGTATCTAATGAAAACTTGAGAACGATTGAAAAATATGCTCTGTTCCGTCATCTTATCGACAGTACCGGTATTATAGATGAAGCAGTTCTGGATAAGTTGAAACTAAATATCCGCTCCCTTATCGCCAGTCAGGAGGAAGACAGTAAAGACTTGCTGGACCTTTGTATCGACGTGATTTATCACAATAATATGAAGGCATTCGGCTTGCAACAGCTCATCAAGCTTTATCTTACCTGGCTCTCCAGTCCGGAAGCGGAAGAAGAGGAGGAATAATGATTACGGTAGATACCTGCGGAATAACAGCATACAGTCCGCTGATTCCTGCAATAAAAGCGATGTGCACTGCCTCTCCGG
>OOCM01002976.1_pt1 | contig 10218 bp, 6 predicted proteins | sample 1671111 | NCBI WGS metagenome assembly OOCM01 (sample SAMN06348123, study PRJEB24527) | human gut metagenome | biome: human gut; feature: ankylosing spondylitis patient; material: feces | host: Homo sapiens | place: China | collected 2015-10 | reverse complement strand
ACGCTGTTCACGCTGATGATGAACTACATCGCCATTCAGCTCACGTCGTTCGCCGTCTCCAAGTGGGAGAACCCTCCAGGATCGAACTCCATCGGCACCATCAACTCCAAGGGCGACGTCAAGTACGTCGGCTGGATCGGCAATATGTTCTCCGACGGCTATAACAAGGACTTCATGTGGACGGTCATCATCGTGCTCGTCCTCGCGGCGCTCGTGTACCTCTATCTGAAATACACCAAGCACGGCTATGAGATCGCCGTCGTCGGCGACTCGGAGAATACCGCACGCTACGCCGGTATCCGCGTCCCGCGCATCTATGTGCGCACGATGGCCCTGTCCGGCGCGCTGTGCGGCTTCGCAGGCTTCCTCGCCGTCTCCGCCGTCAGCCATACCCTCTCCACCTCGACCGCCGGCGGCCGCGGCTTCACCGCGATCATCGTCGCGTGGCTCGCGAAAATGAACCCGTTCGTCATGATCCTGATCTCGGCGCTGCTGTCGTTCCTCGACAAGGGCGCGGTGCAGATCGCTTCCGACTTCGGCCTGAACGAATACGTCTCGAAGATCATCTCCGGCGTCATTCTGTTCTTCATCCTCGGCAGCGAGTTCTTCATCAACTATCAGGTCAAGACCGGCGCGAAGCACAAGTAAGGAGGAGCTGAATATGTTAGATTTTTTGCTGAAATTCCCTGACCTTCTGCACTCTGCCATCGTGTTCGGCACGGTTATCATGTTCGGCGCGCTCGGCGAGATCATCACGGAGAAATCCGGCAACCTCAACCTCGGCGTTCCCGGTATCATGTATTTCGGCGGCATCGCCGGTCTGACGTCCACGTTCATGTATGAAAACGTCTACTGCGTCAACGCAGGGATCGAGCCGAGCGCGGCGCTGTGCGTCATTATGTGTCTCGTCGCGTCGTTCCTCGCCTCCGCGCTTGGCGGCCTCATCTACAGCTTCCTGACCATCACGCTGCGCACGAACCAGAACGTCACCGGCCTGACCCTGACGATCCTCGGCTCCGGCGTCGGCAACTTCTTCGGCGGGAGCCTCAACAAGCTCGCCGGCGGCGTCGGCCAGGTCTCCGTAGCCGTGACCTCGCAGGCATTCCGCAACTACTCGCTTTCCCTCGTCAATTTCTTTGACGGCTTCACCGGCAAGCTCCGTCTGGGCACGCTCCTGTTCTCCTACGGCTTTTTGACCTATGTGGCGATCATCCTCGCCGTTGCGATCTGGTTCTTCCTGTCGAAGACCCGCACAGGCCTGAGCCTGCGCGCCATCGGCGAAAATACCGCCACGGCTGACGCTGCCGGTATCAACGTCACAAAGTACAAGTACCTTGCCACCTGCATCGGCGCCGGTATCTCCGGCCTCGGCGGCACGTACTACGTCATGAACTACATCAAGGGCACCTGGGAGAACCAGGGCACGATCGAAGCCCTCGGCTGGCTGGCCGTCGCGCTGGTCATCTTCGCAACGTGGAAATCTCTGCGCGCGATCTGGGGTTCGTATCTGTTCGGCGTTCTCTACTGGGCGTATAACTACATCCCCGGCCTGTCCAGAAGCACGCTGGAGCTGTTCAAGATGCTCCCCTACGTGGTCACGATCCTTGTCCTGCTCATGGTCTCCATGCGCAAGAAAAAGGAAGACCAGCCGCCTCAGTCCCTCGGCATCCCGTACTTCCGCGAAGAACGGTAACCGCACCGCACAACACGCCCTGCGAGGCTTCTCGCAGGGCGTGTTCAGCATATCAGATTGCTTCCCTTGGAAGAGGAGCCTTGGATGCTGCTTTCGGCTTTCGAAAAGTCAAGGAATGTTCACAAATCGTTCCTTGACTTTTCATATTTTTCGTGTATGATTTAATTCAATATTGAACAGTTCGATATTGGAGGTCTTAACTCATGCCGGAACCCCTTCTGACCGCGTCTGCCATGTTTGCCAATGCTGCACGCTTTTCTGACGCCTATCACGCCGCGCTTTCGCCGCTGTGCGCGGAAACCGGTCTGCCGCCTGCGGCGGCGGATATTCTGCTGTTTCTGGCGAATAATCCCGGCTGCGAGACGGCGGGCGCGATCTGCCGGATGCGCGGACTGAAGCCCGCGATCGTGTCGTTTCATATTGACCGGCTTGTGGGCGAGGGCTTTCTGCAGCGGCAGCCTGTCCCCGGCGACCGGCGCAAGACGGCGCTCGTGCTGACCGAAAAGGCAGCGCCCGTCATCGAGCAGGGCCGCAGGCTGCAAAAGTCGTTCGCCGACCGGCTGATTGACGGCCTGAGCGAGGAGGATCTGGCGCACTTCCGCCGCTGCGTGGCCGCCTTTGAACGCAATATCGAACGGATCCGCACGGAAAATCCCAAAGGAACGGAGATGTAACCCCCCATGCTCAAACTTCTCAAGCGTATGCGAAAGCGCGAGGCGCTGATGGCGCTTTTGTGCGCAGTTCTCGTCGTGGCGCAGGTCTATTTCGACCTGAAGCTGCCGGATTACATGACCCGGCTCACCACGCTCATCAAAACCCCCGGCAGCGTCACGTCGGATATTTTATCCGTCGGCGGCGAGATGCTCCTGTGTACGCTGGCCAGCGCCGTTCTGGCTGTCGGCTGCGGCTATCTGGCGGCAAAGACGGCCTCCGGCTTCAGCTTTTCCGTCCGCGCCGACCTGTTCCACCATGTCATGGACGCAGGCAGCGAGGAAATGCAGTCCTTTTCTGTCCCCAGCCTCATCACCAGAACGACCAATGACATCACCCAGATCCAGATGATCGTCGCCATGGGCCTGCAGATGCTCATGAAGGCCCCGATCATGGCCGTCTGGGCCATCATCAAGATCCTCGGCAAAAGCTGGACGCTCTCGGCGGTAACGGGCGGCTTCGTCGTGGTGATCGTCGCGGTGGTGCTGCTGATCATGTCCAGCTGCCTGCCCCGGTTCCGTCAGGTGCAGAAAAAGACCGACCAGATCAACCGCGTCGCGCGGGAAAATCTGACCGGCATCAACGTCGTCCATGCCTTCGGCGCGGAGGACTATCAGAACCGGAAATTCGACGGCCCAAGCCGCGAGATGATGAACCTGCAGCTGAAAAACCAACGGCTGTTCGCCCTGCTCCAGCCGATGCTCGGCTTCGGCATGAACGGGCTGGCGCTCGCCGTCTACTGGGTCGGCGCGGCGCTGGTCGAGTCGATCGCGCTGACAGATCCCGCCGCACGGCTGACGATGTTCACAAACGTGCTGGTGTTCAGCACCTACGCGACCTATGTTGTGATGTCCTTTATGATGCTCGAGATGATCTTCATGCTCGTGCCGCAGGCGCAGGTCTCGGCAGAGCGCATCAACGAGGTGCTGGACACAAAGCCGCACGTCGTCCCCGGCGCGAAGACAGAGGGCAGCGGGACCGGCACGGTCGAGTTCCGCGATGTCTCCTTCCGCTATCCGGGCGCGGCTGCGGATGAGCTGGAGCATATCAGCTTCAAGGTAGAAAAGGGCCAGACGCTGGCCATCATCGGCGCGACCGGCAGCGGCAAGACGACGCTGGCCTCCCTCATTCCGCGCTTTTACGACGCGACGGCTGGCACTGTCCTTGTAGACGGGCTGGACGTGCGCGAGTATACGTTCGACGCGCTCTACAACAAGCTCGGCTATGTGACGCAGAAGGCCGTTCTGTTCTCCGGCACGGTTGAAGACAATGTCTTTTTCGGGCAGAGCGCAGCAGAAAAGACGGACGCGTCGCTGCAAGCCGCGCTTTCCCTGTCGCAGGCAGCGGAATTCGTGGACAAATACCCCGAAAAGGCCGCACATCCCATCGCCCAGCTTGGCCGGAACGTCTCCGGCGGGCAGAAGCAGCGGCTTTCCATCGCGCGTGCGCTGGCAAGAACGCCGGAAATTCTGATTTTCGACGATTCGTTCTCCGCGCTGGACTATAAGACCGACGCGACGCTCCGCGAGGGACTTGCGAAGGAGCTTCCCGGCACAACGAAGATCATCGTCGCCCAGCGCATCAGCACCATCCGTAATGCCGATCAGATCCTCGTGCTCGACCGCGGCGAGATTGCCGGACTCGGCACACATGACGAATTGATGGTATCCTGCCCGGTCTACCGCGAGATCGCCATGTCGCAGCTGAGCGAGGAAGAGCTCAAGAAAGGAGGCGCATCCAAATGAGGCCCAATATGCGTCCAACAGAAAAAACGGATCTCAAAGGCGCTCTGAACGACCTGAGCGCGTATATGCGCAAGAGCCTCGGCGTCGTCATTCTGGCGCTCGTGCTGGCGGCGCTCAGCGCCGTGCTGACCATCATCGGCCCGGATCAGGTCGGTAAGATCGCGACCATCATGTCCGACGGCCTGCTCGGCGGCATTGATCTTGCAGCCATTGCAAGAGTCGGCATACTGCTTGCCGTCATTTACGGCCTGAGCGCGCTCTTTGGCTTCATCCAGCACTATATCATGGCGAGCGTCACGCTCAAAATGTCCTACCGTATGCGCGCGGAGCTGTCCGAAAAGATCAACCGGGTACCGCAGAAATACTTCAACTTTCATGCACAGGGCGATATTCTCAGCCGCATCACCAACGATGTCTCCACGCTCCAGCAGGGACTGACCAACAGCCTGCCGACGATCATCTCCGCCGCGACGCAGTTTGCCGGCTGCCTCATCATGATGTTCGTGACCGAGTGGCGGCTGGCGCTTGCCGCGCTGGGCATTACGCTCGTCGGGCTGCTGCTCGTCGTGCTCATCATGTCCCGTTCGCAGAAATACTTTACCGCCCGGCAGGAAAGCCTCGGCAAACTGAACGGCTATGTCGAGGAAATGTATTCCGGCCACGAGGTCGTGCGCATTTCCCGCGCGGCAGAGCCTGTCGGCAAGACCTTTGACGCGCTGAACTACGCTGTTTACGACGCGAACTGGCGTTCGCAGTTCCTGTCCGGCGTCATGCAGCCGCTCATGAATGTCATCGGCAACCTGTCCTATGTCGCCGTGTGCGTGCTCGGCTCGATCCTCGCGATCCAGGGCATCATCGATATCGGCGTGATCGTCTCGTTCATCCTGTATGTGCGCCTGTTCACCTCTCCCCTCACCCAGATTGCGCAGGGCATGACGAACCTGCAGACAGCCTCCGCCTCCGCGCACCGCATCTTTGACTTCCTCGGCAGCGAGGAACTGCCCGATGAATCGGAAAAACCGGAGCTGCCCCGCCCCGTGCGCGGCGAGGTCGACTTCGAGCACATCCGCTTCAGCTACCCGGATTCACCGGATAAGATCATCATCAAGGACTTCTCCGCCCACGTCGCCCCCGGCCAGAAGGTCGCCATCGTCGGCCCGACCGGCGCTGGCAAGACGACCATGGTCAACCTGCTCATGCGGTTCTATGAGATCTCCGACGGCTGCATCAGAATTGACGGTGTGCCGTCATCTGCGCTCAGCCGCGAGGACGTGCACAAGCTGTTCGGCATGGTCCTGCAGGACACATGGCTGTTTGAGGGCACAGTCCGGGAAAATCTTGTCTATAATCTGTCGGACGTGACCGATGAACAATTAAATCGCGTCTGCCGCGCCTGCGGGCTGGATAAATTCGTCCGTTCGCTGCCGGACGGCTTCGACACTGTCCTGTCCGAGAGCACCAGCATTTCCGCCGGGCAGAAGCAGCTGCTGACCATCGCCCGCGCCATGCTCCAGAACGCGCCCATGCTCATCCTCGACGAGGCGACCAGCTCTGTCGACACGCGCACGGAGCTGCTCATCCAGCGCGCCATGGATAAGCTGACGGAAAACCGCACCAGCTTCGTTATCGCCCACCGTCTGTCGACGATCAAAAACGCCGACCTCATCCTCGTCATGAAGGACGGCGACATCATCGAAAGCGGCACGCACGAAACACTCATGCAGCGAAACGGCTTCTACGCCGCCCTCTACAACAGCCAGTTCGAACAGGCATCATAACGCGCTCCATAAAAAACTCTGCCCGCAGCTTCAACGGTCTGCGGGCAGAGTTTTTAATGATAGAATTTTTCCTCGATTTTGACCACAACGCCGTTTTTCAAAGTAAGCGTATACGGCTGGACGAGCAGCCCTTCGTTTTCCTGCACGGCGGCGGCAAAGTCCCGCCATGTTTTGAACGTATACAGCCGGTCCTCGCCTGCGCCATATTCCTGCTCGATATCGTAGATCGTGACGGATGCGTTCGGGTCGACTTTATAGGTGTAAAGTTCGCCGGAATCGACCCGGTAATATCCATAATAATAATTCTGCGGTGGAATATTCAGCGCCTTGAGCGTTTGCAGATCCTCTTCGAGAGAGGCATTCAGCAGCGTAATATGCTCGGCCGTGATGGAATCCCCGGTCACGCTCTGCAGAACTGCGTTCCGGCGCGTGCTGACCTCCGTGATCTGCGAGGTCTGGAGCGAATAGGAGAGCATCAATATGACGTCTGCCCGCGTCAGCGTGACGATCAATGATTGCCGGTCTTCCGATAAATCCTTCGTCCAGATGGTATCCGCGTCCAGATACCGCAGATCGGCGTTTGCAGCGCTGAAATAGTCGATGAACGCGGAATAATAGCGCGGCCACTGGGAAACATCGCCCGGACGGTCGCTCCGTTTACTGTCCTCAATCTGGAATTTCTGAAGGGTGTCCACATATTCGTCTGTCATTTCCTGCGCCCAATGCGCGTAATCCAGCTTTTCGTGGACAGCTTCCCAAATCATATCCTCAGAGAGAGAATCCGCCGCAGACTCGCCGCCGGACGGGGCAGTGGAGGCGATCACCTCCAGATACTGCTGGAGCAGATTCATGTCTGCTGGAAACCAGTCTCCGGACGCTTCCGGCAAGACCCACGCTCCGTCCGCGTTCTGCATGGCAAGCGGGCCGCAGAAATCGCGGATCCAGTCGCTCAGATTTCCGCTCGGGTACGCCGCAAAGCCCGTGCAGACATTGCCCGGCGCGTCCAGCTCGAATCTCGCCACTGTCGTTGAGCCGCCCCCGTTCCACTCCCAGTCGGGGCCGGTGTAGTCATAGTAAAAATCGTAATGCAGGTCGCATATGACGACGGTTTTCCCGTTTTCCTCAAATGAACCGTATTCGCGCAGGCTCGGCAGCACGATATCATTGTCATCGCGCGGGTACCGCTGCGCGACCGCCGCGTCAAAGAGCACTGCCTCCCGCCCGGTCAGACCGAACATGGAAGAGGCCGGGATAGGGAGCGTACTCTGCGGCTCAGTCGTCGGAACCTGTTCCTCCTGCACGGTCGATTGCTCCGGCGAAGCAAGCGTAAAGGAATGAATGTACCAGTTTTCGCCGTCCTTCACCAGCTTCAGAACAGCCTTGCCGGAAAGAGATCCCGCCGTGCTGCCGTACAGCAGCGCAGTATCTCCGTCAGGCTCGATCTCGCCGCTGGTGCAGCGGAAATAGCCGGGGCTGTAGTCGCTGGTGGTGGTATAAAATGCGTCCGTGTCTTCGAGATAGGTGTAGCCGGAAAACGGCGTCTGCATATCCGTCAGGTCGGCAAGGCCGATGCCCGCGAAGCGCTTCAGGACGTCTTCGACCGCAGACGCAGGATACCGGTGGATGGGCAGCGGGAAATCCTCCACGCTGTCGACGCGGAATTCCCATTTGGCGTTCAGCTGGGCAAATTCCTCCTCCGAAATATCCTCCTCGCCGCATTCTCCGAAGTAAGCAAGGAAATTGTTCAGATTCAGATCGCGTACATCGTCATAGGTCGAGGTGAAGAAGCCGTTGACCGCGAAATGACCGAGTGTTTCGTCAGTCGAAAATTCATAGTCGGCAAAGACCGCGTTGACTTCGTCGATCTGTTCCTGCGTCAGCGGCGTCGCGGTTTTCTGCGCTTCCTGCTGTGCGGGTTCCGCTTCCTCCGGCAGCGTGATCTCTCCCGATTTCTGCCGCGTCAGCTCTGTAAGCGAACACCCGGCGGCAGATATGATGAGCAGCAGCGCCAGAATGACGCACAGAACGCTCGTGCGCTGCTTTTTCGTCAGGAACAGAATCCGCTCCCTGACCGGAGGCCCGGCGAGGCTCAGAGCCGCCGCCTTGCGCGGGGCCTGCGCCAGAATTGCCCGCGCGTAGGCAAGGCGCTGCGCGTCCGAGAGCCCGGCGGAGACTGCCTCATCGCACGCCAGCTCCGCGTCGCGCTTGGATAGAATCGCGGCCAGCCAGATAAACGGGTTCCACCAATAGACAATCACCGCCGCCGTCCGGCAGAGCGACCACAGGAAATCCAGATGCCGCAGATGCGTGAGTTCATGACGTAAAATCAATTCCGTCGAATCCGTTTGCAGCACATCCTCCGTCAGATAGACCGCCGGAATGAGCCCTGCAAGGCACGGCGATTTGACCGTGCTGGAAATGTAAATACGCGTCCTGCCGTGTCTGCCAAGAAAACGCCGGCTCTTGTGAAGCCGAACCGTAAATACCAGCCATGTACCAAATAACCAGAGCCCAAGCAGCGCACTCCCGCCCGCCCAGACGATCTGAAAGATCTGCATCGCTGTCAGCGGCTTTGCGGGCGCTTCCGCGGCCTCCTGCGCCGGGGAGACTGGCTGCTGCACAGGTGTCTGCGGCTGCGTCACAGCCTGCGCAGGCTGCTGCGCCGGGAGAGGCTGCGCGGGCAGCTCCACGCGCTGCACCGGCGCGGCCGCTTCCTCTGCCGGAAGCACCGGCAGCGAAACCAGCGTCCCCGGCAGACACAGCTTCACCAGCACCACCAGCCAGAGCGTATAGACCATCCGCTTCGGCACGCGGTTTTTGAAAATTGCCCGCACCAGAAGAACGGCCAGAATCAGCGCTGAAACGGTCAATACTTCTCTCAGCATAAGAAATCCTCCTGTCTTTCCATTTAAGCTACGGAAGCAGCAGCTCTGCGACCGGCAGCAGTTCTTCTGTGCCATCTTCGCGCAGGACGCGCAGGACATCGTCTTCTGACGCCGCGTGCGTCTCATCACTGTCACCAAAGGAAAGCTTCGCAAAGCGCTCGCTGCAAAGCTTTCCGTCCCAATCCACGAGCCAATACCCCTCCGGCATCGGCTGGCCGTCCTCGTCATAGCACGGATATGCCGCACGTTCACCGTAACATACCGCGATGCCGATATAGCCATCGTCAAATACGCTGTAATCGATCCAATGGAAGCGCGCACAAAGCGTGCTCCCGTTCTCGTCCGTCAGCCGGCACCGGCCCATGACCGGCCCCTGCGATACGCCGCCTTCATAGAGCAGGAAGCGATCCGGGAATGGGATCTCCACACGCTCATAGACCGGTGCGATCACCTCTGCTCCGTCTGCGGTCACAATGCCATAGCACGGCTCACGGCTGTCCCAGCGGGTAACGCGCAGACGATAGCCGAAATGGTCTTCCTCCAAAGTTTTCGGCTCGTCCACTTCGCTGAGGTAAAAGCTTCCGTCTCCGGCGCTGACGGTATAGCGGTAGCCGGTGCCGTTTCGGATGCAGTAGACCTCACCCTCCGGCGTGCCCATATAGTCGATGCAGGCGTCAAACGGCTCGTCAGAAAGAAGCGTGCCGTCCTTCAGCCGAATCCAGACCTTTGTGTCTGGAACTTCACCGATGTGCCGCGTACCATCGGCCTCCCGCACCAGCCCCATGCAGCTGCCGTCCGTCCGATAGAGCGTTTCATACGGTGCCCAGCTCCATGTTTTTGCATCGTCATATTGGTCAACGCCCGAAGCGTCCTTTGCTTCTTCCTGCGCGGCAGTCTTCCACCAATCCGCACCGTCTTCCTCACCGTAGATTTTCCGAAATTCCTGTGAACGAGGCTCCTGCGTCGAGCCATTATAGGAGGACTGCGAATCCTGCGATTCGGCTTCCCACGGCGCTTCCTCCGCCTGCACCGCGGGCGGAGCCTCTGGCGCTTTCTGACAGCCTGATAAAAGAAGGCTGATGCAGAGCGTCAGGAAGAGAATTTGTTTTTTCATTGCGCGTGCTCCTTCTCCGCTGCGTCCAAAATGGCTTTTAACTCCTGAATTTCCTGCTCGGACAGCGCACCGCGGTCAACTAAGTTTGATACCATCATCCCGACGCTGCCGCCGTAGACCTTGGATAGAAACGACTCCGTTTCCTCCGGCTCCACGTCGGCATAGGCGACGGACGCGCTGTATGTCTGAAATTTTCCGCTGTCGTCCATCGTGACCGCACCCTTGGCGATCAGCCGCTTGAGCATCATAAAAATCGTCGCCCGGCTCCATCCGGTATCCGCGTCCAATGCCG
>OOCM01002974.1_pt1 | contig 10236 bp, 9 predicted proteins | sample 1671111 | NCBI WGS metagenome assembly OOCM01 (sample SAMN06348123, study PRJEB24527) | human gut metagenome | biome: human gut; feature: ankylosing spondylitis patient; material: feces | host: Homo sapiens | place: China | collected 2015-10 | reverse complement strand
GCCAGTGGGAACCGCCGGGCACTGACCCCCGCCGATATTGCAAGGGTCGTCAGCAAGGCCAGCGGCGTGCCCGCAGAGCGCGTGGGCGAAGCCGAGAGGGAACGTCTTGCCAATCTGGAACAGCGCCTTGCCGCCGAGGTCATCGGCCAGCCGCAGGCCGTGGCCGCCGTAGCATCCGCCATCCGACGCAGCCGCACCGGCCTGCGGGAGAGCGGGCGGCCCATAGGAGCTATGCTGTTCCTCGGGCCGACGGGCGTCGGCAAGACTCAGCTGGCACGCACGCTGGCAAAATGCTGGTTCGGCAGCGAAAAAGCCCTGCTGCGCTTTGACATGTCGGAGTATATGGAGCGGCATACCGTCGCGCGGCTGCTCGGCGCGCCGCCGGGCTATGTCGGCCACGACGAGGGCGGCCAGCTGACCGAGGCCGTGCGCCGCCGCCCGTACAGTGTTGTCTTATTTGATGAAATCGAAAAGGCGCACAGCGACATCCAGAACCTGCTGCTGCAAATCTTGGAGGACGGCAATCTGACCGACTCACAGGGACGCCGGGCGGATTTTTCCAACACGATTATTTTGCTCACCTCCAATCTGGGTGCGCGGTGTCTGTCCGGGCAGACGTCGCCGCTGGGCTTTGGGGCCGCCGCTGCCGAGACCCGGCGCCGCGGCCAGCAAGCCATCCAGGAGGCTAAGGAGTTTTTCCGCCCCGAGCTGATGGGGCGCCTGGATGAGACCGTCCTCTTTGACCCGCTCGGCCCGGAGCAGCTGGCCGGGATCGCAGACCGGCTGCTTGTCGAGCTTGAGCAGCGCGCGGCCCGGCAGGGCTACACGCTGCACCACACGCCCGCCGCAGCCAAGGTGCTGGCCGGGGACAAGGTGCCGCCCTACGGTGCGCGGGAGCTGCGCCGCACCGTCAGCCGTGCCGTGGAGCAGGCCCTTGCGGACCGCATCGCTGCCGGTACAGCTCACCCCGGCACCGTTTACACCGCCGATGTGGACGCCGACGGGCACATTATCCTGACCGAGGATACACTGGCGGCGTGCGTGTAGCATAAGCAAAACGAGGTACCTGCTTTCCGTGGCAGATACCTCGTTTTGCTTATTGCTTATTATAATTGTTGTAAAAGGGGAAAATCCTCAATCCTTCACATACAGCCCGCAATGGCACGCCCCGTGGTAGTCCGGGTCGGCCAGCTGCTCCTTGAACTCCTTGCAGATGCAGATATTCTCCGGAATGTGCTGCAAGCGGCAGGGGCAGTAGCCGCCCGTGCGCTTGAGGCCCTCGCGGATGGTTTTGACGATTTCCTCATTAGGGTTCAGGTGAAATTTCGGCTTTTCCATAGTGTTACCTCGTTTACGGTTTTACGCGGAACTCCTGCTCGCAGTAGATGCAGCGATAGCGTCCGCTCGGCGTCAGGGCAAAGATGTGGTCACAGCCCTCCTCGATAGAAGTGATGCAGCGCGGGTTCGTGCATTTGATGACGTTGACCAGCCGCTTGGGCTGCTCGGGGTGTTTCTTCTCCGTCACCCTGCCGTTCCGGATAAAGGTGATGGAGATTTTCGGGTCGACATAGGCGAGAACGTCAAAGCTCATCTCGCTGACATCGCCCTCGATCTTTATTATGTCCTTTTTTCCGTCCTTTTGGCTGCGGACGTTCTGCAAAAGGGCCACGCTGGCATTGTTCAGCTTTTCCAGCTCCATCATGTGGTAGAGCGCCAGACCCGTGCCTGCGGTAATGTGGTCAATGACCACGCCGTTCTGGATTTCATCAACCTTCAACATTGAACGCTACCTCCCCGGTCTTGGGGTCTTTGAGACCCAGCAAAGTCATGATCAGCGCCATGCGCATATAGACGCCGTTCTGTACCTGGTCAAAGTACGCTGCGCGCGGGTCGTCATCCACGTCCAGCGTGATCTCATTCACACGGGGCAGGGGATGCAGCACCGGCATATCCGCGGGGGCCAGAGCCAGCTTTTCCTTTGTCAGGACATAGCTGTTTTTCAGGCGGATGTAATCTTCTTCATTAAAGAACCGCTCACGCTGGACGCGGGTCATGTAGAGGACGTCCAAATCGGGCAGAGCCTCCTCCATACTGCGTGTCTCAACATAGGGGATGTTGTTAGGCTCGAGGATCTCACTGATGATGTAATCCGGCACGCGCAGCTCCTCGGGTGAGATGAGCACAAACTTCATGCCCGGCAGACGGGACAGGCTCTTGATCAGGCTGTGTACCGTGCGGCCAAACTTGAGGTCGCCGCAGAAGCCGATGGTCAGATGATCCAAGTGCCCCTTGCGCTGGCGGATCGTCATCATGTCCAGCAGCGTCTGGGTGGGGTGGCTGTGGCCGCCGTCACCGGCGTTGATGACCGGAATGCGGCTGTAGCGGGACGCGCGCAGCGGTGCCCCCTCCTTGGGGTGGCGCATGGCGGCAATGTCTGCCACACAGCTGATCACGCGGATGGTATCGGCTACGGTCTCGCCCTTGGAGGCGCTGGAAACACCGGCATCGGGGAAGCCCAGCACCTGACCGCCCAGGTTCAGCATGGCCGCCTCAAACGAAAGACGGGTACGGGTGCTCGGTTCGTAGAACAGTGTTGCCAGCCGCTTACGGGCAGCTACATCTTTATAGGCAGCCGGGTCATCATGGATACGGTCTGCAAGGTCCATCAGGCTGAGCGTTTCTTCCAGCGTGAAATCCGCCGGGTCGATCAAATGTCTCATACACAATCCCCTTTGTTTACTCTATTTATTCCAAACGGCGCTGTGCCGTTCAAAATCAAATCAGCTTGCGCACCATCGCAAAGTCAAAGAAATCCGTATAGCAGGTCTGGCAGCAAAGCACCGGCTTGCAGGTGCGGGAATAGCAGATCTCATCCAGCTGCAAAAGCGCCTGCTCCGGGCGCAGCCCCAGCTGGCGGCGGATGCCGGGCACCCCCTGTACGGCTTGCAGCGTCGTCAGCGTCTCGGTGACCTCCACATGGCAGTGCTGCTCCACGATCTCAAAGATTGGGCGGCTGAAATCGATCGTATCCAGCCGCTTGCCGCCAAACAGCGCCAGCGGCAGAATATCGGTGGAGTAGAGCACCGGCGTTTCATCGGCCAGTACCCGGCGGCGCACAAACACAAGTGTGTGCTCGCGCTCCGGGTCAAGGCCGAGCTTTGCGGCCAGCTCCGGCATGGCAGTCTCCCGCGTGACCATCAGGTTATCGCTGTGGGGCACGCGGCCTATTGAGCGGATCATGCGGTTGAATTCCAGCTTCTGGTCCATGCGGTTCTCGACCCGGACCACATCGCGGTTGACAAGGGTGCCGATGCCGCGCACACGCTCCACATAGCCGTCGCGCTCCAGATCGCTCAGGGCATCGCGCACCACGGTGCGGCTCACGCCCAGAACATCGGCCAGCTCCAACTCGCTGGGCAGCTGGGCGGCGTCTGCATAGCGTCCGCGGCGCAGCTCCTCCAGCAGGCGCCGGGCTGCCTGCTGGCTGCGCAGCTCACCGCCCAGGCGGTTTTCCGTCGTTTTATTCATGCAAAAATTCCTTTCGTGCCCGGCATACGTCCGCCAGGCAGCATTTGTCGCAGTAGGGCTTGGTGCGGGCTGTGCACACGGCGCGGCCATGGTCCACCAGCCGGTGGCAGAAGCCGTTGCCCTCCGCAGGCGGGATGATCTTCCACAGCTCCCGCTCGACCTTGGCCGGCTCCTTGACGTTGTCCACCAGCCCGATGCGGTTGCACAGCCGGATGCAGTGGGTGTCCGTCACGATGGCAGGCTTGCCGAATACGTCCCCCATGATCAGATTCGCACTCTTGCGGCCCACGCCGGGCAGGGCAAGCAGCGCGTTGAAATCATCCGGCACATGGCAGTCGTACCTGTCGCGCAGCATCCGCATACAGGCCGAAATATCCCGTGCCTTGCTGTGGCCCAGCCCGCATGGCTTGACGATGGCCTCAATATCCGCAGGATCCGCTGCAGCCAGTTCTTTTACGCCGGGGTACTTGGCAAACAGCTCCTGCACCACCACGTTTACGCGGGCATCGGTGCACTGGGCCGCCAGCCGTACCGACACAAGCAGCTGCCACGCATGGTCATAATCCAGCGTGCAGTCGGAATCGGGATATTCTGCCTTCAGGCGCGCAATACAGATCGCAGCCAGCTCTTGTTTGGTCACAGCATTTTCTCCGTTTCAATCCTTTTCTCTTGATTCTACCACGCCGAGCCGTTATAATCAAGTATAGAAGTATGATGTTTTGGTACACTATCTCAAACTTATCTTAAAAAAGGAACACAAAATGGAACCATTGGCACAGCGTCTGCGCCCGCGCACCCTGGATGAGGTCTGCGGCCAGCAGCATCTACTCGGCAAAAATCAGGTTTTCCGCCGCACTGTCGAGAGCGGCAAGATTCCCAACATGATCTTCTACGGCCCGTCCGGCGTCGGCAAAACCACTGTTGCCAGCATCATTGCAGCGGGCAGCGGTATGCAGCTGCACAAGCTCAACGGCACGACGGCCTCGACGAGCGACATCAAGTCGGTGCTCGCGGACATCGGTACACTCGGCGCGTCGGGCGGCATTCTTTTATATCTTGACGAGATACAATATTTTAACAAGCGCCAGCAGCAGAGCCTTCTGGAATGTGTGGAGCAGGGTACCGTCACCCTGATTGCCTCCACCACCGAGAATCCCTACTTTTATGTATATAACGCGCTTCTGTCCCGCTGCACGGTGTTTGAGTTCAAATCCCTGACCACCGACGACATCCGCACCGGGCTGAGCAGCGCCGCTGCGCGCCTCGGGGCCGAGGACAAGTCTCCCGTGTTCATTCCCGACGACGCGCTGGAATACCTGGCCCAGAGTGCGGGCGGCGATATGCGCAAGGCTCTGGGCAATCTGGAATTTGCCGTCACCGCTGCACCCGTAGAAAACGGCAGCCGCACGATCACACTGGACATGGTGCAGCAGGTCGCCGTGCGCACGGCCATGCGGTATGATAAGCTCGGCGACGACCATTATGACATCGTCTCGGCCTACCAGAAGTCGATGCGCGGCTCCGACCCAGACGCGGCGCTGCACTATCTGGCCCGCTTTCTGGAGGCCGGGGATCTCATCACCCCCTGCCGCCGGTTGCTGTGCGCCGCCAGTGAGGATGTGGGCCTCGCCTATCCCCAGGCCATCACCATTGTAAAGTCCTGCGTGGATACCGCCATGCAGCTTGGCCTGCCGGAGGCACAGCTCCCCTTGGCACAGGCCGCCATCCTGCTTGCCACGGCCCCCAAGTCCAACAGCGTGACAGCCGGTATCGGCAGGGCCTGGGCAGACGTGAGGGCAGGCCGCACCGGGGACGTGCCCCGGGAACTGCAGAACGTTCACGCGGACTCCGCCGGTATGGAGCGGGAGCAGGGCTACCTGTACCCCCACGACTTTCCCCGCCACTGGGTACAGCAGCAGTATCTGCCCGATGCCCTGAAGGGTGTCCATTACTACGAATACGGCGATAACAAGACGGAGCAGGCCGCCAAGCACTACTGGGACGAGATCAAGGGTCCTCAGCCGTGAACACCGTCTCCACGGCCGGCTTCTCATACCCGGCAGGGGAGTAGACCCACCGGTCCAGTACCCCGTCGGTGATCTGATAGCGCAGCGGCTCCGGCTCTGCCAAGGGCGGCAGCTTTTCGATCACCTGGAGCTTGATCTTCATCCGCTCCGGACGGATGGACTTGATGTAGACAGAGACGCCGTCCCCCGGGCGCAGGTCCTCTCGGGCGTCTGCCAGGCCGGAGAGGTTGGGGGCCAGCTCGATGAAGCTGCCGTACTCCTTCACGCTGCGGACCTCGCCCCGGACTGTCTCGCCGGGATGAAACCAGCTGGCATTCTCCATCCAGGTGCCCAGCAGCTCCTTGTGGGTCATGGTGATCCGGCGCTTCTCCCGGTCTATGGACCGAACGGCTGCCAGAATCTTCTGCCCGGGCCGGAACCGCTCCTTCGGATGGGAAATGCGGGAGACGGAGATGTGCTCGATGGGCAGCATAGCCACGATGCCGCAGCCGATATCCAAAAAAGCGCCGAAGGACTCCAGATGCGTCACCACCGCAGTGACCACGGAGCCTGGGCGCAGGTGCTCCAGGAAGAAGTCCATGGCCCGCTCCTGAACGGCCCGGCGGGAGAGCAGTGCCGTGGGCGCGCCCTTTTCATCGGCCCGGAGGGCCGTCACGAGAAAACAGGCGGGCTTTCCCACCCGGGAGAGGACGGCGATGTCCCGCTGGGCACCGCTGATCCAGGGGGAGAGGACCTCCTCCCGGGGAATGCGGGCCTGGATGCCTCCCAGGGAGAGAAGCAGGTTGTGTCCGGCATCACACCGGAGGACCCGATCCTCCAGCACCGTGTTCTGCTCCATGGCCTCCCGCAGGCTCTGGAGCGTGAAAGAAGAGGGAGGGCGCAGGCCCTCCGGCGGATACAGCTTGTTTTCCGGCATATTGTAATCGCATCCTATCTGCCGCAACGGCGGCGTGTTGTTCCATACCGTTACTATATGCAGCCCGGGAGGCTGCTTTGACAAGGAGGCCAATATGGACCTGCATCTGCATGACAAAGTGGAGCTGAAGAAAGCCCATCCCTGCGGCAGCACCCAGTGGGAGATTCTGCGGGTGGGCATGGACATCAAGCTCAAGTGCCTGGGCTGCGGGCATGAGCTGATGCTGCCCCGCAGCAAGGCGGAAAAGAGCATCCGCAAGATCCTGACGGAGGAGGGAAACAAGTGAGCAACAAGCACAGACTGTTTGCCGCGATCCTGGTGGTCATTCTGGTGATTTCCATGCTGGCATCGCTGATTGTTCCGTATTTATCATTGCTGTAAAGTTATTTCCCATCACAGTATTTCCATGCCGCCGGAGCCGCAGCATTTGTGCTGCGGCCCCAATCGGCTGCCGGGGGGACGCACCTTTTTACAGGGCGCGTCCCCCTTTTGCGACCGTATTTCTCTGCGGTCTGCCCTATAATAGTCCCACGGAACGGAAGGGAGGCGGATCGCTTGACCGTGGTGTATGTGGACAGCGTGTTTGTGCTGAACGCGCTGATGGACTATCTGCTGGTGCTCTGCGCCGCGCGTCTGGCGGGCATTCCCCTCCGGCGGAGACGCTACCTTCTGGCGGGCCTGCTGGGGGGCGCCTATGCCGTGGCGGTATTTCTGCCGGGGCTGGGCTTTCTCTCCGCAACGCCGGTGAAGCTGGCGGCAGGCATACTGCTGGCGCTGGCGGCCTATGGAGGAGAGGCAAAGCTGCTGCGGCTGACGCTGCTGCTGTTCGCCGTCTCCTGTGCCATGGCCGGGTGCGTGCTGGCCCTGGGCCTAGTGGCGGGGGGCGGCGTGCCGATGGTGAACGGCGTGTTCTACACGGACGTGGATGCAAAGGTGCTGCTGACCGCTGCGGCCGCGGCCTATCTGGTTCTGACAGTGGTGTTTCGTGCGGCGGCGGGAAAGGGCGTCCGGGGCGAGCTGGTGCGGGCACAGGTGTGTCTGGCCGGGCGGACCACGGCGTTTACCGCTTTCTGCGACACGGGAAACGCCCTGCGGGATCCAGTCTCCGGAGCGCCGGTGCTGGTGGTGGCTCCGGGACGGCTGGACGGCGCGCTTCCAAGAGAGGTCCGCTCTCTGCTGGACCGCGGGGCGCTGGAGCGTCCCGCAGAGCTGCTGGAGCCCATGATGCGGGCGGCGCCGGAGCTGCGGTTCCGTCTGATCCCCTACCACGCGGTGGGAGTGGCGGGCGGACTGCTGCTGGCGGTGCGCAGCGACTGGACGGAGGTGGCGGGGGAGCGGTATGCCGGACTGCCGGTTGCCTTTTCCCCCACAGAGCTGGGGACGGGATACAGCGCCCTGTGGGGCGGCGCGGCTGGAAGGAGAAGAAACCATGAAGGACTGGATGAAACAATGGCGGCGGCTGCTGGTGCGGGTGGGGCTGCTGCCGCCGGCGGAGCTGCACTACATCGGGGGCAGCGACACCCTGCCACCGCCCCTGAGCCGGGAGCGGGAGGCGGAGCTGCTGGAGCGCATCGGGGAGGAGGACGCCCGCAAGGAGCTGATCGAACATAATCTGCGGCTGGTGGTGTACATTGCCCGGCGGTTCGAGAACACGGGAGTGGGGATCGAGGACCTGATTTCCATCGGCACCATCGGGCTCATCAAGGCGGTGGGCACCTACCGGACGGACAAGAACATCAAGCTGGCCACCTATGCCTCCCGGTGCATCGAGAACGAGATTTTGATGTACCTGCGCAAAAATGCCGGGCGGAAGGGGGAGGTGTCCTTCGACGAGCCGCTGAACACCGACTGGGACGGCAATGAGCTGCTGCTTTCTGATATTCTTGGAACAGAGGATGATATTATTTATAAAGATATGGAAGTAGAGGTGGAGAAAAAGCTGTTAAAACGTGCCATCGACAAGCTTTCTCCAAGGGAAAAGAATATCATTGAACTTCGCTATGGTCTGACACCCGGTGGCAGAGAGTATACACAAAAAGAAGTGGCAGATCAGATGAATATTTCCCAGTCTTATATCTCACGTCTGGAAAAAAAGATCATGAAGCGGTTGAAAAAAGAAATTACCCGTTATGAATAACCCACTTGGGCCGGAAAGGTTGATGAAAAATAAAAATGAGTTACAATATGAGATGATTAAGCCAAAAAGACAGGGTAAATTGAAATTAGATACAAAGGAAGTAAGAATCGTGCAAAAGACAAAATTAAGACAGGAATTAAAAAGACAGAGAACAAGTCAGAAACGTTTCCGCAGAATTTTATATCTGATTATTGCGGCTGCAATCGTGATCTACATTGCAGGAACCGTGTATTACAGCAAACATTTTTATTCAAAGGGAACAGCGTTCGGAATTGCTCTGCGCAATGAAAGTGTGGCATCTGTCAAGGAAAAAATCGAAGAAAAAATGAATGCCTACACACTTACGGTATCCGCCAGAGATGGGGAGGAGACCATCAATGCATCGGATATCGGACTGAAATATGATGACAAAAAGGAACTGGATGATCTGTTTAAAAAAGAAAAACCATTTTTGTGGTTTTTGATGGCAGCGACTTCAGAGGAAGAAATTGATCTGGATATTTCCGTAGATGAGCAGAAATTGGATGATGAGATCCAGAAACTTTCCTGCATGCAGGATGAGAACATGACAGCTCCGACAGATGCACATCTGGAATATTCCGATGGGGAATTCAAGATCGTGGATGAGACACATGGAAATCAGCTGGATGTCAATAAGGCAGAGCAGGTGATCGAGACCGCTGTCAGTGAGGGAGCATCTGAGGTTTCATTGGATAACCAGGATTGTTATGTAAAACCGAGTGTATACAAGGATGATGAAAAATTAAAACAGGAATGCGATGATGCAAATAAAATGCTTGTCGCAGAGATTACCTATGATTTTGGCGATCGGACAGAGGTGGTGGATAGCTCCGTAATCGCAGACTGGATTACATTTGGTGATGATTATACCTTTGATTTGGATGAGGATAAAATTACGGAATATGTACATCAGCTTGGATTGAAATATGATACGTTTGGTTTGAGCAGACAGTTCAAAACACATGATGGTCAGACAATCACACTGAAAGGCGGTGATTATGGCTGGGGTATCAATAAAAAGAAAACGGTTGCGCAGTTAAAGGAACTGGTTTTGCAGGGGGCAAAAGAGACGGTAGAGCCTGTATATCTGTATAGTGGTGTCTGCCGTGATACGAATGACCTTGGCAGTACTTATATTGAGGTAAGCATTGCGGCACAGACCATGTGGCTGTACAAAGACGGGGAATGTATTGTATCCACACCGGTTGTAACCGGAAATGTATCAGCCGGACACAGCACACCGTCCGGCGGTGTATGGGCAATTGATGCGCGTCTGACAAACTATACTCTGAAGGGTCAGGATTATAATTCAGAAGTCTCTTTCTGGCTCCCGTTCAATGGAGATGTTGGAATCCATGATGCTTCCTGGAGAAGCGAGTTTGGCGGCAGCATTTACAAGACACGTGGTTCTCATGGTTGTGTCAATACACCGTACAGTGCCATGAAAACCATTTATGAGAATGTCAAAATTGGTTATCCGGTTGTAGTTTATTAATTTCCATCAGATGTGGAAAACAAGTTTATGTCAGTGGAAGAGATTCATCTCAGTCTAAGTTGAGACTCCCACTTCTGCAAGTGGTGAGTAGTAACAAGTATTTCTCAGTGGG
>OOCM01002959.1_pt1 | contig 10275 bp, 9 predicted proteins | sample 1671111 | NCBI WGS metagenome assembly OOCM01 (sample SAMN06348123, study PRJEB24527) | human gut metagenome | biome: human gut; feature: ankylosing spondylitis patient; material: feces | host: Homo sapiens | place: China | collected 2015-10 | reverse complement strand
TATGAGCCGTTCGTTTGCAATTTCATCGACTATCGAAACCGTTACCGCAATCATTGTTGTTATAGCCTGTATATTTTGTGCATTCGGTCTTTATTTAAAACAAAATAGTGAATATAAAAGGGACACTAAATTTTAGTGTCCCTTTTACCTAACAATCTTTCTTTTGATATTCCTTAATCAACAATGCACGAACATAACCTCGCGACTTATCTGTCGAATCAATATAAAATCCTCTGCCGTAATAAAAACGAATAAGCGATGTAATCTTTGAGCCTGTATGCAACTGAATTTGAGTTACACCCTTTTTAACCATGATTTTATCAACAAGATTCATTATTGATTTACCGATACCGTTATTTTGACTTGTAACCTTTACCGCAAAACGTGACAAATATGCGGTTTTATCGGGAAACACCTCTACTCTCACACTGCCGACAGGTTCGCCGTCCGACAATGCAAGCATCTTTTTTCACATCATTATACGATTCTTCAAGTGCCGCAAGATTTTCAACGCCTGACATCTTCTGATATTTAACAAATGCCTCACGCGTGATATTCATAATTGCGGGTATATCATCATAATTAGCCAAACGCACTTGAAATAATGACTGATAATCACTTTCCATTACTATAACCTCCGATTATCCCATCAATGTTGCCATAACTGCCTTTTGAGCGTGAAGTCTGTTTTCAGCCTCTTCAAATATCTCATTTGCGTGAGCCTCGAATACCTTTTCGGTTATCTCCTCCTCACGGTGAGCAGGCAGACAGTGCTGTACCATTGCGTCAGCCTTTGCAACAGCCATGATATCGTCATTTATCTGATAGCCCTTGAATGCGATCTTTCTCTTCTCAGTCTCAGCTTCCTCGCCCATTGAAGTCCAAACGTCTGTGAAAAGTACGTCAGCGTCCTTTGCAGCCTCAAGAGGAACGTCTGTCATTGAGAACTTGCCGCCGTAGCCCTTGGCAAATTCAAGAACCTCAGCAGCAGGCTGATAATCCTTAGGGCAAGCGATAGAAACTTCCATGCCTACCTTAAGTCCACCAACGATAAGAGAGTTTGCCATGTTGTTGCCGTCGCCTATGTAGCACATTTTCAGACCCTCGAAACGTCCCTTGAACTCTCTGATCGTCATAAGGTCAGCAAGCACCTGACAAGGGTGGCAGAAGTCTGTCAGACCGTTTATTACAGGGATAGAGCCGTATTTAGCAAGATCCTCAACCTCTTTCTGCTCAAAAGTACGGATCATGATGCCGTCAAGATAACGTGAAAGAACACGGGCTGTGTCCTGAACAGGCTCGCCTCTGCCTATCTGAAGATCACGGTTTGAAAGGAAAAGTGCCTGACCGCCAAGCTGATACATACCTGTTTCAAAAGAAACTCTTGTACGGGTAGAGGACTTCTGGAATATCATTCCGAGAGTTTTGCCTTTAAGAATGTGATGCTCGATACCGTTTTTGTTTTCGTATTTGAGCTGGTCTGCAAGATTGAGAATGTCGAGAATTTCCTCCTTGGAAAGGTCGAGCATTTTAAGTAAATGTTTCATAATATTTCCTCCGTAATTTGATTTTTATTTAGTATTGCGTAGCCAACTATACACTTTGTTATTTCTCGTCAAGAACTTTTTTCAGTATAGCAAGTCCCTTGTCTATCTGTTCATATGAGACATTCAGCGGTGGCAAAAATCTCAGTTTGTCCTTTGCTGTGAGAATAAGAAGTCCGTTTTCAAAGCACTTGTTAAGCACGTCAGCGGCTTTTTTGGTTTTGAGTCTTACGCCTATCATAAGACCAAGTCCGTCAACGCCCTCAACTTCGTCTATCTGGACAAGCTTTTCTCTGAAATATTCGCCCTTTTTGCGAACTTCTTCAAGAAACTCAGGCTTTGTCACCTTATCAAGAACTGCGTTTCCGCCTGCGCAGGAAATAGGATTTCCACCAAACGTTGAGCCGTGTGTACCCTTGCCAAGTACCTCACTGCACTTCTTGTTAGCTAGGCACACGCCTATTGGAACACCGCCTGCAAGACCCTTTGCAAGTGTGGTTATGTCAGGCTTTACGTTGTAAAGCTCAGATGTGAGGAGCTTGCCGGTTCTGCCAACGCCTGTCTGTACCTCGTCTGCGATAGTGAGAATATCCCTCTTTGCACACTCAAGCATGATAGTGTTCACAAAGCTCTGTTGAAGAGGTATAACTCCGCCCTCGCCCTGAACAAACTCGAACATTACAGCGCAAACCTTGTTGTCAAGCTTGTTGAGCTTGTCCATAAGATCGTCAATATCATTAGCGATAACATTCTCAAATCCACCAACGAACGGGAAGAAGTAGTTATGGAAAACCTCCTGACCTGTTGCAGAAAGAGTGCAAAGTGTTCTGCCGTGGAAGCTGTTTACAAGGGTGATGATGATATTTCTCTCAGCGTCCTTGCCGTATTTGTCAAAGCTGTATTTTCTTGCAAGCTTGATAGCGCACTCGTTAGCCTCTGCACCCGAGTTGCCGAAGAACATTTTCTCATAGCCTGTTGCCTCGCAAAGTCTTTTTGCAAAGTCAGCCTGTACCTTTGTGTAATAGTAATTTGAGGTGTGCTGTATCTTGTGAGCCTGCTCGCAGACAGCGTTCACCCAATCCTCGTCGCAGTAGCCAAGGCTGTTTGTGCCGATACCGGAGCCGAAGTCGATATACTCTTTTCCGTCCTCGCCCACAGCCGTCTGACCATGACCGCTTTCCATAACAAGACCTATTCTGCCATAGGTCTGCATAACGTGTTCGTTGAACTGTTCTATGGTGTTCATTTTTATCACTCTTTTCAATATGTATTGATGTTTTATATAAACTGTGTACCGATACCCTCGTTAGAGAGCAGCTCGATAAGTATCGAGTGCGGTACTCTGCCGTCAATGATAGTGGTCTTTTTAACGCCACGTCTTACGGCTTCAACACAGCAGTCTATCTTTGGTATCATTCCGCCGCTTATGATGCCTTTTTTCTTAAGGTAAGGCACGTCGCTGACGTTTACCTGTGGGATAAGTGTGGAATCATCGTCCTTGTCCTCCAGCAAACCAACTATATCCGTCATAAGGATAAGCTTTTCCGCTCTCAGACAAGAAGCAATTCTCGCCGCCGCAGTGTCAGCATTGATATTGTAAGACTGTCCGTCCTCGCCAACGCCAACTGTGGAGATTATAGGAACATAACCGTTGTTCAGTGCGTCAACTATAGGCTTTGTTGTTACCTTTTTGATGTCGCCCACAAAACCAAGGTCTACCTCGCTGTCAAGCTTCTGCGCAAGTATCATCTGACCGTCACAGCCGCAAAGACCGAGAGCCTTTCCACCATGAAGCTGCAAAGCGCAAACAAGCTCCTTGTTTACCTTGCCGCAAAGCACCATTTTAACGATATCTATAGTTTCAGCGTCAGTGTATCTCAGACCGTTTATGAACTTGCTTTCGATGCCGACTCTTTTGAGCATTGCGTTTATCTCAGGACCGCCGCCATGAACAAGAACTACCTTTATGCCTACCTCGCTTAGAAGCACAATATCGCTCATAACAGCTTCTTTAAGCTCAGCGTTTGTCATAGCGTTGCCGCCATATTTTACAACGACTATCTTATCGTGGTATTTTTGAATGTGCGGCAGAGCGTCAATAAGTATCTGACTTCTGATTTTATTGCTTATGTCCATTTCTCATTCTTCTTTCCTATACTGATTTTATGTCTTAGCTTCTGTAATCGCCGTTTATCTTAACATAATCATATGTAAGGTCACAGCCCCATGCAGTGGCAGTGCCCTCGCCGTCGCCGATAGAAACGCTTATTGTTATCTCGTCCTCAAGAAGAACGGTCTTAGCCACTTCCTCAGAGAACTCTATGCCTGCGCCGTTGTGGCAAACGTGTACCTCTCCTGCCTTTGATGACAGTGAAACGTCTACCTTGTTTATGTCAAAATCAGCTTCAGCGTAACCAACAGCACAGAGTATCCTGCCCCAGTTAGCGTCAGCACCGAACATTGCACACTTGAAAAGCGGCGAGCATATAACGCTCTTTGCAACGATTATAGCGGTGTCAAGGTCTTTTGCGCCTGTAACTGTACATTCAAGAAGCTTAGTTGCGCCCTCGCCGTCCTTTGCGAGCATCTTAGTAATGTTCATCATAACGATATAAAGAGCTTTTTTGAACATCTCGTAGCTCTCACCCTCGGCTGTTATCTCGGCATTTCCTGCAAGTCCGTTAGCCATAACAGCGCAGGTATCATTCGTTGACTGGTCGCCGTCAACTGACAGGCAGTTATATGTTATCTTCACTATCTCAGTAAGAGCCTTTTTGAGCATTTCTGAGGATACAGCGCAGTCTGTAGTGATAACATTTAGCGTAGTCGCCATGTTAGGGTGTATCATACCGCTGCCCTTGCCCATGCCGCCAACGTGGCAGATCTTGCCGTCAAGCTCAAACTCAACAGCCACTTCCTTTTTCACTGTATCAGTAGTCATGATAGCAATAGCGGCTTTTTCGTTTCCCTCATAGGAAAGTCCCTCATAAAGCTCGTCTATCTTAGCTTCGATAGGTTCAAGAGGGAGTATCTGACCGATAACGCCTGTCTGAGCGATAAGAATTTCCTCAGGCTTAACGCCCATTTTAGCGGCAGTCATCTCGCACATTTTGTAAGCCTTTTCCTCACCGTCAGCATTGCAGGTATTAGCGTTTTTGGAGTTGAGGATAAAGCCCTTAGCCTTGCCGCCTGTTTTAGCAAGATTTTTCTGAGAAACAGTAACAGGAGCACCCTTGACCTTATTCTGAGTAAAAACGCCGGCGGCTGAACACATAACGTCAGACTCAACAAGGCAGAGGTCAGGCTTTTTTGTAGGGTTTTCCTTTATGCCGCAGTAAAGACCGTTTGCTTTAAAGCCCTTTGCAGCACACACGCCGCCGTCTACATACTTATAGCCGTCGAAATTTTTCTTTGATATCTCTTTCATATTCAAAACTCCTTACAAAATTTTCACACTAATTAGATCAGGACAAATTTTTTCTATTAATTATTTCTGTAGTGGCGAACAGCGTTCGCCCGCTTATTTTTCCGCACTTTTATATTCGCACTCATTGGTCGGGAATTGCTCTCCTTTGTGGGGGAGCTTATTGTCGCCGTTGGCGAGTCATTTGAAGACGCTTCGCTGTTCAAATGACAAAAGCGGCGGAGTTTTGTTGGTTTTTAGGCTTGGTTGAGAAATTTTACTTTGGTTTGTTTTATTTTTTTGTCCGCCGCTTTTTTTAGACCGTACTTTTGTGGTGGGGGCTCTGCCCCTTGTTGGGTTTGATTTTGCTTTTGGCTTTATTTTGCCCCCGCTGGGGCTGCTCGCCCCCGTCCCTCGGCAGGGCTAACGCCGCCCTGCACCGGCGATTTTTTGTGCGGTGCTTTTGGTTTGTTTTTTGCTTTTTTGTTATTCCAACCCTGTTGCTTCGTTTATACCCAACATTATATTCATATTCTGTATTGCTGCGCCGCTTGCGCCTTTTCCAAGGTTATCAAATCTCGACATAAGCAAGATCTGATCTTCATTTCCGCAGACAAATATCTGCATATTATTTGTTCCTGCCAATGTATTCGCTGCAATAAATCCGTCAGGAAGCGTTTTTGTTCCACCAAGCTCCATTACTTTCACGAAATGCTGACCAACATAATGCTCAGACATTATTTCATGGATATCCTCAGGTGTATACTTCTTTGTCAGACATCTTGTCACCAGCGGCACAGAAACAACCATACCATTATAATAGTCGTCCACTATCGGATTGAACATAGGCTTATATTTAAGTCCGCACACCGCCTGCATTTCAGGGATATGCTTATGCTTCTGTCCAAGTGCATACTGACGTGGAGAATACATTTCCTTTGTTTTATTTTCGCTCTCCATAGCGGCTATCATTTTCTTTCCGCCACCGCTGTAGCCTGAAACTGCATGGCAGGTAACAGGATAATCCTCAGGAAGCACTCCTGCCTTTACGAGAGGATAAACAAGGCTTATAAAGCCGCTTGCATAACAGCCTGGGTTTGCAACTCTTTTTGAATTGCGGATATTCTCTCTATGCTTTTCGGAAAGCTCAGGGAAACCATAGTCCCATGCAGGGTTTGTTCTGTGAGCGGTAGAAGCGTCGATTATCCTAACGTCAGGGTTTGTGCAAAGTGAAGCCGCCTCTATTGCTGCTGCGTCAGGCAGGCAGAGAAAAGTGATATCCGATGAGTTTATCATCTTTGCTCTCTCGTTCACGTCCTTGCGCTTTTCCTCGTCAATGAGCATTATCTCAACGTCATTTCTGTTCTGAAAACGCTCATATATCTGAAGTCCCGTTGTTCCTTCTTTTCCGTCAATAAAAACTCTTGTTTTCATTTTTCTTCATATCCTTCTATAAAACTTTATGATTTTGTCTGTCAATAATCTGTATGCTCATGCAAAGGCAAACTTTTGTAGGGGCGAACAGTGTTCGCCCGTTTGGCTGACAGCTCTTTAGCCGTCTGCATACTTTTAATTATCGTCCAAAATGTTCTTGTATTCAGGTTCTTTTTTCAGCTTTTTACGCTTTTTATCTTCCTTTGCGGCATTTATTGCGTCCTTATCCGCAAAACAGTTTCCGATACCTGCGGCAAAGCCTGCGGTCAACACAGTGAGTACGATAAAGTTCGGCACTACCGACCTTGCTTCCTCCACGAAGATATATTCTATCACCGAAACCGCTATCATCACAGGCGCAACATACCATTTCAAGCCGTAGTTCTTAGCGTGTCGGTAGCAAGCCCACCATGTACACACAGGGTACACCACCGTAAATCCCACCGCAAACAGCGGATATAACACAAAAAGCTTAGCCGTAAAAAGCCACATTATAACTGTCGCAAGCTCCCACAGCACAAGATATAGCAGTGCCGTCTTAACAGGGGAGCGGTGTTTATCAAAGCTTATTTCTGACATATTCTATCTGAGCTTTCACAGACTCAGGCGCAGGACCGCCTGCCGCTTTTCTCTGCATTACGCAGGTGTCAAGGCTGATAGCGTCATAAACGTCCTCGTCAAAGTTGTCAGTGAGCTTCTTGTACTCCTCCAATGGGAGAGTTTCAAGTGTACAGCCCTTTTCAATGCAGGTGTGAACGAGAGTGCCCGTTATCTTGTAAGCGTCTCTGAAAGGCATACCCTTTTTAACAAGATAGTCAGCACAGTCTGTAGCGTTTATAAAGCCCTTGGCTGCGGCGTTTCTCATGTTCTCAGGGATAACTCTCATTGTGGCGAGCATCGGATCGAACGTTTTAAGACAAAGCTTAACAGTGTCAATAGCGTCAAAAATAGCTTCCTTGTCCTCCTGCATATCCTTGTTGTATGCAAGCGGCAGACCCTTCATCATTACGAGCAGTGTGTTAAGATCGCCGTAAACTCTTCCTGTCTTTCCTCTTATAAGCTCAGTAACGTCAGGATTTTTCTTCTGCGGCATGATAGACGAACCTGTTGCATAAGCGTCGTCAAGCTCGATAAATTTGAATTCCCACGAACACCAAAGGATTATCTCCTCAGAAAATCTTGAAAGGTGCATCATAAGCAGTGAGATAGCCGAGCAAAGCTCGATGCAGAAATCTCTGTCTGAAACGCCGTCGAGTGAGTTCTGTGTTATCTCGTCAAAGCCAAGCAGGTCGCAAACTCTCTGTCTGTTTATAGGGTAAGTAGTGGAAGCCAGCGCACCACTTCCCAAAGGCATGATGTTCGTTCTCTTGTAGCTGTCCTCAAGTCTTGAAATATCTCTCAGAAGCATATTTGCATACGCCATAAGGTGGTGAGCAAATGTGATAGGCTGTGCCCTTTGAAGATGAGTATATCCCGGCATAACAGTTGTGAGATTTTTCTCTGCAATGTCAAGGATAGTGTGTTCAAGCTTTTTCACAAGCTCGATTATCTCTTTCGTTTCGGCTCTGAGTATCATTCTCACGTCAAGAGCTACCTGATCGTTTCTTGATCTTGCCGTATGAAGCCTTTTGCCTGTGTCGCCGAGCCTTTTGGTAAGCTCAGCCTCAACAAACATATGAACGTCCTCTGCAGTAGGGTCGAACTGTAATTTGCCCTCGTCGATATCCGCAAGAATACCTTTAAGTCCCTGGACTATTTTTTCGCTTTCGTGCTTTTCGATTATACCGCACTCGCCAAGCATAGTGGCGTGCGCCATAGAACCATCTATATCATAGCGGTACATTCTTGCGTCAAAGGAAATAGATGAATTGAAATCATTGACTCTTTCGTCAACTTCCTTTGTAAATCTTCCTGCCCACATTTTTCCTGCCATTTTAAAACCGTCCTTTATGTTTTTTTAGGTTATCAAATATAAAAAATGTATGGGCAAAATGACCCCAAAGGATCATCCTGCCCCAATACATTTCAATAAGTGCGGATCACATTTCCTTTTCGTGCTGTTCAAGCAGCTTCTGGATATCCACGCCGTTGATCTTCAGACCGTCTATCTTGCAATCGTTTATTTCAACGTTTGTAAGGTCACAGTGAATGAACTGTGAGTTCTTAAGATCAGGATTTTTAAACTCAACATTGTTCATGATAGAGCAGCCAAATCTCGAGTTGCTGAGATTTACGCCCAAGAACTTTGTGTTTACCATATACATATCTGCAAAGTCGCTTTCTTTCATGCTGACGTTGTTGAAATGAGTCTCGTCCATATTAACGTCGTCGAAAACGGCTTCCTTAAGATTTACGTTCGAGAACTTTGCTCCGCCGAGGTTTACGTCCTCAAAAGAGGAGTTCGGCAGGCTGTCGTAAGAGATCTCGACCTTCTTGTCTATTGCAGGCTCAAAAATGCTGTTGTTATCTGACATATCAAAACCTCCGTGAAAAATATTATACAAACTTTTTAAGGCTATACACCTTTATGCTCTGTGAAACAGAGCGTCACTATTAGTCCTTCTTAGCGTTTCTCTTCTGCTCGAGTTTAGCTCTTACCTTGATAGGCAGACCGAAGAGGTTGATAAATCCTGCTGAATCAGCCTGATTGTAAACATTGTCCTCATCGAATGTAGCAACTTCTTCATCATAAAGTGTGTATGGAGATGTTACACCTGCGTTTATCATGTTGCCCTTGTAAAGCTTCAGCTTAACATCGCCTGTAACAGTCTTCTGTGTTTCTGTAACAAATGCGCTCATAGCCTCACGGAGAGGAGTGAACCACTGACCATTGTAAACAATATCAGCAAACTTGATTGAAAGATACTGCTTAACTCTTGCAGTTTCCTTGTCAAGTGTGATAGTTTCAAGAACTTCATGAGCCTTGTAAAGGATAGCTCCGCCCGGAGTTTCATAAACGCCTCTTGACTTCATACCAACAAGTCTGTTCTCAACAAGGTCAGCAAGACCGATACCGTTTGCACCGCCAAGCTCGTTAAGCTTTGTAACAAGCTCCTTGCCGTTCATCTCAACGCCGTCAACTGCTGTTGGGATACCCTTTTCAAAGTGGATAGTTACATAAGTTGGCTTGTCAGGAGCCATGATAGGTGAAACGCCCATTTCAAGGAAGCCCGGCTTCTCATACTGTGGCTCGTTTGCAGGATCTTCAAGATCCAGACCTTCGTGTGAAAGGTGCCAAAGGTTCTTGTCCTTTGAATAGTTTGTTTCTCTGTTTATCTTCAGAGGAATGTTGTGTGCCTCAGCATACTCGATCTCCTGCTCTCTTGACTTGAGATCCCAGATTCTCCAAGGAGCGATTATCTGCATATCAGGAGCGAAAGCCTTGATAGCAAGCTCAAATCTAACCTGGTCGTTACCCTTACCTGTGCAGCCGTGGCATATAGCGTCTGCACCCTCTTTGATAGCGATCTCAGCTATTCTCTTTGCAATAATTGGACGAGCAAATGAAGTGCCGAGGAGGTACTGGTTTTCATAAACAGCGCCAGCCTGTACTGTAGGATATACATAATCCTCGATGAACTCTTCTGTAAGGTCCTCGATATAGAGCTTAGAAGCGCCTGTCTTGATAGCCTTTTCCTCAAGACCGTCAAGCTCTGTGCCCTGACCAACGTTTCCTGAAACAGCGATTACTTCGCAGTTGTTGTAGTTTTCCTTGAGCCACGGAATGATGATAGATGTATCAAGTCCGCCGGAATAAGCAAGGACAACTTTTTTGATCTCTTTTGCCATAACAAAATTCCTCCATTGTATGTAGTAAGTATGTTTGTATAATATTTTCACGGCTCTCATGCCGATAAAATTATTATACACCTTTATACAGCATTGTCAAGTGCT
>OOCM01002958.1_pt1 | contig 10276 bp, 7 predicted proteins | sample 1671111 | NCBI WGS metagenome assembly OOCM01 (sample SAMN06348123, study PRJEB24527) | human gut metagenome | biome: human gut; feature: ankylosing spondylitis patient; material: feces | host: Homo sapiens | place: China | collected 2015-10 | reverse complement strand
TAATCACATGGGATTTTATTTCCGTTCCAGATGCAGGGAATCAGCCTTTTCGCAACTTCCGCATATAATTTCTTTCCATTTGCATCTACAATCATAAGACTGCCTTTATTCTCTATGCCAAATAGAATATCTGCTATGTCCTTTACGCCAACCATTCCTGAAAACCGTATTCTCTTCTTATCTTTCTCTTTCCATTTTTTATGAATCCAGCTACAGCTTTCATGCCATTTTTTTATATTTTCCAGATATCTCGCTGAATCCAGAGTCATCTCTTCAACCATGGATAATCTTCCCGGAGTAGCTGCATCAAAACCGAGTAGAATCATTTCAGATGTATTATCTACCTTTTTTCCATATCCTCGAAGTGCACTGTAAAATTTTTCGGCAGTGATTGCACTTCCATCACATCCACTTTCTTCTCCAGACTCTTCATCATCCCAGTCATCATCCTCATTATATTCTGACGCAATGGTGTCCGTATCTACATTCCATCTCGGCATACTCAGGCGGTGGGATTCCCATGTAACAACTGCCAGCGTATCAAAAAATGTTCCCTGTTTTCGAATGATCCACTTCAATGCATTATGGATTTTCTGAGAGGTTTCATTTCCTACAGCAAAAGCATCTTCTTTGGTTGCAAAACGTCCCCGATAAGTAAAATTCTGACTGTCATTTGCGGAAATCAGCTTTGCCCCGTCACCCTCATTACGGATCTTTTTGGAATGAAGATAAGAAATAGCCTCTGTACTTCCGGTAAGGTAACATAATCCTATCTCTTTTTCCTGAGAACGCACATAATTTATATAACAGTCTTGAAGGGTCTTGTCTTTCCAGCATTCGTCCGGGGGAGCCTCAAAAAAATCTGTATTTGGCAAACGGATGATAAAACGCACAAAAGCTTTTGTCTGTACAATCCCCTGAATATTTTCTTTATCATCAATCCGGTTCTGCTCATTCAATTTTATAATTTTTTTCTCAATCAGATTGGAAATCAGTGTATTTTTTTTCAAATATAGATAAATTGCCCTTACTTTCTCATGACAATACTCTGACTCAACCCATTCTTTCAACTGAGAAATATACAGTTCATGACAGATTCCATCATCTTCATAATATTTCGTATAATCTCCCGCAAGGTATCTCAGATTATCGCATAAAGGATGTGGCTCCTTTCCTGCGGTACGACTTCCAGATTTTTCTGTAACCGGTATGATCGTCAATTTATCATTGGGATCTACCGGCTCTGCATTCATAAAATTCCCATCCTGGTCAATAGTTACTGTTATCTGTGCAGTCACAGTGGTATGAAACGGCGGCAAAAGCACATATGGCATATCTCTTCGATATTCAATGACACCTATTTTGTCACTGTTTATCTCATACAGATCGATCAACTCATTTACCCAGCTCACTCACCCACCTCCTCGTCGGTAAATTCTTTTAGACCAGTAAAATTATCTTTTCCAAAAACTTTACGTTCCATCTCTCTGATATGGCGTTTCTGTATGCACGCTTCCGGCCTTATAAATTCTATGATCCCCCCTTTTTTCATAACCGGTCTCCAGAAACGTACTGTCATTTTCCCCTTGTCTTCTGGAAGAATAGCTTCATCTGCATATGTGATTCCATGATACATGAATCCATAGTCTATCTCTCCTGGCATATCATCATAATGGCTTTCTCCTTCTCCAAATACACATGGCTCAACAAATGCCTGACATTCTCTTGTCCCCAAAAAAATATCTCTACGGCCTCCTCTTTCTATCATACGCTTTGCAATATTATGATGTTTGTGTTCATTTCGATCATCCTTTAATTCTATATGGTTAAGATTAAACTCAAAATGCGCTCGCACCTGATAACGTACATCTTTCAGATAAGTATAATAAGCCAGTTCATTTCCACCATTATAGGCAATCGGACGAATTCCTTTTGTCTCAGTTTGAATAGGGTTCATAACACGTACAGCATCTATGATCCACATGATCGTTGGCTTCCAGTAAATGCTTTCTGTAATTCCTCGCAAAGCTTCATACGTCGGAATATGATAACTTGTTTTCTCACCGCCAACTCTCATGACTGGATCAGAAAATAATGCATATGGACCACATACTTCAAACTCTATTGTATTTCTGTATTTCTTCATAGCTTCTGCCCCCTATATGTTACAAAAATCCATTTTGGGTTCATCCACAACCCCCACTTTCTTATCATAATAGCCATCACATAGTACCAGAATCCCCTCACTGTTTTCGTATACGGTATTTCCGAGTTTATTTCTCCTGCTCTCTGAAATACCAACGGTATATCTTTGTAATTTTCTCAGTATCTTTTTCTTTTCTGTCTCTGTACGCACTTGCGACAGTTCTTTTAATAGCAACTTTGGTTCAATACCATATGGCACTACAACGCTTAATTTATAAGTGTCAGAAATCACTTCGAACTCACTCCCTGCTGTTTGAAAAGCCTGAGGCAGCTTTGTACGAACTTTTTCTTTATGTTTCCGGCAATATTGATTCTGCCCAATTTGGTTTTTCCCTAGTAAATCTGTCAGTGTTACCGTTACGCCACATACTTCAACTGGAAATTTGGTTTCTAGCTTTCTTAACTGCGAACGATAAATCGAATAATAAAATTTTATAGCTATTTCTGAATCTAATGAATAATTAAACTTCTTATTATCATACTTAAAATCGTCCAAGATTTTCTGTAGCGCAGCCTGTGCATCTCTGATTTCCCGCAAACGTTCCAGATGTTCTGCATCATGAGCCATCTGGACAATATAAACTGCTCCCATTTTTCCAAGTTCTTTATGTCGATTACATCTTCCTGCTGCCTGGATAACATTATCAAGTCCTGCTTTTGATCGTATCACGCATCCAAAAGAAAAATTCACTCCGGCTTCTACCACCTGTGTGCTCACACAAATAATCTTTTTGTCTCTTTTCCTTAATGCGTTTCTTATCTCTGCCAATGTATCCAATTTATGCTGCGGACACATATTATTACTCAGATGAAAAATCTCATATTCTTCCGTGCAACAATCTTCTAGTTTTTGAAACACCTCAAATGCACACTTTGTAGTATTTAAAATTACCAATGTACTGCGATATTCTTCCGTTTTTTCCAATACAAACTCTTTTAAATCCTCTGTTTCCATTCCCCCTTGATAACGTTCATTTTTTGTTTCATCAATAATTTCCACTCTTTTGAAAGCTTTTGCATATTTTTCGGATTCTCCTGACATTTCCAGACACTTACAGATATTATTCTCTTCAAGAGAAGCTAATGTCGGCTGTGTAGCAGAACATAATACTACGGTTGTCCCACAAAACTGCGAAAGGAAATTCACCACCAGATTAAAAAGTTCTGTACATTTAACCGGGAATGCCTGTACCTCATCAAATATAATGATACTGTTGCATAAATTGTGCATTCTTCGAATACAGTTCTTCTGGTCAGAAAATAATGTATTTAGAATCTGCACGGCTGTTGTTACAATAATTGGTGAATCCCAAGTTTCTGTGAGATTTCTATATTTTTCCTCTTCTCCCTCTTCACAGATGACATTGCAATGATGTTCTAAAACAGCTGAAGGTATTCCTGTTGCTTTACGAATTTCTTCTGCATTCTGCTCCAAAATAGAATTAAATGGCGCTATATAAATAATCCGATGTTTCTGCTCTTTCTTCGCATGATAGAGTGCAAATCGAAGACTGCTGAGTGTTTTTCCTGCACCCGTTGGTACTGTCAGACGATATAATTTCTGATCTGTTTCTGCAGCTCTCCGGCAGGAGTCAGATATCTCCTGCCGGAAAACATTCAGTTGATTTCCATTATCCGGATTATTTTGGATTTCATTTCTCAGATACTGTTCAAAATTCTGTATGCATTTCTCCCATATTTCCTGTGTTTCTTCCTGTGACATCCTTTTCGATAATGGAATATCCTGAAAAAAGCATGCTGTATCAGTCCAGTCGCCATCAATCAGCAAAGATAATGCAGTCCGCAGATACATTCCCAGATAAAAATATCTGCTACCATATTTTTTTCCAGAGGAATCATACTTTTTAACAAATCCGTTTATCTTTTTGAGAATTTCCTGATATGACTGAACTGCCTTCTCTCCTGCTTTCTCCAACATTGTTCTGTCATAAATCTGAAAAAATCCCTCTTTGATATGTCTATACTCAATTTCTTTTTTCAGCCGGCGTTCCTGTAGACTTTGACCATTTTCCAGATTAATGCAGTCTTCCATACCGTGGTGAAAATAAATTAATGTACTGATAAATTCTGAAACAGGCTCCTCTTTCATCAATTCAAGTGCAATTCTTCCACCCGCGGTAGAATGATCCAGTCCATGTTTATGTACCTTATCTCCCAGTTCCAGAATATTCTTAAAATCATCCTGATTTGCTGTGCCAAGTTTTCCTGCATCATGAAGAATTCCTGCCAGTTCAACAATACTTCTCAATTTTGGAAGTTCACAGGCATCCCTCGCAAAACGCGCAACATTTCCAGCATGCTCCTGCATAGACTGACATCTTTTTGTTTCATAATCTACATGAGCCAGTTTACATTCTTGTGTTTCCAGAATACTTGTTTTTTTATTTTTCATCCAGTACTCCTTGTATCATATGGCTGTTTTTCCATTATTCTATTTTTAATTTTTATGTATTTTTACTATATTTTACCAAGTTCATAACCTTAGTGCAAGGCAGATATCGAAAAAACGTTCGATTTTCTATATTTGCCTTACAGATGAGGTATCGGTCTTTATTCACGTGGTAACATCAGTAAATTATCTTTCGATGTGCCATTAGCTGCAGATCGAACATATTTCTCTCCCTGTATGCTCATTGCTGGAATAAGATATGGATATGGTGCAATATTTACGGTAATAGTTTTGGGAAATTTTTGCAGATAATCGTAAACCTCTGATTTCTTCCAATATGTATTTGTCAATAAAGTCGATATTCTGAGAAATAGCGTCAGCAGTACCTCTGTATACGTCCAGATCAGCATCGGCTTTTTCACGAGGCGGGAGAACGAAAACTCCGCTTTCTCTTGCATCAAGACCCCAACGACCGCCTGCTGCTACATAACTGTTCAGAAGGACAGATTCATACTGGGTAAGAACACCCACGATGTCGACACCGCTGTTAGCGCAGTTGCTTAACGGGAAATCAACGATGCGGTATTTACCGCCATATGAAACTGCCGGTTTGGCAACTTTGTTGGTAAGTTCATGGAGACGACTGCCACGGCCGCCAGCCAGGATCATCGCTAACATGTTGTTTTGTTTCATAGTGAACCCTCACTTTCCTTTAATAATGCTTGTATATCTCCTATTATACAATTTTTACAAAAACATTTCTACATTTTTGAGCAAAAAAGTCTATTTTATTGAAGAAAAAAATTGCGTGTTGTAAAGAATGCATTAAAAAAAATGAAAAAAAAGGAAAAATAAGTAAAAAACAAACAAAAATCATGTAAAATGCACTAAAATACTACAAAATACTACAAAATACGAATAAAAATTGTCGGAAACATCCATAAAACCACACCCGAAAGAGCGGAAAAACGGCAAACATTTTGCAATGACTGGACGGAAAAGAAGATATACGTTATAATAGCAACGTCAGGAAAAAGAAATAATATATGATTAGAATAAGAGGTATTCTGGTGAAAAGACGAGAAGATTTTAAACGCTTTGTTGTTTTCTGTCTGGCAAGCCTTGTGGTGATCGCCCAGACAGCTGTTTTTGCGTATATCTGGTACGATTTTTACCGTGGTCTGATCTTTGAACCTTTCTGGAGAAAAGGTAACTGGGTGCTGATCGCGATCTATGCCCTGATCAATGTCCTGTTTTCCAGATTATATGGAGGACTCAAGGTCGGTTACCTGAAGCGTATCGATGTATTTTATTCGATGACGATCGCGACGATCTGTACGAATGTTATCACATATTTCCAGATAACCCTGATTAACCGCTGGTTCCTTGATCCGTGGCCGATGGTGGAGATGACGCTGGTACAGTTTGTGATCATTCTGATCTGGATCTGGATGTCAAGATATATTTATTCCAGACTTTACCGTGCGCGTAAACTGCTGGTGATCTACGGGGACAGAGATCCGGGGGACCTGATCCACAAGATGAATTCCCGTAAGGATAAATATGACATCAGCGGCAAGGTTCACATTGATGCAGGAGAGAAAGAAATTTATCGATTGATGAAGGAATATGACGGAGTTATCATCTGGGATCTTCCTTCACAGATCAGGAACCGTTATCTGAAACACTGTTTTGCACATTCTATCCGTTGTTATCTGAGTCCGAAGATCTCGGATGTCATTCTGATGGGAAGTGAACGTATCCATCTTTTTGACACACCACTTCTGGTTGCTAAGAACATGGGACTTTCTGTGGAACAGCGTGCAGCCAAGAGACTTCTGGATATCGTAGTATCTGCGATTGGAATTGTTGTGGCATCTCCGATCATGCTGATCGCGGCATTGTGTGTCAAATTATACGACGGTGGTCCTGTATTTTATTTCCAGGAGAGACTTACTATTGGTGGCAAGCCGTTCAAGATCTGCAAATTCCGCAGTATGTGTGTGGATTCTGAGGAACATGGTGCGCGACTTGCATCCAAACATGATTCCAGGATCACACCGGTCGGTAAGGTCCTTCGTAATCTTCATCTGGACGAGCTTCCGCAGTTATTCAACGTCTTTAAGGGAGACATGTCCCTGGTAGGTCCGAGACCGGAACGTAAGACAATTATGCGTGAATATCGTAAGGAACTTCCGGAATTTTATTATCGTCTGAAAGTTAAAGCAGGACTTACCGGCTATGCACAGGTTTATGGCAAATATAATACGACACCATATGATAAACTCAAACTTGATCTCTTCTATATTGAGAACTATTCGTTTTTCCTCGATCTGAAACTTCTGTTGATGACAGTTAAGATCTTTTTCCAGAAGGAAGTTTCTGAGGGTGTAGATGATAATCAGGTAAATGCACTGAAAGATTCCGTAGAGGAAATTACAGGGGAGGATCTTCACCATGGCAGAACAGAAAACAGAGAATCAAAATGATCTCAGGAAACTTCAGCTTGTAGAGCTGGACATTCTGAAAGAATTCCTGAGAATATGCAAGAAACATCATCTGCGCTATTATGCACTCGGAGGAACACTGCTGGGTGCGGTCAGACATGAAGGCTTTATCCCGTGGGATGATGATATTGATGTGGGAATGCCGAGACCGGATTTCAGACGCTTCGAGAAGATCGCAGAGAAAGAACTTCCGGAATACCTTCATTACTGCAGCTTTAAGAAAACAGAAGGTTATCATCATTATGTACCGAGGATCACAGACAGCCGTGTCAAGGTGATCGATGAATCCGCAGCTGTTGATGCGGAAAAAGAAGCATGGATCGATATTTTTCCTCTGGATGGAATGCCGGGCAACAAATATCTTCGTAAATTTCATTGCTTCCGGCTTCTGATCGCAAGAGCGAGGGTAAATTATTCCCTGTTTTCGACAAACGTCGATCTCAAGCGCAAGAGACCGCTGCATGAACAGATCCTGATCAATGCAGGCAAGATCCTTCCGGTAGAGAAGATTTTCCGTACAGACAGAGAACTGAAGCGTCTGGATCGTATGATGCAGAAATATTCCTATGACAGTTCACCATATCTGGTAAATTTTATGGGGATCCACAAGCTCAAGGAAATGTTCCACAGGAAGCACTACGGTAAAGGTGCAGATTATCCGTTTGAGGATATTTCGCTGAGAGGACCGAAGGATTATGATTTTGTTCTCCGCCAGATGTACGGAGAGTACTGGAATCCGCCGTCCGCTCAGGAGATGAACCATCATAATACCAGAATTAAGGAGTGATCGTATGGGAACAGATTCAGAGATGACATATTCTGTTCTGATGGCGGTATATGGAAAAGAAAATCCGGAGTTTTTGCGGCAGAGCATTGAGAGCATGCTGAATCAGACTTTGCCTTTTTCAGATTTTGTACTTGTCTGTGACGGACCTTTGTCCCATGAACTGAATGAGGTAATCACATGGGCGCAGAAACAGATGGGAGAAAAGCTTCAGCTTATTCGCCTCAAGGAGAATAAAGGGCTGGGGAATGCCTTACATGTAGGCGTTCCAAGATGCCGCTGTTCTGTGATCGCCAGAATGGACAGTGACGACATCAGCAGACCAGATCGATGCGAGAGACAGTTCCGCATCATAGAACGTGATGGATATGATCTGGTGAGTGGTACTTTGCAGGAATTTTCCCGGAAACCGGGCGATATGGATCGCCTGAGAGTGCTGCCGAGGACTTCAGAGGAAATCCTGCAGTATGCCAAGAAGAGAAATCCTTTTAATCATCCATGTATGATGTTCCGCAGGGAGGCTGTTCTTCATGCGGGAAATTATCAGGACTTCCCGGGATTTGAGGATTATTATCTGTGGGTGCGTATGTTGCGTAAAGGGTGCAAGGGATATAATGTTCAGGAAGTGATTCTTGATATGCGTACCGGAAATGGAATGTATGACCGCAGAGGCGGCAGAGAGTATCTTCACTGGGTACTGCGTTTCCAGAGATATCTTTACTGTAAGAAATTTATTACCCGTAAGGAATATATTAAGAACTGTCTGGTCCGTACAACAGTCGGAATGATTCCGGGCGGAGCCAGGGAAAAGTTTTATCATCTTTTCTTAAGAAATGTCAAATAAGTTTATGTATAAAAAATGTGCTGATCACATCTGATGACCAGCACATTTTTTAGTTCTTCTCCATGAAGTCTACATATTCTTCAAGAACCGGCTTCGGCTCACCGATTCGTTTGATCTGTCCATCATGCATCCACATAACGGTATCACACAGTTCCTGAAGAGTCTCAATACTGTGGGATACGATGATAACAGTACGCTCCTTATTGGAGATCAGGCTTTTCATTTTGTTGTAACTCTTTTTCTTGAATTTCTGGTCACCGACACTTAAGACCTCATCGATCAGCATAATGTCTGTTTCCAGAATAGCGGTGATAGAGAATGCCAGCTTGGAGTACATACCACTTGAGTAGGTCCTTACAGGCATATCAATAAATTCACCAAGTTCAGCAAACTCAACAATTTCAGCTTCCTTTGCACGAACTTCCTCCTCGGAGAAACCAAGGAGCATACCGGAAAGAATGATATTCTCTCTTCCGGTCATTTCACGCTGGAAACCAACACCAATGGACAGAAGGGAAATGGAATGTCCCTTCAGATCGATCGTTCCGCTGTCCGGAGAAAAGATGCCGGCCAGAGCGTTCAATGTGGTGGACTTACCACATCCGTTCTTGCCAATGATTCCAAGGATCTCACCTTCACGAACATAGAAGGAGATTCCCTTTACAGCTACAAAACGGTCAGCCTTCTGACGGTGGAACTGTAACAGGTTCTTTTTGATAGAAGTTTTCTTGAGATTCTGGTAGCTGATGACCAGATCAGTAACTTCAATAGCATGTTTCTCTTCCATATTATATCACCTTTACATAACTGTTTTCATTTTTGTAGATCTTACGTACACCTAAGATACTGATGATAACTCCGACAACAAACCACATAAGAAGAAGTTTCCTGTGAGGTGTTTTGCCGTAGATCAGGCAGTCACGGGAGGCAGTCAACAAAAACGCAATAGGGTTTCCCTTTCCGATATAATCGTTGTAAGGTGCCGGGAGCCTGTCCATGATATTCCAGAATACACCGGTCAGATAAAACAGGAAACGCAGCACAATGTTCAGCACATTGGAAAGATCCTCTACAAATACTCCGTAATGAAGGAGAAAACAGGAAAATCCAAATACAATAACAATCAGAGTCATCAGAATAGGAATGAAATACAGAACATTCCAGGTTACAGGAACTCTGAATACAAGCATCATGGCGAGAATAATAAGAAGGGAAATACACATCTTAAATCCGTTAACGCCCATCTTGACAAAAAGAAGGATGAATTTCGGTATATATACTTTGGATACGATCGGCTTATTGGCCTTGATTACCTTGACACTCTGCAAAAGAGATTTATTAAAAAAGTCCCACAGAGTGATACCAATAAAGACGAAAATTGCAAAGTACTGCTGATTGGACTTGAAAACATATCCGAACATGAATACATAGATCAGCATAAAACAAAGAGGATCCAGTACCCACCACAGCCAGTTCAGATAGGAATTGGCTATTTCGGATTTTAACTGAGCCTTGGAAGAATAGAT
>OOCM01002957.1_pt1 | contig 10282 bp, 5 predicted proteins | sample 1671111 | NCBI WGS metagenome assembly OOCM01 (sample SAMN06348123, study PRJEB24527) | human gut metagenome | biome: human gut; feature: ankylosing spondylitis patient; material: feces | host: Homo sapiens | place: China | collected 2015-10 | reverse complement strand
AAAATGTCCCGGGATCGCCTTTAACTCGATCTTACGATTGCACTTTGCAGGAATCTTAATAATGTTGTCCATACTCATTGTGTCCACCTTCCCTTCTTTTCATAACTGCCCTATGCAAACACAATGCATAGGGCAGCGATACAATGTTTCATAAACTGAAACGGTTATTTAATTATTCGTGATCCTCAGGTACTTCTACTTTTACCTTCTCAAGATGCCAGATTTCCTTTGCATACTCCTCAATGGTACGATCCGATGTGAACTTACCACTCTTAGATACGTTCAGAAGTGCTGATCTGGCCCAGCCTTCCTCATCGCGATATGCTTCCTCTACTCTCTTCTGTGCATCTGCGTAAGAACGGAAATCCTTGAGGATAAAGTACATATCCGGACGTCCTCCGTTGCCATCAAGCAGGGAGTTGTAGATATCACGGAACTCATCAAGATTGCCTGATGCATAAGTACCGTCAACAAGCTGTGTCATTACGGCACGGATATCAGAATCGATGTTGTAGATATCGCGTGGATTGTACTGACCATTCTGCTCATATGCGATAACCTCATCGGAAGAAAGACCGAAGATAAATGCATTCTCCTCGCCAACCTCGTCAACAATCTCTACATTGGCTCCGTCCATTGTTCCCAGTGTCAGCGCACCATTAAGCATGAACTTCATGTTACCGGTACCGGATGCTTCCTTACTTGCGGTAGAGATCTGCTCGGAGACATCTGCTGCCGCAAAGATGATCTCTGCGTTGGATACGTTATAGTTCTCGATAAATACAACCTTGATCTTGCCATTGATGGCGGGATCGTTGTTCACCACATCCGCTACGGAGTTGATCAGCTTGATGGTCAGCTTTGCATTGCGGTAACCGGCTGCTGCCTTGGCGCCGAAGATAAAGGTTCTGGGGTAGAAATCCAGCTCCGGATGCTCCTTCAGTTCGTTATACAGGTGCATTACATGCAGAATATTGAGCAGCTGTCTCTTGTACTCATGCAGACGCTTTACCTGTACATCGAAGATGGATCTGGGATCTACTTCGATACCATTGTGCTCTAAAATGTATTTTGCCAGACGTACTTTATTCTGGTACTTAATGTTCATGAATTCCTGCTGTGCCTTTTTGTCATCCGCATATACCTTCAGGCGGGAGATCTGCGGCAGATCGGTGATCCAGTCGTCACCTACGTGAGCCGTTACCCAGTCAGCTAACAGCGGGTTCGCATGCAGCAGGAAACGTCTCTGGGTGATACCGTTGGTCTTATTGTTGAAGCGCTCCGGGAACATCTCGTAGAAGTCCTTCAGTTCCTGCTTCTCCAGGATCTCGGTATGCAGTCTTGCCACGCCGTTGACTGAGTAACCGGAAACGATAGCCATATTTGCCATCTTCACCTGTCCATCATAGATGATGGCCATCTTGCGGATCTTCTCCTGTACATCCACGCCGGGTACATTGCTGTACTTCTGCTGGATATCCAGAACGAATCTGCGGTTGATCTCCTCTACGATCTGGTAGATTCTGGGAAGCAGTCTGGAGAACAGTTCGATGGGCCATTTCTCCAATGCTTCCGCCATAATGGTATGGTTGGTGTAAGCGCAGGTCTTGGTGGTGATCTCCCATGCTTCTTCCCAGGTCAGATAATAATCATCCATCAGCACACGCATCAGCTCTGCGATTGCTACAGTAGGATGGGTATCGTTCAGCTGGAACGTAACCTTCTCATAGAATTTATGGATATCGTCATGCTTTCTCATGTACTTCTCTACAGCTTCCTGTACGGAGGCGGAAATGAAGAAATACTGCTGCTTCAGACGCAGCTCCTTACCTGCATAGTGATTGTCGTTGGGATACAGAACCTCTACGATATTACGTGCCAGGTTCTCCTGCTCTACCGCCTTCTGGTAGTCACCCTTGTCAAAGGAATCCAGCTGGAAGCACTCTACAGGCTCCGCATCCCAGATACGCAGGGTGTTTACAATGCCATTGCCATAACCCACGATGGGGAAATCAAACGGAATTGCCTTAACAGACTGATAACCTTCCTGGGTAAATACATTTCTGCCATTCTCATCGGTGTGTACGCTGACATAACCGCCGAACTTTACGATCTTGGCGTATTCGGGTCTGCGCAATTCAAAAGGATTGCCGTTCATCAGCCAGTTATCGGGAACCTCTACCTGATAACCGTCGCGGATTTCCTGCTTGAACATGCCATAACGATAACGGATACCGCAGCCGTATGCGGGATATCCCAGCGTTGCCAGGGAATCCAGGAAACATGCTGCCAGACGTCCAAGACCACCGTTACCCAGTGCTGCATCCGGCTCCTGGTCTTCGATCAGGTTCAGATCCAGTCCCAGTTCTTCCAAAGCTTCTGCTACGGGCTTATATGCCTTTAAGTTGATCAGGTTATTACCCAGTGCTCTTCCCATCAGGAACTCCATGGACATGTAGTAGACCATCTTGGGATCTTCCTTCTCATATGCCTTCTGGGTCTCCATCCAGTTCTCTACGATACGATCCTTGATCGCATAAGATACTGCCTGGAAGATCTGCTGTGCATCTGCTTCTTCCAGATTCTTACGATACAGGGTGCGCACATTATATTCCACACTTCTCTTGAAGAGCTCCTTGTCGAACTCTTTTGCCTTTACCGGCTTCTCGCTGGCTGCTACTGATTTTTTCACCTGTGTTCTCCTCTCCATTGCCTCTCCGGTACTGTACTCTTCTCAAGATATTCCGCACCGGATAGCGTTATGATTTCATCCATATTCTTAACCAAATACAGGTAATATTATAACAAACTTCCATGCGCATTCCAACTGTTTTCGCCGGTTTTCGTAAGTTTCGTAAATGTTTTTGCGAAACAAAAAAGATTCCGCGGTCCTCCCCGTTGGGAAAACCACAGAATCTCTTTATTCCGGCATTTTATTGCAGAACTTTTATACTCTCTCCACAGCGATCACTGCGTTCTCGCCATTGATGTTCCATTCCTTGGATACGGCATATTCCGCACCGCTTGTCAGTTCGTCTGCCAGAACCTTTCCGCTGATGGCGTCTTTGTTCTTCCGGGCGATCTCGGACAGCCTGTCGTTGCCGTTGATGGATACGCGGATGTGATCAGTCACTTCGAAGCCGCTCTCCTTACGCATGGTCTGGATCTTGCTGATGATCTCGTATACGAAGCCTTCCTCTACCAGTTCCGGTGTCAGGTTGGTATCCAGCACAACGGTCATCTTATTGTCCTCCTGAGATACATAGCCTTCCTTCTGTGCCATGTCGATCAGCAGATCGTCCTTGGTCAGTTCCACAGCCACACCGTCTACATCGAACTTTAATGCGCCGTCTGCATTCAGTTCATCCATGGCTGCGTTGCCGTCCAGTGCAGCCAGGTGCTTCTGGATGCCGCCTAACTGTTTGCCATATTTAGGTCCTACGGTACGCAGCTGAGGCTTGAAGGTATAGGAAGTAAAGTCACGTACGTCATCGGTGAATACCACTTCCTTGACGTTTAACTCATCCTCAATGATCTCCTGGTAGAACTCACTTAAGGTGAAATCTGCCTTGATATACATTCTGCTGATGGGCTGACGGTTCTTGATGGCAGCCTCGTTACGGCACGCACGTCCCATAACGACAGCATCCAGTACATCCTCCATATCCTCTTCCAGCTTCTTGTCGATGTGATCCTTGTTGACTACAGGGAAGTCACACAGATGGATACTCTCGGGAGCGGATGCATCATTGCTTCTTACCAGATTCTGGTAAATATCCTCGGTCATGAAGGGGATCATGGGTGCGGCTGCCTTACAGATGTTCACCAGTGCGGTGTACAGCGTCATGTAGGCATTGATCTTATCCTGCTCCATACCCTTTGCCCAGAAACGCTCACGGCTGCGTCTTACATACCAGTTACTCATCTCATCGACGAAGTCCTGCAAAGCCTTGGCAGCCTCGGGGATACGGTACTGGTCCAGATTGCTGTCTACTTCTGCAACGGTAGAATTCAGCTTGGACAGCAGCCACTTATCCATTACGGGCAGTTTGTCATATTCCAGTGTATATTTGGAAGCGTCAAAATTGTCAATATTTGCATACAGTACGAAGAATGCGTAGGTGTTCCACAGGGTACCCATGAATTTACGCTGTCCTTCCTGTACGGCCTTGCCGGAGAATCTCTTCGGCAGCCAGGGTGCGGAACTGGTGTAGAAATACCAACGGATGGCATCTGCACCGTAGGTCTCCAGTGCGTTGAAAGGATCTACCGCATTGCCCTTACTCTTACTCATCTTCTGACCGTTCTCATCCTGTACATGGCCCATAACGATAACGTTCTTGTAAGGAGCCTTGTTGAAGAGCAGGGTGGATTCCGCTAGCAGAGAGTAGAACCATCCACGGGTCTGGTCCACTGCCTCGGAGATAAAGTTGGCAGGGAACTGCTGCTCGAACAGATCCTTGTTTTCAAACGGATAATGATGCTGCGCAAAAGGCATTGCTCCGGAGTCGAACCAGCAGTCGATCACCTCAGGAACACGCTTCATCTGCTTGCCGCACTCGGGGCAGGTGATAGTGATCTCGTCAATGTAAGGACGATGGAATTCTACAGTCTTCGCCTTCTCATTGCCGCTCATCTTGTACAGCTCTTCACGGCTGCCGATGGAATGCTGGTGTCCGCATTCGCACTCCCAGATATTTAACGGAGTACCCCAGTAACGGTTACGGGATACGCCCCAGTCCTGAATATTCTCCAGCCAGTTGCCGAAACGTCCCTCACCGATGGAAGCGGGGATCCAGTTGATGGTCTTATTATTACGTACCAGATCATCCTTCACAGCGGTCATCTTGATGAACCAGGACTCTCTTGCATAGTAGATCAGCGGAGTATCACATCTCCAGCAGAAAGGATAATCATGCTCGAACTTCGGTGCATCGAACAGCTTGCCCTCTGCGTCCAGATCCTTTAATACCAGAGGATCTGCATCCTTTACAAATTTACCGGCATAAGGAGTCTCTGCGGTCAGATCACCCTTGCCATCTACGAACTGTACGAAGGGCAGTTCATAGTTACGTCCGATACGGCTGTCGTCTTCACCGAAAGCCGGTGCAATATGAACGATACCGGTACCGTCGGTCATGGTTACATAACCGTCGCAGGTTACGAAATGTGCCTTTTTCTTCTGCTTTTCAGCGGCATCTCCCGCACACTTGTACAGAGGCTCGTACTCCTTGTACTCCAGATCCTTACCAACATAAGTCTCCAGTACTTCGTAAGCATCCTTGCCCTCTTCTGCAAGACGTCCCAGAACCTTGTCTGCCAGTGCCTTTGCAATATAATAGGTATAACCGTCAGCAGCCTTCACCTTCAGGTAGGTCTCCTCCGGATTCACGCACAGTGCAACGTTGGAAGGAAGGGTCCAGGGAGTGGTGGTCCATGCCAGGAAATATGCATCCTCGCCCTTTACCTTGAAACGTACGATAGCGGAGCGCTCTTTGACTGCCTTATAGCCCTGTGCCACTTCGTGACTGGACAGCGGGGTTCCGCAGCGAGGGCAGTAGGGAACAATCTTGAAGCCCTTGTACAACAGACCCTTGTCCCAGATGGTCTTCAGTGCCCACCACTCGGACTCGATGAAATTGTCATCATAGGTAACATAAGGGTTATCCATGTCCGCCCAGAAACCAACGGTACGGGAGAAATCTTCCCACATTCCCTTATATTTCCAGACGCTCTCTTTACATTTGTCAATGAAAGGTGCCAGACCGTATTCCTCGATCTGCTCCTTACCGTCCAGACCCAGCATCTTCTCGACTTCCAGTTCTACGGGAAGTCCGTGAGTATCCCAGCCGGCCTTACGGGGAACCATATATCCCTTCATGGTACGGTATCTGGGGATCATATCCTTGATGGTACGGGTCTCTACATGACCGATGTGAGGCTTACCGTTAGCGGTAGGCGGTCCGTCGTAGAAGGTATAGGTTTCGCCTTCCTTACGATGCTCCATACTTTTTTTGAAAATGTCGTTGTCTTCCCAGAATTTCTCGACGGCTTTCTCACGGTCTACGAAATTCAGGCTTGTAGGTACCTGCTTGTACATAGTGCGCTTCCTTTCTTTTCTTATTACAGCTTTTGTACTATTCAGCGCCTCATTCACAAAATCGCATCTTCGATGCTTTCCTCTGAATAGTACAAAAATAAGCTCCGTCCCGTAACAGGACGAAGCTTATGCATTCGTTAACCACCTCTTACAACATACTTCCTATTATATAGGAGTGATATGCTTCCCGATAACGGCGGGATTCCGTCCAGAACTACCGGCATACGCTTTGGTTCTGACAGCTCAGAAGTGATTTTCACGATTCCCTTACTCGCACCGGTCTCTCACCATCACCGGCTCGCTTTGCCTTTCTGCGGAAAAGTTACTCTCTTCGTCAATGCATTTTTGATATACCGCTATTATATATCTCATTTTTTTGCGTTGTCAAGCCGGATGTTGAGATTTGCTTATAAAGCTTTTATTTCTTGCTTTTCCGACATTTATTTCATATAATTATATTAATACTGATATGTGTACCGATCTTACCGGAAGGGGCAGGGAATTCTATGGAAAATACGCAAAATACGCCCAAAAAAAGCGGCGGTAAAATATCATATACTCTGCAGGCGATCGGACTGCTTCCTTTACTGGCGTTGGGAATTGCGATGTTGTTTTTCACTTCCCAATGGTTCACAAAAACTATGTATCAGGAAGTGGAACGTGAATTGTATGATGCCACGAAAAGTGCCACTACACTTCTGAACGCTGCCTATCCCGGCGATTACCACCTGGAGGGAGATGTTGCTTATCTTCTGTATAAAGGAGAGACGGATATCACCAGGGACTATTCTCTTCTGGATCAGTTCAAAGAGGATACCGGACTGGACATCACCCTGTTCTATCAGGATACCCGCATTCTGACGACCCTGTATAATGCCCAGGATGAACGCATCGTCGGTTCCGGTGCTCCCGATATTGTGATCCGGGATGTTTTGAACACCGGCGAAAATCATTTCTACACTCATACCCTCATTAACGGCAAAGCTTATTTTTCCTACTATATACCTCTGCGCAATCAGGACGGCAGCGTCGTCGGAATGCTTTTTGTGGGCAGACCCAGTGAAACAGTCTCCCTATCCATTCAGAATTACGTCTATCCGCTGACGTGGCTGATCATCGGTTTTGTGGCTCTCGTATCTGTCTGCATCTATTTTTACACCAGAAGATTCGTGGCTGTATTACTCCATATCCATAGTTTCCTGTCGGAAGTAGCCTCCGGGAATCTGAACGCCACACTGGATCATTCCGTAACAAAGCGCAGTGATGAGTTAGGTGATATCGGTCGCTGTGCCCTGTCCATGCAGCGTTCTCTTCGTACCATGATCGAGCAGGATGCCCTGACCGAGCTGTACAACCGCCGCAGCGGAGACAAAAAGCTGCGGCAGATCTTCGAGGAAGCCAGATCCTCCCGCCATTCTTTTGCGCTCGCCATCGGAGATATTGACTTTTTCAAAAAGGTTAACGATACCTACGGTCATGAATGCGGGGATACCGTACTGAAAAATGTTTCTGCCCTGCTGAAACAGCATATGTGGCGCCGTGGCTTTGCCGCGCGTTGGGGTGGTGAGGAATTTCTACTGGTATTTGAAAATGTAGATCTTACAGAAGCCCGGAAGCAGCTGGAGCTTCTCATGGACAAAATCCACGAACTGGATACACTCTACGAAGGGCAGCACGTAAAAGTAAATATGACCTTCGGTCTGATCTGTGACCCCGACAAAGATATTCCTGCATTATTAAAAGAAGCTGATGAGAAATTATATATCGGTAAGACAAACGGTCGTAACCAGGTGGTATCTTAACCCGGTTACGACCGTTTTTTATTTGTTTCTGATCTTGTTATCTTTAACCTTGCAGGCATTCCGGATTCAACAGGAAATCATAAATATTGATTGTCAGAATACCATATTCATCATAATATGGCTGCACAATATCTTTTGTAATGACAAGTTTCTTAAAAGAGTCATCAATCTTCCGGAACGGTCGGATTTCCTGCGTCCGCTTTGCTTCATCCGGAAGAGAATATGCCGATTGAATGTAATATCTGGCAGAACCAAGATTGCAGACAAAATCCACTTCCAGTTGCCTGCGGTTTACCTTTCCTTCCAAATCTTTTTCTGCGATAGGGACAACACCTACATCCACACTATATCCCCGCATCCGGAGTTCGTTATAGATTACATTTTCCATGGAATGTGTCTGCTCCAACTGCCGGAAATGAATTCTGGCATTCCGAAGCCCCAAATCAGAAAAATAATATTTCTTAGGAGTCTCTATATATGACTTTCCTTTAATATCATAACGCTGTGCTGACTCTATCAAAAAAGAATCTTCAAAGTAATCCAAATATTTCTTTATGGTTGCAGAAGTAATTTTAGATTTCTTCACGGTTTTAAAAGTGTTCTTTAGTTTTTCCGGATTGGTCAACGAACCGATCGCAGAGGAAAGAATATTTAGCAGGTCTTCCAGTTCCCCAATATTCTTTATACGATTCCGTTTCGTAATATCACGGATATAAATTTCGTTAAATAAATTCTGCAGCGCTGTTGCTTTATCCCCGGCACCATCCCGCAGAACCACTAATGGAATTCCACCGTAAAGCATATATTCAGATAACCCGGTATATTTATCTCCGTTATAAACAGACATAAATTCAGCAAAGCTGAGAGGGTACATATGAATTTCATCACCCCTGCCTGCAAATTCCGTAGCAATATCCTTTGACAACAGTTTTGCGTTACTTCCCGTCACAAACACATCAATATTCTCTTTGCGAAGGTATCCATTCAAAACAGCCTCAAAACAATCCAGCATCTGAATTTCATCCAACAGCAGATAATATATTCCCTCTCCTGTAGTTTTCGACCGAATATATGCCATAAATTTCTCCGGATCCACACCCCGCTTTTCCTTTTCGATCTGAATAAGACTTTCACCGATCAGGTAAAGATCATCCGCAGAATCAAAGGCAAACCGTATGATATGGTCTGCTTCCACATCGGAATCTAACAAATGATGATAGAAAATGTTATTCAGCAGATAAGACTTACCACATCTTCGAATACCGGTAATCACCTTGATTAATCCATTGCTCTTTCTTTTTATTAACTTTTCCAAATAGAAATCTCTGCGAATATCCATATATTTTCTCCCTGGAATAGATTTTTGCAACTGGTTGCACTTTTCTATTCTATTATATGGATAATTTAACTGAAAATCAACATACTTGCTTCATTTTTGGAAAAGATTATTGTTCCATCTGTCTGCCCAGGAAGCCCGCCGCAGACAGAGCCAGTTTCTGCTCCACTTCTCCCATTTTGCTCTTCCCGTCATTTTCCAACAGGATCACACTTCCGATGATGTCCCCTTCGCAGATGATCGGCGTGATCAGCTGCCAGGCATAGTCCACGGCAATGTCCTCCGCAATGTTGACATAGTTGCGGTCTCCTTTTGCGGCAATCACAGTCTCTCTGTTATTGACCTTCTCTTCCAGTTGACGGCTCACGGATTTATTTAACAGCTGCTTACAGCCTCCTGAGACGGCGATGAACTGGTCTCTGTCCGCGATCAGTGTGGCATGTCCCGACACCTGTGCCAGGCTTTCCGCATACTGTTTGGCAAATGTGGTCATCTCTCCGATGGGGGAATATTTTTTCAGGATGACCTGCCCCTCTCTGTCGGTGAATATCTCCAGCGGATCACTCTCTCTGATGTGTAACGTGCGGCGGATCTCCTTCGGGATCACGATGCGTCCCAGGTCATCTATTCTTCTTACAATTCCGGTTGCTTTCATCATTTTTTCCTCCATGATATATTGCGTAAGATAAATCATCATCTCGCATTACTAATCATTAACGTTGCAGTTAGTATGCGAAATGCAGGAAAAAATATACTTTAAATTGCCAGATACACCGTCATTCAGCAGCGCCATTGCTGGCTTATATTTATAGCAGTTCTGTATTTTCCCTCAGAATGATTGTTTTATATTAAAATTAAAATGCATCCATTCAATTTTTACTCTTGCATGATCGAATTTTTCCATTCTCAATCAGACTGTTTCGTACTGTATTTTCCTTATTTCTATGTTACACTTATTCTGTTTACGACAATTTTTTATGGGAGAGTTTAAAGAGTGAAAAATAAAGTAGATTTTTGGGCGCACTTATATAAGGGTTCATAAAA
>OOCM01002954.1_pt1 | contig 10288 bp, 16 predicted proteins | sample 1671111 | NCBI WGS metagenome assembly OOCM01 (sample SAMN06348123, study PRJEB24527) | human gut metagenome | biome: human gut; feature: ankylosing spondylitis patient; material: feces | host: Homo sapiens | place: China | collected 2015-10 | reverse complement strand
CGTTAGGATTTTGTATGTCACTGATCCCGATCTTTAAGAAACTGTATAAGAAAAAAGAAGATTTTACAGCAGCATTAAAACGTCACATGGTATTTTACAACACAGAAGCTGTATTTGGATCTGTGATCAATGGTATTACGATCGCCATGGAAGAGCAGAAAGCAAAAGGAGCCCCAATCGATGATGAAACTATCACGAGTGTTAAATCTGGATTAATGGGACCTATGGCAGGTGTTGGAGATTCCTTAGACTGGGCAACATTTAAACCGATCATCTTCGCTTTAGGTGCAACATTATCTGCACAGGGAAGTCCAATTGGATGTTTCGTATTATTATTATTGCCGATCATTCAGATGATCATCGGAACAAACTTTGCAGCATTTGGTTATCGCAAAGGACGTTCATCTGTACGTAGTATATTAGGATCTGGTAAGATTCAGCAGTTATTAACAGCGGCAAGTGCGCTTGGTATTTATATGATGGGTGCATTATCATCAACATATGTGAAATTGTCTACACCACTTCAGTTCACATTTGGTAAAGGAAATGAACCATATGTTATTCAGAATATCTTAGATGGAATTGTACCGGGATTATTACCATTATTAGCGGTATTAGCAGTTTACTGGTGGTTAAATAAGAAAAACCAGAACATGGTTGTTATCATGCTAATGATCGTTGCAGTTTCATTAGTAGGAGCATTTTTCGGTATTTTCTAAAACTGGAGGAAACAAATAAATGGAGTTTACAAACAAAGATGACATAAAATTAGTGGATAAAGTTATCAGTACAATTCAAGAAAACAGAGATTACCTAAGTCAAATTGATGGAGAAGCTGGTGACGGAGATCATGGTATTAACATGAACAAGGGAATGACTTTTGCTCAGGAAGAGCTTGAAAAGAAAGATGGTGTCAATATGAGCCAAGGTTTTCTGACAATCAGTAAGATTTTGATCAGCAAAATCGGAGGTTCTATGGGACCTTTATATGGAAGTTTTTTCAGAGGCCTTAGTGTTGCATCAAAAAAAATGGAAGTCATTGACAGTCAGGTTATGTCAGAAATGCTTTGTAAAGCCTATTCTAATTTATCTGATCTGACAGATGCTAAACCAGGAGATAAAACATTAATCGATGTTTTATCTCCTGCGATTGAAGCATATGAAAGCAACAAGTCAGATTTTAAACAGGCATTAAAGGCGATGACAGAAGTGGCAGAGAAAGGATTGGAATCTACAAAAACAATGGTAGCTAAAATAGGAAGAGCAAGCCGTTTAGGAGAACGATCTAGAGGACATCAGGATGCAGGAGCAACATCATGTTACTTGATATTAAAAGCGATTGCAGATGCATCCTTGAGATTGCTGGAAGAAGGTGAATGATTAAACATGCAGAGATTTGTAAATAATCCAGATTTCATCGTAGATGATATGTTAAAAGGTCTGGTAAAGGCTAATCCAGAAGTTAGATTTTCAGAAGAAAATGATCATGTCATTTCCATGAAAGAGATGAAAAAAGGAAAAGTTGGAGTGATAACCGGAGGAGGAAGCGGGCACGAACCCGCATTCGTAGGTTATCTTGGAGACGGAATGCTTGACAGTGTCGCAATCGGTGAAGTGTTTGCATCTCCCCCTGCACTGGCATTTTATGATGCGATCGTAGATGCTGATCAGGGAGAAGGAGTTGCAGTATTATTTGGGAATTATGCCGGAGACAACATGAATGTAAAGATGGCAGTTCAGATGGCAGAAGATGATGACATCGAAGTAAAATATGTCGTTGCAAATGATGATGTAGCATCTGCACCAAAGGCAGTAAAAGAACAAAGACATGGAATTGCTGGTGGATTTTTCATGTGGAAAGTAGGTGGAGCAAGAGCAGCAAAAGGCGGAAGTCTTGATGATGTTATCGCATCAGCCCAAAATGTAGTCAACCGCACAAAAAGCATTTGTGTTGGATTGGAACCATGTGTGATCCCGGCATTAGGACATTCAAATTTTAAGATCGAAGATGGAACGATGGAATTTGGAGTAGGACATCATGGCGAGGCCGGAACAAAAGTGGAAAAATTAAAATCGGCAAGTGAAATGGCACAGGAAATGGCAGAAACCATTTTAAATGATTTTGATTTTGAAGAAGGAAAAGAAGTTGCAGTGATGCTTTCTGGTTTAGGAGCAACACCAGTGATGGAATTATATGTGCTTTACGATGAAGTAGAAAAAGTGTTAGCAAAGGCTGGGCACAAAGTATGGAAAACTTATATCGGGAATTATGTAACATCGCTGGATATGAATGGAGCATCTCTGACAATTGTAGATTTAGATGACGAAATAAAAGAACTTTTATCAGAACCGGCAGTGCCGATCGGAATGAAGAATTACTAGACTGGAGGGAAAAGAAATGAAATTACAGTTAGCTTTAGATGAAATGAAAACAGAAGAAGCAATCAAACTTGTAGAAAAGGTAAAAGATTATATCGATATTATTGAAGTTGGAACACCAATTTGTCTGGACGCAGGAAATAATGCAGTAGAAAGAATGAAAAAAGAATTCCCAGACAAAGAAGTTTTAGCAGACTGCAAGATCATGGATGGTGGTTACTTAGAAACTGAGAATGCAATCAAAGCAGGAGCAGACTATGTAACAGTATGTGCAGCAGCAGACCTTTTAACAGTCAAAGGTGCATTCAAAGCAACACAGGACTATGGAAAGAAATTAGTTGTTGATATGATCACGATCGAAGATATCCCAGCAAAAGTCGCAGAACTTGAAGAAGTTGGAGTTGATGTATTAGCAGTTCATACAGGTGCAGATGCACAGGCAGTCGGAAGAGAACCGATTGGTGATCTGAAAGTTATGAAGGAAAGCTCTAAGAAAGCTGAAATTGCAGTAGCAGGTGGAATCAGCAGCAAAACAATCGCGAAATACGTAGAGTTAAAACCAGATATCGTAATTGTTGGAAGTGCGATCGGAAATGCAGAAGATCCAGTTGCAGAAGCAAAAGCGATCAAAGAAGCAATGTTATAAATTAAAAGATATAAAAGGTATTAACAAATAGAAAGAAACTCAGTCAGGAGGTTATGGTATGTCAGAAGCAAAGAATATTTTTGCGATTCTTGATGAATTAAAAGGAAATGCAAAGCAGATTGATAATGAAGGTTTAGAATCAGTAGAAAAACTGATCACAGAAGCGAAAAGAATCTTTGTTGGAGGTGCAGGGCGTTCAGGATTTGCAGCAAGAGGATTTTCAAACAGATTGATGCATCTTGGATATACAGTATATTTTGTTGGTGAACCTACAACACCATCAATTCAGGAAGGTGATCTTCTGATTTTGGGATCGGGTTCAGGAAATACAGCAAGTCTTGTATCAAATGCAAAAAAAGCTAAGGATCAGGGAGCAAAAGTAGCGACTCTTACCATGTTCCCAGAAAATAAAATCGGATCTATGGCGGATGCGATCATTAAGATTCCTGGAGTAACAGAAAAATGTGTGGATCAGAATAAAGGAGGAAGTGTTCAGGCATCCGGCTCTTCCTTTGAAGAATTAAGCTGGATCACATATGATGCAATGGTAATGGATCTGATGAGAATCACAAACCAGAACAGTGAAGATCTGTTCAAGAGACATGCAAATATGGAATAAGTAAAACAAAACAAGAATTGCAAAACGAGTTCTTTCTATACATAATAAGGAAAGAACTCGTTTTCATTTATGCAAAAAAACATAAAAAACAAGATTATCTTGTGCCCAAAACGGTAATACTCATACAGAAAACACTACATTTTGTATTTTATCAAAAACATGCAAAAAAAATCGAAAAACCCCTTGCATTAATTTGAAACATCATATATAATAGCAAATGTTGTGACCTTGATAGCGTTGAAGCGTGAGGTTGCTGTAGAGGCAAAAGCCTTTGCAGGTTTTCCGTGGAGCGAATGTCAAGTTGTTAAAACTGGCGACAAGTCACTGTACGAATATACAATCTATTGAACACCGGTGTAGTCCGGAATAGAGACGCAGTGTGTAGATTTCACGATACACACGGAGGAGTGTACAGTCACCACTTGTCGTGCTACAAAAACATTTATAGTACGAAAAGGAGGCGGCTTTTTTTATGGCAGCAAGTCAGGTAATGAGAATTACATTAAAAGCATACGATCATCAGTTAATCGATGCAAGCGCAAAAAGCATTATTGAAACAGTTAAGAAGACAGGATCTAAGGTGAGTGGACCAGTTCCAATGCCAACTAAGAAAGAAATCATCACAATTCTTAGAGCGACTCACAAATATAAAGATTCCAGAGAGCAGTTCGAACAGAGAACTCACAAAAGACTGATTGATATCATCGCACCATCACAGAAAACAGTTGATGCATTATCTAAATTAGAAGTACCAGCTGGTGTGTACATCGATATCAAGATGAAAAACAAATAGGTAATCCCTACAGGGTTATGAGTAAATGAGGTATCCCCTTAAGCTTGTAGCGTCTAGGATGATTACAACGTTAAGCGTTATAATCCGCTGTAGATTAAATAGGAGGAACAATCAAAATGAAAAAAGCGATTTTAACAACAAAAGTTGGAATGACTCAGATTTTCAACGAAGATGGAGTTTTAACTCCAGTTACTGTATTACAGGCAGGACCTTGTGTTGTTACTCAGGTAAAGACAGAAGAGAATGACGGATACAGCGCAGTTCAGGTTGGTTTTGCTGACAAGAAAGAAAAAGGAATCAACAAACCACAGAAAGGACACTTCGATAAAGCAGGAGTTGCACCAAAAAGATTCGTAAGAGAATTCAGATTTGAGAATGCTGAAGAATACACAGTAGGTCAGGAAATCAAAGCTGACATCTTCGCAGCAGGAGATAAAATCGATGCAACTGCTACATCAAAAGGTAAAGGATATGCTGGTGGTATCAAACGTCACGGTTTGAAATCAGGTCCATCTGCCCATGGTTCTAAATATCATCGTCATGCAGGTTCTAATGGTATGGCTTCTGATCCTAGCAAAGTATTCAAAGGAAAGAAAATGCCAGGACAAATGGGAGCAGAAAGAGTTACTATTCAGAATCTTGAAATCGTAAAAGTTGACGCTGATCAGAACATTATTTTAGTTAAAGGTGCCGTACCAGGACCTAAAAAATCTTTAGTAATGTTAAAAGAATCAGTAAAGGCGTAGGTCTTTAGAAGAAAGGAGGACTATATAAGATGGCAACAGTATCTGTATTAAATATGGAAGGCAAAGAAGTTGAGAAATTAGAATTAAATGACAACATCTTTGGCGTTGAAATAAATGAACATTTAGTACATCTGGCAGTAGTAAGCCAGTTAGCAAATAACCGTCAGGGAACACAGAAAGCAAAAACACGTTCTGAAGTTCGCGGTGGTGGAAGAAAACCTTGGAGACAGAAAGGAACAGGTCATGCAAGACAGGGATCTATCCGAGCTCCACAGTGGAAAGGCGGAGGAGTTGTATTTGCTCCAACACCAAGAGAGTACACAAAGAAATTAAACAAAAAAGAAAGACGTATTGCTTTAAAATCTGCATTAACATCTAGAGTACAGGCAGACAAATTCGTAGTGATCGACGAATTCAAATTCGACGAGATCAAAACTAAGAACGTAAAAGCAATGCTTGACAGCGTTGGTGCTAAGAAAGCATTAGTGGTTATGGGATCTAAAAATGATAACTTAGTATTATCTGCAAGAAACCTTCCAGGAGTTAAAACTGCTTTAACAAGCACAATCAATGTATATGACATTTTAAAATATGACACTGTAGTTGTTTCTAAGGAAGCAGTTGCAAATATCGAGGAGGTATATGCATAATGGCAGATATTAAATATTATGACGTTATCTTAAAGCCAGTTGTAACAGAAAAAAGTATGAACGCAATGGCTGAAAAGAAATATACTTTTTTAGTTCATCCATCTGCTACTAAGAATCAGATCAAAGAAGCAGTGGAAAAAATGTTCGAAGGAACAAAAGTAGCAAAAGTCAACACAATGAACAATGATGGAAAAACAAAGAGACGTGGAATGACTTTTGGAAAAACTGCAAAGACAAAGAAAGCTATCGTACAGCTTACTGAAGAAAGTGCAGATATCGAAATCTTCGAAGGACTATAGGAATTAATCACTTAGTTCGACTAAGATAAGGACTTGAAACTATACGCAACAAAAGCGTGATATTAAATCAGATTTGAAAGGAGACTGACATGGGAATTAAATCATATAACCCATATACACCTTCTAGAAGACATATGACTGGACTTGATTTTGATGTTATCACAAAATCTACACCAGAAAAATCTCTGGTAGTTTCTTTAAAGAAGAACGCTGGTCGTAACAATCAGGGTAAAATTACTGTAAGACACCGCGGAGGTGGATCTAGAAGAAAATACAGACTTATTGACTTTAAGAGAAATGATAAAGATGGTATTCCAGCAACAGTTGCTGCAATCGAATACGATCCAAACAGAACAGCTAACATCGCTCTGTTAGTTTATGCAGACGGTGAAAAAAGATATATTATCGCTCCAAACAAATTAGCAGTTGGAACAACTGTTATGAATGGACCAGAAGCTGAAATTAAAGTAGGAAACTGCCTTCCATTGGCAAACATTCCGGTAGGTACAGAAATCCATAACATCGAGATGCATCCTGGAAAAGGTGGACAGTTAGTTCGTTCCGCAGGAAACTCAGCACAGTTAATGGCAAAAGAAGGAAAATATGCAACACTTCGTTTACCATCTGGTGAGATGAGAATGGTGCCTGTAGTATGCCGCGCTACTATTGGTCAGGTTGGAAACATCGAACATGATCTTGTGAACATTGGTAAAGCTGGACGTAAACGTAACATGGGAATCCGTCCTACAGTCCGTGGTTCTGTTATGAACCCTAATGACCATCCACACGGTGGTGGTGAAGGTAAGACTGGAATCGGTAGACCAGGACCATGCACACCATGGGGTAAACCAGCACTTGGATTGAAGACACGTAAGAAAAACAAACAATCTAACAAGATGATCGTAAGAAGAAGAGATGGTAAAACTGTTAAATAGTACAAGGAGGTAACTTATGGCTCGTTCACTTAAAAAAGGACCATTTGCAGATAAGAGTTTACTGAACAAAGTAGACGCTATGAACGAAGCAGGAGACAAGAGTGTTATCAAAACATGGTCTCGTCGTTCTACAATCTTCCCATCATTCGTAGGACACACAATCGCTGTTCATGATGGAAGAAAACATGTACCGGTATACGTTACAGAAGATATGGTTGGACACAAACTTGGAGAGTTTGTAGCAACAAGAACTTTCCGTGGACATAAGAAAACGGAAAAGAAAACCGGAATGAAATAATTAATTTTGGAAGGAGGTTCCATATAAATGGCAAAGAAATATAGCAGATCTCAGTACAAAAAAGAGAGAAATGCAAATAAAGATACTAGACCAAAAGCTACATTAAGAAACGCTAGAGTTTCTACAACAAAAGCAGCTTTTGTATTAGATGCGATCAGAGGAAAAGACGTAGAAACAGCACTTGGAATTTTACTTTACAATCCAAGATATGCTTCAACATTAATTGAAAAATTATTAAAATCTGCAATCGCTAATGCAGAAAACAATAACGGAATGGACCCAGAAAACCTTTACATTGCAGAATGTTATGCAAATAAAGGACCTACAATGAAGAGAATTAAACCTAGAGCACAGGGTAGAGCTTACAGAATCGAACATAGAATGAGCCACATCACATTAGTGCTTGATGAAAGATAGATAGAAGGAGGCAAACATGGGACAGAAAGTTAATCCTCATGGTCTGAGAGTCGGAATTATTAAAGATTGGGATTCTAGATGGTATGCAGAAGACGCTTTTGCAGATAACCTTGTAGAAGACGATAAAATCAGAAAATATGTAAAGAAAAGATTATACAATGCTGGAATTTCTAAGATCGAGATCGAAAGAGCTTCCGACAGAGTAAAATTAATCGTATATACAGCAAAACCTGGAGTAGTAATCGGTAAAGGTGGATCTTCCATCGAAGAACTGAAAAAAGATCTTCAGAAAATGACAGACAAAAAATTACTGATCGATGTTAAAGAAGTAAAAAGACCAGACAAAGATGCTCAGTTAGTTGCAGAGAATATTGCACAGCAGCTTGAAAATCGTATTTCTTTCAGACGTGCAATGAAATCTTGCATGCAGCGTACAATGAGATCTGGAGCTCTTGGAATCAAAACATCCGTTTCTGGACGTTTAGGTGGAGCAGATATGGCACGTACAGAATTCTACAGCGAGGGAACAATTCCTCTACAGACACTTCGTGCTAACATTGATTACGGATTTGCAGAAGCAGATACAACATATGGTAAAGTCGGAGTAAAAACATGGATTTACCATGGTGAAGTACTTCCATCAAAAAAGGAAGGGGGAAATAAATAATGTTAATGCCAAAAAGAGTAAAACGTCGTAAACAGTTCCGTGGAAGCATGCGCGGAAAAGCATTACGCGGTAATAAGATCACTTACGGTGAGTACGGTATTGTAGCTACAGAGCCAGCATGGATCACAGCAAACCAGATCGAAGCAGCCCGTGTTGCTATGACTCGTTACATCAAACGTGGTGGTAAAGTTTGGATCAAAATTTTCCCTGACAAACCAGTAACAGCTCAGCCAGCTGAAACTCGAATGGGTAAAGGTAAAGGTAACTTAGAATATTGGGTAGCAGTTGTAAAACCAGGACGTGTAATGTTCGAAATTTCTGGTGTAAGCGAAGAAATTGCAAAAGAAGCATTACGTCTTGCAGTACACAAATTACCAATCAAGTGTAAGATTGTTTCTCGTGAAGCTTTAGAAGGCGGTGACAACAGTGAAAACTAAAGATTTTGTAAAAGAATTAAATAATAAGTCAGTAGACGAATTAAATAATGAGCTAGTAGCTGCGAAAAAGGAATTATTCAACTTAAGATTCCAGAATGCAACAAACCAACTTGAGAATACAAGCAGAATTAAAGAAGTTAGAAGAAATATTGCCAGAATTCAGACAGTAATTACTGAAAAGGCAGCTCAGAATTAAGAGTAGACTCATAAACCCCAGGAAAGGAGTTACAGACTGTGGAAAGAAATCTTAGAAAAACCAGAGTTGGTAAGGTTGTCAGCAACAAGATGGACAAAACTATCGTTGTAGCAATCGAAGATCATGTAAAACATCCACTTTACAAGAAGATTGTAAAGAAGACATATAAATTAAAAGCACATGATGAAAACAATAGCTGTGAAATAGGAGATAAAGTAAAAGTAATGGAAACAAGACCACTTTCTAAAGATAAAAGATGGAGAGTAGTTGAAGTTGTAGAAAAAGCAATCGTTAAATAGGAAAGGAGGAACCATAAATGATCCAACAACAAACAAGATTAAAAGTAGCAGACAATACAGGAGCAAGAGAACTTATGTGTATTAGATGTTTAGGTGGTTCATATAGAAAAACATCTAATATAGGAGATGTAATAGTTGCTTCAGTTAAATCAGCAACACCAGGTGGAGTTGTAAAAAAAGGTGATGTAGTAAAAGCTGTTATTGTAAGATCTAAAAAAGGATTAAGAAGACCAGATGGTTCATATATAAAATTTGATGAAAATGCAGCTGTAATAATTAAAGATGATGGTACACCAAAAGGAACACGTATCTTTGGACCAGTTGCAAGAGAACTAAGAGAAAAGGACTATATGAAAATATTGTCATTAGCACCAGAAGTTCTTTAAGACAAAATATAATAAATATCTTGCATTGCTAAATTTTATCATTAAACCTTTGAGATACACAAAGCATATATCTGATGTCTATGATGAAATTTTCTTAGCAATATATTATTTCTATTTTGTTTTGGTAAATAGAAAATGAAAAAAGGAGGTAAACTCTCAATGAGAATAAAAAAAGGAGACAATGTACAAGTTTTATCAGGAAACGATAAAGGTAAAACAGGAGAAGTTCTAGAAGTTATACCAAAGCTTGACAAAGTCGTTGTTAAAGGCATAAACATTAGAAAAAAACATGTTAAAGCTAGAAAACAAGGAGAGGAAAGCGGAATTATATCAGTAGAATGTAGTATACCAGCTGCAAAAGTAAATGTAGTATGTCCTAAATGTGGAAAAACTACAAAAGTTGGATATAGTGTAGAAAAAGATGAAAAAGTTCGTATTTGTAAAAAATGCGGAGCAAAATTAAAATAAGAAAGGAGGATTAATAAAAAATGGAAAAATTAAGAGAGCAATATGAAAAAGAA
>OOCM01002948.1_pt1 | contig 10302 bp, 8 predicted proteins | sample 1671111 | NCBI WGS metagenome assembly OOCM01 (sample SAMN06348123, study PRJEB24527) | human gut metagenome | biome: human gut; feature: ankylosing spondylitis patient; material: feces | host: Homo sapiens | place: China | collected 2015-10 | reverse complement strand
ACGCCTACTACCCCTTCGACCTGGAGTCCGAAGAGGCCATCTACCGCAAGTGCTATTAAAATTTTTCCAGACAACGAAGGGAGAGACGGCGGCTGCCGTCTCTCCTTTTTTCCTTTCGCCACGCGGTTTCTTTCCTCTATACACCGCACCTTTCTTTGCATTTTTGTACAGTACACACAAAAATATAATGAAATCAAAAACATTTTATGGGCGTTCTTTTTGAGATTGAGGATTGACTTTCCGAAAGAGAGCCGCTACAATTGGAAACAACATCAACGGGTTGTCTGTTTTGAAAGGAGTGGAACACCATGGCATTTTACACGACGTCTTCCCAGTCCATGATGATGAATGGTGCGTCCGCTCGCCAGGCGGCGTCTGCTTCCTGCGCCTATTCCACGGAGATGTCCCGTGCTTCCATGATGAATATTGCTCTGATTCTGGACGCCATTCTGCTGGCGTCCATTATTATTTGCGCCCTGATTCCCCTTGCCATTCTGGTATCCGTACTGGCAGTGGCCCTGTTTGTTCTGGTACTGGTATTGTTGGCAGCAGAGTATCATCATACGCCGAGATCGCGACGAGGTGCATAACTGTTTGATACAGTAAAGCGGCTCCGCATCTGGCGGGGCCGCTTTTTTGTATAATCTGAACCAAGAAAAGGAGATTGCAAGATGAAAAAGAAGTTCTTTGCCCTCATGATGGCCATGGTTATGGTCCTCAGCCTGGCCGCAGCTCGGATGAAGCCGACCCCAACTCCGGCGATTCTGCCGGCGGGGAGAGCTCCGGCAGCAGTGCCTTCAAAGTCGGCGTCATTGGCCCCCTGACCGGCGGCGCCGCCATCTACGGCACCTGCGTGGCCAATTCCGCCCAGATCGCGGTGGACGAAATCAATGCCCTGGGCGGCGACATCCAGTTTGAGCTGATGACTGAGGACGACGTCAACGACGCTGAGACCTCCGTCAACGCCTACAACGCCCTGATGGACGACGGCATGCAGATCCTGGTGGGCACCGTCACTACCCAGCCGGCCCTTTCCGTGGTCCCGCTGTCCTATGAGGACCGGGTGTTCACCCTGACCCCCTCCGCCTCCGGCGACGATGTCATTTCCATCAACGACAATGACAACGTGTTCCAGATCTGCTTCACCGACTCCAACCAGGGCTCCCGTTCCGCCCAGTACATCGATGAGAACTTCGACAGTCCGAAGATCGCCATCATCTACAAAAACGATGACCAATACTCCATCGGTATCCGGGACAACTTCAAGGCAGAGGCCGATTCCCGCGGTATGGACATCGTCTATGAGGGCACCTTCACCGAGGCCAGCCAGACCGACTTCAACGTCCAGCTGGCTGGTGCCCAGTCCGCCGGCGCCGATCTGCTGTTCCTGCCGATCTACTATACCCCCGCCTCTGTCATTCTGACCCAGGCCAACGCCATGGGCTACGCCCCCACCTTCTTCGGCGTGGACGGCATGGACGGCATCCTGACCGCCGAGAACTTCGATGCCTCTCTGGCTGAAGGCGTCTACCTGCTGACTCCCTTCTCCGCCGACTCTGAGGACGAGATGACCCAGAACTTCGTGGCGGAGTATCAGGACCGGTTCGGCGAGATCCCCAATCAGTTCGGTGCCGATGCGTATGACGCCATCTACACCCTGTATCAAGCCATCCAGGCCGCCGGCGCCACCGCCGACATGTCCAATGAGGAGATCTGCGATGCTCTGATCGAGGTCATGCCCACCCTGGCCGTCACCGGCCTGACCAGCGCCGGCTCCGAGATGACCTGGGACGAAAACGGTGCTGTGTCCAAGGACCCCACCGCAGTCATTATCGAAAACGGTACCTATGTCACTCCCTGACAGCGGAACACACACTCCACTGTAATAGAGGACAGGGATCGGCTGCCGGAACTCCGGCAGCCCTCCCTGGACTTCTATGGTGGAAACCGACGCGGGGAGCTGTCACCGCCCCGGTTTCTGCCATAGAAGGGGAAAGAGAGGAAAATACTTATGGAATTTCTATCCTACCTGATCACGGGCATCAGTCTGGGAAGCATCTACGCCATCATCGCCCTGGGCTACACCATGGTATACGGCATTGCCAAGATGCTGAACTTCGCCCACGGCGACGTTATCATGGTTGGCGCCTATGTGTCCTTTTACGTGACCATGTTTGCAGGCAGCAACCTGCTGGGAGAGGATCCCTCCGCACTGACCACCGGCGCTGTGGCTCTGGTGTCCGTGCTGCTGGCTATGGTGGTCTGCACGGTTCTGGGCGTGGTCATCGAGGGGCTGGCTTACCGCCCCCTGCGCCAGGCCGGCAGCCTGGCGGTGTTGATCACCGCCATCGGCGTCAGCTACTTCCTGCAGAACGCAGCGCAGCTGCTGTTCGGCGCGAATCCCAAGAACTTCACCCCCGTGGTCAGCGGCCAGCTGACGCTGTTTGACGGACAGCTTCGGATCTCCTATGTGGCGCTGCTGACCATCACGGCCTGCGTGGTCATCATGCTGGGGCTGACCGCCTTCACTGGAAAGAGCAAGATGGGCAAGGCCATGCGGGCCTGCTCGGAGGACCGGGGCGCAGCCCAGCTGATGGGCATCAACGTCAACGCCACCATCTCTATGACCTTTGCCATCGGTTCCGCCCTGGCGGCCATCGCCGGGGTATTGCTGTGCTCTTACTCTCCGGTGCTCCAGCCCACCACCGGCTCCATGCCCGGCATCAAAGCCTTCACCGCTGCGGTGTTCGGCGGTATCGGCTCCATCCCCGGCGCCTTCCTGGGCGGACTGCTGCTGGGCGTCATTGAGGCCATGGCGCAGGCCTATATCTCCACGCAGTTGTCCAACACGATCCTGTTCGCCGTGCTGATCGTGGTACTGCTGGTCAAACCGTCCGGCCTGCTGGGCAAGTATGTGCCTGAGAAAGTGTGAGGTGGCGGTATGAAAGGCTATTTCAAAAACACGAAAACCATCACCAAGGTGGACTTCGCTACGTATCTGGGCGTGATCCTTGCTTTTATTGTGGTATCGATCTGCCAGGCCCAGGGACTGGTGAACCGTTCTCTGGGCGGTATGCTGGTTCCCATCTGCTGCTACGTGTGCATGTCCATCTCCCTGAACCTGACCGTCGGCATTCTGGGGGAGCTGTCTCTGGGCCATGCCGGCTTCATGAGCGTGGGCGCCTTCTCCGGCATCATTGCCGCCATGAGCCTGCAATCTGCTGTCCCAAATGATCTGGTGCGGATGATCATCGCCCTGGTGGTGGGCGCCTTCTTTGCCGCCATCGTGGGCTTCATCGTCGGGATTCCGGTGCTGCGGCTCCGGGGGGACTACCTGGCCATTGTCACCCTGGCCTTCGGCGAGATCATCAAGGATCTGATCAACTGCCTTCTGGTGGGCTGGGATGAGAACGGCCTGCACATCGCCCTGAACGTGGACGGCACCAAGAGCATGTCCTCTCTCGGCCTCAGCGAAAACGGCATCGAAATCATCAAGGGCGCCCAGGGCGCCACGGGCAACGCCCGCATCGCCACCTTTGCTATGGGCTTTGCACTGGTGATGATTACCCTGGTGGTGGTGCTGAATCTGGTCCGCAGCCGGACCGGCCGGGCTATCATGGCCATCCGGGACAACCGGATCGCCGCCGAGAGCGTAGGCATCAACGTCACCAAGTACAAGCTGATTGCCTTCGTCACCTCCGCCTCCCTGGCAGGTGCCGCCGGTGCCCTGTTCGGCCTGAACTACTCCAATGTCACCGCCGTACAGTTCGACTTTAACACCTCCATTCTGGTGCTGGTGTATGTGGTGCTGGGCGGTCTGGGCAACATCTGGGGCTCCATCGTGGCAACAGTTGTCCTGTATGTGCTGCCGGAGGCCCTGCGGCAGTTCTCTGACTATCGGATGCTGGTGTACGCCATTGTGCTGATTCTGGTGATGCTGGCCACCAACAACCCGCAGGTGCGGACGCTGATTAGCCGGATCATTCCCAGAAGAAAGGGGGCAGCCCTCGATGAGTAAGAAATTTGAAAAGGGCAAGATGGTCCCTGTTCCCAGCCATGCCATCATTCCGGAGCGGGACATCGACAAATCCCCCATTCTGGAGTGCAGCCACCTGGGCATCGACTTCGGCGGCCTGCGGGCGGTGAATGACTTCAACCTCACCATCGGTCGGACGGAGATCGCCGGCCTCATCGGCCCCAACGGCGCCGGCAAAACCACCATCTTCAACCTGCTGACCAAGGTCTATCAGCCCACCCGGGGCACCATCCTGCTGGATGGACTGGATACCTCCGGCAAGACCACAGCTCAGATCAACCGCATGGGCATTGCCCGGACCTTCCAGAACATCCGCCTGTTCAACAACCTCTCCGTGGAGGACAATGTGAAGATCGGTCTCCACAATCAGGAGCGCTACTCCGCCATCACCGGCGTTCTGCGCCTGCCCTGGTACTGGAGCCGGGAAAAGGCCGCTCATGAGCGGGCACTGGAACTGCTGTCCCTCTTCGGGATGGCGGACTTGGCGGACCATCAGGCCGGTTCCCTTCCCTACGGCGCCCAGCGCCGGCTGGAGATTGTCCGGGCCCTGGCCACCAATCCCTCTCTTCTATTGCTGGATGAGCCCGCCGCGGGCATGAATCCCTCTGAGACGGCGGAGCTGATGGAGAATATCGTCAAGATCCGGGACACGTTCCAGATCGCCGTCATGCTGATCGAGCACGACATGAAGTTGGTCATGAGCATCTGCGAGGGCATCTGCGTCCTGAACTTCGGGCAGGTCATCGCCAAGGGCACCGCCGAAGAGATTCAATCCAACCCCGCCGTCATTGAGGCATATCTCGGTAAACAGAAGGAGGCGTGACCGTGGAACCGATTCTGAAAGTCAGCGACATCAACGTCTACTACGGCGCCATACACGCCATCAAGGGCGTCTCTTTCGAGGTAAATCCCGGAGAGGTCGTCACCCTGATCGGCGCCAACGGCGCCGGCAAATCCACCACGCTGCAGACTGTCTCCGGCCTGCTCCACTCCCGCACCGGCTCCATCGAATTTCTGGGGGAGAACCTGATGGGCGTCCCGGCCCACAAGGTCGTGGCCAAGGGACTCGCCCAGGTGCCGGAGGGGCGGCGGGTCTTCCTGCAGATGACCGTAGAGGAGAATCTGGAAATGGGCGCCTATACCCGGTCCGGCGGCGACATCGACGCGGATCTGGAAAAGGTCTACGCCTATTTCCCCCGGCTGATGGAGCGGCGGCGGCAGATCGCTGGCACCCTCTCCGGCGGCGAACAGCAGATGCTGGCGGTGGGCCGGGCCCTGATGTCACGGCCGAAGCTGATGATGCTGGATGAGCCGTCCCTGGGCCTGGCGCCGCTGGTGGTGCAGGACATCTTCTCCATCATCCGGGAGATCAACCGCCAGGGCGTGACGGTACTGCTGATCGAACAGAACGCCAACATGGCCTTGAAGATCGCGGACCTGGCCTATGTGCTGGAGACGGGGAACATCACCATGTCCGGCACCGGCGCGGAGCTGCTGGCCAATGAGAAGATCAAAGAGGCGTATCTCGGCAAGCACAGATAACAGCAGGAGAGAGGCGGAAGCCTCTCTCCTGTTTTTGCGTTTCCACTGCCGATGCCGCGGGACCCCGGAGGCGGCGGGGAGACGCCGCGGCCCGAAGGAGGGACGGGCGGCCTTTGCGGAGAACATGTGGGGAGAACGGACGATTCGTCCGTTCTTTTTTTGCGCGGATTTTTCGGAACGGCGCATGAAATGCCAAAATCCAGAGACCCTAAACCAGAGCGATTTCCCTGTACCTTTCCGATGAACAAAGGAGTGAGCTTTTTGGAAACCGGAATTCACAATACCTCCGAGATCGGGCGGCTGAAAAAGGTCCTGCTCCACCGCCCCGGCGGTGAGCTGGAAAATCTGATGCCGGAGTATTTGGAGCGGCTGCTCTTTGATGACATCCCCTATCTGAAGGAGGCCCAGCGGGAGCACGACGCCTTTGCCGACTGCCTCCGGCAGCAAGGAGTGGAGGTGGTCTACCTGCGAGATCTGGTGGCGGAGTCCATCACGGACGCCGACGTGCGGGCCGACTTGATCCGCCAGTTCCTGGAGGAGTCCGGCGTCAAGGACGACCGGCTCCGGGAGAGCCTGGAGGACTTCCTCTCTGCCCTGCCGGACAAGGAGATGGTGTCTGCCATGATGGCGGGCGTCCGCAAGTCCCAGCTCCGGGCAAACAGCGCCCGGCTGGGGGACTATCTCTCTGCCGCCGGGGATGATTACCCCTTCGCCGTAGACCCTCTGCCCAACCTCTATTTTACCCGGGACCCCTTCGCCACCATCGGCACCGGCGTGTCCATCCACAAAATGCACACCGCCACGAGAAACCGGGAGACCCTGTTCGGCAAGTTCATTTTCGAGCACCACCCGGACTACCGCAACGCCCCCAGGTGGTACGACCGGGGCGAGACCTCCTCCCTGGAGGGGGGCGATATCCTGATCCTGTCCCCTCAGGTGCTGGCGGTGGGCATCTCTCAGCGGACGGAGGAGGACTCCATCGACGCCTTGGCGGAGACGGTGCTCTCCGAGAGCAAGACCTTCCGCAAGCTGCTGGCCTTTGACATTCCCAAGAGCCGGTCCTTCATGCACCTGGATACGGTGTTCACCATGGTGGACCGGGACAAGTTCACCGTCCATCCCAACATCCTCCAGCAGATTACGGTGTTCGTCATGGAGCTGGACGAAAACCGGAAGATGAAAATCCGTCAGGAGGACGGCCGGCTGGAGGACATCCTGAAGGAGCACCTGGAGCTGGATAAGGTGACACTGATCCCCTGCGGCCAGGGCAGCGAGATCGACGCCGCCCGGGAGCAGTGGAGCGACGGCTCCAATACCCTGGCCATCGGCCCCGGCGAGGTGGTGGTGTACTCCCGGAACTATGTCACCAACCGGGCCCTGGAGGAGGCGGGCATCCGGCTCCACACCATTCCCAGCGCAGAACTCTCCCGCGGGCGGGGCGGACCCCGGTGCATGTCCATGCCGCTGTGGCGGGAGGATCCGTAAGCATTCGCGGAGCGTGAATGGGCCGCCCCGGCCAGGGAGGGCTTGTCCAGCGGGATGCACCCCCATGTCGTCGTCGCAAAGTCCGCTCAGCCCCGTTTCCGTGTACGGCGAAAACTGCGCGCGCTCCCTTGCACCCCAAGGGCACTTCCGCACCCACTCCGTGGGCTTGGGCGCTCCTCCTCTCCCCACCGTGCGGGGCGCGGCGGGACCCCTTATCGGTCTTGCCAAAAGAGAAACGGGCCGTGCACGGTCCAAAGAGAAAGGCGCCTGGATGCGCTCTGGTGCAGTGGCCCTCCGCGCTGACGGGGGGCGGCGAATCGGTGCCTGCTCCGATTTGGCCTTGCCTTCGGGCACGCTAGGCCCTTCTGCAATTCCCCCGACTGCCGTCCCGCGGCGGATGGTGCGGAAGTTGCCGGGATGCAAGGACGCATTTGAACTGCTTCGCTTTTCCTGTCTCGCGCTACGGCGCTCCGGGGATTTCCGTCATCAGTGTTTCACTGGTTCCTCCTTCCGCGCGTTCGGCTTCGCTACGCACTGCCCTGGCGGTCATGGAAGCTGCAGCTTGGCCCTATGCTGAAACTCTCATTAACCACCGGCCAGCGGCAGCGAAAATCAGCGCAGCGTGTATCCCGGACTTCCCCGGCTGGAGGGGTTCCCAAGGGCCGGACGTTTCCCTCTCTGACCGCCGCAAGGGATCGCCAACCTTCCCCCCGCCGAAACATGTTTTCTTTTCCGCCCGGAGCAGTATCCCCCACAGCCCCTGTTCGGCGGTCCACATCTGTCCCCTCAAAAAGTCCTCATCATGAACAAGATAAAAAGGAGTGCATTTTATGGCAATCAATTTGAAAGGCCGGAGTTTTCTGACTCTGGAAGACTTCACCCCCGCGGAGATCCGTTATCTCCTGGACCTGGGCCACGACCTGAAGGCCAAGCGCCGGGCCGGCATCTGCGACCCAACCCTTCAGGGCAAGCACATCGTGCTGCTGTTTGAAAAGACCTCCACCCGCACCCGCTGCTCCTTTGAGGTGGCCGCCACCCAGGAGGGAGGCCACGTCACCTACCTGGACGCCGGCAGCAGCCAGATGGGCAAGAAGGAGTCTCTGGAGGACACCGCCAAAGTGCTGGGCCGGTTTTTCGACGGCATCGAGTACCGGGGCTACGACCAGAAGGTGGTGGAGGATCTGGCGAAGTACGCCGGTGTGCCCGTGTGGAACGGCCTCACCGACGCGGACCACCCCACCCAGATCCTGGCGGACATGATGACCATTGAGGAGCACTGCCACAAGCCCCTGAACCAGGTGAAGGTGGTGTTCCCCGGCGACGTGCGGAACAACATGTGCTACGCCTGGATGATCGGCGCCGCCAAGATGGGCATGCACTTTGTGGGCCTGGGGCCCCAGGAGCTGGCCAAGGAGATGGACGGCGCGCTGGTGAAGCGGGTGTTCGCCACCGCCCGGGAGAACGGCGGCCTCATTGAGATCACAGACGACATGAACTCCCTGAAGGACGCGGACGTGATCTACGGCGACATCTGGGCTTCCATGGGCGAGGAGGACCTGATCCCCGAGCGGGCCAAGCTGCTGACTCCCTACCGGGTGACGGAGGAGACACTGAAGGCCACCGGCAACTCCAACGTGCTGTATCTGCACTGCCTGCCCTCCTTCCATGACTTTGAGACCAAGCTGGCCAAGGAGTGGCAGGACAAGGGCGTGGACATCCGGGAGGTCACCGACGAGGTGTTCCGCAGCCGCCACAGCGTGGTATTCGACGAGGCGGAGAACCGGATGCACTCCATCAAAGCTGTGCTGGTGGCCACCATCGGAAGATAATTCATGGAAAAGGCGCCGCCTTTTTCGTGAGAGCGTTTACAGCTATCTGCATGTACTCGCTTCGCTTGCACACTTGATAGCTGGGAAGGATGTTTGCCGACACGCGTGCTGCCGGCAAACATGATGGAAATGATGTTGACGCCGCGGCGTCAAAACAGAAGCGGGGTAGATATCTTGAGTCAAAAAAAATTCCACATGCCCACCGCCTATACGATCCTGTTCCTGCTGCTGATCCTGGTGGCTGCCGCCACCTGGATCATCCCGGCGGGCAGCTATGACTACGTGGACGGCGTGCCGGTGGCGGGGACGTACCACACGGTGGAGCAGAATCCCCAGGGAGTGGGCGACGTTCTGAAGGCAGCTTTTTCTGGCTTTTACGACGCGGTGGACGTGTGCATCTTCATCCTGATGGTGGGCGGCTTTCTGGGGGTGGTGATGAAGACCGGCGCCGTGGACGCCGGCGTGGCCAACATCATCCGCCTGCTGGGAGGCCGGGAGAAGTGGCTGATCCCCATTCTGATGCTGCTGTTCGGCCTGGGCGGCACCACCTACGGCATGTGGGAGGAGACCATGGCCTTTTATCCCCTGCTGATCCCGGTGTTCCTGGCGGCTGGGTACGACGCGGTAGTGGGCATCAGCGTGATCCTGCTGGGGGCCGGGGCCGGCGTCATCGCCTCCACGGTGAACCCCTTCGCCACCGGCATCGCCGCAGGCTTCGCCGGGGTCTCTCTGGGAGAGGGCCTTCTCTGGCGGCTCATTCAGTTCGTGATCTTTGAGGGTGCCGCCATCTGGTATGTCTCCGCCTACGCCGCCCGGATAAAGCGGGACCCAAGCCGCTCCGTGGTGGGCATCGGCGCAGGCAGGCTTCACGCAGACGTGGGCCGCGTCCAGCCTCTCACCCGGCGTCACGCCGCCATCCTCCTTATTTTTGCCGCCACCTTCCTCACCATGATCTACGGCGTTATTCCCTTTGATGAAATGGGCCTGCCCCTGCCGGTCTTGGGCTGGTGGTTCCCGGAGCTCTCCGCCCTGTTCTTGGTGGCAGGTGTCGTCATCGGCCTCATTGACCGGATGAGTGAGGAGGAGCTGGTAGAGACCTACGTGGCCGGCTGCGCGGACCTTTTAGGCGTGGCCTTTATCATCGGCATCAGCCGGGGCATCACTGTGCTGATGAACGACGGCGCCATCACCGACACGGTCCTCCACTGGGGAGAGCAGGCCCTTTCCGGCGCCGGGGCCATCAGCTTCACGCTGCTGGTGTTCGCCCTGTACCTGCCCCTCACCATCCTGATCCCGTCCTCGTCGGGCCTGGCGACACTGTCCATCCCCATTGTGGCGCCCCTGGGCAAATTCGCCGGGGTGGGCGGCGATCTGGTGGTGAGCGGCAGTGCGGCGCCGTCTGTTGACGGC
>OOCM01002945.1_pt1 | contig 10318 bp, 6 predicted proteins | sample 1671111 | NCBI WGS metagenome assembly OOCM01 (sample SAMN06348123, study PRJEB24527) | human gut metagenome | biome: human gut; feature: ankylosing spondylitis patient; material: feces | host: Homo sapiens | place: China | collected 2015-10 | reverse complement strand
CGACGCTCAGGCGATCAACACCGTGAACGAAGTGTCCCGTGCGGCCGTGACCGCCGGCGTGCAGAACACCGCTCTGCGCGTGGCCGATGCCGGTGCGGATCAGCTCGCTCATCACCTGTCCCTGAGCTTCTTCGGCAAGGAAAACAACATCCATAAGGACGGCGTGGACATCTGGGCCACTCCCATGTACGGCAACCTCTACACCCACGGCATGACCACCTCCGGCACTTCCGTGCGCGGCAACTACGGCGGCATGACCCTCGGCGCCGACGCTCTCGTGGGCGAACTCATGGGCGGCAAGGTGCGCATGGGCGCTGCCGTGAGCGGCGGCGGCGGTAAGTCGGAAAGCAAGGGCACGGCCACTTCCGCCGAGAACTCCTACAACTTCGGCGGCGTGAGCCTGTATGCCGGCTGGAACCTCGACAGCCTGAACGTGATGGCCAGCGTGGGCTACACCATGGCCGATCACGACGTTGATCTGAGCCTGCCTTCCGCTCTCGGCATGGGCAACGCCAACGCCGACGTGGATACCAACGCCTTTGTGGCCGATCTGCGCGCCGAGTACCAGATCAATACTTCCGTGGTGGACATTCTGCCTCATGCGGGCGTGCGCTACACCGCCCTCAACACGGAAAGCCATGATCTGAAGATCAACGGCTCCACGCTGAACTCCGTGGCCAGCGACACCCAGCACATCGTGCAGTTCCCCATCGGCGTGACCGTGTCCAAGGACATCGCGGTCGCCGGCTGGAACGTGAAGCCTCAGGCCGACGTGTCCGTGATCCCCGCCGCGGGTGAAAAGAAGAATACGACGAAGGTGTCCTACTCCGGCGTCAACGCCGTGGACGGCGTGAACACCCGCATCATGGATTCCACCAGCTGGTCCGGCATGGTCGGCGTTCAGGCTGAAAAGGGCAACTTCGCTCTGGGCCTGAACTACGGCATCCAGGCCTCCAGCCACGAAACCGACCAGAACGTCAACCTCGGCTTCAGCTGGAAGTTCTAATTCACTCCTGAACGGAATGGGCGGGGCCTCAGCCCCGCCCCCCCTCAGAAAAAACAAGAACGCACCGGAGAGTCATGCTTTCCGGTGCGTTCTCCTTTAATATCTTCTCATGTCTTCAGACCGCCGATTCAGCCGCCTGAGAGAACGGAGGCGGCAGCGGCGAAGGCTCCGGTTGAGCAGGGGAAAACCGGTGAAGTCTGTGCGGCAGGGGAGATCAGCATCGACCGGAAGAAGCGAAGCTGCACGGCCTGAGACGCCGGAGTCCCGCCGGTTGAAGTCCTCCCTCTCTTTCTCGAGGAGGCACGGAGGGGGCAGGGGAGGGAAGTCATGCTTCTCCCCCCCCTGTAAAGTTCCCTCTGCGCCTCAGCTGTGTTCCTTTACGCCTTCGCTACGTTGACAAGAGTCTGACTGCCCATGGCGGTGATGAGCGGATCGGCGCTTTTTTCGATGTCGGGCGAGTAGAGCAGGTTCACGTTGGCTCCGCCGTCGGTGAGGGGCATGTCGTCAAGGTCGAGTTCCGGGCAGCCCTGCCACCAGCCGTGAAGCAGCATGACGGTGTCTTCGCGGATGCCGGGATAGTACTGCGCCTTTACCGTGAGGCTTCCGTGCGGGGAGGTGACCTTCACCGTGTCGCCGTCGGCAATGCCGAGAGCCCGCGCGCTCTTCGGATGAATATGCAGAGACGGTTCCCTTTCCACCTCGCGCAGGTAGGGAACGTTGCGCTGCCAGCCCGCGGAAAAGCTGCGCGACGTGTGGTAGTCCGACAGCACGAAGGGGTATTCCTTCAGAAGCTCCGGCGTGCCGGACACGCTTTCCACGGGTTCCCGCCATTCGGGCATGGGCGAAAAGCCCGCCTCTTCAAAGCGCGTGTTGAAAAGCGCCACCTTGCCCTGCGCAAGATACGGGGCCTTGTCCAGCCTTGAGCTACGGGCATGGAACGTCTTTTCGTATTTTTCAAACTGTCTTGCTCCGGCGGGCGGGTACACGAGGCCCGTGCGGTGACGGCGCAGCTCCTCCATGGTCATGCCGAGCGGCTCGAGCTGCCAGTCCATGCAGGCCTTCATGTCGCCGTTCCAGAAGTCTTCGCCGTAGCCCATGGCCGTGCCGAGATCCAGCATGATCTGCTGCATGGAACGCCCTTCGCCCACGGGTTCGATCACCTTGCTGCGCGCCATGATGAACGCGCCGCGCGTTTCAAACGGATGGTCGATTTCATAGGGCGTGAGCGCGGGAAGAACGATGTCGGCAAAGGCCATGTCCGCCGTGCGGTGCGTGTCGATGACCACATAGAGATCCAGCTTCTTCAGCGCCTCAATGACGCCGCGCGGATTGCGCGTGCTCACCGTGGGCTGGGTGCCGGGCGCAATGATGGCATGAATGGTCGGTTTTTCGCTCAAAACGTCTGCAAAAAGCCGCGGGTACGCCGCAGACGTGCCTTCCCGGAACGGCTGGAACGCCCGGGGAAATTCCGGTCCCACGATTTTTTCCAGCCACTCGGGCGTGTATCTGTCCTTGAGATGCACGCTGCGCGGCGCAGGCATGGACGACGCCGGTCCGGGAAAGAGATTGCCGCCCGGTCTGTCCAGATGTCCGGTGATGGCCATGAGTGCCGCAATGGCCCGTATGGCGTCGCTTGCCGAGGGCGCGTGTTCAAGGCCGTTGCCCACGTCGATGGTCGCTTTGGGCGTGACGGCGTAGGTGCGGGCCATTTCCTCAATCTGCGCCGCAGGCACGCCGCAGATCGTTTCCGCCCACTCGGGGCTGTACTGCCGCACATGTTCGGCAAGCTCCTCGTAGCCGTGGCACCAGGCGTTTACAAATGCGCGGTCGATGAGGCCGTCGCGCGTCACCACATGCAGCATGGCCAGCGCCAGCGCCGCGTCCGTGCCGGGACGTACCGCTATCCAGTCCGTGGCAAAGCTGCCGTCCGCTTCCAGCGAGGGCTTGATCGCGTAAATGCGCGCTCCCCGTGTTTGAGCCTCCACCAGCGCCGACGCCGAACCCAGCGGCGGGCCCGAATACACCGGCTGTCTGCCCCAGATGAGAATGACGTCCGCATTCCGGTAGTCCGGCGAGGGACGCGCTCCTATGGTATGACAGAATCCGAAATGAAGCTGCATGGCGCATATGCCGCTGTGTCCGTAGTTCGGACTGCCGTGAGCCACAAGAAAACGATACAGGTATTCGCTGTAGTTGCGTCGCGCCGGAGACAGTATGGCCAGCGATTCCGGCCCGTATTTCTCTTTTTGCTCTTTCAGCGTTTCCGCAAGGAGCTCGAGCGCTTCGTCCCAGCTCGCGCGCCGGAACTTTCCCTCGCCCTTTTCGCCCTCGCGTATGAGAGGCGTGGTCAGCCGGTCTTTGGAATACACCCACTGCGGGGCCGCGTGCGCCTTGCAGCACAGTCCTCCGCGGTTGTGCGGCGCTTCCGTCATGCCCGCCGCACGAGTGAAGCGGCCGTTCTTCACAAAGGCATATATCGCACAGTTGCCCCGCGGCCCGCACATCCCGCACCATGTGGGGATGACCTTCTCTCCGAGCCGATCAGCCAGCGCCTCCGCCTTTTCCAGCGTCAGCGGCCCGGCTTCGTTCGCGCTCGCCTGCGCCTTGCCGAATTCCAGTCCCGTTTTGTGCGGCATCACGCTCCTCCTTGCCTTATTTCAAGAACCTTATGCAACCCGCGTTCCTCCGTCAAATGAAAGGCGGGAGCGGCGGGAAAGGAAGGGCAGAACGCGACGGCGGGCCTTCCGGCGTCGACCTTTGCGGCCTTCCCCGATTCTCCCGTGCAGGGCGGCTATGGCGCGCCTTTCTCCTTTGATTGAGAAGCGGAAAATCAGGGGAGCGAGGAGCGGGGAAAAATGTGATGAGAAGCGGAAAGAAGCAGGGACGCGGGGGAATGACCGAAACGAAAAGTTGCATAAAGCAACACCGCCGCGAGAGCGGAAAGAATCAAGGAAAAACGGGGGGATGATTGCCGCCGTCGGGGCCCGGGGCGGAACATGGCACCGTCTTTTCTGGTTTTTCCTGCTTTTCCTCCTTTCTCCTCTTCTACGCAAAGGGATTGGCGTTCGGACAGTCGCAGGCCTTGCCCTGCCACCAGTCGTTGTATTTGAGCATGGCGTGGATGAGTTCGAGGGTGCGGCGCTTGTCGGCGGCCCAGTCCGGGGCGGAGAGTTCTCCGGGGGCGGGGTCGGCGCAGAGCCTGTGAACGACGACGCCGGAGGGGAGGAAGGTCAGGGCGCGGGCGGCGGCAAGCGCGAACTCTTCCTGATCGAGGGGCTGGAGCAGGCCCTGCCTCCACTGCCGTTCCACGGCGGTGCCTTTGGGGAAGTAGAGGTTATGGATCTTGATGCCGTCGAAGGGGAGGGCGGCAAGGCTGCGGACGGTGTGGAGAAAGTCGTTGAGACTTTCGCCGGGCAGGCCCGCCATGAGGTGGACGCAGGTTTTCACGCCGAAGCGCCGGGCGAGACGCAGGGCGTTTTCGGCATCCCTGGCGCTGTGGCCGCGGCGTATGCGGGCGAGGGTGTCGTCGTTCAGGGTCTGCACGCCGATGTCGAGCCAGAATTCTCTCCAGCGCCGTTCGGCCATGAGCGCCATTTTTTCTTCGTCGAGGCAGTCGGGGCGGGTGCCTATGCAGGCGCCGACGAGTCCGGGCAGGGGGTCGAGCTCGTCAAGCATGGCGGCGAGGCGCGAGGCCGGGCCGTAGGTATTGGTGAACGACTGGATGTAGCCGAGAAAGAGCCGGGTGTTTCTGAGTCTGGGCATGGCGGCGTAGCGGCCGCGCCAGCGGTCCCACTGGGCGCGCAGACTGCCGAGGCCCGTGCCGGGGCCGGAGCCTTCCGCATTGCAGAAGGTGCAGCCTTCCCATCCCACGGTTCCGTCGCGGTTGGGACAGGTGGAGGCGGCGTCCAGCGTGATTTTCTGCACCTTTTCTCCGAACACGGCGCGCAGGTGCCGGTCGAGCGTGAGATAGCGGGGAGCGTCGGGCATGGGTCTTTCCTCATATCAGTCGGGAGCGTTGATACCGGGGTATCATAAACGGCGGGCAGCGCAAGAGGCGGCGTGCGGGGGGGGGGGTACGAGGGGCGTGCAAGGGGGAGGGAATGCGAAGGGGTGGTGGGCGTGTGAGAGGGGGTGACGGAGCAAGGGCGGCGAGCTTCGGGGCGTGACATGGCGAGAGACAGCGCGAGAGGGGTGCGGGGGCGGTGTATGGTAGGGTGCGGGGCGGTGAAGCAAGGGCTCTCGAGAAGGGGAGGCGCCGGGGCGTGGCGTGGCAATGGTGCATCGGGGTACATGGAGATGGCGCGTGCCGGGGACGCACGGCCTCCAGAGCGGAGGATCAGTGCTCCCTTCGATCACCGTGGCGGGAATGTCTCCCCGTTCCGCCGCGCACGGAGCCGGGGAAAAGCGCCGAAAATGCTGAAGCGCGTGAAGCTTCCGCCGTCTGCCGCGTAAAGCCGGGGCTTCCTCGCGGCATGGTCACGGCTCCGGGAAACCTTCGTCGTCAGCGGGCAGCATGAGAAATCCGAGGGGCGATGAAACACGCGGAGGCTGGTTGCGGCCCCGGCGCATGTTCTCCGCGAACCTTCCTCCGGCCCCGTTTCCGGCACGCGCCGTGCGCGCTCCCGCACAGAAGCCCCCGCACGGACGGAGCGTTTTGTTGCAGAGGCGCAGGAGGGCGGATCCATGCGCAGAAATTGATTGACAAGACCGCGCAGACGATGGGAAAATGCCTGTTTCAAGACGGCCTTCCCTTTTGTTGAAATGTCGCGTCCGGGCAGGGCTCCGGACTATTGACAGGCCGCCTTTTCTGTGCCTAGAACCTCCCATTCCCTCACCTCACAGTACGTCCGTACGAGAAATCCTCATGTCCAAGATTTTTGATATCATACTCGGCATTTTCTCCAACGATCTCGCCATAGACCTCGGCACCGCCAACACCTGCGTGTATGTCAAGGGTCACGGCATTGTCCTGCGCGAGCCGTCGGTGGTGGCTGTCAAGAAAGACAACCGCGGCAACAATCAGGTGCTCGCCGTGGGCAGCGAAGCCAAGCGCATGCTCGGTCGTGCGCCGGGCAACATCCGTGCCATCCGTCCCATGAAGGACGGCGTCATCGCCGACTTTGAAGTCACGGAAGCCATGCTCCGCTATTTCATTTCCAAGGTGCACAATCAGCGTCGCCTTGTGCGTCCGCGCATCATGATCTGCGTGCCCACGGGCATCACGCAGGTGGAAAAGCGCGCCGTCAAGGAATCCGCCCTGAGCGCGGGCGCCCGCGAGGTCTTCCTCATTGAGGAACCCATGGCCGCGGCCATCGGCGCAAACCTGCCCATTCAGGAACCTACCGCCAACATGGTGGTCGACATCGGCGGCGGCACCACGGAAGTGGCCGTCATTTCTCTTTCCGGCATCGTGTACTCCCGCTCCGTGCGCGTGGGCGGCGACAAGATGGACGAAGCCATTCTGCGTCACGTCAAGCGCAAGTACAACATGCTCATCGGTGAATCCACGGCCGAAGAAATCAAGATTCAGATCGCCTCCGCCTATCCCATGGAAGAGGAGAAGGAAATCGAGGTCAAGGGCCGCGATCTCGTCACCGGCATTCCGCAGACCATCATCATTACGTCCGAGGAAGTGCGCAAGGCCATCGCCGAACAGGTGGATGCCATCGTGCAGGCCGTGCGTCAGGCCCTGGAACAGACCCCGCCCGAACTTGCCGCCGACGTCGTGGAACGCGGCATCGTGCTCACCGGCGGCGGCGCGCTGCTGCGCGGTCTGGATCAGCTTCTGCGCGAGGACACCTCGCTCCCCATCTTCAGTGTGGACGATCCCCTCGCCACCGTGGTCATGGGCACGGGCATTGCGCTCGACAACATGCGCACCATGCGCGAGGTGTGCATAGACTAGGCGTCCCCCGCCTTGTCCTGCCGGGCCTCTTGATCATTCGCCGGAGTCGACTTGCTGCCCCGCCGCATCATTCTTCTCATCATCTGCACGCTGCTCCTGTTTCTGGGGGTCTACACCTGGAACCAGCGCACCGGGCAGTGGGACAGACTGTGCGCTGCCGTGGGACTCGAGTTCACCGGCGGCATCATGCGCGGGCTCGACAGCCTGGAAGACTCCCTTTCCGGCGTGTGGAACAACTACATCGACCTGCGCAATGTCCGTCAGGAAAACGATGAGCTGAAAAAACGGGTGCGCATCCTTGAGCAGCGCCTCGCAGGAACCCGCGAGGATGCCGCCGAGCTCATCCGCCTGCGCAGGCTCATGCATCTGGAATACCCGGCCTCGTGGCCTGCGCGCGCAAGCCGTGTGCTTGCCTGGCGCATAGGCCCCAACGCCGCGCTTTCCACCATCATGCTCTCGAGCGGTTACCTTTCCGGCGCCGCGCCCGGCACGCCCGTCACCTCGTGGGAAGGCGTGGTCGGCCGCGTGCTCAAGGCCGGGCCCAGCACGTCCGTGGCGCTTCTGCTCACCGATCCCGGTTCCCGCGTGGCCGTCATCACCTCCGAAGGCCGCGTGCAGGGCATTCTTGCCGGCGGCGGCCCCGGTCTGCCGCTGGAACTGCGCTTCGTCAGACAGAACGCCCCCGTGCGCGTGGGTGAGCTGCTCGTCACCTCGGGCATAGATTCCTGCTATCCCAAGGGGATTCCCGTGGCGCGCATCACGGCCATTTCCACGGGCGGCACGTCGCGTTCCGGCGCGTCCGTTCTGGAAATTCAGGCCGAACCGCTGGTGGATTTCCACAGGCTCGAAGAAGTCTTCCTGCTCCAGAGACCGCTCGATTCCATCACGCCCGAGACCGACGCCGTCTACACCCGCCGCACCCCCGTGCTGGAAAAGCCCGAGGAAGCCCCTGCCGATGCGGCGTCCGCCACGCCCGGAGGCGGTGCATGAGCTGGAGAAGCGCCGCATGGTGGCTCTGCTACGCCTTTGCGGCCATAGCCCTTCAGGCGCTCATGCCCGGACTGGACTTCTTTCTGCCCGGCTTCATCCTTGCCCTGCAGGAAAGGAATTTTCCTCAGCTCATGGCCGTGGGCGCGCTGTTCGTCATGCTTCAGGAAGGCATGGGAAGCATGGCCTTCGGCGGCATACTGCTCTGGTACGCGCTGGCGGCCATCGTCTTTTACGTGGGATGCGGCCTTCTGCAGGGTACGGGCTTTCTGTTCGTCACGCTCTTCGGCATACTGCTTTCCTGCGCGCATTACGTGATCTTCGCGCTGCTCGTCACGCTTCAGGACATTCCGTGGGACCCGTCGCTCCTCTTCGATGAATGTCTTTTTCAGGCCTTCTTTACCCCGTGGGTATGGTGGCTGGCCTCGGCGCTGCGACGGAGGGTGATCCATGAAGATAGAAACCGGCAACGATGAATATCAGCCGCCGAAAAGCGGCCTTCTGCTTCTGCAGTGCTGCATCGTGCTGCTCTTTGCCCTGTTCTGCGCGCGCTTCTGGTATCTGCAGATTCACCGCGGCGCCGACTACGTGCGCATGGCGCAGGAAAACCGCCTGAGAGAAGAACGCATCTTCGCCCCGCGCGGCGAAATCTACGACGCCGGCGGCAGGCTCGTGGCCGAAAACCGCACGGCCTACGGCCTCGCCCTCGTGCGGGAATACTGTCCCGACATCCCCGCCGCTCTCGCGCAGGTCAGCGCCTGGACCGGCGTGCCGCTCGACCGAATCACCGCCCGCTACGAGCAGGACCGCAGCAAGGGCCGCAGCTTCGACCCCATTCTTCTGCTCACCGACATGCCCTTCGAGCAGGTGGCCCCCATCGAAGCCGAGCTGTACAAATGGCCCGGCCTGCGCGTGGTCACCCATTCCCGCCGCTATTACCCCGAAGGCGAGGCCTTCGCCCATATTCTGGGCTATGTGGCCGAAGCCAGCGAAAAGGAACTCGCCGAGGATTCCGATCTTTCCCTCGGCGACATGGTGGGACGTCAGGGACTCGAAAGCGTGCTCGAAAAGCGCCTGCGCGGACAGAAGGGCCTGTACCGCCTCGAAGTCGACGTGCTCGGCCGCCCCCTGAGCCGCACCCTTGTGGAATCCCCCCACATGGGACAGAACGTGACTCTTTCCATCGACTCCCGCCTCCAGCACGCCGTCATGGAGGCCATGGGCGACTATTCCGGCAGCGTCGTGGTTATGGATCCCGATACCGGCAAGCTCCTCGCGCTGGTCACCCGGCCCGCCTACGACAACAATATTTTCATCGGCGGACTCTCCACCCGCGACTGGAACGCCCTGCGCAACGACCCGCGCTTCCCCCTCCAGAACCGCGCCATCCAGAGCGCCTATCCCGCAGGCTCGGTGTGGAAGCTCATGATGGTGGGAATGCTCCTCGAACACGGCATTTCCCCGCAGGAAAAGGTGTACTGTCCCGGCTACTTCAAGCTCGGCAACCATACCTTCCGATGCTGGCGACGCGGCGGTCACGGCGCCGTGGACATGGAACATTCGCTCATCTATTCCTGCGACGTCTATTTCTACAGCATGGCCGTAAGACTCGGCATCAACAACATGGAGCCCTTTGCACGCGCCTGCGGCTACGGCAGCGAAACCGGCATCGACCTGCCGTACGAAACTTCCGGCCTCGTTCCCTCGCGCGACTGGAAAAAGCGCCGCTTCGGTGAATCCTGGCAGCAGGGCGATACCGTCAACGCCTCCATCGGTCAGGGGCATGTGCTCGTGACGCCCCTCCAGACCGCCGTGTTTCTTTCGTCGCTCATCAACGGCGGATACCTGCTCAAGCCCCAGCTCATGGCCGACGCCCCCCGCGAAGTCCGCGGGAAAACGCCCATTTCCGACGCCCACAGAGCCTGGATCAAGAACGCCATGGTCCAGACCGTGGAAGCTCAGGGCGCCACAGCCAAGGTGCTGAAAAGAAAGGATATGACCATAGGCGGCAAAACCGGCACCGCCCAGGTCGTCAAAATCAAGATGGACGGCGACCGCCGCGTCAAGACCGCAGAAATGGAGTTCAAGCAGCGCGACCACGCCTGGATCGGCTCCTGGGGCGAAAAGGACGGAAAACGCGTCGTCGTTGTGACCATGATCGAGCACGGCGGTGGCGGCGGCGCCGTCGCAGGCCCCGTTACCCGCGCCGTCTACGACATACTCTTCCCTCCGGAGCCGGACGACAAGAATTCCAAGAAAAAGTAGCCGGAGAAGCGTGCGCGGAGCGGCTGGCGGGAGAAGAGGAAAGGCGGGCGGAAGAGCCGGGAAAAGGCAGGAAAGGCAGCGGGGCGTTGCCCCGTACCCCGGAAAGGCACAGGGGCGCTGCCCCTGAACCCCGCCGGGGGAGATAATCTCCCCCG
>OOCM01002942.1_pt1 | contig 10324 bp, 10 predicted proteins | sample 1671111 | NCBI WGS metagenome assembly OOCM01 (sample SAMN06348123, study PRJEB24527) | human gut metagenome | biome: human gut; feature: ankylosing spondylitis patient; material: feces | host: Homo sapiens | place: China | collected 2015-10 | reverse complement strand
TTGTTTCAGTCTATCGCATGCTTCGCCACAACTTAAGTTTCTCAACCGATATAGACTTATTTATATGTTCAAGTAATCATTGTACTTCTTTTCCGCTAATATTTTAACCATATTTTTATTGTATTAAAATGACTTACAACAGTCTACAATGACATTTTTTAATATACAAAAAACATCGACAAAAAAGCTGTTCTTTCTGTCAATGTTTAGCATTTGTGAATTCCTTCGTAATGTTTATTACAACGTACGTCCTCGCGTACATCAATTAGGCTCCTAAGTAAACTCCAGGATGTATGAACCACTATACCGTTAATGCAAGTTCCAATTCATCCTCGTCCTCTAATGTGCATAATACCTATTACTTACAAAATACTGATGGATTCTCCGGATCAACTGGCATTTCGGATTCTCATCTCCCGGAGCCATGTTTAACTTGCAGGAGCCCTTACAATGAAAGGAAGCCGTACAGCGATCCGGGTGGCATGCCTCCGGTCTTTCATAGTTGTAGCCGATCGGGTAAGCCGTCTGTCTTTTTAATGCATTGACGATATTATCACAGGTCATGATATTTGCGATCGGATCTCCCTCGCAGGTCTGGCACGGATAAATGCTTCCATCTGTATGGATGCTTAACAGCCTCCGGCCTGCCTGGCAGCCATCCGTACAGGAAGAACATGGTCTTAAGAACTGAAAACTAAACTTTTTCATATTATAACCCGACTTTGTCAGGTACTCGATCGCTTCAATGACATCCTGATACATCTGCTCAATGTAATCATTGCCTAACATTACAAAAATATCTGAATTTACCTGCCATGGCAGATCATGTTTTACTACAAATTTTGCAAGGTCTAAAATCTCACCTGTTTCCACATTGGTATCTGTCAACACGGTAAGAATATTGCAGCGGCCACCCTCATCTAAAAACCATTCGAGATTCTCCATTACTTTTTTAGATGTAGAATTACCGTTGATATCAACCTTAGAGTGGATCGTGCCATCCAGTGATACCCCGCAGCCAATATTATTTTCCACAAGATATCTTACGATCTCATCATTCAGCAGTGTAAAATTGGATATGATACCTGCGTTAAAGTTGCCCCCTAATACTTTTTTCATATATAGTGGAAATTCTCTCCAGGTATCAAAAACCATGAACGGTTCTCCTCCTGAGATCCTCCAATGGGTACGGCGGATCACATGATCCTGTACTAACTGAATAAAATGCTCCGATGTTGCACTCCAGACTTCTTTACTCATGTTCTTATTAACATGACCTTCAAAACAATAGGGACATCTTAAATTACAATTCTCTGTTGCAAAAATCCACGGACTTAAACTAAACATACCAAAACTCCTTTATGAAAAATGCATCTTAATCACTTTGTACTAAGATGCATGAATACTGTCTATCCAGTTACAAAATAATTAAAAACCTATCCAACAATCTCCACAGTCACAAAAAGTAACAGAATCATCACAATTTAAACAATCAGTTGCTGGCTCACAAGCAGAACAGTCACAATCTGCACAAACACAATCAGCCTGACAATCTGTTGCACAATCGCAGTCCGAACCACAGTCACAATTACAATCTGCTGCACAGTTACTGTCTGCCGCTGCCGCTTTACTTTTGCCTGCACTTGCACTCTGCTGGTTGTTCGATGGTGTCCGGACTGTCGGTTTGCTATCGGATAAATACGAGTCGGATACCCACGCGGAACCGCCTTCATGCTCGATCCGGTACCAGCCGGTATTCTTATCCCGTCCGATTACATGGACTTCCTGTGCGAAGGATAAGTCCCCTAATTTTTCGCCCTCGGCACTGGAAGTGCTGCGGATGCTCACTGCCGTGGTTGCATACATGGTCTGATCCAGTTCCTCTAATACACTCTCGATCGTCAGTTTGATCGTCAGGGTACTTACATTTCCCGTACTGTCCTCTACCGTATAAGTCACTTCTTTTTCTCCCAAGGTGGAGGTATCGACTTTGCTTACTTTGATCTTATCCGTGAGGTCTCCGTCCTCGGCATCTTTCGCAAAGACTCCGTCCATCAGGTCGACACCGTTCTCTAAATATACCGTTCTGTCCTTGGTTCCATAGCCTTCAAAGACCGGTGCATTCTCATCCGCTACTTTAAAGGTCAGTTCTATCTCACTGGTATTGTTATAGATATCGGTCGCGATGACTTTCTTTTTGACTTTTCCGGGGGTGTCAAACACCGTCATGTTTTTTCCATCTTCAAAAGTCAGTGTGTAATCCGATGCCTCTTTTACGGAAAGTGCCATTTTTTCGATAAATACTTCTTCTCCGACCTTTGCTTTTAATGCTTTCTTCGGTTTCTCGATCACCGGTGCTAAGGTATCTGTGACCTTGACTTTTAATGTCAGCACCTGTTCTTTGTATGTAACGGTCATTTCATACTCTCCGACTTTGGAGGTATCTACTTTGCTTGTGTCAATCTTCAGCTTTTTTAATTTACTCTTTGGTACATCCACATATTTGCTGATGTCTAAATCCATCTTTGTTCCCGCTTCGATGACTACCTTGTCATCTATTAATTTAATCTTATCATTTGCAAGAACTGCTCCGGTACTGATCCCTAATAAATCGAGTGCAGCAGCCGAAATGACGATATACTTCTTTTTCGTTCGTTTCCTCTCCATTCTCTTTGTTCATTCATACTTGGTTTTTAGCATAACGTTTTAGCGTTAGTTTTGCGATATATGTTAATGGTTTTTCGTTATATATGTCATTTTGTATAACATATATACGTTAGTTTTTACCACTGCTCAATGCTTTTCGTACTCTCACAAATAAGGATAAACAAAAATATTTGGAAATTATAGAGATACCTAATTTCTCCGCAACGCTTCAATCGGACTGAGCCCTGCCGCTTTCTTTGCCGGATAGATTCCAAAGAAGATTCCGATTCCAATGGAAAACAGCGTTGTAACTAGCACGGCTGCCGGACTGACCGATGGCGTAAATGCAAATGCCGGCTGTATCATGGCGATCACTTTTGCAACGCCAAATGCCCCGCCGATCCCTAACAAAATTCCCACAACTCCACCGATCAGTGTAATGATGGCAGACTCAGACAGAAACTGGAGCATGATCGACTTCGTCTTTGCGCCAAGTGCTTTTCGGATTCCAATCTCTCTCGTACGTTCTGTTACGGATACCAGCATGATATTCATGACACCAATACCACCGACTAACAAAGAAATTGCCGCCACAAAAGATACTAACGTTGTCACAATACCGATGACCTTATCGACTGTGGTCATATAATCACTAAAATTTTCCACCTGATAAATATCTTCTCCGCTGCACTGATGTCTGCGTTCTAACAGATTCGACGCTTCCGAAGCAATACGGTAGGTATCTTCTCCCTCTTCCGTTAAAATCATGATCTGCCAAAAACTCTCTGTATCCATGCCATACATGGTTGAAAATGTTATCAGCGGGATCTGAAGCTCAATTGGTGAGTTTTCATAAGTAAAGGAAAACATAGAGTCCTCGGAAGCCTTTTCCACACCAATGATCGTCAGTCCCATTTCTTTTCCATATAATGTGACATCCAGTTCTTTTCCTACAATATCCGTGGAACCGAAGATCCTGACTGCATCTTTTTCACCCATGATTGCAAGCGGCTGACCCGCGAGATACTCTTTTTTTGTAAAATATCTGCCTTTTAACATTCCATTTTTAGAAAAATACTGGTAATCCGGCATTTTTCCATTGATATTTGCTTTGAACTCGCCCTTTTGCGTTACTACGCTTCCTTCCGCACCATATCCCGCTGAAATTGCACGGATTCCTTTGACCTCATCATATAATGCATCGATATCTTCCTGCGTAATATCATAGGAATTTGTATCATCATAGGAATAAATGGCAATCTGATTAATTCCGATATCCGCCATTTCATCCGTAATAATATTTTTTGCTCCGTTTCCTACAGACATAATTAATATTACCGATGAAATTCCTATAATAATTCCCAGCATTGTCAACAGCGAACGCATTTTATTTGCTCTGATATTGGCAACTGCCATTTTCAAATATTCTAAAAACTGTGACATTCCTGCCTCCTATTTCTTCTCTGCCGCTTTCATTCCATCCTCAATCGTGGTGTCAATTGTTGTCACTACCTTTTCTCCCTCTTTGAGTCCTTCGATAATCTCAATATTCTTTTTAGAAGAAATTCCTGTCTTTACATATTTTTTCTGAAGTTTATCCTTGCTGAACACATAGACAAAATCCCCTTTTGAATCACTGTTTACCGCCGCGATCGGTACTTTTAAGACATCTGTCTTTTTACCTAATTCGATTTTGAGCTTTGCATCCAAGCCAATGATCAAATGATCATCCGGATCATCGATATGCACTCTGGCAGTCGCCATTGCTACCCCCTGTTCATTTTTTTCCGCTACTTTTCCTATATTGGTAACACTACCCTGATACTTTCTGTCTAAAGAAGTAATGGTTACCTTCTGTCCTGCTTCAAGATTGGTCAGATTATATTTTGAAACTTTAAAATCCACGCACATTTTCGATGCATCTGCAATCGAAAACATCGGCGCACCCTCCTGCACGGCACTTCCTGCTGCTACCTCTGTTGAAGTAACGATCCCATCAAATTCTGCCTGGATTCCGGCTTTTGCCTCTGCTAATGAATCTGCGGATTGTGATAGCGTCAATTTTGCCGCCTGTTGCGAGGAAGTAATTCCCTGTTTTTCTGCATCGGTTAAAACAGAGGCTTCTCCGGCTGCTTTTTTCGACTGTTCTTCTGCTTTGCTTCCCTGTAAACTTTCTGCCTGAGACTGCAGGTTTTTCAACTGGTTCTCTAACTCACTGACTTTTGCCGTCACATCGCCATAGGCTTTTCTCTGTTCCTGTTTTTTATTTTTTTCTTTCTGTATCCTTTCTAATTCTTTCTGCTCTTCTTTGGTCAGATCTTTCTTATTTTTCAGTTCCTCTGACCGCTTGTCTAACTCTGTGATCTCTTTGTCTAAATTACCGGCTTCCGCTGCAGCATTTTTACTCTGCTCTGTCTGTGCTGCCAATTCTGAGATCTGACCATTTAAGCCATTTAACTGATCGTCGATTGACTGAATCCTTGCATCTGCCTGTGCCGCCTGCTCACTTCCCTTAGCACTCATTTCTAATGATTTCTGATTTGCCGCATCACTGGCTTTGTTCTGCAACTGTGAAATGTTATAACTTTTTTCTAAAGAAGCGGTATCAAATGTTACCAACGATTCTCCTTTTTTTACCGGTTTTCCCACCTGTAAATTGGCAGTTACAATTTCTGCATTGACCGGTGAGGAATAAGTACGCACATCTTCACTGTCAATCGTTCCGCTTGTCTCTAATTCTGCTGTAATATTTCCTTTTTCTGCCTTTGCTGTCTCAACTTCCTGCACTGCTTCAGAACTGCCTTTCCCTTTCTGCACGAATACAATAACAAGAATCACTACTACTGCAACCGGCAAAATAATTTTCCACTTCTTTTTCTTCTTATTATTTTTCTCCATTTTCTTCCTCCATGCTCTTTTGGTCTGCCATGCCACTGTCCGACTCGATTTTTCCATCCATAATCCGGATGATCCGCTTTGCTGACTGCGCAATCTTGTCATCATGTGTAATTAAAATGACGGTTCTTCCTTCGGTGTGCAATTTTCTTAAAATATCCATGATTTCACGGCTCGATTTAGAATCCAGATTTCCCGTCGGCTCATCCGCTAAGATTAGGGGCGGTGCTGCTGCTAACGCTCTGGCTATGGCAACTCGTTGCTGCTGTCCTCCTGACATTTCCGTAGGTTTATGGTCCATACGTTTTTCCAATCCAACCCGCTTTAGGGATTCCTCCGAAAGTCTTCTGCGCTCCGCCGCCGGAACATTCCGATAAATCAGCGGCAGCTCCACATTTTCTAATGCTGTCAGATTCTGGATCAGGTTAAAACCCTGAAAAATGAATCCTATTTCCTGATTCCGGATCTCGGATAACTCGTCATCACTTAAAGATGACACATCTTTGCCATTCAGATAATAGTGACCGGAAGTTGGAACATCCAGACATCCTAACATATTCATAAAGGTGGATTTTCCGGAGCCCGACTGCCCGATGATTGCCACAAACTCTCCCTGTCCGATATCCAAAGACACATCATCCAAAGCCCTTACTTCATTTTCACCCGGATTGTATATCTTCATTAAGTTCTGTACTCTGATCAATGGTTCCACAACATCCTCCTTTTTTGTACTTCTGTATTATTTAATTAGTACAATGGTGTATCCAAACGTATTTGTCAATACTTTCCATATTATATTTCTCTGTTTGCTATAACGAGATAGAACACAGATTATCTTCAACTGATATTTTATTTTGACTTCCATATGAATATTTTTATAATTCAAAAATGACAATCCGCTCTCTCGGATTATCTCCTGAAAATAAATCCCTACAGTCAATTTCATCTAAAAATGTCAGTTCCTCCACGGTCATAAGATATGCCATATATTCCTCTGACGGATAATAAAAATACAGTTGCATCCGTCTCGGTTTTTCATAATAGGATTCCCGGATACGCGCCATCACTTTCCGTAAAATTTCCAAAGAAAAAGGATTGAAAAAATAAATGCGGTCCACTTCCGCCGGCAACGGGAACTGCTCCGCATTTTCCACGACAAAATCTACCCGTTCCGCTGATACGGCAGTCTCTTTGTTTTCTACTGCCTTTGCATAAATCCGTTCATTATATTCAATGCCGACAGAATGACAGCGTGTCTGATAGGACAGAAAAAAATCCACCCGTCCTTTGCCGCATCCATAATCCAACAGTGTATTCTCCTTTCGGATCCACCCCGAATTTCCCAGCCGCTCTAACACCGAATACGGGGTCGGCTCATAAGGATAGCGATATTGATCTGCATCGGTATTATCCGTTCCTGTGGTATGGATCTTTAAAAGTTTGTCCCATTCATTTTCGTTCATGATTTCCGTTTCCTCTTTCCTTTTATTTTTACCGCATTTCTATTTTACTGTTTTACCAACGTTTCAAATAGTATGCTTTTGTAGGTAAATGTGTCTATTTTTTTCTTTCTATCATACAAATTGCCGGACAGAATATTCCGTTCGGCATTTTGTATGTGTTATCTTTTTCTATTTTGTACTCTCACATTATTTATAAAAATTTCTTTTGATCTCCTCTATGGATTTTCTGCCACTCTCTGCAAAACTCAAACGCAACCGGTACGCCTGATCCAGTGCCTTGATCCTATCCTGTTTTGTCTCTTCCACATAACTTCCATCTTTTTGCAACAGCCATGTTTTTTCTCTGTTCGGATCTGCAAAATCTTCTTCTATCCTGGAGTAGATGATCTGATATGACTTTTCCATAACGTCTAGGAATTCTTCCTTGGAACTAAAATGTTCTCCCTTTTTATACTCCGCCTCTATCCCGGATGCCACCTCTCCTAATTCACACTGGAACATGCTGACAGGATCTATGATATTTACGGTATGCAGCTGCTTATTCAATTCTTCTCTCTGCTTTTGATAATGAAAAGAAGAAACCATAACCGGATCGTCTTTGAGATACTCCCGCCAGTTCTTTGACTTTGCCAGACCTTCATCCGAAAAGGTTACTGTATCTTTTAAAACTTCATCTTTTAAATATCTGGTTTTGGATGGCTCTGTCTTTCCTGCCTCCTGGAATAAATCCGGCGTTTTTATATTTCCATGATGATATCTTCCTGCATAAATCTGTGTACCCGGTATATTTAATGCCATATAAGAGCTCCCTTCGCTTTTGATTGTTATTCTATTTATCGGCATTTTTTACCAGATACTTAAACTTTATCTTCCTTATTCTATATGCTATAATATTATACATTTAGATGGATTTTACTTCGGAGGAAAACACATGGATTTACTATTTACGATAATCGTTACATTCTTTGCTGGCATGGGTGCCGGACTCGGAACAGGATTTGCAGGAATGAGTGCCGCTGCAGTCATTAGTCCGATACTTATTACTTTTCTTGGCATCGATCCATACATGGCTGTTGGTATTGCATTATCATCCGATGTATTAGCAAGTGCTATCTCTGCCTACACTTATGGAAAAAACAAAAATCTGGACATTAAAAACGGACTGATCATGATGATAAGTGTCCTGTCATTTACCGTTGTCGGCAGTTATGTGTCCAGCCTTGTCCCTTCTGCAACCATGGGCAATTTTTCTGTATTTATGACTTTTCTTCTTGGAATTAAATTTATCGTAAAGCCTGTAATGACAACGAAAGAAGCTATGGAACAGGTTTCTGCCAAAAAACGTGCTGTCCAATCTGTCTTATGCGGCATATTCATTGGTTTTATCTGCGGATTTGTCGGCGCAGGCGGTGGTATGATGATGCTTTTGATCCTGACTTCCGTACTCGGTTATGAACTGAAAACAGCCGTTGGCACAAGTGTATTTATTATGACTTTTACAGCCTTCACCGGTGCTGTGTCTCATTTTGCCATAGGCGGTATGCCTGATCTGACTGTTTTTGTGCTGTGTATTGTGTTTACTTTGATCTGGGCAAGGATTGCTGCTGTTTTTGCAAACAAAGCAACGCCTAAAACACTCAATCGTGTTACAGGCGTTATCCTTGTTATATTAGGTATTGTAGTTCTGACTTTTTCATTTATCTCATAACTACCTATATACTGTGTTATATAATTTAAACCCATAGTCTAAAACATCTGAAAGCTGCTCTCTTTCTGCACTTTTCAATTTTCTGTCCAGTCCGTCATCATTCCGGATGATCAGTGCATCATAATCAGGATCACCGCCGCCTTCATATAAAGACCAGCAAATACTGATCGTTTCTCCATTTAACTTAGTGGAACAGTCTACGTCTTTTGCATGAAAATCTGTTGAAAAGTCAAAATAGTCCGGCATTACCTGATTTGGCAATGTGAAGCAGGTGTCTTTATCATATGGGATCACATAGTATCCTCCTTTAGAACAATTCTCATCAATCGAATATTCATACTTCGCTAAACCCTTTTGAAACTTATCCTCGGTTACTGTTTTATAATGATTCCACACTAAAAACCAAACGGTTGCGATCACTACGATGACACCCAAAACTACACCTAAAATAATCCGCATATGTTTCGCCCAGTGAATTTCCTTATTTAATTTTTCCGTCATTTTGATATCCTCCTTAAGCATTTTGTCAAGAGAGATATGAAAATTATCGCTGATCGCTACTAATGTCAGCAGATCCGGATAACTCTTTTCATTCTCCCAGTTTGAGACTGTCTGTCTTGTAACATGAAATATTTCTGCAAATTCTTCCTGTGTCAGATGATTTTCTTTTCTGATTTTTTGTATTGTCTGACCTAATTGCATTACATTTCCTCCTTTCAGTCTCAGTATGCTTAACAGATATCTATATGACAAGCAAGCAACCTTTTGCTCTACCTTTTAGAGGACGCAAAGATTCTTTGCACTCGGCTAAACCGGCTCCTCCACTGCCCCAAGCAGCTTATGCAAAATCCTGTATAATTCCTTTGCATCCTCCCTGTCCAGTTTGACACATCCTGCCATTTTATAAGGAATCTCTACCGCCTGTTCTTTCAGTGCTTCCCCTTCTTTGGTAATATTGATCATAAGAACCCGCTCATCCTTACTGTTACGTTTTCTTATGACGAGACCTTTCTGCTCAAGTCTCTTTAAGACCGGTGTCAATGTTCCTGAATCAAGATATAATCTTTTTCCTAATTCCTTGACATTCATTTCCTTTTCTTCCCACAACACCATCATCGTGATGTACTGTGTATATGTCAGATCCAGTTCATCGAGAAATGGTTTGTATCTTCTGACGATTTCTTTCGCACAGGCATACAGTGGAAAACATATCTGATTTTCAAGTTTGATCGCATCGTATTTGTCATTCATATTTTACTTATCTTTTATTCCTCTTCCGGCTCAAGCAGTCCGTCATAAGCTTTTCTTACGGCAATGGCAAGCTGACCGGAACAGGACGTCGGTCTTCTGCCACATTTAATATCCCCAAGTTTCTGCTCAATCTCTTCTACCGTCCAGCCGTCTAAAATCCTTTCTATGGATTGCAGATTTCCATCGCATCCACCCATATATTTTATATTTGTTACCACGTTTCCATCTAAATCAAATGAGATCATCTGGGAACAGGTATTTTCTGTCAAATAATTATATCGCATAATTTCATCTCCTACAATAATTCTCTGATCTTTTGTTCTACTTCATACATATCTGTGGTTGGCTCAAAACGCTCGAC
>OOCM01002941.1_pt1 | contig 10330 bp, 8 predicted proteins | sample 1671111 | NCBI WGS metagenome assembly OOCM01 (sample SAMN06348123, study PRJEB24527) | human gut metagenome | biome: human gut; feature: ankylosing spondylitis patient; material: feces | host: Homo sapiens | place: China | collected 2015-10 | reverse complement strand
CGTTTAATTATCGTCATTCTGTTTTTTATTGCATTTCTAAATATTACTTATGTCGCTCGGCACACGTTCGCAACGGTCTTGAAGCGTTCGGGAGTGAATATTGCCATCATTTCCGAATCGCTCGGTCATTCCGATTTATCGTGAAGGAACTGTAAATTTTGGCGAAAATGAAAAAGATAAAATATTAAGAGCTGTGTGTCAACATTGCACACACCTCTTTTGGTCTTAAAAAACAGTGTCTATTTCTCCCTGCGCAAAAAGCGGTCGGTCAGGAACCGGCGCACAGGCTCGTCGTAGAGTTTCAGACAGAGATAAGCCAATATCACAGAACCCGCGACGAGCGCCAGGGCGCCGGGCAGGGACTCCGTGAAGGTGAGGTTTTCGTTCTTGACCCAGGCATAATAGAGGTAGATGAAAGGGTAGTGCACCATGTACAGCGGGTAGGAAATATCCCCCAGAAATTTGCAGACCCGGGTCGTCACCCGGTCCGTCGTCTTTCCCGAAGCCCCGAGACAGACGAGCAGCGGAAAGAGGACTACGGCGCACAGGGTGTCGTACAGCCCGTTCATCCACAAATGTTCGCTTCCCCCGATGCGCGGCACGGAAAGTAGCGTCACGATCGCCAGGGCGCAGATCCAGAACGCGCCCCGAATCCGCACGGGCTTGAACACACGCGAAAGCAGCAGTCCGGCCGAGAAGGCGAACAGCAGGCGCAGAGAGCCGCCGAGCATGTTGTCCCCGTCCATGGCGAACCCGACGCAGATGTCGCCGAGGGGTCCCCAGACGGCGAACGCCGCCAACCCGCAGCCGGCGAGCAGCACCAGCACGGAAAGCGCCCGGGTCGGAAGCTTACGGATGAAGAGAGCGTAGAGGACATTGCCGATATACTCGAAAAACAGCGACCAGCTCGGGCCGTTGAGCGGATACATTTCACCCAGCCCTCTGATTTCGGAACCGGGCGTCGCCGGAATCAGCAGCGCGTTCAGCAGCGTGGCCGTCAGCAGCATGGATAGGGACACCGCCGAGACATCCCAGACGGAACAGCCCTGAAAATAGAACATGACGGCCCCGATCACGGCCCCCATGACGACCATCGGATGCAGACGGATCAACCGCCGCTTGAGAAAATCCTTTACCGACATCTTTTTCTTCCAGCGGTCGTCGTAGGCGTAACCGATGACGAAACCCGAAAGTATGAAGAAAAAATCGACGGCCAGATAGCCGTGGTTGATCCGCTGGTCGAGATGGCTGGTCGCATAGGCTTCGAACAGATGGAACCAGACGACCATGATCGCCGCTACGCCGCGCAATCCGTCGAGTATGTCGTAGTGCGGTTTGGTGTCTGCAAATGCAGCTGATGAGATTTTTGACATCGGCTTTCGTATGTTTGGGAGAAGTAAAGATCGTAAAGAGCCGGACGGATGTCAAACCGGATACACCCGGTTCGGCGGAGCCTTCCGACTGAAAATTGTCGTTCCGGCCCCAAAGATACTAAAATATAGCCGCTTTCAAAACGGAAACGGGGAGCCATTTTGTCCAGGCTCCCCGTTTTCGGATTTTCCGCGGCTTGCGGGCGTCAGGGATTCACCTGCACCACCTGCTTCCAGTCCAGCTTTCCGGGTCTCCTCCAGCGAAATTCCCTTCACGGTGGCCGGGACCCCGATGCCCGCCAGGCCGCAAAGCGTGGGGTAGAGGTCGTACAGGTAACAGTAGGCGTCGCGCACGGTGTTCTGCGGGATTCCGGCCCGAAATCGGGGGGGGGCGGCGACTATTCAAAAAACAACAAAATCCGGTCATACCGCAGCGGCGCAAGCCGAAAATGTCTTACCTTTGCCCGAAAGAACGGAACGAGCGAACGACATGGCGAAAATTCTGATCATCGACGATGAAGAGCAGCTGCGGCGGCTGATGGCGCGGATCATCGGGCTGGAAGGTTACGAGGTGGCCGAGGCTCCGGACTGCGCTTCGGGGATGAAAACGCTCCGCCGGTACGACCCCGACGTGGTGCTGTGCGACGTCAAGCTGCCCGACGGCAACGGCGTCGAGATGGTCGGCCGCATCAAGGAGGCCGCGCCGGCCACCGAAGTGATCCTGCTGACGGCCTACGGCAATATCCCCGACGGCGTGCAGGCCATCAAGAACGGCGCCTTCGACTACATCACCAAAGGCGACGACAACAACAAGATCCTGCCCCTGCTGAGCCGGGCCGCCGAAAAGGCCGAAATGCAGCGGCGGCTGACCCGCATCGAGAACAAGCTCTCCGAAGAGCACTCCTTCGACCGGATCGTCGGTGACTCGGAGGTCCTGCGCCGGGCCGTGGACCTGGCCCGCAAGGTCGCCGTCACCGACACTTCGGTGCTGCTCACCGGCGAGACGGGAACCGGCAAGGAGGTCTTCGCGCAAGCCATCCACCACGCCAGCCGCCGGGCGAAGGGGGCTTTCGTGGCGATCAACTGCTCGGCTTTCTCGCGCGAACTGCTCGAAAGCGAACTGTTCGGCCACCGGGCCGGCAGTTTCACGGGCGCCGCCAAGGACAAGAAGGGCCTTTTCGAGGAGGCCGACAAAGGCACGCTATTCCTCGACGAGATCGGGGAGATGCCCGTCGAATTGCAGGCCAAACTGCTCCGCGTGCTCGAAAGCGGCGAATTCATCAAGATCGGCGAAACACGCCCCACACGGGTTGACGTGCGCCTGATCGCCGCCACGAACCGCGACCTCGAAAAGGAGATCGCCGCCGGGAATTTCCGCGAGGACCTCTATTTCCGCCTCTCGGTGTTCCGCATCCACCTTCCCTCGCTGCGCGAGCGGCCCGGCGACATCGCCGGATATATCCGCGTCTTCGCGGCGCAGTTCGCCGACAAAATGGGACGTCGCATCGACTCGATCGACGCCGACTACATCGCCGCTCTCGAACGCCACACGTGGCACGGCAACGTCCGCGAACTGCGCAACGCCGTGGAGCGCAGCATGATCATGGCCGACGGCAACCGGCTCACGGCCGACTGCCTCGCGCCCGAATTCCACGCGGCGGCCGGCTCCGCCGACCCCGATTCGCTGGCGCTCGACGACCTCGAACGCCGCCACATTCTCCGGGTGCTGGAACACACCCGGGGCAACAAGGCCGAAGCCGCCCGCCTGCTGGGCATCGGCATCGCCACGCTATACCGCAAACTCGACGGCTACGGGGTGAAATAAGCCCCTCACCGTCTCATTCCGAGAGGGCCGCCCTATCAAAATGATAAGGCGGCCCTCTTTTTCGGCGCCCATACCTATCCGGCAAACAACTGCCTGTCAACGCATTGAATCCGGAGCATAAATTCCGGCATCCCCTTCGTATGCTTACGGGCAACAAACCCCGACGGCAAAATGGCAATCGTTATCCTCCTACTGATTTTCTGCGGCGCAATGCTGCTGCTGGACCTGATGCTGTGCGGGTTCGTGAAAAAAATGTCTAATTCAAAAAAACGAAGAGATGAATGAAATCATGCTGTTCCTGCTGCTCTGCGCCCTGGGTGCGCTGTGCTACGGATTCTATTTCAAATGTGTGGATTGGTTCGAAAAGATCTGACGCCCTATGTTTACAAGTCTCCTTATCCTGAGCATCCTCGGATTCGTCTATCTGATGTACGTGCTCGTCAAACCCGAAAAATTCTGAACCGATGAATACCGAAATTTCAGGCGTAATCCTGCAATGGACCCTTCTGGTGACGCTCTGCTACCCGCTGGGGCGTTACATTGCCAAAGTCTACCGCGGCGAACGCACGTGGCTCGACTTCATGGCTCCCGTCGAACGGGGCATCTACCGCTTCTGCGGCATCGACCCGGCCGTGGAGATGAACTGGAAACAGTTCCTCAAAGCGCTCCTGACGGTCAACCTCTTCTGGTTCTTCTGGGGCATGCTGCTGCTGGTCTTCCAGGGCTGGCTGCCGCTCAACCCCGACGGCAACCCGGGACAGTCGCCCGACCTGGCGTTCAACACCTGCATCTCGTTCATGGTCAACTGCAACCTCCAGCATTACAGCGGCGAGACGGGCCTGTCCTACTTCACGCAGCTGTTCGTCATCATGCTCTTCCAGTTCGTCACCGCCGCCTGCGGCATGGCCGCCATGGCCGGAATGATGAAGGCGCTGGCGGGCAAAACGACGAAGACCATCGGCAACTTCTGGGTCTTCCTCACCCGGAGCGTGACGCGCATCCTGCTGCCGCTGTCGCTCGCCGTCGGCATCCTGCTCGTCATCAACGGCACGCCGATGTCCTTCGACGGCAAGCAAACGCTCACGACGCTCGAAGGCGCCGAACAGGTCATCTCGCAAGGCCCCACCGCAGCCATCGTGCCCATCAAACAGCTGGGAACCAACGGCGGCGGCTACTTCGGAACCAACTCGGCGCACCCGCTCGAAAACCCCAACGCCTTCACCAACATCCTCGAATGCTGGTCGATCCTGATCCTGCCCATGGCGATGGTCTTCGCCTTCGGGTTCTACACGCGCCGACGCAGGCTCGCGGCATGGATTTTCGGCGTGATGCTCCTGGCCTATACCGCAGGCGTCTTCCTCTCCGTCTGGCAGGAGACGGGCGGCAGCCGGCAGATCGACGGCATGGGCATCTCGCAGGAGCTCGGTTCGATGGAGGGCAAGGAGATCCGCATCGGCTCGGCCGCTTCGGCCATGTGGGGCATGGTGACGACCGTCACCTCGAACGGCTCGGTGAACTCGATGCACGATTCGCAGACCCCGTTGAGCGGCATGCTCCAGATGCTCAACATGCAGATCAACTGCTGGTTCGGCGGCGTGGGCGTAGGGTGGATGAACTATTTCGCATTCCTCATCATCGCCGTCTTCATCAGCGGACTGATGGTGGGCCGCACGCCGGAGTTCCTCGGCCGGAAAGTCGAGGCGCGCGAGATGAAGATCGCCACGCTGGTCGTGCTGCTGCATCCCTTCCTGATCCTCGTCGGCACGGGCATCTCGGCCGCCGTGGCCGCCGCGAACCCCGAAATAGGGTGGCTGAACAACCCCTCGTTCCACGGATTGAGCGAAATGCTCTACGAATACACCTCCTCGGCGGCCAACAACGGCTCGGGATTCGAGGGACTGGCCGACAACACGCCGTTCTGGAACATCTCGACGGGCATCGCCCTGATCATGGGCCGCTACTTCCCGATCGTGGGACAGGTCGCCATAGCCGGACTGCTGGCGTCGAAGAAGTGCATTCCCGAGAGCGCCGGCACGCTCCGCACCGACACGGGAACCTTCTCGCTGATGACCTTCGCCGTCATCATCATCGTTGCGGCCCTCTCGTTCTTCCCCGCGCTGGCGCTGGGTCCCATCGCCGATTACCTGACCTTCTAATCCTGTTACCGCTATGAAACGAAACAAAAATAACTCGCTTTTCGATCCTGTCCTGCTGCGCCGGAGCCTTCGCGCTTCGTTCACGAAACTCGACCCGCGGCAGATGATCAAGAACCCGATCATGTTCACCGTCGAGGCCGTCACCTTCGCCATGCTGCTGCTGATCGTCCGGATCGCCGTGACGGGCGACACGTCGCAGGGTTCGCTGCTCTACAACCTCGTGATTTTCGCCGTACTTCTCTTAACGGTGCTCTTCGCCAACTTCGCCGAGGCCATCGCCGAAGCCCGCGGCAGGGCGCAGGCCGACTCGCTGCGCAAAACCCGCGAGGAGACCCCCGCCAAACGCATCGAACCCGACGGACAGTCGCACATCGTCAGCAGTTCCGAACTGAAGCAGGGCGACCTGTTCGAGTGCGTCGCGGGCGACACCGTCGCCGCCGACGGCGAGATCGTCGAGGGCCTGGCGTCGATCGACGAAAGCGCCATCACGGGCGAATCGGCCCCGGTGATCCGCGAGGCGGGCGGCGACAAAAGCTCCGTCACGGGCGGCACGAAGGTCCTCTCCGACCGCATTCTCGTGAAAGTCACCGCGCGGCCCGGCGAGAGTTTCCTCGACCGGATGATCGCCCTGGTCGAAGGCTCCTCGCGCCAGAAGACGCCCAACGAAATCGCGCTGACGATCCTGCTGGCCGGGTTCACGCTCGTTTTCGTCATCGTCTGCGCCACGCTCAAGCCCTTCGCCGACTATGTGGGGGCCAATATCACCGTCGCGGCGTTCATCTCGCTGTTCGTCTGCCTGATCCCGACCACCATCGGCGGCCTGCTGTCGGCCATCGGCATCGCCGGCATGGACCGCGCCCTGCGGGCCAACGTCATCACCAAGTCGGGCAAGGCCGTCGAGACCGCCGGCGACATCGACACGCTGCTCCTGGACAAGACCGGCACCATCACCATCGGCAACCGCAAGGCCACGCGCTTCCATCCCGCCGACGGCATCGCCCCCAAGGCTTTCGTGCGCATGTGCGTGCTCTCGTCCGTCGCCGACCCGACCCCCGAAGGCAAATCCGTCGTCGAGCTGGGCGCCGCCGAAGGGGTCCGCACCGACCCGGTGACGATGGTCGGCGTGCGGATGGTGAAATTCACCGCCGAAACCAAGTGTTCGGGCGTCGACATGCCCGACGGACGCCGCATCCGCAAGGGAGCCGCCGAAGCGATCTTCCGCATCGCCGCCGAGCACGAAAACCCCTGCCCGGCCGGAATCGCAGCCACCGTGCGCACCATCTCCGAAAACGGCGGCACACCGCTCGTAGTCTGCGAAAACGAACGGATCACGGGCGTCATCGAGTTGCAGGACATCATCAAGACGGGCATCCGCGAACGCTTCGAGCGGCTGCGCCGGATGGGCGTGAAGACCGTGATGGTCACGGGCGACAATCCGCTGACGGCCAAATACATCGCCGAGAAGGCAGGCGTCGACGACTTCATCGCCGAAGCACGTCCCGAGGACAAGCTCGAATACATCCGCCGCGAACAGCAGTCGGGCAAGCTGGTGGCCATGATGGGCGACGGCACGAACGACGCCCCGGCGCTGGCGCAGGCCGACGTGGGCGTGGCCATGAACAGCGGCACGCAGGCCGCCAAGGAGGCGGGCAACATGGTCGACCTGGACAACGACCCCACGAAGCTGATCGAGATCGTCGAGATCGGCAAACAGCTGCTGATGACGCGCGGCACGCTCACGACCTTCTCCATCGCCAACGACGTCGCGAAGTACTTCGCCATCGTCCCGGCGCTGTTCATCGCCTCGATTCCGTCGCTCGGCGCGCTGAACGTCATGCACCTCCACTCGCCCGAAAGCGCCATTCTCTCGGCGGTGATCTTCAACGCGATCATCATCCCGCTGCTGATTCCGCTGGCCCTGCGCGGCGTCGCTTACAAACCGATCGGAGCCTCGGCCCTGTTGCGCCGCAACCTCTTCATCTACGGTCTGGGCGGCATCATCGTTCCGTTCATCGGCATCAAGCTGATCGACATGTTGGTAAGTGTGTTCTTTTAACGTATTGCTTGAATTATGAAAAATCTTTGGATTTCAATCAGGATAACGCTGGCGATGTGCGTCGTGCTGTTCGTCGGTTATGTATTGGTACTGCGCCTCGTGGCATGGGTGGCATCGCCCAACGACGGAGAGGCTCCCGTGGTGACCTATAACGGCAAGGTGGTCGGCGCTGCCAACGTAGGCCAGGTCTTTACGGACAGCGTCTATTTCTGGGGACGTCCGTCGGCCGTCGATTACAACGGCGGCGGCTCTGGCGGCAGCAATAAGGCTACGACCAATCCCGAATACCTGGCTGAAATCGAGGCGCGGATCGACACCTTCCTCGCGGCACACCCCTATCTCACCCGCAAGGACGTTCCCTCCGAGATCGTCACAGCCAGCGGCAGCGGACTCGACCCCGACATCTCGCCCCGCGGGGCGCAGGCGCAGGTGCGCCGCGTGGCCGAGGCACGCGGGCTGGACACCGCTACGGTACGGCATCTGGTCGACTCGCTGACCCAAAAACCATGGCTGGGGCTTTTCGGCACGGAGAAGGTCAACGTGCTGCGCCTGAACGTCGCTTTGGAAGAACTGAACGAAAACTAATCGCAAACCATGAAAATAGATAAAACGATGAAACGCTGGATATTCATTCTGATCGCCGCTTTGGCAATCTTTCTGACCGCCGACCTCTGCGCCCGGGAGCGCGGGGTGAAATTCTCGGGCGGAACCGACCTGGTGAGCACCTACGTATGGCGCGGCGTCCGCGAAAGCGGCCCGGCCTTCCAGCCGTCGCTGACGATGAGCGCCGGAAACTTCTCGGCGACGGCCTGGGGTTCGGTCGATTTCGACAGCGCCTACAAGGAGATGGACCTCACACTGGCCTACGCGCTCGGACCCGTGACCCTTTCGGTGGCCGACCTCTACTGGACCGGACACGCCGACGACCGCTATTTCGTCTTCGACAGCCGTTCGCCCCACCGCATCGAGGTGGGCGCCAGCTGGGTCGTTTCGGAAAAGGTCCCCGTCACGCTGTCGTGGTACACGGTTCTCTTCGGCGCGACCGACGTGAACCACAAGGGCGAACGCGCCTATGCCTCGTATTTCGAGGCGGCCTGCCCGTTCACGGTGAAGACCGTCGACATGAAGGCCGGCGTGGGCATGGTTCCCTGGAACGCCGTCGCGACCTACCTCACTGGAAACCGCGGGTTCTGCGTGCAGAACGTCTTCCTCAATGCCGGAAAATCATGGGACATCAAAGGGACGGATTCGATGTCGGTCGGCGTTTTCACCAACCTGATCTGGAATCCGGCCCTGGACGACGTTAACTTTGTGGGAGGCATCTCCTTCCGGATGTAACCGATGGAGAGGCAGGACAGCGTTCAGCGGTTTCTGGAACTGATCCGGCGTTCGCACCGCGGCAAGTTCAAGGTCTACATCGGCATGAGCGCCGGCGTGGGCAAGACCTGCCGCATGCTGCAAGAGGCCCGCCAGCTGCTCGACGCGGGCGTCGACGTCCGCATCGGCTACATCGAAACGCACGGCCGCGCCGGAACGGAAGCCCTTGTCGAAGGGCTTCCGCTCGTGCCGCGCCGCAGACTCTTCTACAAGGGCAAGGAACTGGAGGAGATGGACACGCAGGCCATCGTCAACCTCCGCCCCGAGATCGTCGTCGTGGACGAACTGGCCCACACCAACATCGAGGGGAGCGAAAACCCCAAGCGGTGGCAGGACGTGATGCAGATTCTCGACGCAGGGATCAGCGTCATTTCGGCCGTCAACATCCAGCATATCGAGGGGCTGAACGAGGTCGTCGAGGAGATCACGGGCATCGAGATCCGCGAGCGGGTCCCGGACAGCGTGCTGGCGATGGCCGACGAGGTGGTGAACATCGACCTCACGGCCGACGAGCTGATCGAACGGCTGAAAGCCGGAAAGATCTACCGCCCCGACAAGATCGCCGCGGCGCTCGGCAACTTCTTCACGCAGGACAACCTGCTGCAACTGCGCGAACTGGCGCTGAAAGAGGTGGCGCTGCGCGTGGAGAAGAAGGTGGATAGCGAGGTGACCGGTTCCGAAACCTTCCGGCGCGACAAACTGCTGGCCGTGATCGACTCCTCCGAAAAACGCGCCCGCCGGGTCATCCGCAAGACGGCGCGCATGGCCACGCACCTGAACGCCGCCTTCACGGTGCTCTACGTGCAGGGCGACCGCGAGGCCGACGACCGCATTCCGCTGGCCCGGCAGCGTTACCTGATCAACAACCTGAACCTCGCCACGGAACTCGGCGGCGAAGTCCGCCGCATACGCTCGAACTCCCCGGTGGAGAGCATCGCCGGAGTGTGCCGGGAGCAAAAAATAAACATCGTCTGCATCGGGCGTCCCGAATTTTCACTATTTTCGCTGTTGAAAAGCGCAATCCGCCTGCGGCGTCTGACCGTCCGGCTGTCGCGCATGAACATCGACCTTTTCATTTTTTCATAAGCCATGAGAATACAAAGGAGAATCACCCTGGGCATCGGCATTCTTTTCACCATGATCCTGCTGCTGGGCATCCAGTCGGTCGGCTACGTCCGCCAGCTGTCGCGGGCGACGGGAACCATCCTCGCCGACAACTACAACTCGCTGCAATACGCCGGGGAGATGCTGCGGTCGCTCAACGACATCGGGCAGGATTCCATATCGCGGCACGCCCTGCGCGAAAACCTCGCCCTGCAACAGCAGAACATCACCGAGATCAGCGAGAAGGAGACCACCGCGGCGCTCGAACGCCACGTCGCCTCGCTGAGCGACCCGGTCACCGAAGCCGAAATCCGGACCGTGCGCGAAGACCTGTTCCGGATCATGGAGCTGAACATGGCGGCCATCCGCGCCAAGAGCGCCGGGGTGGAGCAGCGCGCCGACTACGCCATGTGGTGGCTGATCGCCGTCGCCGCGCTCTGCG
>OOCM01002938.1_pt1 | contig 10345 bp, 8 predicted proteins | sample 1671111 | NCBI WGS metagenome assembly OOCM01 (sample SAMN06348123, study PRJEB24527) | human gut metagenome | biome: human gut; feature: ankylosing spondylitis patient; material: feces | host: Homo sapiens | place: China | collected 2015-10 | reverse complement strand
CATGGATCTCCGTAAATACGGTTCTACCCGTCATTCCGGATACGGACTTGGATTCGAACGCTGTGTAATGTATCTGACAGGAATGGGCAACATCCGTGACGTGATCCCGTTCCCGAGAACTGTAAATAACTGTGATTTATAAGGAGTAGTAATTAAATGATAAGATTTATTCATCTTGCAGATGTACACCTGGGGGCAGTGCCGGATCGAGGCTGCCCGTGGAGTCGCGAGCGGGAAGAAGAAATCTGGGAAACTTTCCGCCGGGTGATTGCGACAATACGCAAGAGCCCGGTGGATTTGCTGTTTATAGCCGGAGATCTCTTTCATCGACAGCCTCTTCTAAGCGAACTGAGAGAGATAAATGACCTTTTTGGCACGATCAGTCAGACCAGAGTCTTTCTTATGGCCGGAGACAGCGATTATATGAGGAAGGATTCTTTCTACCGGACATTCAAATGGAATCAGAATGTGTCATTTTTTGACGGAGAGAGCCATACCTGTATTGAGATTCCGGAGAAAAACGTCTATGTATATGGTCTGAGTTACGAACATAAGGAGATTCACGAAGCACTTTATGATGGCTGGAAGAAATCTGATAAAAGAGGATTTCACGTTCTGATGGCGCATGGTGGAGATACTGAGCATATCCCGATGGATTTCCGTAAACTGGCAGACGGTGGATTTGATTATATTGCACTTGGACATAAGCACCAGCAGCAGGCACCGTTCAAGGACTGGATGCTGTATTCCGGTGCGCTGGAGCCGATCGACAGGAATGACCTGGGAGAGCATGGATATATAGAAGGAACCTACGGTGAAGGTAAAGTAAGGACGCACTTCGTACCGTTTGCCAGCCGTTCTTACCAGAATCTTCTTCTGACAGTCAAAGAAGGTTCTACACAGCATACGTTGGAGGAAATGTTGCGTAACGAGATCATGAAGCGTGGCGGAAAAAATATCTACCGTATCATCATACAGGGAACCCGCTCCCCGGGAAGCCTTCTTCTCGCAGAACGCCTCAAAACAATGGGAAATATCGTGGAAGTTCTGGACGAGTCCCGTCCGGCATATGATCTTGAGAAACTGCACGAACAATATAAGGGAACCCTGATCGGGGACTATATCGAACAGTTTGCAGATAGCGGCAGCAGACCTGTCGTAGAGGACAAGGCACTTTATCACGGCCTGCAGTCCCTTTTGAATGCTTCTGTGCTTGTAAACGGGCGTGTTATGCAGGACGCAGAACAGAAGGATCTCGGACGCATTTTACAGATGCTCAAGATGTCCCGCAAGGGTTATCAGGTGCAGGTAGAACGCCGGAAGAAAGAGAATCTTGCTGAGAAACAGAAGATCCGTACCTCTATTGACCATATGAACAGGGAACTTCATGAACTGGAGGAAGAGAGAATTGAAATGCGCGCGCAGGAGGATTCTTTACGCAGACTGGATGGAGGTCACGGAGAGGGATTTTCGGAAGAACGTATTCAACAGCTGGAACGCAGAAATCAGATACAGGCAGCCGGAATCTGTGTAACATTGATTCTGTTTCTGGCAGGTGCACTCATTCTTGGCGTACATTTCAAAGAAACGATGCTGGCACTGGTAGCAGCCGCAGCCGGAATCTGCCTCGTGCTGCTGGAAGGCTTTTTCAATATGAAAACCATCCGTGAGCTTGAGAAGCGTCGGAGAGTCAAGAAGCGTTTCCTTGCGCGTCAGGACCGCTTACAGTCCGGCAAAGATGATCTCGATGAAGCAATCAAAGAAAAGGAGATCAGCCTGTCAAACCTGATGGAAGAGTACCAGGAAGTCGAAGACTATACATACCTTCCGATCGCAGAGGAGATAGAGATCGATTCCCTTAATCTGGCAATGTCCACGATCCAGAAGCTTGCAGGAGATCAGAACTAATATACTTATAAATTCAAATACCCCGCAGAGAAGATGCAAGAAACATCCTCCCCGCGGGGTATTTATTATGGAAGAAAAAATGTAATCAGATATTATTTCTCGTCATACTGAGCCATATAATTGGACACGCAGCGCTTGATCCTGTCTGCCGGGTTCAGCAGGTGGCTGACAGACATATCATGGTTCAGAGTGTCGATGATCAGGGCGATATACTTACTCATATCACAGCTGATGTAGTATGGCTTCGCAAGAAGTTCCGGAGTCTGATAGATCAGGTTGGTGGTCAGAAGCTTATCAAAGATTCCGTTTCTTGCAGCATCGTCAAACTTCTCAAGTCCGTCTGTAAAGAAGCCGAAGGTTGTGCAGATATAGATCCTGCCTGCACCACGTTTCTTGAGGAGAGATGCGATCTCAAGGATACTGTATCCGGAGGAGATCATATCGTCGATCAGGATAACGTCCTTGCCCTCGAGCTTCGGTCCAAGAAACTCGTAAGCTGCGATCGGATGACGACCGTTTACCTTGCGGGTGTAGTCCAGTCTGCGGTAGTACATACCCATGTCAACACCGAGGACGTTGGCAAGGTAGATCGCTCTTCTCATACTTCCTTCATCCGGGCTGATGATCATGAAATGGTCATTGTCGATATGAAGTCCCTCTTCGTTCTTAAGAAGAGCCTTAATGAACTGATAAGCCGGCTGGATGGTCTCAAAACCATGAAGCGGAGTAGCATTCTGTACACGCGCATCATGTGCGTCAAAAGTGATGATGTTCTCTACGCCCATTCCGGTCAGTTCCTGGAGTGCAGATGCACAGTCCAGAGATTCACGGCCAGTACGTTTGCTCTGGCGGCTCTCATAAAGGTACGGCATGATGACATTGACACGGCGTGCTTTGCCGCCGATCGCTGCAATCACACGTTTCAGATCCTGAAAATGGTCGTCCGGAGACATCAGGTTGGTGAATCCGCTGATACGGTAAGTCAGGCTGTAGTTGGTTACATCTACCATAAGATAGATATCATCACCACGGACAGATTCATTGACCTCACCCTTACCTTCACCGGAGCCAAAACGAGGAGTTTTGACATCGACAATGTAAGAATCGCGCTGATATCCTTCAAATGCGAAGGACTGCATTTCTGCGTGGTCTCTTTCGTTTCTCCATTTAACAAGCCATTCATTGACCTTTTCGCCAAGGGGACGACAGCTTTCCAGAGGGATGAGTCCCAGTCTTCCTACTGGAAGTGTAGTCAGTTCCTTGTTGTTTAACTGTGCCATCTTTATTTTCCTCCTAAAAATATTTTCTGTATTCGGATGTCTTTGCCGATCAGTTTCAACATCTGATAGTTGCTCGCGATCCGGGAAAAAGTTCTCTCGGAATACGTGGCTGAGAAATCCTCAAGCGTCAGATTCGTTGAAATGACCGTGGATTTACGCCGGGCAATACGCTCGTTGATGCACAAAAATAACTGCGAGGACACAAAGCTGTTGGTCAGCTCCGTACCCAGATCATCAATGATCAGTAGATCACAGTCCAGGATAAAATTTTCGCCGGGGTCGGTTTCGGATTTTCTGGAAAAAGCTGTCTGAGCCATGCTGTCAAACAGATCAAACGCAGAAAAATACAAAACACAGTGAGAACTCTCCAGAAGTGCATTGGCGATACAGTGGGAAAGAAAAGTCTTGCCTACACCGGTGCTGCCATAGAAAAACAGATTCTGGAAGCGGGAGTCAAAATCCTGCACAAAGTTCCAGGCGGTATCGTAAGCCCGCTGTGCTGTCTGGCGGGCAGTTAATCCTGTTGCTTCATTTTTTATTGTATCAGAATACCAGTCAAAAGAAAAGTGCTCAAAATTTTCTTTTTTGAGAATCTCTGTAAGATTTGACTGTGTATAAAGAAGCTCGATCTCTGCTTTTTTGAAACAGGCGCATTTGCGGTGGCCGTCAGTATATCCTGTATCCTGACATTCACGGCAGAAATAATGCGGTTTCAGGTAATCCGCAGGAAACCCGTTTGCCTTGAGAAGAGAGATCCGCTCATTGGCAAGCGCAGCAACCTCCTCGCGCAGTTCCTCGATGGAAGCCGGCTGTCCGAGAAGCAATGCACGGGCCTTACGGGCACTCAAAGATGCGACTTCCTGGTCGATTTCCAGGAGTCTGGGAACTCGTGTATACGCTTCTTTGCGCCGCTCCTCGAGGGCACGCTGGACCTCTGACTGACGGCGGCTATATTCTCTCATGATGGTATCATATTGAAAATTCTGTAAAGCCACGCTTTCCTCCTTATGTGTAAAAAGCTTACTGATTCAGCAGATGCTTCTCATATTCGCTGAAATCATATTCTCTCTGTTCGAAATTGTTAAAACGGTTATTGGAAGCAGGTGCGGCCGGTTTCCTGGAGGCAGCCTTCTTGCTCTGGCGGCGTTTCTGGTGCTCATCATCCAGAGAACGGATGTCGTCGAGAGTTTTGACTTCTTTCTTCTTCCAGCCCTCGAGGATCTTGTCCGTGTACTGGAAACTTGCCTGTCCGGTCTGGAGAACGGTACGGTTACATGCCTCCTGGATGATCTCCATGGAAAAACAATACGTCTTGAGCCAGGTATCCATAAGCGTGATCTCTGTCTCAACCGGGTTACGGTTCGTGATCCCCAGCGCCTTGAGAATCGTAAAATATTCCTTATTATAACGTGAATTGGAACGCTTCGCCTGCTCGACAGTAGTGATGCCTTCCTCAGCCCAGGCAATGGCAACCTTCTCAATGTAACGGATGCTCTTGTGATTGTGGCTGACGCAGTATTCAAGAAGATACTCGATCAGATCCGCGCTTAAGCCAAGCCCGTCATAAAAGAAGAGCAGCTTCTGGCTCTCCGTAGGGGAGAGCGTCTTGCCGAGGTACTGCTCTGCGATATAAAGGATCTGGATGATCTCCTCATTCTGCTTCAGCTCGCGGATACGCTCAGGGGTCAGTTCCTGCTTCTTGTCAGAAGAAGCTTTGCCAGTGGGAACAGAAGGTTCCACAGCGGCGGAAGGAGCTGATGCAGCCTGAATGGCCGGCTGTTCTACGGTGGAAACGGTCTCCACAGAAGCAGAGACAGAAGACGCATTCTCCGTATGTTTATCCGGAGAGAGCAGTGCAATCCCGCAGAGTTTATCACTGTCTGTGAAATCAAGGACAAGGAGCTCCTGCTTTGCCCAGTATTTCAGCGCACGGAGGATGTCCCTCTCTGTGCACAGCAGACGGTCTGCCATCTGCTCCAGACTGAAAGAAACCGGAGCATTGGAGAGTGAACGCAAAAGATAGATATACACTTTGACGAATTCCCCGTTTGCCTCCGGCATATAATTGTCGATAAATGTGTTCGATAAGATCGTGACCTCCGTCATGGAGGAGTTTTGTAAGGTGATCATTGCCATGAAATATCGCTCACTTTCCAAGAAAAAATTCCGGTTAAATGCCGCCGAAACAGCGGCAGTCTGGAACAATTGGATTATAGCACAACCTTTTTCAAAAGAGAATAGGGTATTTTTCGGTAAAAGATTTCCACACTAAAATGTGGATAATGTGGATAATGTGGAAAGTGAAATCGGGATAAAATTATCTGCAACCATGATAAATGTCGATAAAACGTGCAAATCAGCGCATTTTTGCAGGTTTCCACATACACTTATGTAAACACTCCAGGGTAATAAAAATCCACATGCTATACACCGTCCAAAATGTGTATAAGCATGTGGATAATGTGGATAACTTACTTGCCGAGGAGCTGTTCTCCAATATTTACAACGTCTCCGGCCCCCATAGTTATCAACAGGTCACCCTGTGTACAATTTTCAAGCAAAAAGTTCTCGATTTCGTCGAAAGTCGGGAAATATTCGCACGGAGTACCGATCTCAGAGATCAGTTCCTGCAGGTTTGCGGAGGAAATTCCGAGGTTATCAGTCTCTCTGGCTGCATAAATATCAGCAAGAACGACATGATCTGCCAGAGAAAGAGCCTTGGCAAATTCCGGAAGCAGAGCCTTGGTACGTGTATAAGTATGCGGCTGGAAAACACACCAGATCTTTTTGTGTGGATAATTCTTTGCTGCATGGAGAGTTGCCTCGATCTCTGTCGGATGATGTGCATAATCATCGATGATCGTAACGCCGCCGATTTGTCCCTTGTACTGGAAACGGCGGTCTGTTCCTGTGAAGTCCTTAAGTCCCTCAAAGATCACTTCGTTGGAAAGTTCCAGAAGCTGTCCGCAGGCGATGGATGCCAGCGCATTGGAAACATTGTGGATTCCCGGAACGCGGAGAGTGCAGGTTCCGATCGGCTCACCGTTATGGAGTACGCGGAAAGTGGCATGTCCGAATTCATCGTATGTGATATTGTCGGCTGTGTAGTCGGCTTCTTTCTCAAGACTGTAGGTGATGACTTTGCATGGAAGATCCTTCGCGATCTCCTCGTATTTCGGAGTATCTGCGTTGATGATGAGTGCACCGTCTGCCGGAAGAAGTTCTGCAAACTTACGGAAAGAATGACGGATGTCATCGATATCCTTGAAGAAATCCAGATGATCCGCATCCATGTTCAGGATGATGCTGATCTTCGGGAAAAAGCTCAGGAAGCTGTTGGTGTACTCGCAGGCTTCGGTGAGGAAAGTCTCTGACTGACCGACACGGATATTTCCGCCGATCGCCGGAAGGATACCGCCGACACTGATGGTCGGGTCGCATTCACCTTTGAGCAGAATGTGGGAGATCATAGAAGTTGTGGTAGTCTTGCCATGAGTTCCAGATACTGCGATCGGGGTGTCGTAATTGCGCATGATCTGTCCGAGAAGCTGCGCTCTGGTGAGCATCGGGATGCCTTTCTCCTTTGCACAGGCGAATTCCGGGTTGTCCGGATGGATGGCTGCTGTGTAAACAACAACGTCAACAGAGTCCTTGATGTTGGAAGCACGCTGTCCGTAGTAGAGGGTAGCCCCTTTTTTCTCGAGAAGAGTGGTCAGCGGGCTTTTCTTCGCGTCAGAGCCGGAGATGGTGAATCCCTCTTCCAGAAGGACCTCAGCCAGTCCGCTCATGCTGATTCCGCCAATACCAATGAAATGGATGGCGATCGGTTTATGAAAGTCTATCTGATACATAATGATAATCTCCTTAATTTATTAACTGTGAAAATACGAAACAGTTACGCTAATATTATACCCCTTGAGGGTGGAAATGAAAAGTCTAAGTTTGATGGATGAAAAAATATACAATAAAATGTCGAAAAATTGTGCAAAACTCACATAAAAAGTAATGCGATGTTTTTTTGTAACACAAAAAACGTGTGCAATAAATATAAAAAACACAAAGTTTGCACAAAAAAATTGTAAATAATGTTCACTAATCTTGATGAGTATGGTATGATTAAAAAATCAAACAAAACAAGAGGTGAGTGCATGATTAAGAAAGAGATGATCGCCATGCTGCTGGCTGGCGGTCAGGGCAGCAGACTTGGAGTATTGACAGCTAAGGTAGCGAAACCAGCGGTCGCCTTTGGGGGAAAATATCGTATCATTGATTTTCCGCTGAGTAACTGTATTAATTCAGGCATTGACACAGTGGGCGTTCTGACGCAGTATCAGCCATTGCGTCTGAATACACATATCGGAATCGGAATCCCGTGGGATCTGGACAGGAATGAGGGCGGTGTGACCGTATTGCCTCCATATGAGAGGAGCGACAACAGCGAATGGTACACCGGAACAGCAAATGCGATTTTCCAGAATCTCGATTACATGGAGCAGTATAATCCGGATTATGTGCTGATTCTTTCCGGCGACCACATCTACAAGATGGACTATGAGATCATGCTGAATTTCCACAAGGCAAACAAAGCGGATATCACAATTGCATGTATGCCTGTCCCTATGGAGGAAGCAAGCCGTTTCGGCATCATGGTGACTGACGAGACAGGACGTGTGAAGGAATTCGAGGAGAAACCGGAGAAGCCGAGCAGCAATCTGGCTTCTATGGGAATTTACATATTTAGCTGGCCTGTGCTGAAGGAGGCTCTGATCGCACTTAAGGCACAGAGCAACTGTGACTTTGGCAAGCATATCCTTCCTTATTGTAAGGACAAGGGGCAGAGACTTTTTGCCTACGAATACAGTGGATACTGGAAGGATGTTGGAACTCTGGGATCTTATTGGGAAGCCAATATGGAACTGATCGACATTGTTCCGGAGTTCAATCTTTATGAAGAATACTGGCGGATCTATACCAAGGGAGATATTATCCCGCCTCAGTATATCGCAGCGGATGCAGTGACAGACTGCTGTCTGATCGGCGAGGGCACGGAGATCTACGGAGAGGTCTATCATTCCGTCATCGGACCGAATGTCGTGATCGGCAAGGGAACGGTTGTGAAGGATTCCATCATTATGAGGAACACTGTAATAGGAGAGAACTCCGTTCTGGACAAGGCGATCATAGCAGAGGATGTCACCGTTGGCGATAACGTTATCATTGGATGCGGAGAAGAGGCGAAGAACGTCCTCAAGCCTGCAGTTTATGCGTTCGGACTTGCTACGATCGGAGAGCAGAGCGTCATACCGGACAATGTTAAGATAGGAAGAAACACTGCAATTTCAGGAATTACTGCAGCGGAGGATTATCCGAACGGAATTCTTGAGAGTGGACAGGTGATCAAAGCAAAGGATGGTGAGCAGTCATGAAGGCAATCGGGATTATCCTTGCAGGCGGCAACAACAGCCGTATGCGGGAATTGTCGGACAAGAGAGCAATCGCAGCAATGCCGGTAGCCGGAAGTTACCGCAGTATAGATTTCGCACTGAGCAATATGGCAAATTCACACGTACAGAAAGTTGCCGTACTGACCCAGTACAACGCAAGATCCCTCAACGAACACTTAAGTTCCTCCAAATGGTGGGACTTCGGCCGTAAGCAGGGAGGACTTTTCGTATTTACCCCTACGATCACCAAGGACAACAGCTTGTGGTATCAGGGAACAGCAGATGCCATTTACCAGAACATTGATTTCCTCAAGAAAAGCCATGAGCCGTATGTTGTGATCGCATCCGGCGACTGCATCTACAAGATGGATTACAACAAGGTTCTGGATTTCCATATTTCGAAACGTGCAGACATCACTGTTGTATGTACGACATGTAAGGACCAGAGTGAAGTAGAGCGTTTTGGCGTGGTCCGCATGAATGATGACTGTAGGATCGAAGAATTCGAAGAGAAACCGATCGTATCCAATTACAATACGATCTCTACCGGTATTTATGTCATCAGGCGCCGCCAGCTGATTGAGCTTCTGGAGCGCGCTGCCCAGGAAGGCAGACATGATTTTGTAAACGATATCCTTATCCGTTACAAAAACCTCAAACGAATTTACGGCTATAAGATAGATACATACTGGAGCAATATTTCCACTGCGGAAGCATATTATCGGACCAATATGGCATTCCTGCAGCCGGAGATCCGGAACTATTTCTTCAAACAGGAACCGGCGATCAAGACCAGGATCGACGACCTTCCACCGGCGAAGTACAATCCGGGAGCAGTCGTAAAGAACAGTCTTGTTGCAAGCGGATGCATCATCAATGGTACAGTTGAGAATTCTGTGCTGTTCAAGGATGTTTACGTAGGCAACAACTGTGTGATCAGGAATTCCGTGATCCTCAATGATGTTTATCTGGGCGATAATGTCCGGATCGAGAACTGCATCGTTGAGAGCCGAGATACGATCAGGGCAGATTCCTGTTACACCGGTGAGGACGGCAAGGTTCGTATCATTGTAGAAAAGAATGAAAGGTACGCATTATAATCAGGTCGCTGGTAATGGTGGCAGATAAATACAGAATCAAACTGTGCGTATGAAAAATGAAAGGGGCAGCAAACAAATGAATATTACAGATGTACGTGTGAGAAAGATTGCAAAAGAAGGAAAGATGAAAGCGGTCGTTTCGATCACAATAGATGATGAATTTGTAGTACATGATATCAAGGTGATCGAGGGAGAAAAGGGATTGTTCATTGCAATGCCGAGCAGAAAGGCCGCGGACGGGGAATACCGCGACATCGCTCATCCGATCAATTCGGACACAAGAGAGCGGATACAGACTCTGATCCTTCAGAAATACCAGGAGACAATGGCTGCTGAGGAATAATACCGGGAGAAAGCCGGATGGCAGCTTACCCAGGAAAATAAATGCGCACAGGTTTTACGGGAAGGTAAAGCCTGTGCGCATTCGTTTATACGCGCAGGGATCAGGCAGTGGTGCAGAAAACTCTTGTAAAATCCGCAAACTAAGGTAAAATGAAACGTGAACTGTGACAAGATCAAACAAAAGACAGCAGGAATCGTCAATTACAATAGATGGCAGGAGGAGTATGATGGGTCAGTTAAAAGCAGTGATACTTGCAGCGGGAAAAGGGAC
>OOCM01002934.1_pt1 | contig 10354 bp, 7 predicted proteins | sample 1671111 | NCBI WGS metagenome assembly OOCM01 (sample SAMN06348123, study PRJEB24527) | human gut metagenome | biome: human gut; feature: ankylosing spondylitis patient; material: feces | host: Homo sapiens | place: China | collected 2015-10 | reverse complement strand
ATGCGTGACAGGCATGTATTCTAACCAGCTGAACTACCAGACCAAAATGTTATTCTTTATCGCTATTCCGTTGAATTGCGGTGCAAAGATAGGTGGATTTTTTGAATTAGCAATAGTTTAGGATGAAAAAATTAGAACAAATCGATAAATTTCATACTTTTGTCCCCATATATAATTAACACTAGCATGAAAAATACTCCTGTAGACTATCAGACAGCCAGACGGATTATCGATGTCTTTGGACTTCCCGATTTTGGGAAAGCGACTATCCGGGAGGTAGTTGCCATATCCACGCAATTGGAACAAGAAACGGGAACCGAGTTCATCCATATGGAAATGGGCGTACCGGGCTTGAAAGCCGCTCAAGTAGGCGTAGACGCTGAGATCGAAGCCCTTCGTAACGGTATAGCGTCTATCTACCCGAACATCAACGGAACTCCCGAAGTGAAAAAGCAAGCTTCCCGCTTTATCAAGGCGTTTATAAATATAGATATAGACCCAGAGTGTTGCGTACCCGTAACCGGTTCCATGCAGGGCACATACGCCTCTTTCCTTACGGCCGGACAATGTACGCCGGGAAAAGACACCATCTTGTTTATCGACCCCGGATTCCCCGTGCAGAAACAGCAAATAGCCGTTATGGGCTATAAATATGAGTCGTTCGACGTATACGAATACCGTGGCGAGCGATTGCGTGAGGCCTTGGAAGCGCATCTTTCCAAAGGCAATATTGCCGCGATGATCTATTCTAACCCGAACAATCCGGCTTGGTTCTGCCTCACCGACGAGGAGTTGAAGATCATCGGCGAGATGGCCAACAAATACGACGTGATTGTCATAGAAGACCTCGCCTATTTCGCCATGGATTTCCGCAAGGACCTCGGATGTCCTTTCGAGCCTCCTTACCAAGCGAGCGTAGCCCGTTATACCGATAATTATATCATGCAGATATCCGGTTCCAAAGCGTTCAGCTATGCCGGACAGCGTATCGGCGTGACAGCGATCTCCAATAAACTTTACCATCGCTCCTATCCGGGATTGACCCAGCGTTATGGAGGCGGTACGTTCGGTACGGTATATATCCACCGTGTCTTATACGCCCTATCTTCCGGAACCAGCCACTCGGCCCAATTCGCCTTAGCCGCCATGTTCAAGGCAGCCGCGGACGGTACGTTCGACTTTGTCTCGCAAGTGAAGGAATACGGACGTCGTGCGGAGAAACTAAAGAAGATTTTTACGGATCATGGTTTCACAATCGTTTATGATCACGATCTGGACCAACCGATAGCCGACGGCTTCTATTTCACGATCGGTTACCCGGGAATGACCGGCGGACAATTGATGGAAGAACTGGTTTATTACGGAGTAAGCGCCATATCTTTAAGTACCACAGGCAGTAACCAACAAGGACTACGGGCTTGTACCTCTTTCATAAAAGATCACCAATATGATTTGCTGGACGAAAGACTGAGATTATTCGAGGAAAATCATCAAGCATAAATTAACAATAAGCCCGATCGATTCACGTTTATTAACTTGAATCCCGGGCTTTTCATTTGCTTCTTATTAAAAAACGCCTTATATTGTCGGTGAATTAGTAACAACCTAACATTCACGATCATGGCATCTTATAAAAATATATTTAAAATAACACATAACGATGTCCTTCCAGCCCAAGGAAGTATTCTGATTTCCGAGCCTTTTTTACAAGATGCCTACTTCCAACGTTCCGTCGTATTATTAATAGAGCATACGGAACACGGATCGATGGGATTTGTCTTGAATAAAAAAACGGATCTTATCGTAAACTCTTTTTTCAAGGAGTTTGCCGAATTTCCGGAGATACCGATTTATCTGGGGGGGCCGGTCAGCCCCAACCGTTTGTTCTTTATTCATTCCTTAGGGGATAATATCATTCCGGACGCATTAAAGATCAATGATTATTTATATTTCGACGGGGATTTCAACGCATTGAAACGATACATCCTCAACGGGCACCCAATCAATGGGAAAGTGAAGTTTTTCTTGGGATACTCCGGATGGACCGAAGGGCAATTAAACCATGAAATCAAACGGAACTCGTGGGCCGTAAGCCATATCACCACCGATAATATCTTGTCTGCCGACGGGGAGGGCTATTGGAAAGATTCCGTAGAATTATTAGGCAATGATTATAAAACTTGGACAAAATATCCGAAGGACCCGTATTTAAATTAACTGCATTATGCAGACATCGGAATAACCATCCGGTGTCCTGATCCAGTCCTTAAGCGTCCCCGCCTCGACAAATCCCAGACGGGTAAATAATTTCTTGCTAGGCTCGTTCGCCACGGGAATATGCACATAAAGTTGATGAAGCTTCAAAAACGTATAAGCGTATTCCATCAATAGCCTTAACGCTTCCGTAGCGAAGCCACGTCCTTGATACCTACGGTCCAGCATAATACCGCAAGCCGCCCGATTCGGATGCGGCTCAAAATCGAATAAATCCACGATCCCCACGGAAGTCCCCGTATCGCATTCCTCGATCATGAAGCGAAGTTGGCGAGACTCATAGATACTCCGGTCGCTACCCGCTATATATTCCTTCAATATATAACGGGAATAGGGCGCCAAGGTATTCCCTACTTCCCATAACTCCGGATCATTCTCCCAACGATACAACAACTCCAGATCCTCTGGTTCCAATGCCCTCAAACGGACTCTATCATTCGACAACAACATATTTACTCAAGGATTACTTAAACAAGCCGACCACTCTTCTTCGTATATATATGGAAAACCGCTTTCTTGTTCACGAGCTTGTCCATGAACAAGAGCATCTGCTCATAGCGGGCATCGGGGAAGCAGAAAGCGTAGTCCGTAAAGCCTTTCATCTGGTTCTTGCGACAGATAGCATCCATCACACGCTCCACGTCCAAATCCCAGAGATTCACGAATTCCAGATCCGGCATAGCTTTCAGGCAAACGGCCTTTACCTCCTCAAAATGATCCTCCCTGCACAAGATCAAAAGGCGGCGATGCTTAACCGCTTTAGCCTTCTTGCGTAGAGGGGCTGAAATCATCGCCCAGCAAGCTTTCAGCAGGACAGCTAACCGGATCAGTATCCGCATCAACCAACCGGCTCCCGGATAATATTTCTTATAGAAAATCAACATGGCACCGTAAAAAGCCCTTATGTACCTCAAGTCACCATGCTTCGTACTCTCCCCCTTATAATGCAGGATCCGTTCCGGCACGTACAAGTTCTTATAGCCTCCCAACACGATCCGATAAGACAAATCGATATCCTCCCCATACATGAAGAACGACTCATCTAACAAGCCAACCTTATCCAACGCCTCATGGCGAAGCAACATGAACGCACCCGCCAGCACCTCCACCTTATGCGTCTGCTCTTTATCCAGATACGGCAGGCTATAACGTGCGAATGCCGGAGAGTTAGGAAACAGCTTTGAAAGGCCGAATATCTTGCAGAACGACACCCAAGGCGAAGGGAAAGCCCGTTTGCTCTCCGGCAAGAATACCCCGTGCCCATTCAGCATCTTCACGCCGATAGCTCCGATCTCCGGATCCTCATCCATCTGGAAGCACAGGCTGCGGAGGCTCTCCTCTCCCACCACGGTATCGGGATTCAGCAATAACACGTATTCCCCGGTGCACTGACGGATCGCCTGATTATTGGCCTTGGCGAAACCGGGATTATCTTTATTCTCGATGAAAACCACTTCCGGGAACTTAGGCCGGAGATATTCGACAGATCCATCCGTCGAGTTATTATCCACCACGAACACCTCGGCGTCCATCCCCGTTACGGCGGCACGGACAGAATAGAGGCATTGCTCCAGAAAATACTTCACGTTATAGTTAACGATGATAACGGACAACTTGGTTTCTTCGTAGGTCATTCCGGATATTAATTATGAGTTATGATTATGAATTAGAAGAGGTGAGATTGAACTCAGTACGATTGATAATGGATCGTCCTAAGGTGATCTCGTCGGCATACTCGATCTCATCACCGATAGACACGCCACGTGCGATGACACTGATCCTCACATCGTAACCGGATAGCTTCCGGTAAATAAAAAAGTTAGTCGTATCGCCTTCCATGGTAGTGCTCAACGCCAAGATGATCTCTTTCACCTCACCTTCGGCCACACGTCGCACCAGACTGTCGATACGCAAGTCTCCCGGTCCGATGCCATCCATTGGCGAGATGATCCCGCCCAACACATGGTATACGCCACGGAATTGCCCGGTATTCTCTATCGCCATCACCTCCTTGATATTCTCTACCACGCAAACCAAGGAATGGTCACGGCTGGGGTTGGCGCAAATAGAGCAAACCTCATCATCACATATATTATGGCAGACCTTGCAGTACTTCACGTCTCGACGGAGGGCAACCAAGGCCGCGGCGAAGTTTTCCGTATAGCCGACGTCCCGGCGCAACATATAAAGCGCTAGCCGGAGCGCTGTCTTCCTCCCCACCCCCGGCAAGGAAGCCAATTCATTCACGGCATTTTCCAACAAGGCTGAAGGATATCTTTGATTCATCTACTTTCTGTATTTGACTACAAAAATAGAAAGAATTTACGAATTAACGATAAACCTCAAATTATTTACTCGGCTTCTCCCCCATCCCATTCAAGTCGCACATCTCTTGCTTGATATGTACAACTATAACTGCTCTAGGTATAATTGTTCATGTCCTCAAGTAATAAACATTCTTTTTGCCATATACAAACATACTTGCTACTTGATCTATTTCCAAATGATCGCCGTGGGATGTACAGACCACGACGTGATTTGTATATTCCACGACTTGGTCTGTACAGATCACGCCGTGGTTTATAGAATTATACAGCATGCGAACAAGAATTCATACGCTACTGGGTAAGAATTCATATAGATAATTTGGGTACGGTTGCCCTAACTATTCTAAAGAATCCTTGCATGTCTCAGCCAGAAAACATAAATTTGTCACCCAACACCCGTTTGGTGGAGCTATTACGAACTAATAATCTAACATTTTAATATCGTGAAACCAGAAAATGAAGAAAAGGTAACCGGGCTGCCAGAAAACGCCTACCGAGAATTAAAAGAAGGGGAAAGCTACAAGCCTCTTATGTCTCCCAACAAACACTATCCGGAGGTTACGCCTTGGTCCGTCCTTTGGGGATTGGTCATGGCGGTGATATTCAGCGCGGCGGCCGCTTATCTGGGCCTGAAGGTCGGTCAAGTATTCGAGGCCGCCATCCCGATCGCTATCATCGCCGTAGGGTTGTCTAGCGGATTCAAGCGGAAGAACGCCTTGGGAGAGAACGTCATCATCCAGTCTATCGGGGCCAGTAGCGGCGTGATCGTAGCGGGGGCCATTTTCACCTTGCCCGCCCTTTATATCCTGCAAGACAAATATCCGGAGATCACGGTCAATTTCTTCGAGGTTTTCATGAGTTCCTTGTTAGGAGGTATCATCGGGATCTTGCTATTAATCCCGTTCCGTAAATATTTCGTATCCGATATGCATGGTAAGTATCCCTTCCCGGAGGCTACGGCAACCACGCAAGTACTCGTCTCCGGCGAGAAAGGCGGAAGCCAAGCGAAGCCCTTGATCTTCGCCGGATTAATCGGAGGTTTGTACGACTTCATCATCGCCACCTTCGGTTGGTGGGGCGAGACGATCAGTACCCGTATCGTCGGGGCCGGCGAGATGCTGGCGGAGAAAGCCAAGATCGTGTTGAAAGTCAATACGGGCGCAGCCGTGCTAGGTCTGGGTTACATCATCGGATTAAAATACTCCTTGATCATCTGCGCCGGTTCATTCTTGGTATGGCTGGTGATCATCCCCGCCATGTCCGCCATTTTCAGCGCCGACGTACTTACGTTCGGCAATGACGCTATCACGGCGACCGTCGGGAGCATGAGCGCCGAGCAAATCTTCACCACCTACGCCCGCCACATCGGTATCGGAGGTATCGCTACCGCCGGGGTGATCGGCATCATCAACTCTTGGGGAATCATCAAGGGAGCCGTAGGCTTGGCGGCGAACGAGTTGAAAGGAAAAGGAGACGCTGTGGAGAGTAATACTATACGTACGCAAAAGGATTTGTCGATGAAAGTGATAACGATCGGTATCATCGTATCGCTGATTGTCACCTTCCTGTTCTTCCAGTTCGGCGTACTTCATAATTGGTTCCATGCTGCCATCGGCTTATTGCTGGTCGGGGTGATCGCTTTCCTGTTTACGACCGTAGCGGCAAACGCTATCGCTATCGTAGGGACGAACCCGGTATCGGGCATGACGCTCATGACGTTGATCCTCGCCTCCATCATCTTGGTCGCCGTAGGGTTGAAAGGGCCGGCCGGCATGGTATCCGCCCTGATTATCGGAGGCGTGGTTTGTACGGCGCTTTCCATGGCGGGAGGTTTCATTACCGACTTGAAAATTGGCTACTGGCTGGGTAGTACGCCCGCCAAGCAAGAGACTTGGAAATTCCTAGGCACACTAGTTTCCGCCGCTACGGTAGGAGGCGTGATCTTGATATTGAACCAGACGTACGGTTTCACGACCGGACAATTGGCCGCTCCGCAAGCGAACGCTATGGCCGCCGTTATCGAGCCGTTGATGAGTGGCTCGGGGGCACCTTGGGCTTTATACGCGATTGGAGCCGTCCTCGCCGTCGTATTGAACTTCTGCAAGATACCAGCGTTGGCATTCGCCTTGGGTATGTTTATCCCTTTGGACCTGAATACGCCGCTTTTGATCGGTGGAGCGATCAGTTGGTACGTGGGAAGCCGTAGCAAAGACCAAAGCTTGAACTCAGCCCGCTTGGAGAAAGGTACGTTACTGGCTTCCGGCTTTATCGCCGGCGGTGCCTTGATGGGCGTGGTTAGCGCGGCCTTACGTTTCGGCGGAATCAACTTGATGAACGAGGAATGGGCATCTAGCAATGCCGCCGAGATACTGGCGGTTGTCATGTACCTTGTCATGATCGCTTACCTCACATTTAATTCCCTGAACGCGAAAAAAGAATAGAATAAAGGAATAAGGATATGGAAGCACCTGTAATCAATGTGGGAATCATGACCCACAAAGCAATCTCATTTGTTTTTAACGAGGAGTATGTACATACGGAAACCGGCACGTTCACCATAGGCGAGCAACGTGCCCTCTGGGTAAACGGCAAGATCGTGTACAATGGGAAGCTTTATCAGGAGCTATTCTTCGAGCCGACCAGCCCGCAATCCTCTTTCGACTTGAAGGCGGTCACGATCGGCGTGGATTTTCACTGGCAACGACAGGAGGATCAACGCTTCAAGGGAGCGTTGAACCTCGTGGCGACCGATAAAGGTATCGTCACGATCAACCAAGTGGACGTGGAGGAATACCTTACCAGCGTAATCTCCTCGGAGATGAGCGCCAACGCTTCCAAAGAGTTGCTGAAAGCCCATGCCGTGATCTCGCGAAGCTGGCTCTTGGCGCAGGTCGAGAAGAATTTCAACTTGAACGGATCGGTTACGCCCTATAAAAGTTGTTACCGCGACAGCGAGACCTTGATCCGCTGGTACGACCGGGAGGACCATGATCTGTTCGATGTCTGTGCCGACGACCATTGCCAGCGTTACCAAGGTATTACCCGGGCATCGAACCCGATAGTCAGGGAGGTGATCAAAGAGACACGTGGAGAGGTATTGATGGATAACGATACGATCTGCGACGCCCGCTTCTCGAAATGCTGCGGAGGCGTGACCGAGAAATTCGAGAATTGCTGGGAACCGGTTCCCCACTCCTATCTTACCGCCTTGAGGGATGACGAGATTCCCTCCTATCCCGACTTGACGGACGAGCGGGAAGCGGAACAATGGATACGTACCTCACCCGAAGCCTTCTGTAATACAACGGACAAGGAGATCCTTAGCCAAGTGCTAAACAACTACGATCAAGAGACCACGGATTTCTACCGTTGGAAGGTAGAATATACGCAGGAGGAACTATCAAGGTTGATCCACCGGAAAACGGGTATGGATTTCGGGCCGATCATCGATCTCATACCGTTGGAAAGAGGTTCGTCCGGACGCATCACGAAACTCAAGATCGTAGGGGTACGCCGTTCGTTCACCATCGGCAAAGAGCTTGAGATACGCCGGACATTATCCGAGACGCACCTATACAGCTCGGCCTTTGTTGTCGATAAGAAGGATATCCGCCTTGATATCCCCTCCCGCTTCATCTTGACAGGAGCCGGATGGGGACATGGCGTAGGGCTTTGCCAGATCGGAGCCGCCGTGATGGGAGCCAAAGGATATTCGTACCGGAAAATCCTCACGCATTATTTCCCCGGAGCCTCTATTGAGAAAAGGTATTAAACAAGGGTGTCCAGATTTTGGACACCCTTGTCCAATTATTGGACACTCATAAACAATCGTACGCCACTCACCCCTCTGTTTTTCAACCACATAAACACAATGGCACGGTATTTGATTTTATCTTACCAGAAAATAATACAATAACAATATGAAAAACATCGGGATCGCAATTCGCTCCCTTTTTAAGAGAGGGCAACACAATGTAATGAAGATTATCTCCTTGGGTATAGGACTGACCATCGGCTTGGTGCTGATCGCTAAAGTCCACTTCGAGAACACCTACGATAACTTCTATCCGAACGGAGACCGGATCTATCGAGTATATGAGAAATTTTTCATGAACGGGGAAGTGGGCGACCACGGGCAAACGCCCGCCGGAGTAATCCCCCTCTTGAAACAAGAGACACCAGAGATCGAGGCCGCCACACGCTATACGTACTTCCGGGGAAACTCCCCTTTTACGATGTCCGACAACAAGCATCGGCTCAAAGCGACCTTCATCCTAGCGGACAGTTGTCTTTTCGACGTATTGCCCCGCCCCATGCTCATCGGAGACCCTAAGCAAGTTCTCTCCCAACCCATGTACGTGCTCGTATCCGACGAGATCGCCGAACGTATCGGCGGTAACGTGATGGGAAAACGCTTCGAGATTGACGACGCACCGGGACAAGCCCTCACGATAGGCGGCGTATTCAAGAAACTACCGGACAACACCGAACAGAGTTATGACATTATCGTATCCCTTTCCTCCATCAGCAAGTTCATGTGGGACGGAACCCATATGTTAACCGGAAACGACCGTTACCAAAGTTTCGTCAAGGTATCGCCGGGTACGACAGAGGCCCAATTGGAAGCGGGAATGAGACAGATGATCGACAAGCATTTCCCCGTAAACGACCTTAAGAAAGCCGGCGTGGAACTGACCTTCACCTTCCACAAACTACTCAACGTACATATGGAGGACGATATGGCCAAACGTATGGCCTTGATCCTCTCGTTCATCGCCTTCGTATTGATCTTCACCGCCGTAATGAACTATATATTGATCGTGATCTCCTCCATCGTGAACCGCACGAAAGAGATGGCCGTACGCAAATGTTACGGGGCGAGCGGTAAGGATATCCAAGGTATGGCGTTGTCCGAGGTAGGGACCCACGTCACCGTCGCGCTAGCGCTGGTCGTACTTTTGATCCTAGGATTTCAAGGAATTATAAAGGAGCTGATCGGCACGGGAGTCCGATCGTTATTCCTATCCACGGGTATGTGGGCGATATGCCTCACGGTCATAGTCGTACTGATCTCTACGGGCATAGCTACCGGCTGGTTCTTAGGACGCATTCCTGTAGCGGCTGTTTTCCGGAGCATCCGTGAGGCACGCCGCCTTTGGAAATTGGGACTCTTGTTCTTCCAGTTCACGGCAATCAGCTTCCTCGCCTCCTTATTGCTAGTGGTAGGCAAGCAATACGACCATATGGTGAATGATCATCCGGGATACAATCCCGAGAATCTTGCCTATGTGTATATCGGTGCCGTAGACTCCACGGGGCGTGCCAAACTGATCGAGGAAACCCAGAGATTGCCCGAGGTAGACGCCATCACGACTTGCTATAACCTTCCTTTCTGGGGAGCCTCGGGCAATAACGTCTATCTTCCGGGAGACGACCGGGAACTATTCAACATCGCCGACCTCTACGACGTAGGAAACGATTACCTGAACGTATTGGAAATCCCGATCGTAGAAGGACAGTACTTCACCGAGAATACCACCTCCTCGCAAGAGATACTGGTGAGCCGCAATTTCATTGAATACATGAAACCTTTCGCCGACTGGAAGGATGGAGCCGTGGGCAAGACGGTACAAATAACCGGACACGATACCAAGTCCGAGTCGATGCCTCTCTTCACGATCCGGGGCGTATTCGAGGATTTCCGCCTAGGTTCCATAGCGGGAGAAGATCCGCGAGCCAAGATCATGTTCTAT
>OOCM01002931.1_pt1 | contig 10374 bp, 7 predicted proteins | sample 1671111 | NCBI WGS metagenome assembly OOCM01 (sample SAMN06348123, study PRJEB24527) | human gut metagenome | biome: human gut; feature: ankylosing spondylitis patient; material: feces | host: Homo sapiens | place: China | collected 2015-10 | reverse complement strand
TCAGCTTGCGCTGACCAGAATCACGCACCAAGTCTCACGTGCGTTCGACTTGAAACATATCGCAACTATGTATTCCTATATTATACGTTTTTGGTATCTTTTGCAACCCCCGAAAATGCTTTCCCCTTCGGTTCGATCACAAATTCCATTTTTTTCTTTGTCACAGGATGTAGAAATCCGATCCGGCAGGAACACAGCGCCACCGGACAATACCGACCGCCCTGCTCTGGCTTTCCATACTTTGTGTCACCCACCAGCGGATATCCCGCATGTGCAAACTGCACACGGATCTGGTGATGCCGCCCGGTGTGAAGCCAGATATGAACCAGTGCCTGCTGCCCGTCCTCTAAAACCTGTTCTACCTCATAGTTCAGCACAGCCTCTTTTGCCTGCGAAGTTCCCCTGGCAACAACGGCGGATGTATTTGTTTTTCCATCCCGCAGCAGCCAGTCCCGAAGTTCTCCTTTTTGTGGCTCCGGCACACCGGTTGTCACCGCCAGATATTCTTTTTCCATGCTGCGACTGCTGACCTGCGCAGACAGTTTTGCTGTCGCCTGCGGCGTTTTCGCAAACACCATCACGCCCTCCACCGGTTGATCCAGGCGATGGATCAGCCCGATATACGGTTCTTCCTTCTTTTTTGCACGATAGTTCTTTAACAGACTTACCACATCTGCCTGACCGGCACGGGCAGTCTGAACCGCCACACCAGCTTCCTTGCGGCAGACGATGATTGCCTCATCTTCATATATGATTTCCGGTTGCTTTATTCTCATGTATCCAATCCTTATAACTTAAATCTGTAGCCCACGCCCCAGATTGTCTCAATGTACTGCGGTTTTGCGGTATTGAACTCAATTTTTTCACGGATCTTCTTGATATGAACGGTTACCGTTGCAATGTCACCGATGGACTCCATATCCCAGATCTTGGAAAACAGCTCATCCTTCGTAAATACATGATTCGGGTTCTCTGCAAGGAATGTCAGCAGATCAAATTCCTTTGTCGTAAACTGCTTCTCTTCGTCATTTACCCATACACGACGGGCAGTTTTATCAATGCGGATGCCACGGATCTCAATAATGTCATTTTTCTGTACATTGCTTCCGATCAAACGCTCATAACGCGCCAGATGTGCTTTTACCCTGGCAACCAGTTCACTCGGGGAAAATGGTTTAGTAATATAATCATCCGCACCAAGTCCCAGACCACGGATTTTATCAATATCATCCTTTTTCGCGGACACCATCAGGATCGGTGTATTTTTTTTCTCACGGATCTTTTTACAGATTTCAAAACCATCGGTTCCCGGCAGCATCAGATCCAGAATGTACATATCAAATTCTTCACTCAGTGCACGCTCCAGACCGCTGGTTCCATCATTTTCTATCTCCACATCAAATCCACTCAGCTCCAGATAATCTTTCTCCAGATCTGCAATTGCTTCTTCATCTTCTACGATTAAAATCTTACTCATTTGGTACCTCCTGATATTTTCGAATAACAAAGTACATGGTCGTACCTGTCTTTTCTTTACTTGTCGCCCAGATCTTGCCACCGTGATCTTCAATGATCTTCTTTACGATGGACAGACCGATGCCACTTCCTCCGGTGGAAGAATTTCTCGAAGAATCCGTGCGGTAAAAACGGTCAAAAATATACGGCAGATCCCGGGCAGAAATTCCTTTTCCGTTATCCTCGATCTCAACCTGGATAAAATCACCCACGTCCTTGATCCGGACATTAATCTGTCCCTTCTGCTTGTCCATATATTTGATGGCATTTGTCACAATATTATTGATCACGCGCATCAACTGTTCCGGATCTGCGATGATTACAATATCTTCATCCGCATAGTTAAAATATGTCAGACCAATGCCCTTGGTCTCCAGATCCAGACCGATCTCCTCAATGCAGTCGTTAAAGTAATCTGCCACATTAATCTTCTTAAAGTTATATGGAATGCGGTTCGTATCAATCTTGGAATACAGCGTCAGCTCATTCAGCAGACGATCCATCTCATTCGCCTTATTATAAATCGTCCTGATGTAACGTTCCTGTTTCTCCGGCGTATCCGCAACACCGTCCAAAATACCCTCAGAATAGCCTTTTACCGCTGTAATTGGTGTCTTCAGGTCATGTGCGATATTGCTGATCAGGGCACGGTTTTCCTTTTCTGCTGCCATCTTCTCTTCGGTGGATTCCTTCAGACGCTTCCGCATCTCCTCAAAGTTCCGGCACAGATCTCCCATCTCATCCTGTTCATCATAATCAATGGAAAAATCCAGATTTCCCTCTTTGATATTTTTCGTAGCGATCTGCAATTTCTTAAGCGGCACCATCGTTCCACGATAGATCCAGATCGTCATAACTCCGGCAGTCAACGCCAGGATCAACAGTACCGATACCGCAATATCGATCATCAGCCGCTTGATCTCCGGTTGAATACTCTCCGAAGATGTAATGATATAGACACTGCACTGATCGTTATTGCTTCCCTCAAAATCTACCTGCTTCAGCAAAGACTGTGCATCGTTATCAATATAATATCCGGAACCCGTTTCCTTTTCGCCTTCTCCATATGATGGCAATTCCTCCTGCCACTGTTCATCACTGATGACGGAGTCTCCGTTGTAACCGTTATATACCAGTTCTCCATTTCTTCGGAAGATCAGATAAGAACTCTTTTCCTGTAATTTTTCATTAATCTGTTTTAAATAATCTTCTGATTCCAGTTTTTCCGGATCTGACTTTGCCAGTTTGCAGATCTCGTCATATTCTGTCTTCGTATATCTGCTCATCAACTGCAGGGAATTAGAAAGCACGCCCTGTGTATCCACTGCTTCCAGACCATAATTTTTCTGGATCGCTTTCGTCTGAATATGGTACAGACCAAAAATCGCTGCACCTGCCAGACCGACCGGCAAAATAATGATGATGCAGAATGCGACAATCAAACGTGTCTTTAGTTTCATAGGCATCTCCATTTTTCTTATACTGTTTTTCATTATAACACGTCTGCTGTTCAATTTACATTCTGCAATCGTAAAGTTTTTATAAATTACAGAGAAAAGACTTATTGGCAGTTATTCATTCTTTAAATTTTAAAAAGAAGCCGAAAAATCACTCCTGCTTTTACAAAAAAATCGTCGGATACTTACCACAACTTCTATGGAAATATCCGACGATTTTCACGCGCTTTATGTAACTGTTTTTCTTACTTCAAAGAATTACAGATATTTTTTTAATACGTCAACTTTATCAGTTGCTTCCCAAGGAAGATCTACATCTGTACGTCCAAAGTGTCCGTAAGCAGCTGTTGCTTTGTAGATCGGTCTTCTTAAGTCAAGCATTTTGATGATTCCAGCCGGACGAAGGTCGAAGTTCTCACGAACGATCTCAACCAGTTTCTCATCAGACAGTTTGCCTGTTCCGAATGTATCTACCATGATAGATGTCGGCTGTGCTACACCGATTGCGTAAGAAAGCTGGATCTCGCATTTGTCAGCCAGACCTGCTGCAACGATGTTCTTTGCAACGTAACGTGCTGCATATGCTGCAGAACGGTCTACTTTTGTGCAGTCTTTTCCGGAGAAAGCTCCGCCGCCGTGACGAGCCATTCCACCGTAAGTATCAACGATGATCTTACGTCCTGTCAGACCTGCATCACCGTGAGGTCCACCGATTACAAAACGTCCTGTCGGGTTGATGAAGAATTTTGTCTCATCATCGATCAGCTCTGCCGGAAGGATCGGATCGAATACGTATTTTTTGATATCCTCATGGATCTGCTCCTGAGTAACATCATCATCATGCTGTGTAGAAAGAACTACAGCCTCTAATCTCTTAGGAGCGCCGTTCTCATCATACTCTACGGAAACCTGAGTTTTTCCGTCTGGTCTTAAGTAGCTTAATGTACCGTCTTTACGAACTTTTGTAAGCTGAAGAGCCATTTTGTGAGCAAGGGAGATTGGGTACGGCATTAATTCCGGTGTCTCGTTTGTAGCGTAACCAAACATCATACCCTGATCACCAGCACCTGTATCAAGATCATCTGTCAGCTCACCCTCTTTAGCCTCAAGTGCTTTATCAACACCCATAGCGATATCAGCAGACTGCTGATCCAGAGCAACCATAACTGCACATGTATTTCCATCAAAACCTGTCTTTGCGTCATTGTAACCAATCTCGTTTACAGTCTGACGAACGATAGACGGGATATCAAGCTGTGCTTTTGTAGTGATCTCACCTGTTACTAATACAAAACCTGTACAAGCAGCTGTCTCGCATGCAACACGGCTCATCGGATCCTGTGCCATGCAGGCATCCAGAATTGCATCAGATACGGCATCGCAGACTTTATCCGGATGTCCCTCTGTAACTGACTCAGAAGTAAATAATAATTTTTCCATAATTATCCTCCGTTCTTTTCTCTCATTCTAATCTAATTTGAAACATGTGAACTCCCACAGTTCACGTTTATTGCAGTCATACTTTATGTATCATACATTCCAATATAGGAAAAGTCAACCAACAGATTTCCCCGAAAATGTTGCACAAATAACAAAAAACCGAAAAAATGCGGGTAGATTTGTTGCTTCTACCCGCTTCCTGTTAAAATTTTATCGATGCCTGTTCCAAACTTCCTTTCAGTTGAACTCCGGCAAGATTTCCTGCATGACTCTGATCAACATAAGCCAGCTTATTTTCTCAGAATCACCACACATTACATTCTAAAGTTTCAGTCTGAACTGCTGAATCTCTTTCTCAGAACTTACCTTCTGCATCATACCACCAATGCCTCTGAATTTCTCATCAAAAGCCTCATATCCACGCTCAATATAATAGATATCATCCACAATGGTAATGCCATCTGCTGCCAGACCTGCAATTACCAGAGCCGCTCCTGCACGGAGATCCGGTGCACTGACTCTTGCGCCTGTATAACGCTCTACGCCGTTGATGATCGCAATGTTGCCTTCCACCTTAATATTGGCACCCATTTTTTCAAGTTCATCTACATATTTGAAACGATTCTCAAAAATACTCTCGGTGATCGTACTTGTTCCCTCAGAAAGTGCCAGAACAACACCCATCTGTGGCTGCATATCTGTCGGGAATCCCGGATACGGTAATGTGGTTACCTGTGTATGGTGTAACGGTTTGTTTGCAATGACACGGACTGCATCGTCAAATTCCTGAATCTCACATCCGACCTCGATCAGTTTTGCACTGGTCGCCTCCAGATGCTTCGGAATTACGTTCTTTACTGTGACATCACCATGTGTCGCTGCTGCCGCGAACATAAATGTACCTGCCTCAATCTGATCCGGAATGATAGAATATTCCGTCTTGTGCAGTTTCTCTACACCGGAAATACGGATGACGTCTGTTCCGGCGCCACGGATATTGGCTCCCATACGGTTTAAGAAGTTTGCCACGTCAACGACATGCGGCTCTTTTGCTGCATTTTCAATGGTGGTCTTGCCCGCTGCCATAGCTGCTGCCATCATGATATTGATGGTGGCACCAACGGAAACTTTATCCATATAAATATGTGTACCGCAAAGGTGCTCTGCCTTTGCCGCAACCAGTCCACGACGAATATCTACTTCTGCGCCCATGGCACGGAAGCCTTTTAAATGCAGGTCGATCGGTCTGCTTCCGATATCACAGCCACCCGGAAGGGCAACTTCTGCATCTTTGTATTTGCCAAGTAATGCGCCTAACAGATAGTAGGACGCACGAATTTTTCTGATGTATTCATTATCCACGCTGGTATCGTGAATCGTTGATCCGTTGATCTTTACGGTGTGGATGTCAACACGCTCCACAGTTGCACCAATATTCTCGATTGCCTGAAGCATAACATTGATATCACGGACATTTGGTAAATTATCTATTGTAACGGTCTCATCCGTCATGACTGCTGCCGCAAGAATCGCCAGTGCCGCATTCTTCGCACCACCGATCGCCACTTCACCGACTAACGGACTGCCTCCTTTAATTACATATTGATCCATCTTGCACCTCTATGTTTCTAAATTTAAACACGCTATTATAACTATATCTCTAAAAATTTGTCAAGTTTTTTCATTTCATTCATATTTAATTAGTAAAGCGATTCTATTATAACATACCCGATAGGTATATAAAAGAATCTTTGCTTTATTTTATTCAAATACCGCCGTCTCGGTTCCTAATTTTCCTCCAGCGCTTTTCGAACAGCCTTCAGTGTCTGCTCGATGCTCTGTTTATACTGATCAACGGTGATATCTGCATATTTTTCATACAGAACGGTTCTTTCTTTATAAAGATCAACCAGAGTCTGTCCCTCTTTTAATACAACACCACGTCCCTTGAGGTTACGCAGGCGGCGCTGTAACACGCGCAGATTCTGTTTCAGATATACTACTGTTCCGATGGATTTCAGATGTTCCATCGCTTCTTTTCCATAAACCACACTTCCGCCGGTAGCAATTACACTGCGATGTGTCTGAATCTGACTGTTCACTCTGTTCTCTATCTCTATAAATCCGTCGGTACCGTGTTCCTCAATAAGCTCACTCAACAATTTTCCTTCTGCTTCCTGGATCAGCAGATCTGCATCCACAAACTGATATCCAAGAGCTTTTGCCAGTACGACACCAACCGTACTTTTTCCAACACCCGGCATACCGATCAAAACAATATTATCTCTATTCATTTCTCAACTTATACTTTCTCATGCGCTAAACAAAAGCGGACTGTTCTGTCCGCTTTGTATTTTTCCCCGTTCTACTCTGCTGTTGCACTGCTGCTGTCGGAAGCAGACGGTGTGGTAAACAGATTGTCAAAAGCAACTTTTGACCATTCTTTGTCATTTACATTAATATCAATATCTTTTTTATAGCTCTCTACGGCATTGTTGTAAGCCTCATCCTGACGGTCAGAAATGATACTCTGTTTCTTCTTCTCCGTAGCATCTGAATCAAATTCGCTGTCAAGACGGATGATGTAATAGCAGTCTGTTCCCTCGATCAGATCGGATACATCGCCTTCTTTCATGCTGTTTGCAGCTGTGATAACGGCATCACAGAAACCGCCATCGGACTCACTCTTTTCATCACTTCCATAGGAATAAGTCTGTACGGTATAGCCATAATCAGAAGCAGTTCCGTCAAAATCTGTCTTTGCCTTCTCTGCTGCATCATAAGCATCTTTTTTCACAACGGTTACCTGATCTTCTGTATAGGTCTGCTGATTTCCGCTGTCATCGGTGTAAGTCGTCAGACTGATCTTTACATAACTGAACGTTCTCTGTGCAGCCTCTTCATCAGATACTTCGGTATCTGCTGTTGCGCGGATCGCTGTGCTCATTTTCCGCTGTACAGTCTGTAAATACAGATAACGCTCCACATACTCCTCAGTAGCGCCAACTTCTTTCAGTGCGGATTTTGTATTATCGGACATAAATTTCTCAGCAGCTTCTTTCATTGCTGCTTTCTCATCATCCGTGATCTCTACACCATAATCATCCATATGTGCTTCTAACAGACACTGTGTCTCAATGTTCTCCATAACACTGTCTTTGATGGACTCCTGCATATTCTTTCCATCCTGTGCATAAGACTCATTGGTCCAGTAATCCTCTCCATAATAAGAAGCAAAAATGCTGTCATAAGATGCCTGCTGGATACGTGCTGCAAAATTAGCATATCCCATATCTACTTCGATCGTGTCAATGGCATCCCCTGTCATGGTGACAGCAGTTGCATTTTTATTAATTCCACAGCCACTTAATGACATCGATCCGATCATGACACTCATTAAAATAACTGCTGCAAATTTCTTAAACTTCATGGTTTCCTCCAACTATCATATGTCATGAACAAAAGCAGTTCATGATCCGATTTCGCCGTTCGTCAATCATACCAGTATGTTGACTCTCTTGCGCTCATTATATCGTAAAGTGAAATTTTTTCATCTATTATCTGTCCTAGTATAACCCAGAATCCGCGCCACTGCAAGATTTTTTCTATCCTAAACTCGCGCAACCCATGTATACAAATGCAAATCCTGCCTATGCCTCATTTTTCTCCAGCAACAGTTCCGCACAATCCGTCAACACGGTTCGGATCACCGTCAGCGTATCCGGACTGTTTTTCTGCTTCCGATAATACAGACACGGTTCTTTTTTATCCGGGATAAACGACAGCAGTGGTTTATTTTTGTCCAACAACAATGGCAGGTTTGCCACATTCAATTTTGCCCGTTCAAACATACGGAACGGGATTCCTGCCGCATTTTCCTTGATCTCCACCAGATAAACCCGATGCGCATCTGCTTTGATCTGTGCGACGGTCAGCAGATTCTGTACCGACCGCGGCGGTTCTCCGAAACGATCGATCAGCTCATCTAACATCTCATCTTTTTCTTCTTCATTTTCGATCGCCGCGATCCGCTTGTAAATATCCAGTTTCTGATACTCATTCGCAATATAGCCGTTTGGAATATAGGCATCCAGTTCGATATCAATGGAAGTATCGAAAGATTCCTCCACCGTTTCGCCTTTTGCACTTTTTACCGCTTCGTTCAGCATTTTGCAATACAGATCGTAACCAACCGCTTCCATATGACCGTGCTGCTGTTCTCCCAGCAGGTTTCCGGCACCGCGGATCTCCAGATCCTTCATGGCGATCTTGAAGCCACTTCCCAGATCCGAAAACTCCCGGATCGCAGAGAGACGCTTCTCTGCCACTTCTTTCAGCATCTTGTTTCTGCGGTACATCAAAAATGCATACGCCGTCCGGTTGGAACGTCCGATTCGTCCGCGCAGCTGATACAACTGGGAAAGCCCTAAGTTATCCGCATCGTGAATGATCATCGTATTGACGTTTCCGATATCCAACCCCGTCTCAATGATAGTTGTGGAAACAAGCACATCCACCTCACCGTTGATAAAGCCATACATGACACGCTCCAATTCCCGCTCACTCATCTGACCGTGGGCATAGGCAACCTCCGCATCCGGTACCAGCTCGGAAATCTTTGCCGCTACCTCCGCGATCTGGTTGACACGGTTGTATACATAATACACCTGACCATCCCGCGCCATCTCGCGCTCAATAGCTTCCCGGATCATCTCCTCATCGTACTCCATGACGTAAGTCTGGATCGGCATACGGTCATGCGGCGGCTCTTCCAGCACACTCATGTCCCGGATTCCGATCAGGCTCATATGCAGAGTTCGCGGAATCGGTGTCGCGGTCAGAGTCAGCACGTCCACGTCCTTTTTCATCTGTTTAATCTTTTCCTTATGACCGACACCAAACCGCTGTTCCTCGTCAATGATCAGCAGGCCCAGATCCTTGCAGACCACATCTTTGGAAAGGACACGATGTGTTCCGATCACGATATCCACCGTTCCTTTTTTCAAACCTTCGATTGCCACTTTCTGCTGCTTTGGTGTCCGGAAACGGCAGAGCAGTTCCACATTAATTGGGAAATCTTTCATACGCTGTGCAAACGTGTTGTAATGCTGCTGCGCCAGAATCGTAGTCGGTACCAGATAAATAACCTGTTTATTCTCCTGTACCGCTTTGAACGCTGCCCGGATTGCCACCTCAGTCTTGCCAAAGCCGACATCTCCACAGATCAGACGATCCATGATCTTCTTGCTTTCCATATCCGCTTTCGTTGCTTCAATGGCAAGGCGCTGATCGTCGGTCTCCTCATATGGAAACATTTCCTCAAATTCCCGCTGCCATACGGTATCCGGTCCATACTCAAAACCTTCCTTGCTCTGGCGCACCGCATACAGTTCCACCAGTTCCTGTGCGATCTGTCGCACTGCTGTCTGTACCCGGTGACGGGTTTTCGTCCATTCCTGTCCGCCCAGACGGTTCAGTTTCGGTTTTTTCGCATCGGAACCCGCATATTTCTGGATCAGATCCAGCTGCGTTGCCAGCACATACAGATTGCCGCCTTTGTCATACTCGATCTTCATATAATCCCGCATGGTCTTGTCGACCTCGATCTTCTCAATACCGCGGAAAATTCCAAGACCGTGATTTTCGTGTACGACATAATCCCCCGGTTTCAATTCAGAAAAGCTTTGGATCCGCTCGCCTTCGTATATTTTCTTCTTTTTGCGCTTTTTCTTCTCCGCACCGAAAATATCCGTCTCCGTCAGCACCACAAATTTGATATCCGGATATTCAAATCCGCGTTTCAATTTGCCATACATGACCATGACTTCTCCCGGCTGCACCAGTCGCTCTGTATCTTCCGTAAAAAATGCGTTTAATCCTTCCTGCCGCAGATCATCTGCCATACGCTCTGCCCTGGTTCTGGAACTGCAAAGCAGAATCACCCGGCACTTGCGTTTTTTAT
>OOCM01002925.1_pt1 | contig 10392 bp, 3 predicted proteins | sample 1671111 | NCBI WGS metagenome assembly OOCM01 (sample SAMN06348123, study PRJEB24527) | human gut metagenome | biome: human gut; feature: ankylosing spondylitis patient; material: feces | host: Homo sapiens | place: China | collected 2015-10 | reverse complement strand
TCTTCGGCACCGGCGCAGGTCAGTTCCTCGGCGAATACATGCGCGTGCAGGAGGGCTCCTACGTCTCCCTGAGCAACAATCTCAAGGCGATCTTCGTGAACTCTCCCTTCCCCGCCTTCCTGCGCAACATTCCCGTGCTCGGCCCGCTGCTGTTCCAGCACAACATCCTGACGTATTTTGCCCTTGCGCTCGCCGTCTTCCTCGCGTGGTTCCTGAACAGGACCCGCAAGGGCCTGTACCTGCGCGCCGTGGGTGAATCCCCCGCAACGGCGGACGCTGCCGGTATCAACGTCACCCGCTACAAATATCTGGCCACCGTGCTGGGCGGCGGCATCTCCGCCATCGGCGGCGTCGCCTATATCACCGGCATCGCGGGCTGCGTGTGGAATCACGAGGGCCTGTCCGGCGTCGGCTGGCTGGCTGTCGCGCTCGTCATCTTCTGCCTGTGGAAGCCGTCCGCAGCCATCTGGGGCAGGAAGTGACGGCCGTCGGCACCCGGGATGTGGGCACCAAACTCACAGGTCGCGCTCGCCAGCACGGGCGACAGATCCAGCAGGTTAGCCTTGCGGTTGCCCGGGACCTCAATCTGGCGCAAGCACTCGGGATGACCGACCATCTCGTCGACGGTGCGGAAGCCCAGGCTCGCCATGACCTCGCGCAGTTGCTCGGCAACAAAGAGCATAAAGTGCTCAACGTGCTCGGGCTTGCCGCGGAAGTGCTTGCGCAGCTCGGGGTTCTGGGTGCAGATGCCCATGGGGCAGGTGTCGAGGTTGCAGACACGCATCATGACGCAGCCCATGGTCATCAGCAGAGAGGTGCCGAAGCCGAACTCCTCAGCGCCCAGCATACAGCTGATGGCAACATCGCGGCCGGAGAGCAGCTTGGAGTCGCTCTCGATGCGCACGCGGGTGCGCAGGCCGTTCAGGATCAGGGTCTGGTGGGTCTCGGCGATGCCCAGCTCCCAGGGCAGGCCCGCGTTCTTGATGGAGGTGCGGGGCGCTGCTCCGGTGCCGCCGTCGTAGCCGGACACCAGAATGACCTGTGCGCCGCCCTTGGCAACACCGGCGGCAATGGTGCCGACACCGGCCTCGCTGACCAGCTTCACGTTGATGTTGGCGTGGCGGTTGGCGTTCTTCAGGTCATAGATCAGCTCGGCCAGATCCTCGATGGAGTAGATGTCGTGGTGGGGCGGGGGAGAGATTAGGCCCACGCCGGTGGTGCTGTGGCGGGTCTTGGCGATCCAGGGGTAGACCTTGGCACCGGGCAGATTGCCGCCCTCGCCGGGCTTTGCGCCCTGTGCCAGCTTGATCTGGATCTCTTCGGCGGAGACCAGATACTTGCTGGTCACGCCGAAGCGGGCCGAGGCTACCTGCTTGATCTTGGAGTTGCTCTCGCTCTGGTAGCGCTCCTCGGGCTCGCCGCCCTCGCCGGTGTTGCTCCGGCCGCCCAGACGATTCAGGGCGATGGCGATGGTCTCGTGGGCCTCGCTGCTCAGGGCACCGTAGCTCATGGCAGCGGCCTTGAACCGCTTGACGATGGAGCTGACGGGCTCCACCTCCTCAAGGGGGATGCCGCCGTTGGGGTCATAGCTGAAGTCCAGCAGGCTGCGCAGGTGCACGCCCTCGGCACCCATGTTGTCCACGGTGCGGGTGAAGTCTTTGAAGGCCTTGTAGTCGCCCGTGAAGCAGGCTTTCTGGAACAGATGGATGGTCTGCGGAGTGAAGAGGTGCTCTTCCTTGCCGCTGCGGAACTTGTGAGCGCCGCCGTCGGCCAGTTCCATGTTGATATCCAGACCCAGCGGGTCAAAGGCGGCGTTGTGGGCAGCTTCCACATCTGCCTGAATGTCCTCCAGACCGATGCCGCCCACACGGCTGACCGTACCGGTGAAGTACTTGTCGATGACATCCTTGGAGATGCCGACTGCCTCAAAGATCTGGCTGCTCTGGTAGCTCTGGATGGTGGAGATGCCCATCTTGGAGGCGATCTTCACGATGCCGTTCAGCACAGCCTTGTTGTAGTCGTCCACGGCGGCGTAGTAATCCTTGTCCAGCAGACCCTCGTCGATGAGCTGGGCAATGGTGTCGTGGGCCAGATAGGGGTTGACGGCGCAGGCACCGTAGCCCAGCAGGGTGGCAAAGTGGTGCACCTCGTGGGGCTCGGCACTCTCAAGAATGAGGGCCATGGCCGTGCTCTTCTTGGTGCGGATGAGGTACTGGGACACGGCAGAAACAGCCAGCAGGCTGGGGATGGAGACGTGGTACTCGTCAATGTCACGGTCAGAGAGGATGATGATGTTGGCACCGTCCTTGTAGGCACGGTCCACCTCCAGGAACACGCGGTCGATGGCCTTTTCCAGGCTGGTGTTCTTATAGTAATTGATGGACACCGTGGCGGTCTTGAAGCCGGGCACGTTCATGTGCTTGATCTTGAGCAGATCGGTGCTGGTCAGGATGGGGTTCTGCACCTTGAGCACCTTGCAGTTCTCCGGCTTGTCCTCCAGCAGGTTGCCGTGGGCACCCACATAGACGCTGGTGGAGGTGACCACCTTCTCACGGATGGCATCGATGGGCGGGTTGGTGACCTGTGCGAACCGCTGCTTGAAGTAGTTGAACAGCGGGGGGTGCTGGTCGCTCAGGACAGCCAGCGGGGTGTCGGTGCCCATGGCTCCGGAAGGCTCGGCACCGGCCCGGGCCATGGGCAGGATCAGCTCCTTGATCTCCTCGTATTTGTAGCCAAAGACCTTCTGCAGGCGGGTCAGCTCCTCGCCGGTGTAGCTGGGGACCTTGATGTTGGGGATCTTCAGGTCCTTCAGCCGGACCAGATTCCGGTCGATCCACTCGCCGTAGGGCTCGCGGCTGGCGTAGTATTCCTTCAGCTTCTCGTCATCCACGACCTCGCCCTTGACGGTATCCACCAGCAGCATCTTGCCGGGGCGCAGGCGGTCTTTCATCAGGATATTGTCGGGGGCGCAGGGCAGCACGCCCACCTCAGAGGACAGGATCATCCGGCCGTCCTTGGTGATATAGTAGCGGCTGGGGCGCAGACCGTTGCGGTCCAGCACCGCGCCCACCACGTCGCCGTCGGAGAAGAGGATGGCGGCAGGGCCGTCCCATGGCTCCAGCATGGTGGCGTAATACTGGTAGAAATCACGCTTTTTCTGGCTGATGTTCTTGTTGTTCTCCCAGGGCTCGGGGATGGTGATCATCACAGCCAGGGGCAGGTCCATGCCGTTCATCACCATGAACTCCAGCGCGTTGTCCAGCATGGCGGAGTCCGAGCCGGAGGTGTTGATGATGGGCAGGATCTTGTTCATATCGTCCTGCAGAATGGGGCTGGAGATGCTCTCCTCACGCGCCAGCATGGCGTCGGTGTTGCCCTTGATGGTGTTGATCTCGCCGTTGTGCAGGATAAAGCGGTTGGGGTGTGCACGCATCCAGCTGGGGTTGGTGTTGGTAGAAAAGCGGCTGTGCACCATGCCGATGGCGGACTCATAATCCGGGTCCTGCAGATCGGCGTAGAAGCGGCGCAGGTCGTGCACGAGGAACATACCCTTATACACGATGGTGCGGCTGGACAGGCTGGGCACATAGGTGCCGTTGCTGGCCTGCTCGAACACCCGGCGGATGATGTAGAGCCTGCGGTCGAAATCAATGCCTCTGCTCACACGGGCGGGCTTTTTGATGAAGCACTGCCAGATGGAGGGCATACAGTCCCGGGCCTTCTGGCCCACGGCATCGGGGTCTACCGGCACCCTGCGCCATGCCAGAAACTCAAGCCCCTCCTTGCGGGTGACCAGCTCAAACAGCTTCATGGCCTGTGCCCGCAGGTGCTCGTTCTGGGGGAAGAAGAACATGCCGACACCGTATTCCCGCTCGTTGCCCAGGCTGATGTTCAGCTCATCGGCCACCTTGGAAAAGAACTTGTGGCTGATCTGCAGCATGATGCCCACGCCGTCACCGGTCTTGCCCTCGGCATCCTTACCGGCGCGGTGCTCCAGCCGTTCCACGATGCTCAGGGCATCGCTGACCGTCTGATGGCTCTTGCGGCCCTTGATGTCCACCACAGCGCCGATGCCGCAGGCATCGTGCTCAAACTGAGGGTCATACAGGCCAAGAGGCGTGGCGTTTTCCGTAAATTGATCCATTGCCTTTCCCATCCTTATCTCTCAAAATATCCTCCGGGCCGCGGCACATTCCGCAGCCGATCTTGCACAGAAAACAAAAAAGCGCCCCAGAAGGGCACACTTCACCCTTCTGGAACGCCTTTGTTCCGTTAGCTTTATTATAATGATTCGTGAAGATTGTTCAAGTGGGAGGTGCAACAAACTTTAGTGCACCAAAGCCCGCACTTCTTGTGCGCTTTGATGGGATGATGAACGCATTTCATCAAAACCTTGAAAAAACCGCCGCATCCGGCTGCCGGTCTGGGGCAGGGGATGCGGCGGTTTGCGTATGATTGCGGGGCGTTTCTGTCCTTAGTGCTTTGCGGCGCGCTGTTTGCGGTCGAAGAACCACCCGCATACCAACAGACCGATGCCAAAGATCAGAAGCACGGCAGCCAGCCAATCGGTGGTACCGGTCTGGATCAGGGTCACGGTCGTGGTGTTCTGCGTGGGCGTTTCCTCCGGCTGGGCCAACGACGCGGACGTGTCAGTCTGAGCCGGTTCCTCCGCAGGCAGCTCGCCGGGGGCCTCTGTTTCCTCGGTTTCCTCGGTTTCCTCGGGGATCTCGGGTTCCTCAGGCTCCTCGGGGGTCTCCGGCCCCTCAGGCTCCTCGGGGATCTCGGGGGTCTCCGGGTCTACGGGAACGACCGGAACATAGGGGTCGTCCGGGCTGTTCTTCAGGTTGGTAAAGACGACCTTGGCGGTGTCGTTCTGGGGCACAACGCCGGTCTCTGCAGGGTTGAGATTCAGCAGGGTCCAGCCGTCCTGAGCGGTTTCGGTGATGGTATAGCCGATGCCTGCGGGCAGGTTCGAGAGCGTGATGCTCTCGCCGCTTTTCAGGGTGAAGGATGTCTTGCCGTTTTTGAACGGGACACCGCACCATTTGTCGTCGATCGTGGTGATGGCATCATCATCCAGCGTGAGCTCAAAGGTGAACGCGGTGTCATAGTCGCTCGGCAGCAGTTCCCCGAGCGTCTCTTTGCAGACGGTCAGGCTGCCGATGCTGCCGTGTGCGGCCTTGAGGGACAGGGGGCCGGTGTAAGAATTGACGGGTGCGACGAGAACCATGTGCAGATCCGCTTCGTCCCCGTGGGCGTTCCAGCGGGTGGTTTCATAGTCGTCGTACCAGCCGGTAATGAAATCATAGCAGTCCGGTTCGCCGTCCAGCGCCCAGCCGCGGCCGGTGGGGCCAAAGGTAATGGTGGCATCCCCACCGTTCTCGATGTCGTCACCGCCTTTTTCTGCATGGTTGTTGTACAGCTGCACGTCATCCGAAAGAGTTGCAGTGGAGTAGTTTCGGAGACCGCCGCCATACCAAGTGGAAGTGGTGTTATAACGAACACGGCCTGAAAGCAGCGTCAGTGTCGCACTCGCGTTATTGACAATGCCGCTGTTCTTGTTGTGCTCAACCTGCAGGTCAACATTTTCTTCTACAGTAAACGTTCCGCTATTGGTGTTAAAAATACCGGCAGAATTATTATTGCAGGCAGAGACGTTTGCACCGGTTTCCATGGTAAACGATCCATGGTCGTTGTTTAAAATACCATGGCGACTGTTATTGCAGGCAGAGACGTTTGCACCGGTTTCCATGGTAAACGTTCCATGTTTGTTGTTAAAAATACCATCATAACCGTTATTGCAGGTGGAAATGATTGCGCCATTTTCTATGGTGAAAATACCGCCGTCATTGCAAATACCGTAGATACCATTATCGTCAGCAGAAATGTCTGCACCGCCCTCAATCGTAAAGTAGTCATTCTCAGGGGTGTAGTAGTTTTTGCCGGTGCTGCCGTAGCTTCTGTTTTCGACGGTGTTGTAGATGCCAGCAGTCGCATTGTTGTTGGCAGTGACGTGTGCGTCGCCCTCAATGAGGAAAAAGCCTTTTGCTTTTGTCTGATCGCCACCGCCTGCATAGTTGTAGATGCCGATATCATTGTGGTTTGCGGAGACATTGGCACCGCTTTTAATGGTAGCACGGGCATCATAACTGTTTGCAAAGCCGAGCTGGCTGTTGCCATTAACGATGACGGTTGCACCGCTTTCAATGTTCAGAATCCAGCTGTTTAAAATGCCAGCCAGGCCTACGTTATTGCAGGCATAGAGATACGCACCGGGTTCGATGGTCACGTTGCCTTCGTAGGTGTGATCGTCATGCTGTGCATGCACGACAAAACCGCCGCTGCCACCATAAATATCAGCTGAACCGTTGCCCTCGCAGTAAATCTGTCCACAAATATGGCTTTCATCGCCGCGACTATTGCCAATACCGATGCCAGAGCCTTGGTTGTCAGTAGCATACAACGTGGAAGCATCATCCATGTCAAGGACACCGACATAAATGCCATAACCATTCCAACCGCCATAGTTGCCGGTTGAGGTCAGCGTAGAATTCTCCATGGTCAGCGTGCCGCCAAAGCTTCCTACGCCATAACAACCGAGACCGCCATAACCGGATGTACCGTTACGAGTGAAATAGACCCCGGCGTTGTTCAGCGTGAGATTGATGGGGTCGATGGTCATGCCGTTCCAGTCACAGTCGGTGACTTCCAGGTAAGACGAAGTGACCCAGATGCCATGACCATCTTTACTGTAATTCTCTGCGTAGATGCCGCTGGCTTTATCAGCGTCAAAGCCGCGGATCACAGCATATGTATTGTCTTCAAAATACAAATCGCTGTCGTCCTCCAGGAAAATGCCACTGCCCAAGGACTGATCTTCTGTCAACTCAAATTCCACATGGCTCAAACGCAGTTTGCTGGAGTGGGTGATCAGGTTGGCCGTATTGCCTGCGCTGTGTTCATAGGTATGCTGAGCCGCATGAATGGTCAACGTGAGATCCTTGAACGTGATCTCACTATACTCCGCAAACATGCCATACTGCTCCAGCGTCAGCGTGTAGGTATTGCCGCCGGAAATGGTCAAGTTCTTCTTACTATGGAACTCAAGGCCCGTATACCACTCAATGTCCTTCAGCAGGTCGATCTGATCACCATCCGTCGCCGCAGTGATTGCATCGTCCAGTGTGGAGTAGTAGTACGTATCGTCGATCTTGTCGATCTTGCACACATCCTGGGTTGTGGGGCTTGTGGTGCTGTCGGTGCTGCCGGTGCTGCCGGTGTCGCCAGTGTCGCCAGTGCCGCCAGTGCCGCCGGTGCTGCCGGTGTCGCCAGTGCCGCCGGTGCCGTCAGTGTCGTCCGCAGGGTCATCGTGGTCCACATCCGCAGGGCTTTTCTCCGAGCCCGTCTCCGAAAGGTCGGGAACAGGAGGTTCCTGTTCCTGCAAATCATCAAGGGAGTAGGGGACGGTGGAAAGGTCACTCCAGTCCAGAATGGTGCCGTCCGAATCCGTGATGGTGGGGTCGGGGCTCAGTGCAAGTACACTCAGCGGCAGAACATGAAGCAGCAATCCGATGGTAAGTATCACTACGAACCATCTCTTTTTCATAATTTTTTCTCCTCCTCTTTCTAAAATATAGTACATTTTGTGTACTGCTAATATAGTAGCATCGGATGTTCAGAAATACAAGAGGTTCAAACGAATTTGAAACCGAAAGATCCAAATTTTTGAAGCGGCGGGGAACCGCGCCGGAGTTTCTCCGGAAAATGATTCCTGCACAGGAGTGAAAGCTTATCCATGCGCCGGAAATTCCCAGAAATTATGAAAAAGTTTCGACACAAGAAAAACTCCCGGGAAATCCCGGGAGCGTAGCAAAAACAAAGGAAGAAATTCCCTGCGGCGGCAGTCAGCGTCCCAGAATGGCCCGCAGGTCCTCTTCCGGGGTCGTAATGGCTTTCAGGTCATAGCGGCGCTGCAATTCCTGCACCACCCCCGGAGAGAGAAAGGCCGGGAGGGTGGGGCCGAGGCGGATGTTCCGGATGCCCAAAGCCAGCAGGGCGATCAGGATGCAGACTGCTTTCTGCTCGAACCAGCAGAGCACCAGCGAGAGCGGCAGGTCGTTGACGGTGCAGCCGAAGGCATCGGCCAGAGCCAGTGCGATCCGGATGGCGCTGTATGCGTCGTTGCACTGGCCCACATCGAGGATGCGGGGCAGGCCAGTGCCGGGCACTGTGCCCAGAGGCAGATCGTTCAGCCGGAATTTTCCGCAGGCAAGGGTCAGAATGACCGTATCCGGCGGTGTCAGCCGGGCAAACTCGGTGTAATAACGGCGGGTGGGCCGGGTACCGTCGCAGCCGCCCACCAGGAAGAAATGGCGGATCTGCCCGCTTTTCACGGCCGCAACGATCTCATTGGCGTGGGAGAGCACAGCGCTCCGCGCAAAGCCGGTGGTGACCGTTTTGCCGCCGTTCATGCCCGGGATGATGGTATCCTCCGGGTAGCCGCCCAGTTCCAGCGCTTTCCGGATGACGGGGGTGAAGTCCCGGTCCTCCCCGATGTGAGGCACCCCGGGATAGGAGACCACCGAGGTGGTAAAGACCCGGTCGGCGTAGCTGGGGCGCAGCGGCATGATACAGTTTGTGGTGAAGAGGATGGGGGCGGGGATGTCCTCAAACTCCGACTGCTGGTTCTGCCAGGCGGTGCCGAAATTTCCCTTGAGGTGCGAATAGCGCTTTTTCAGCTCCGGATAACCGTGGGCGGGCAGGAGTTCCGAGTGGGTATAAACGTTGATGCCCTTGCCCTCGGTCTGGGCCAAAAGCTGCTGGGTGTCGTAAAGGTCGTGGCCGGAAATGACGATGAAAGGCCCTTTCTCGATGGTCAGAGGGACTTCTGTCGGTTCCGGTTCGCCAAAGGCACCGGTGTTGGCATGATCCAGCAGTTCCATGGTGCGGAAGCTGGCTTCTCCGGTCCTTTGCACCAGGAGCCAAAGCTCCTCCATGGATAGCCCCGAGGTGCCCACTGCCTTCAGGGCGGTACAGTAAAATTTGTCCAGCTCCGGGTCGATGCGGCCCAGCACCCGAGCATGATAGTTATAAGCGGCCATTCCCCGCAGGCTGAACAGCACAAAGCATTTCAGGCTTCGCACATCCGGGTCAGGCTCCTGCCAGAGCTGCTGCATATCATAGTCCTCGGCAATGCCCGGACAGGCGGCGTGGATCTTCTCGATCAGCTGCCCGACGGTGTGCTCGTCAAAATTTACATTGGTGATGGTGGTGAACAGCCCCTGCATCAGCAGCAAAGCCTGCTCCGGAGCCGGAGCACGGCCTTCGCCAATGAGCTGCTCCGCATACCGGATCAGGGCACCGGTCAGCCGGTCCTGCGCCGCTGCGGTCGGAGCCGATTTCCCGCACACGCCTGCCCGACCGGTACAGGCAGTCCCGTTGGCCGCCTGCTCACATTGGAAACAAAACATCTGCTCATCCATAAAAATACTCCCTTCGCTTTCTGGCAAAGGAAGTATGGACAACGGACAGAGGAAATATGCAGGAAAAAAAAGGGGCCGCACCCCTTCGGATGCGGCCCTCTGAAAAGGAATGCTTAGTAGGTGATGCCCTGTGCCATCATGGCGGTAGCGACCTTCAGGAAGCCGGCGCAGTTTGCACCGACCATCAGGTTGCCCTCAGAACCGGCAGCCACAGAAGCGTCGTAGGAAGCGTGGAAGATGCCCTCCATGATGCCCTTCAGCTTGGCATCCACTTCCTCAAAGCTCCAGCTCAGACGCTCGGAGTTCTGGCTCATCTCCAGGCCGGAGGTGGCCACACCGCCGGCGTTGGCAGCCTTTGCGGGTCCGTACAGGACACCGTTGGACAGGTAGACCTCGATGGCCTCGGGCGTGCTGGGCATATTTGCGCCCTCGCAGACAACGGTGCAGCCGTTCTTGACCAGAGCCTCAGCGGACTCCTTGTTGATCTCGTTCTGGGTCGCGCAGGGCAGGGCGATGTCGCAGGGGACAGTCCAGACCTTGGAGCAGTCGGCAACGTAGGTTGCACCGGCGTGGGTCTCGGCATACTCCTTGATGCGGCCGCGGCGCACTTCCTTCAGCTCCTTGACGTAAGCCAGATCAATGCCGTTGGGGTCGTAGACGTAGCCGTTGGAATCGGACATGGTAACGACCTTTGCGCCCAGAGACTGAGCCTTCTGGCAGGCATAGATGGCAACATTGCCGGAGCCGGAGATGACCACGGTCTTGCCGGCAAAGCTGTCGTTGCGCATACACTTCAGAGCCTCGGCAGTGAAGTAGCACAGGCCGTAGCCGGTGGCCTCGGTACGGGCCAGAGAGCCGCCGAAGGTCAGGCCCTTGCCGGTGAGCATACCGCCCTGGAAGCTGTTGGTCA